>CEUQ01078992.1_pt1 | contig 320843 bp, 310 predicted proteins | sample 361491 | NCBI WGS metagenome assembly CEUQ01 (sample SAMEA2622796, study PRJEB7988) | marine metagenome | biome: marine biome (ENVO:00000447); feature: marine epipelagic mixed layer (ENVO:xxxxxxxxx); material: "saline water (ENVO:00002010), including plankton (ENVO:xxxxxxxx)" | depth 120 m | reverse complement strand
ACAACGGTTTTCGAGACCGCCCCGTTCGACCACTCCGGCAACTCTCCGCCGGCGGTTTTAAATGAGGTGGACCAGTCGGGTCAATGTTTTAACCGACGGATTTCAACCGAAGACGCGCGATCAACAGGAGCGCAAAACCGAATTGGAGAAACACTGTCGGTTCAGAAACTGCAGCCCTAACTAGCCAATTGCCGGTATCAACGTCGGTAAAAGTTGTCGCGGTACTGTCGATTGTGGTTGCTAGAATCTGCGCGATTATCGTTGCCCCAGTATCAAGCTCAAAGAATCGCCAATGCGACGTACCGGTCGGCGACGCACCATCGTCAAACCACCCGACCGCGCCGATGCCCACAAGCGGATTACCACCCACGCCGGTACCATCATGGGTCCGGCCGAGCATATCGATCAAATCGGTAAACGCTGTTGTGACAGGCTGTAAATCATAGGGTGTAGGAAACCCGGCATTTGCCGCCAATGTATTAAGTTCTGATGTCGTTGCGTGCCGCCAGCCTTCCAATTCGCCCCCAACACCGAATTGACTAGCTACATCGGCATAGGATCGGTTCACAGTTTCCGTAAGATCAAGCCACTCGAGACCCGAAGCAGTATCGATTGTCGTCATGCCATTATCGATGATAACTGCGTGTGCCGGAGTGATGTATACGCCAAACACAAAAGTGAAAATTGCAAGAATCGGCCGAAATTTTGCTGCTCTCGTCACAGTAACCCCCCTAAAAATTAACCGATGCCACCAAGATGGCGCGGAGACGTTCACGCGCGATTTATCCGCGGCGCATGCCTAAAGGGTCCCATAACCTGGAGAGGAATAATAAATTATTAATACTCGTTAAAATATTATCGCATTTGTGTAAAAATCGACAGTTTTTGGGCAATGGGCAGACTAAACGCCGCCCCAGATATCCTCGGCCACTTCCACTAAACGCGCCAGTTTGGCTTTCTGGGCATCTTCGGTAAGCGGGTTACCCATGATCGAGCTGGCGAAGCCACATTGCGGACCGATTGCCAAATTATCCAGTGCAGTGAATTTTGCCGCCTCGTCGATGCGTTGTTTCAACATGTCGGCATCCTCGACATTTGGTGATTTTGAGGACATCACGCCGAGTACAACGACCTTGCCGTCTGGCAATAACCGCAGCGGATCGAACGTGCCAGCACGTGGCGTGTCGTACTCCATAAAATAACCGTCAACGTTGATTTGATTGAAAAGTGCGTCGGCGACCGGGTCATATCCTCCTTCCGCCGCCCACAACCCCTCGCGATTGCCACGGCAGGTATGCATCGTAAACGTAACGTCATCAGGTGCCCCATCGATCACCTGGTTAATGCGTTTGGCATATTCTCCAAGCATTGCCTCAGGGGAAGATCCCCAGCTTTGAAATACCTCGTTGTAATCGGTGTCGCAAAGGAACGGCAGCGTCACATCGTCAACCTGAATGTACCGGGCACCTGCATCCACCAATGCCGCGACCTCCTGTCGATAGGCGGCGATCAAATCGTCCCAAAACTGTTCCATATCATTGTAGTAACCGCCGAGAATTGCGGGATCACCACCGGCAAAGCAATGAACCACTGGCGGCGCCGGCATGGTGACTTTGGGCGTAATGGAGGTGCTCCCCTTGAGAAAATTGAAGGCCTCAACAACCGGGCTCGGTTTCCAGGCAATTTTACCGGTCACCGTCAGCACCGAGAAATCCTGCTGTTTGCCCTGCTCGTTTTTCCATGCAAACGGTGAGGAGGCACCCTGGCGGGTGGCCGAAAATCCATCCCAGTTCATTATCATTTCCAGCCACCAGCTGCGGCGGCGAAACTCACCATCCGTTGCGGTTTTAAGCCCGGCTTCCTCCTGCATAGAAATGACCTGTTCCACACAGTCATTTTCGACCTGGCGCAAATCCTCGTTGCCATGCGGACCGAGATTACTGTCCGCCGTTTGCTCACCCAGAAATCGTTCGCGGGCTTCCAGCAGCTTCTTGGGGCGGAGCAAGCTCCCTACATGATCGGCACGAAACGGCGGTTTGCTTCTTCCAGACATACTATGCTCCCTGCTTTAATCTCATAGATAGATCCCAACGTGGTTTTTGAGAGTTTACTGGTTAGCGCCCCAATGCCAAAGAGCGACAACGTTCAAATTTTGGTTGAAATGGCGCTGCAGAACGGCCTGGAATGGTATGAAATTATGCGATTTAAAGCGCTCGATAGCCTTGACACACGGGGTGTTGGGACTATATTTCGGCCTCCCTTAAACGGGCGAGGATATTTCGCAGTGAAATATAGTTTACGCCCGTTGTTTTTTGCTGTGTTGGAGCATCATGTACGCAGTCGTAAAAACTGGCGGTAAACAGTACCGCGTCGCGAAGGATGACGTGATTGTCGTCGAGAAACTTGCCGCCGATGCGGGAAGTTCCGTCGAGCTCGACAACGTGCTCATTCTCGACAACGGCAAGGAAACAGTTGTTGGGACGCCTCTGGTAGACGGCGCACGCGTCGCCGCGACAGTGCTCGACCAAACCCGCAGCGAAAAAATTATCGTGTTCAAGAAAAAACGCCGCAAAGATTACAAGCGGAAAAAGGGACACAGACAGAATATAACCGTCCTCCGAATTACTGATATTCTGGCCAAGGGACAGAAAGCAAGCGCAGCGAAAAAAGCGGCACCAAAAACCGAAGCCGCCGCCGAACCAAAAGAAGAAGCTACAGAGGCAGCGCCTGCAAAAGCCGCTGCAAAGAAAGCGCCAGCCAAGAAAGCGGCAAAGAAAACCGCTAAGAAGGCACCCGCGAAAAAAGCAGCCAAGAAGGCAGCTAAAAAAGCACCGGCGAAAAAAGCAGCGAAAAAGGCTGCAAAAAAAGCGCCTGCGAAGAAATAGAATTTAGGAGACAGATAGATGGCTCATAAAAAAGCTGGTGGTAGTTCCCGCAATGGTCGCGATACAGAAGGCCGCCGACTGGGTGTGAAGAAATCTGGCGGCCAGGCTGTCACTGCGGGTAATATTATTATCCGCCAGCGTGGTACGAAGTATCACCCCGGAGACAATGTTGGTATTGGCCGGGACCACACAATTTTCGCAACGGCTGAGGGCCGTGTAAATTTTGCACGCAAGGCACAAGGGCGGATATATGTTTCGGTGGAGCCGAACGCCTAAACGACCTTCCATAGGCTGCTAAGGCAGCAGGATTGGGGGGGAATAAATTATTCCCCCTTTTTATTTGAAGGGTGAGAAGCCGGCAAAGACGGGCCGAGAAAATGAAGTTTCTTGATCAAGCCAAAATCTATTTACGCTCTGGCGACGGCGGCGATGGCTGCGTTGCGTTCCGGCGCGAAAAATACGTCGAGTTCGGCGGTCCTGACGGAGGTGACGGTGGGAAGGGCGGCGATGTCGTCGTGGAAATTGCCGACGGGCTTAATACGCTCATCGATTTTCGATATCGACAACATTTTAAGGCAGAACGTGGTTTCAATGGCAGTGGTGGCAACCGAAGTGGCGCGGGTGGGAAAGACGCCGTTTTGCAAGTTCCGCCCGGCACCCAAATTTATGAAGAAGATAATGAAACGCTGATTGCTGACCTTACGGACGAAAGTTCCCAATATATTTTGTGCCAGGGTGGTATGGGTGGCCGCGGCAATTCACATTTCAAGACGTCGACCAACCAGGCGCCCCGCCGCGCCGACCCCGGCCAAGAGGGTGAAGAGCGCTGGGTTTGGTTACGCCTGAAACTGATTGCCGATGCTGGACTGGTAGGTCTTCCCAACGCCGGCAAGTCAACATTTCTGTCAGTTGTCTCGCGAGCAAAACCGAAAATTGCTGACTACCCCTTCACAACGCTCTTCCCCAATCTCGGCGTGATTACAATTGACGACGCCTCTTTCGTCATCGCAGACATTCCCGGTCTGATTGAGGGCGCACATGAAGGAACAGGCCTCGGCGATCGATTTCTCGGACATGTCGAACGCTGCGGCATTCTATTACATCTGATTGATGGCACTGAGGAAGACGTCGTCGCCAATTGGCAAATTGTTAGAAATGAACTCGCCGCTTATGGCAATGGGCTAGATGAAAAGAACGAGCTCGTCGCAATAAACAAAATCGACGCAATGGCCGAGGCAGAAATTGAAGAAAAACGGCGAGCCCTTCTGAACGCCGGTGCCCGAGACGTCAAATTGATTTCCGGGGTCGCCCAAACAGGCATCGAAGATGTTTTGCGTGGCCTAAGACCTTTCGTGGAGGCAAACCGCCTGCAAGATAACGGTACAGAGACCGAGAAAGCGTGGACACCATAATGTCTGACAATAAAAATTCGTTGTCTTCTGCCAACCGACTGATTGTAAAGGTAGGCTCAGCACTGTTGACGACCGACGACGCCGAGGGCCTGAATCAAGACTGGCTGGATGCGCTGGCCGATGACGTTGCCACTTATGTGTCGAATGGAACGCAGGTCATTATCGTATCGTCCGGTGCGGTAGCCGTTGGACGTCAGGCGCTCAGCCTGTCAGAAACAGCGCTACGGCTCGAAGAAAAACAAGCAGCTGCAGCAGCAGGACAAATCGGCCTATTTCATGCCTGGCAAAGAGCTTTCGCACGCCACGACCTTCAAACCGCTCAAATCCTTCTGACACCCAGCGACACCGAGGAACGCCGCCGCCATTTAAACGCCCGCAATACAATGGAAACTTTGCTGGGACTTGGTGCTGTGCCGGTCATCAATGAAAACGACACGGTTGCCACCGAAGAAATCCGGTTCGGGGACAATGATCGACTGGCTGCACGTGTCGCCCAAATGATCGGCGCGGATACGCTCGCTCTGCTATCGGATATCGACGGCCTGTATTCAGCGGATCCAAAAAAGGACTCTGATGCACAATTTATAGAAGAGGTTTCTGAGATTACTGCCGCTGTAGAAGCAATGGCTGGTGAAGCTGGACCCGGTTATTCGTCCGGCGGCATGGTTACCAAAATCGAAGCGGCCAAGATTGCAACGCGTGCCGGATGTGCCGTCGTCATTGCTGACGGCAAGGAGCTCCACAGCCTATCCAATATAGAATCCGGAAAAAAATGCACATGGTTTCTGGCCACAGCAAACCCCTCCACCGCACGCAAACGTTGGATTGCCGGTGCTTTGACGACGAGTGGCGCATTGGCCATCGATGATGGTGCGCGCACAGCGCTTGGTAGCGGAAAGAGTCTTCTGCCCGCAGGTGTGACGAAAGTGTCAGGCGACTTCGAACGTGGCGATGCTGTTATTATTGAAGACGCATCAGGAAACCGGCTGGGATGCGGCCTTATTGCCTATTCCTCAAATGATGCCAAATTAATTGCCGGACATAAAACCGGTGAAATTGAAGCATTGCTCGGCTACCGTGGCCGAGACGAAATGATCCACCGCGACGATCTGGTAATCGACGGATAGCGAACAGAAGATGACTGACACAGCCAATGGCGAAACCAAATTTAAGGATGATGCAGCGCTGCACGAAGCGATGACCGCAATCGGTACCTCCGCCCGCAATGCGGTTCGTGAACTATCGACAGTTCCAAGCGAGTCAAAGAATAAGGCACTCATCGAAGCTGCTAAATCCATCCGTGAGTCCAGGGAAACACTTAAGACCGCAAATGGTTTGGATATGTCAGCAGCAGAGGAAAAGGGCATATCGGGTGCGATACTGGACCGACTTCTCCTCGACGATTCCCGCATCGACGGGATGGCAAAGGGCCTCGAAGACATTGCGGCATTGGACGATCCGGTTGGAGCCGTCATGGCAGAATGGGACCGGCCAAACGGGTTACAGATTCAGCGTGTCCGGGTACCTCTCGGTGTAATCGGGATCATCTATGAATCACGGCCGAACGTAACGGCTGATGCCGGTGGTCTATGCCTAAAATCAGGCAACGCCGCGATTCTGAGAGGAGGATCCGAAAGTTTCCATTCATCCTCAGCAATTATGGATTGTCTGCAAGACGGATTGCGGATGGCAAACTTACCAACGGGAGCGATACAGCAGGTACCGACTCGTGACCGCGCCGGCGTCGGCAAAATGCTTACAATGTCCGATCACATTGACATCATCGTTCCACGCGGCGGCAAATCCTTGATCGAACGCGTTCAGAACGAAAGCCGGGTGCCGGTCATTGCTCATTTAGATGGTAATTGTCACATTTTTGTCGACAAAGCCGCCGATCCCGAGATGGCGAAAGAGGTGGTCTATAATGCCAAAATGCGCCGTCCCGGTATTTGCGGAGCCACGGAAAGTTTGGTTGTCGACCGGTCTGCCGCAGTGCAGTTATTGCCGCCCATCATCGAGGCCCTGTCTACAGCGGGTTGCGAAATTCGCGGCGATGAAGATACGCAAGCACTGGATACTCGCGTGCGCGCTGCTACGGATGAGGATTGGGATACCGAATATCTCGACACAATAATTTCCGTTAAGCAAGTGGATGGTGTTGGAGAAGCGATCAACCATATCAATCGCCATGGATCACATCACACAGATTCAATCGTGACAAACGACACCCAGGCAGCGACGGAGTTTCTTGATCGCATTGACTCCGCAATCGTCCTTCATAACGCTTCGACCCAATTCGCGGACGGCGGTGAATTCGGCATGGGTGCCGAAATTGGAATTTCGACCGGCAGACTACACGCCCGCGGTCCTGTTGGCGTTGAACAACTCACCACTTTCAAATATGTGGTGCGCGGTGACGGACAGGTACGGCCCTGACACAAAATTCCAAAATTTTACGCCACGAAATTCGTCCGGGTCTCAGCGGTAGCGGAAAACGGATCGGGCTCCTCGGCGGATCGTTCAATCCCGCGCATGAGGGTCATCTACACATCTCCCGGGAAGCCTTAAAACGCATAAACCTGGATGCAGTATGGTGGCTGGTCTCGCCGCAAAACCCATTAAAAGATATGAGCGATATGGCACCATTCAAAGACCGCCTGGATAGTGCAAGCGTGGTAGCTCGGGACCCAAGAATTATCGTTACTGACCTTGAAGCAAAATTAAACACACGATTTACCATCGACAGTATGAAACTTTTAAAAACCAGCTTTCCCGAAAAACGATTCGTTTGGATCATGGGCGCCGATAATTTACTTCAGTTTCCGCAATGGAAAGACTGGGAGAAGCTGTTCTCGACGGTGCCCATTGCGATTTTTGATCGTGCGCCGTATTCTGTACAAGCGTTAGCTGGAAAGGCTGCGCAAGTGTTTGCTAGGAGTAGGCTTACAACGCAATATGCGAGAAATCTGGCTGACTTTACGCCACCTGCCTGGACGTTTTTCCGGATGCCGTTACACCCAGCGACGGCAACTGAAATTCGGGCAAACCGAAAATCATCCCCTTCATAATAATCCAATGGTGATCCATTGACAGACACGCTCGTTCAAGGTGCTGCCGACACGCCACCTACCGACCCTGCATCCGTCCTAGAACTTGTTCGCGAAACTCTGGAAGACCACAAAGCCGAAGATACGGTGATAATCGATCTGCAAGGCAAATCGACGATCGGCGACTATATGATAATTGCAAGCGGCAATTCGACACGACAGGTTGTTTCGCTCGCAGAAAACCTTGTACAGACGCTTAAGAAACAGGGTCTGCCACCGATTAAACCCGAGGGACTGCCACAGGGAGATTGGGTCCTCATCGATGCAGGCAATGTAATTGTCCATATTTTCCGTCCCGAAGTTCGCGATTTTTATAAGCTGGAAAAAATGTGGGAAGCTGACTTGTCGGAAACAAATAACGTCAACACGACGCACTAACGGGTCCGCAACCAATTACCATTCGAATTACAATAGTCGCGGTCGGGAGATTACGGTCAGACCCCGAAAAATCTATCGTCGAACATTTTAGCAAACGTATTACCTGGCCAGTTGAATTTCGTGAAGTTGAAATAAAAAAGAATCTGGCAGCTAAGGCCCTCAAACAACAGGAGGGCGCATTGCTGTTGAAAAATTGCCCATCCGGACCCCCTATCGTTGCGCTCGACGAGCGTGGCAAGGAAATTACCAGCCGTACCTTCGCAAAGAAAATCAGCGACTGGCAGGATGACGGCATTGGCGATCTAACTTTTGTGATCGGCGGCGCAGAGGGGCTCGATGATGTCGTGAAACAACGTGCTACTGAGACTATATCCTTTGGCCGCCTCACCTGGCCCCACATGCTTGTGCGTGGCATGCTCGTAGAACAGATTTATAGAGCACAACAAATCATTGCCGGTCATCCATATCACCGCGATTAATCGAAGCGCAGAAAATCTGTGATAAATGATGAATAAATGCGCATTTATGCCGCATATTCGCATTTTGCCGTTATAATCCTTATGTCGGATACAAATAGAAATATAGAAAAGGCCATGTCACCTAACACCGCTCGACGACCTGTTGTTCTTTGCGTGCTTGATGGTTGGGGCTGGCGTACCGAAGAAGCAGAAAATGCTGTTGCTTTGGCGGATACACCGGTTTTTGACCGTCTCATGACAGAATGCCCAACAGCGCTCCTAAAAACATCAGGAACAGACGTTGGCTTGCCGGACGGACAAATGGGCAACTCGGAAGTCGGTCATCTGAATCTCGGTGCCGGTCGCGTCGTCAATCAGAATATTCAGCGGATTACAGCCGCTATCGAAGATGGCACTTTGGCGCAAAGCCCGGTCATGGCGGAACTCATTTCGAAACTCTCCGAACATCAGAGTACCTGTCATCTCATGGGGTTGATTTCACCAGGCGGGGTTCATTCCGACCAATCCCAAATAGTGGCGCTTGCCCGAATTCTTGACGCCGCCGGCGTAAAAGTAGCGATCCATGCATTTCTCGACGGCCGTGATACGCCGCCCAAAAGCGCTGCAGAATATATGAAGGCGTTTTGCGATGATCTGGAACAGCTGCCCAAAGTCTCTGTGGCAACTGTTACCGGTCGATTTTATGCAATGGACCGGGACAAACGCTGGGACCGTGTCGCCAATGCCTATCAAGCGATTGTCAGCACCAAGGGTGAGCTTGCACCGGATCCATTGACTGCGATCGCAAACAGTTATGAAAACGACGTCAGCGATGAATTTGTATTGCCGACTGTTATAGGCGACTACGCTGGGATGCAGGACGGTGACGCGGTCCTGATGGGCAATTTTCGCGCCGATCGCGCGCGGGAAATTTTGACGGCCCTTCTCGATCCGGATTTTGAGGGCTTCGACCGCTCAAAAACGGTGTCGCTCAGTCAGGCGACGGGACTGGTTGAATATTCTGATACTTTGAACCGCTTTATGTCTTCGATCTTTCCGCCCGAAACATTGGATTGCATTTTTGCAGAGATTGTCGCCGATGCCGGACTCAAGCAGTTTCGTATCGCCGAAACTGAAAAATATGCGCACGTAACATTCTTTTTTAATGGAGGGGTTGAGACACCCTACCCGGGGGAAGATCGGGCCCTTATTCCATCGCCCAAAGTTGCGACTTATGACGAAAAACCGGAGATGTCAGCGGTTGAGGTAACTGACCGGCTTATCGAAGCGATAGACTCCGGTAACTATGATTTCATCTTTGTGAATTATGCCAACCCTGACATGGTTGGACACACAGGAATATTGTCAGCGGCCATTAAGGCTATCGCGACTGTTGACGAGTGCGTCGGGCGGCTGGAAACCGCCGTAAAGAATGCGGGCGGAACAGTGTTCATTACCGCTGACCATGGAAATGCCGAAACAATGACGGACCCCGGAACGGGAAAACCATTCACTTCGCATACGACCAATGTTGTCCCGGCAATTTTATTGAACGCGCCTGCTGAATATAATTCGCTTAATGATGGCAAGCTTGCGGATGTTGCCCCAACATTGATGACCCTTATGTCGCTTGACCAACCTCCTCAGATGACTGGGCAATCATTAATTGGAACCGCTGAAGCTACAGTTGACGGCGGAGGAAAGAACCCTGTCTCGGCTTCTATTTAAATTATCCCGAAGTACCACCGCGATTGTTGCTTTTTGCTTTCTTTATGCGACGCCAGCGTTTTCAAAAAACCCGGGGGAAACTTTAAAAAATATCGAGGAAAGCCTTGGTGAGGCGACCTCTAAATCCCGAGCCCTTATTCAAAAAGCGAAAGAGACTAAATCAGAGATCAGGAATTTGCGACGACGGTCAGTTGCGGTTGCAGCCAAGGCGAGAGATCACGCCTTTACGCTTATTAAACTTGAGGAACAAATAGCAGAACTGGATCAACGCGAATCTGAAAAAAAGCGGTCTTTGACAGTGCAGAAGAAAAAACTGGGGGGTTTAATTTCTGCGCTGCAAAGGATTGCCCTCCATCCGCCGGTCGCATTGATAGCGCTGCCGGCAACGCCATCAGACACCATTAGAAGCGCATTGCTTTTACGCGGTACCGTACCCGAAATTGAAACTCGTGCTCGAGCGCTTAGAGGTGACATCAATGCACTCACCGAAATTAGAGCAGCGATTACTGCAGCCCGCCAAAAAATTAAGATCGAGCAAACAGACCTGAAACGTGAACGGCGTGCCCTCGCCTCTCTAACGTATAAGAAGCTGGACCTCGCAAAGAAAACGAATGCCGCCCAGCGGGATATCGACGCAAAAACGCGCGCACTGGGCAAGAAGGCTAAAAATCTTAGAGATCTTGTTTCCCGACTGACAATAGAAACTCTCGATAGGGAAAAAGAGCGCCCACCTAAAACCCCAAAAGCTTCGCCAAAACCAAGAAATCGCAAAAATGTGACAACGGATGGAAAAACACCTGCGTTGGCAAATTTGTCGAATAAACCCCGTATCGCCGCGCCGAGAAAATTCCACCGGCGGGGATTGCCTGTCGCTGGTCGCGTAACAGTAATTTTTGGTGGAAAAGACCGGAATGGCCGGCGGTCTCGCGGCATTACCGTAAAGGGGCAACCCGGTGCTACGGTAATCGCTCCTGGCAGTGGCAAAATCGTTTTTGCTGGACCATTTAAGAGTTTGGGAAACCTCGTAATTATCGAATATAGCCGTCGGTACCACCTGTTGCTGAGTGGTTTGGCAAGAATTGACGTACCGGTTGGCGAAAAAGTACTGGCGGGCGAACCCGTAGGCATAATACCCTCTACCGATCCGACGGGCACAACCCTATATCTAGAGTTGCGCCGAAAAGGTCGGCCCATCAATCCCCTGCCGTGGCTTGCGGCAAGACGAGATAGGATACGCGGATAATGAATAAACAAATTTTCGCGGCAGCAGCCGCCCTCACACTGGTCTTGTTGCCGACAAGCGGTAACGCCCAGAAAAATACATCAGAGACATATCGTCAGCTCGATTTGTTTGGCGATGTCTTTGAACGTGTCCGCGCTGACTACGTTAAAAAGGTCGGCGATGAAAAACTCATCGAGTCAGCCATCAACGGCATGCTGACCTCTTTGGATCCCCATTCCAGCTATCTGTCTCCCAAGAGCTTTAAGGATATGCAGGTCCAAACAAAAGGTGAATTTGGTGGTCTCGGCATAGAAGTCACGATGGAAAACGGCTTTGTAAAAGTTGTCTCTCCTATCGACGACACCCCCGCCTTTCGCGCAGGCCTGAAGTCCGGCGACTACATTACACATCTCGACGACAAGCCGGTTCGGGGTCTTACCCTAAGCGAAGCGGTTGAGAGAATGCGCGGATTGGTGAATTCAGACATTAAACTCACGATCCGCCGCGCCGGTCGTGAGCCGTTCGATGTCACGATTACACGGGCTGTTATCAAGGTTAGATCGGCTCGTTGGCGTACCGAAGGCGATATCGGTTACTTGCGCCTGACTTCTTTCACCGAACAGTCCGACGTCGGTATCGCGAACGGTATGAAGAAGATCAAGGAGAAACTTGGAAGCAAACTCAAGGGTATCGTCCTTGATCTTCGAAACAACCCAGGCGGTCTTCTGGATCAAGCGGTCAAAGTCTCGGACGCGTTTCTGGATCGTGGAGAAATTGTATCAACCCGTTCCCGGCGAACCGACGACGCTCAACGGTTCAACGCAAAGAAAGGCGACCTGGCTGAAAAGCTGCCAATCGTCGTTCTCATAAATGGTGGTTCTGCGTCCGCCTCTGAGATTGTTGCCGGCGCTCTACAAGACCATCGTCGCGCAGTCGTTCTTGGCACGCAATCTTTCGGAAAGGGATCTGTACAGACGATTATTCCGCTATCCGGCCACGGTGCTATTCGACTGACTACCGCACAATATTACACTCCTTCGGGTCGCTCTATTCAGGCCAAGGGCATAAAACCCGATATCGAGGTCAAACAAGCCCGCCTTGAGACTTTGGATCAAGGCAAGCGTCGGCGTGAGGCAGATTTAAAAGGCGCGCTGAAAAACCCCAACTCTCCACAGAATAAAGGCGGAGATGGTGGCGAGGGTAGCGACGGACAAAAAGGCGAGAACGCAAAAGGCAATGAAAAACCGTTCGATTACCAACTCGAACGGGCGCTCGATCTTATACGGGGTATATCGCTGTATAACGTCCGCGTCAGCAACTAACGCCTGCGTCGAAGCGGATTAAAGAATAACGTTGGAGATACAGGAGGAACCGTGACAGACGACGGGCCGCGTGAATCCACGCGTAGCGGCGTACGCCTGCCGGCCATAATCCTATTGCTCCTAATCGCGATTTCAGCGGGTGGTACCGCGTGGCTTATGTTCACACCACCACCGACTTCTGAAGAGAAAGCTGAAATTAAAGCATCGGCTCCAGGTCTCAAGCGGTCCGAATCGAAGACGCCCGAAAAAACGTCCCCGATAAAAGAAGAAGCGAAAAAGAAACCGCCTGTAGAGCCTGACCCGGCACCGCCAACTTCACCGCCGGTGCAATCTGCAATTGAACCCAAAACCCAACCCGCTGCGATCGCAACCAGACCAAAACAACCCGCCGGAAAAAAGTTGGCGGCAAAACCCGAAAAACAACCGGTAAGCCAATCGACACCGCAGACGAGCTCCCCGGAACAGCCAAAAGAAGAAAAGAAAATAGAGGTGCCAACGGAACCATCACCGCCGAAAACCGTTGCCGTTGCCCCTATCATTCCTGCTGTCCCAAAGCTTACGCTAGAGCGCCGCGAAAGACCGCTCCGTGCTGTACCTGATCCGGCTTTAATCGAAAAATCTGTTTCCGGTCCATTGCCAATCGTTGGCCGTGACGGGCGAGAAGCCTGGCGGGTTTATGCCCGTCCCTTTAGAGGGGATAAATCCAAACCGCGAATTGCAATTGTGCTGCATGGTCTTGGAACCAGCGTTACGGCCTCGCGGGCGGCAATCCAGGGGTTGCCTGGCGTCATAACACTTGCCTTTACACCATATGCCGACCGCCTGACTGGCTGGATCCGTGAGGCTCGCACAGCTGGTCATGAAGTATTACTTATGACGCCTATGGAGCCCACCAATTACCCGCAGTTCGACCCTGGGCCGCAAGCGCTTCTGACAACCTTAACCGACCAGGAAAATATCGGCAGATTGCATTGGATTTTGGGCCGCAGTGTTGGTTACGTCGGTGTTGTGGATTTTATGGGTTCCAGATTCACCCGCTCACACGCCCAAATGCGGTTAGTTCTCGCCGCCCTGCGCAAACGCGGCCTGCTATATCTTGAAAGCCGTGCAGCGGCACGCAATATAGTTGGAGATATTGCCAAAGGGCTCAAGTTGCCTTTCGCTGCAGCAACCCTTCACCTCGACAAAACTGCGTCACGCCTGGCAATCGATTCCCAATTACGCGAGACCGAAAGGCTTGCAAAAAAATTGGGACAAGCTGTCGCATTGGGCTTTCCATATCCGGTAACGCTGGAACGCGTCGGAGAATGGGCCAAATCGGTTGAGAAACGTGGAATCGTATTAGTCCCGATTTCAGCCATCGCAAAAAGATAATGAAATTGGACAAACGGGAACGTTCAGAAAAGCCGTATCGGCCCTGCGCGGCAATGATTCTTTTTAACCATGCGGGCAAGGTGCTCGTCGCCGAACGGAACGACAGAGAGGATTCGGCCTGGCAGTTGCCGCAAGGAGGTATCGACGAGGGCGAATCAATTGAAATAGCTGCCCTCCGGGAACTCGAAGAAGAAATTGGAACGGCGGCGGCGGAAATTATCACCATCGCAGAGAAAACTGTTTGCTACGATTGGCCCTCGACGAACGGCAGTGATCGCCGAATGAAATGGCAAGGCCAGCGCATGAGTTTGGTCGCCTTGAGATTCACCGGGCAGGATAGCGATATAAACCTGAATACCGCACACCCCGAGTTTCGCAGCTGGCGCTGGGTTGCACTCGAAGTAATCCCCGAATTAATCGTTCCGTTTAAAAAACCCGTATACGATTACGCCGTACAGGAGTTCACAAAAATCCGGGACGAACTGCGATCAGAAAACACCTGAAAGTTAACGAGCACACTGACCAGAGAGCCGCACCACACGTCTCACCGGTTCGAGCACGTACACTTAACAAAATCGGTTGGTCAGGAAACTAGGCCTGTCCAGCGGTATCCAGCGCCGCTAGGAGCGCCTCCGATACAGCCAGCGCGGAAACAGCATTGTCTTTGTCGGCTTCATCGGCTGCATCGACCGCTTCACGATCAGCTTTAACGCGTTCTTCAATAGAAGCTCGATCAGCGGTTTCGAGTGCAACGGCCTCGTCTGCAAGGACGGTACACCGTTCCGGCGTCACTTCCGCGAACCCGCCCGAAACAAATATCCTCCGGTTAACCGCATCATTTTCGTAAACAGCGATTACACCGGTCCTCAGGGTCGAAATTAATGGCGAATGACCAGGCAAAACACCAAAGTCACCCTCCGCACCCGGCACCACGACAAGTTCGACCGGCTCGGAGAACAGAAGTTCCTCAGGCGCAACAAGTTCAAACTCGACAGTATCTGCCATAATCGGTTTTCCTATCTATGCAGCAACCTGATCACGCGGCTTCCGCAGCCATTTTCTTGGCTTTTTCAACCGCATCCTCAATGGTACCCACCATGTAGAAAGCGGCTTCCGGAAGATCATCATATTCGCCATCGACGAGGCCCTTAAAGCCTTTGATCGTGTCTTCCAGACTTACAAGTACACCGGGGAAACCCGTGAAGATTTCGGCAACGTGGAAAGGTTGCGACAGGAATCGCTGAATTTTCCGCGCGCGGGCAACGACCAACTTATCTTCTTCAGAAAGCTCATCCATTCCAAGAATGGCGATAATATCCTGAAGGCTTTTATATCGTTGCAGAACTTCCTGAACGCTACGTGCGACATTGTAGTGCTCGTCGCCAAGAATGCGTGGATCGAGAATACGCGACGTTGAATCAAGTGGATCAACAGCAGGATAAATACCAAGCTCGGCAATCTGGCGAGACAACACCGTTGTCGCATCCAAATGAGCAAAAGAGGTTGCCGGCGCGGGATCCGTCAAGTCATCTGCTGGAACATAAATCGCTTGGACCGAGGTAATCGAACCTTTATTTGTCGTTGTAATCCGCTCCTGCATGGCACCCATATCTGTCGCCAACGTTGGCTGATACCCCACCGCCGATGGAATACGGCCCAGCAGTGCGGATACCTCTGACCCTGCCTGCGTGAAACGGAAAATATTGTCCACAAACAGAAGAACGTCCTGGCCTTCCGCATCGCGGAAATATTCCGCAAGGGTCAATCCAGTCAGGGCAACCCGAGCGCGAGCGCCAGGCGGTTCGTTCATTTGGCCATAAACCAGCGCCGCTTTAGAGTCCCCTTCGAGGTTGATAACGCCGGACTCCATCATTTCGTGATAGAGGTCATTCCCTTCACGGGTTCGCTCTCCAACACCAGCAAATACCGAATAACCGCCATGCGCCTTCGCGATGTTGTTAATCAGTTCCATGATGATAACGGTCTTGCCAACACCCGCACCGCCGAACAGTCCAACTTTACCACCACGTGAGTACGGCGCGAGGAGATCAACGACCTTAATGCCTGTAACAAGAATTTCGGTTTCGGTCGATTGTTCAACGAATTCAGGCGCCGGTCTGTGGATCGGCAGGCTTTCTTTGGCATCAACGGCGCCACGTTCGTCAACGGGCTCACCGACGACGTTCAAAATTCGACCGAGCGTTTCCGGTCCAACCGGCACGGTAATCGGCTCGCCTGTATCGACAACATCCTGCCCTCGTACGAGACCTTCCGTTGCGTCCATTGCAATGGTCCGAACGGTCGACTCGCCTAAATGCTGAGCAACTTCAAGAACCAATCGTCCGTTCTCTGTTTCGCAATGTAGGGCGTTCAGAATTTCGGGTAGATCGCCTTCGAATTGGACATCGACGACCGCGCCAAGAACCTGGGTCACTTTGCCAATGCTGTTTGTGTTTTCAGCCATTATTCGTCCTCGTTTTCTCTCACCGGCCTATTACAACGCTTCAGCGCCGGAGATAATCTCAATAAGTTCCTTGGTAATAAATGCCTGACGCGTCCGGTTATAGGTTATCGTCAGGTTGTCGATCATTTCGCCCGCATTTCGGGTCGCATTGTCCATTGCCGTCATCCGTGCGCCTTGTTCAGATGCCGCGTTTTCCAGAAGAGCATGAAAAAGCTGAACTGACAGGTTACGTGGCAACAGGTCTTCAAGAATTTCCTGCTCGTCGGGTTCAAATTCGTATACAGCCTTTGGCCCCTCGCTTTGTTCCGCCTCTACGGTGTTATCTTCACCCTCACTCGAATGACTATCGGTAGCCCGGAACGGTATAAGCTGTTGCGGCGTAACAATCTGCGTCATCGCCGACTGGAAGCGGTTATAGATAATCGTGCAAACATCGAACTCGTCGGCTTCGAACATGCTGAGAATCCGATTACCAACCGTTGTTGCATCAGCAAACGAAAGAGATTTTCGTCCTATCTCTTCAAAAGTATCGAGAATTAACGATCGGAAATCGCGGCGCAAAATATCACGGCCTTTTCGACCAACGCACAACACTTTGACCTCTTTTCCGTCGTCCAACAGCCGACGAATAATTCCAATAGACCCGCGAACGATGGACGAATTAAATCCACCGCAAAGCCCACGATCCGAAGTCATGACAACAAGCAAATGAACGTTATCGTTGCCATTACCCGCCAGCAAAGCCGGGCCACCTGCCCCTGTCGGCAAGCCTTCTGCAAGTGAACCAAGCATGCGGTTCATACGTTCGGAGTATGGACGTGCCGCTTCGGCCTGTTCCTGCGCACGGCGCAACTTGGCGGCCGCGACCATCTTCATAGCCGACGTGATTTTTTGCGTCGATTTGACGCTATCGATACGGATCCGAAGATCCTTGAGGCTAGGCATTGCCCAATTCGATCCTTATTCCATTCGGTCCGGCCAGCTAAAATCAGGCCGCTACGAAGCTGTCAGCATAGCTTTGAATAGCTGCTTTCAACTTCTCTTCATTATCATCGGTTATGGCTTGAGCTTCGCGGATGTCCGCGAGGATATCCTGGTGGTTGGCGCGTACCGCCGACATCAGCCCTTCTTCAAACCGCGTTATATCGCTCACTGCAACGTCATCAAGAAATCCGTTCACGCCTGCGTAAATGGCTACCACCTGTTCCTCGACCGGTAACGGCTGGTATTGCGGTTGTTTAAGAAGCTCCGTCAGACGTTCACCGCGTGCCAGAAGCCGCTGCGTCGCCGCGTCAAGATCGGAGGCGAACTGCGCAAACGCTGCCATTTCGCGATATTGTGCAAGCTCGAGTTTGATGGAGCCTGCGACCTGTTTCATCGCTTTAATCTGTGCAGCGGAGCCAACTCGGCTAACCGAAAGGCCGACATTCACCGCAGGCCGAATACCAGAATAGAACAGATCGGTTTCGAGAAAGATTTGCCCGTCGGTAATCGAGATAACGTTTGTCGGGATGTAGGCAGAAACGTCGCCAGCTTGTGTTTCAATTACTGGCAACGCTGTCAGTGAGCCACCGCCATGATCTTCATTCATCTTGGCGGCACGCTCGAGCAGACGGGAATGCAGATAGAAAACATCACCGGGGTAGGCTTCACGGCCCGGTGGACGGCGAAGCAACAATGACATCTGACGATAGGCAACCGCCTGTTTGGAAAGATCATCATAAATGATGAGAGAATGCTTTCCATTGTCGCGGAACCATTCCCCCATCGCACAACCCGTATAGGGCGCCAGATACTGCATAGGCGCCGGATCGGAAGCGGTCGCAGCGACAACGATCGAATATTCCATGGCGCCATTGTCTTCCAGCGCCTTAACGATCTGGGCGACGGTCGACCTTTTCTGCCCAACCGCCACGTAAATGCAATATAGCTTCTTGCTCTCATCCTCCCCGGCATTCGCAGCCTTCTGGTTGATGATCGCATCGATAGCAACAGCGGTTTTGCCGGTCTGCCGGTCACCAATAATCAGTTCGCGCTGTCCCCGCCCAATCGGGATCAAGCTATCGATAGCCTTTAGTCCCGTTTGCATCGGCTCGGTAACGGATTTACGCGGGATAATCCCAGGTGCTTTGACATCTACCCTTGCGCGGTCAGCGCCTTCGATTGGCCCTTTGCCATCGAGAGGGTTGCCAAGACCGTCGACAACGCGACCAAGCAGAGCTGGCCCAACCGGAACATCAACAATCGAGCCGGTCCGTTTTACCGTGTCACCTTCATGGATTGTCCGATCATCACCGAAGATAACGACACCAACATTGTCGGTTTCGAGGTTCAATGCCATTCCGACAATGCCGCCGGTAAATTCAACGAGCTCACCGGCCTGAACGTTGTCCAGCCCGTATACGCGGGCAATACCATCACCAACGGAGAGAACCCGTCCAACTTCGGCGACTTCGGTCTCATTGCCAAAGTTCGTTATCTGGTCTTTCAGAATCGATGAGATTTCGGCGGCGTGGATATCCATCACGCAGTCCCTTTCATAGCAAGTTGTAATCTTTGTAATTTGGTACGCAGTGACGAATCGATCATTCGAGAACCAACCCGAACCACCATCCCGCCAAGCAATTCCGGATCCACGTTGGTCGTTACAGCGACCGTCGATCCAATGGCGTCCTTCAAGGAAGTTTCTAAACTTTTGCGCTGACTGTCAGTAAGAGGTGCCGCAGAGGTGACTTCAGCCTCAACTTCACCACGATGCTCGGAAACCAGGGTCCTGTAGGCCCGAATTATGTCCTCCAGCGCAAACAAACGCCGGTTTTGAGCAATAACACCAACCGTGTTGCAAACAATCTCGGACAGGCCCGCTTTTTCGGTAATCGCCGCCATCGCTTTACTTTGGGCATCACGTGAGAAAAGCGGGCTTTCTATAAGTCGACGCAAGTCATCTGACTCGTCGATCATTGCCTGTAATTGTGAGAGATCGTCCGCAACGGCATCGATGGCTTTTTGATCCAGCGCCAGCTCAAAAAGTGCCGTCGCATATCGACCTGAGAGACCCGAAGCTTCTGTTTGTCCCGATGCCACTTATTCTGCCTTCGATAGCCCTATCGGAATAGGAACTAAGTAACTGATATTTATTACGAAAATTAGCTTCTCGAATTTCAGCGAAAAGCCTATTTCCTGCCTGCCCTCAAAGGGCGCTGTTTGCTAACATACTACCCTGCACCATGCAACCCATGGCGCCGGTCAAAAACACCTAGATTTGCCGATATTTCTAGAGAAAATTGTGAGGATCGACGTCGATCTGTACACGGACATTGCCTCGAAATCGAATCTGTTTGAGCCAATGCCGCAATATACCCCTGACATTAGAATCACGCCGCGCTTTGAGCAACAGACGAAAACGGTGCCTGCCCCGAAGAATGGAGAGCGGTGCTGGTGCCGGGCCCAAGACGAAAACGCCCTCTTCCGATGGAGCTTTTCGCCCTAATGCACGCGCCACATTCTCGACTTCTACAGCGTCGCTGCCCGATACAATCAGTGCGGCAAGTCGGCCAAACGGTGGCATACCATGGCGTTTGCGTTCTTCCGCCTCGGTGGCTAGAAATTGGTCACGCGTTCCGGCAACCAATGCCTCCATAACCGGATCCTCGGGTCGATAGGTTTGGAGCAAAACCTTGCCGGGCCTTTCGGCGCGCCCCGCCCGTCCTGACACCTGGTGCAAGAGCTGGAAAGTTCTCTCCGCTGCGCGCAGATCACCACCAGCCAGACCTAAATCCGCATCAATGACACCAACCAAAGTCAAATAAGGGAAATGATGTCCCTTCGCCATAATCTGAGTGCCTATCAGAATATCGATCTCACGATTCTGCATTCTGCGCACCAGGGCAGCGGCGGCGGCCGGGCTTTGCATTGTGTCGCTCGCCATGATTTCGCATCGCGCCTGCGGAAATCGATCCGTTGTTTCTTCAGCGAGCCTTTCCACACCGGGTCCGCACGCCGCTAGCGATTCCGGTTCACTACATTCCGGACATTCCCCGGGCGGCTCCATTGAGAAGCCGCAGTGATGACATGAAAGATTTCTTTGCAATCGGTGTTCAACCAGCCAGGAGGTACAGTTCGGGCATTGCAAGCGATGACCGCAATGTCGGCAAAGCGTTAGCGGGGCATACCCTCTGCGATTAAGGAAAAGCATGACCTGTTCGCCCGCCGCCAACGATGCCGCAACGGCGTCCTGCAATCCGGGAGCAAGCCAGCTTTGACTTTCCATTTCCTCGGTTCGCATATCAATTGCGACAATGTCGGGCATCTCAGCGCCGCCGTGCCGGTCAACCAAGATCTGTCTTTCGTACCGACCCGACTGAACATTGGTAAAGGTTTCCAAGGACGGTGTCGCAGTTGACAAGATAATGGGGAAATTCCCCATCTGGGCGCGGACAACTGCCATGTCGCGTGCGTTATAGCAGACGCCGTCATCTTGTTTAAACGAGCCATCGTGCTCTTCATCAACAATCGTTAGGCCAAGGTTTGGAAAGGGCAGAAATAAAGCCGAACGAGCGCCCACGACGACGTTGGCTTCACCCGCGGCAATAGCCCGCCACGTTAGTCGCCGTTCAACACCTGTTAAATCGGAATGCCATTCAAGAGGTTTGGCACCAAATCTCTCAGTGAATCGCTTGAGCCACTGTGCCGTTAGGGCTATTTCAGGCAACAGGACCAACACCTGACGCCCCGCCGAGATTGTTGCTGCAATCGCTTCAAAATAGACTTCGGTTTTCCCTGACCCAGTGACACCGTCCAGCAGAGTCACTGAAAACCCCTCATCCGTATCTTGGTCGTTTGCGACCTCGACCGCATCGGTGAGCGCCTTCGCTGCCTCAGCCTGGGACGGCGATAAAATCGGCCTTGGTCGCTCCCAATCCGGCTTTTCAAGATCAAGGTGCTGTTCAAGCGTAATTGGCTTGAGCAAACCGGCATCTGCCATGCTGCGGACGACTGACGGGCTGACGCCGGCGCTTCTGGCAAGTTCAGCTGCAACTCGCGGCGGCCCTTCCGCGAGGACGGCAAGAACGCGTCGCCGGGCATCTGTCATCCTGATTCGCGAATCGCTTTCATCTTTGACGTCGACACCGGCAGGCAAATAGCCGGTTCGAGTCTTTGGTGGATCAAGTGCTGCTGGCACGCTCATGCTCATCCGCAATACCGCGCCAAGCGGACTCAAAGTGTAGGAAGAAGTCCAGTCTACCAGCTTACGCAAATCGCGAGACATAGGCGGAACATCTAGTAAACCATTAATATTCTTCAGTTTCTCGGCTGCCACTTCATTAGTGCCAGGTCCCCAGACAACCCCTTTTACGTCTCTTTTCCCCAATGGAACGGAGACAAAATCACCGACCGATACAGATAAGTCAGTGGGCACAAAATAGTCGTACGCACCTGTAAGAGGGAGTGGCAGAAGGACACTGACTCTTTCCTCTCTATAGGTCCGTCGCGGTGTAGCATGGGATGTAGGCATGGATTAGACTTTAGCGTGGCTCGATGGTTGGGCCAATCATGACAAACCATCGTAAGAATACGGTGGGAAGACCAAGTCGAATCTTAGGGATGACATCGTACTATGAAATTTTTCGTCGATACCGCCGATACTGAAGAAATTCGTGATTTAGCTGCGACAGGATTGGTCGATGGGGTGACAACCAATCCATCGCTCGTTGCAAAATCAGGACGAAAGTTTCTCGATGTTGTTCAGGAGATTTGCGGCATTGTCGATGGCCCTGTAAGCGCCGAAGTCACCGCGACTGATCACGAGACGATGCTCAAAGAAGGCAAAAAACTTGCTGGTCTTGCGCCCAATATTGCAGTCAAAGTTCCGCTAACACCTGACGGGCTAAAAACCTGCAAGGCGCTTTCTGACGCGGGGACGATGGTCAACGTCACACTGTGCTTTTCGCCGGGCCAGGCGATCCTTGCGGCCAAAGCCGGTGCAACTTTTATCTCGCCCTTTGTCGGGCGACTTGACGATATCAGCACTGACGGAATGCAACTGATTGCCGATATTTGCCAGATATACAATCAGTATGAGCAATTTGAGACAGAAGTTCTTGTTGCCTCGATACGCCATCCAATTCATTTAACTGAGGCAGCCAAAATGGGAGCCGATGTTGCAACCCTCCCGCCAGGTGTTTTACGGCAACTCTACAAACATCCGCTGACAGATGCCGGTCTCGCGGCCTTCCTTGCCGACTGGGAAAAAACGGGCCAGTCGATTTTGGATGATTAAAACATGACCAGTTCAACGCCCCCTGCCGACAACTCTACAAAAAAGTCTGGTACTAAAGCTGTAAGCAGCCCGATTATTTCACCTGATTCTGTTGCAGCTTTTCTTGAGCAGAACCCGACATTTGTCAATGATAGGCCGGAGCTTTTAGCATCCTTGATTCCCCCGGAACAAGATCATGGCGGTGGGATTGTCGACATGCAAAAGTTCATGCTCGAGCGCCTGCAGGCGGAGTTATCCCGCTATCAAACGCGGGAACAGAACCTGCTGGATGCAGCAGAGGCTAACGGTGATGTACAAGCCCGGGTGATCAAGGCTGTAAAAGCGCTTCTCGATGCGAATTCTTTCGAAGCTCTGATCAAGGTCGTCCTCAAAAAACTCCCCAAAATGTTCGAAATTTCGGCAGCCGCGCTTTGTTTAGAAGCAGGTAATCACATCCCTGAAGAGGGGGCTGATTTCGGAATCATTGTGGTTGAGCCCGGGACCCTGGAATCTCTCATGGATCAAGGCCGCGCGGTTGCTTTGCGATCTGACATCGAAGGTGACAAAGCAATTTTTGGATCCAGGGCCTCCAAGGTCCGGTCAGCTGCATTATTGCGGTTGAATTTTGGTCCCAATATTCCCAATGGATTGCTCGCGCTGGGGGCTAAAGCGCCTACGGGATTTGATCCGCGACAGGGCACGGAACTTCTCTCTTTCTTTTCCTACGTGCTGCAAAGGACCATCCAGCGATGGTTGACCCACGGCAAGTAACCAAGTTTCTCGCTGAACGGGACACGGTTGATGCCATCGAAGACTGGCAGCGTTGGATTTTGGATGAACGGCAATCCTCGACCCATACGTTGGCAGCATACTCACAGGACCTTGCTGCTTTCCTCGAATTCCTTACCAGCCATATTGGAAAGCCACCGGCACTCGACGATCTCGCCAGCCTCAAAATGGCAGACTACCGAAGCTTTCTTGCACATCGAATAAATCAGGGAATCGCGCACAGCTCTGTCGCGAGGGCGATGTCTACCCTTCGGAATTTCTTTAAATTTCTCGACAAAACCGGACGGGTTAGCAACGCAACAATAAAAGCCGTTCGATCTCCTAAACCCAAACCGCCGATCCCAAAACCAATTTCGGTAGAAGATGCATTCGACGTTATTCGAGCCGCTGCCAAGCTGTCAGATACGCCGTGGATTTCAAAACGTGATGTCGCGGTGTTTACGCTACTTTACGGGTGCGGTCTTCGAATTGATGAAGCGTTAAGCCTCAATCGAGCCGATATTCCCGATGGTGATGCTATGACGGTTACGGGAAAGGGCAACAAGCAACGCGTCGTTCCTGTCCTGCCAATCGTCCGTGACGCCATTGATAAATATGTCGATGCCTGCCCATTCTCAGGAGAAGCGGAGACGCCTCTTTTCGTCGGTGCCCGCGGTGGCCGACTTAATGCAGGCGTTGTTCAGCGCCAGATGCGCAAAGTACGCGCCCAGCTGGGGTTGCCAAATACAGCAACGCCACACGCCTTACGCCACAGCTTCGCGACCCATCTATTGGGTGCCGGTGGGGACCTTCGAACCATTCAGGAACTGCTTGGCCATTCCTCCCTTTCTACGACGCAACGCTACACGAGTGTCGATGCAGAACGGCTGATGAAAGTGTATGAGGTCTCACATCCGAGGGCCAAACGCTAACCAGCGAAGCAAGAAAACGTGGATGACTGGAAATCCACAATAAATATGGCTAAAATTTATGCATGACTGAAATAGCAATTAGCCCTCTGTCTAACGCCTGTGGTGCAGAAATATCCGGTGTTGATTTAACAAAACCAATCAGCGCCGGAATAGCTGCCGAGATCAATCAAGCGTGGCTTGATCACTGCGTCATCGTTTTCCGCGGGCAAAAACTCGCAGACATAGATCAGGTGAATTTCGCGGAAGCCTTTGGACCAGTTGGCGACTATTTGCGGCCCAACACACTGCGCAGCGGAGCAATGAAAGAGCGGCATCGCGCCGTAATGTTCGTCAGCAACATCGTTGAAAATGGCGAACCCATCGGAACTTTGCCCGATGGTGAAATGATGTTCCATACTGATACCGGTTACGATCAGAATCCGCACAAGGCAACGACCCTTTATGCCGTTGAAATTCCGACACATGGCGGCAACACCATCTTTTCAAACCAGTATAAAGTTTATGATGAATTGCCAGAACGGCTTAAGACACTTCTAAAGGGGCGGAACGCTCATCATGCTTATGAGTTCGGTGTGATGATCAAAAAGAAAGAAAAATATGACGGTCCAGAAATGCGAACCGCTGTTCATCCAATTTTCCGAAACCATTCTGAAACCGGTAAGCCAGCAGTTTATGTTAACGAGTTGATGACCGAGTCCATTGAGGGGCTGGCTAACGACGAAAGCCGGGCGATTCTGGATGAAATCTTTGCAATGCAGAAAGAAGACCGCTTTTGCTATGAGCATGTTTGGCAAAAGGGTGATCTCGTAATGTGGGATAACCGGTGCACTCTTCATGCCCGCACTGATTTTCCTCGGGATCAGCGACGGCTGTTGCGGCGTGTCACGATTGAGGATGCGCCGCCGGCCTGGGCGGCATAAACGCGCCAAAAACTTGTCCAAATGGACATTTTCTGCTTAATTGTCAGCAATATATAGCTGTGACAGATGATTTGGCGCAGCAAAGGAGATTTCGCGATGGCCGTAAAAGTAACACCATTATCCGATGCCTGTGGCGCCGAGATTTCAGGCGTCGACATGAAAGACAGCCTTTCGCCGGAAGATGCGTCAACGATTTACCAGGCCTGGCTGGATTATTTGGTTATCGTTATTCGTGACCAGATGGAGCTGACACCCGCGGATCAAAAGAACTTCTGCGGTTATTTCGGCAAGATCGGCGAATATAATCGACCCAAAGAACGGCAGCATCCCAAGCATGCCAGTGATGAGATTATGTTGGTGTCCAACGTCCGCGAGGATGGCCGGGTAATTGGTGCCCATCCGGACGGTGAAATGATGTGGCATACCGATACACCGTATCTGCGTAATCCGCATAAGGCGACGACGTTATATGGTGTTGAAGTCCCAAATATCGGTGGCGACACGCAATTCTCAAATCAATATTTGGTTTATGACGCACTGCCGCAGGAAATGAAGGACAAGCTGGCAGGCATGCTGGCGATGAATTGTTACGAGTTTGGCACAACCGTAAAAACCTTTGAGAAGTACGATCGCAACGCCGTTCCCCATCATCCACATCCGGTATTCCGCAAACACCCTGAAACGGGCCGTACTGCGGTCTATGTTTGTCCTCTGATGACGGAAGAAATCATCGGTATCGACGAAGGCGAAGGCAAAGAAATCCTCGACGAGATTTACGCCCTCCAGCGCGAGCCGCGGTTTGTTTATGCCCACAAATGGCAGGTTGGAGACTTCGTAATGTGGGACAATCGCTGCCTGTTGCACGCCCGTACAGATTTCCCGCGCGAGCAGCGCCGTTTGCTGCGCCGTGTAACGATCAGCGATGAAGCTGAGGTAATGGTCGCCTAGTCGGTATCGGCTTTCTTTTTACGCGACATCTTTTCTATAAGCCGTTTTACGCGGATTGAAGCGTCATCCTGAACTTCACGATATTTGGGATAGCGTTGACCAATCTTCTTATTCAATAACCTGACGCGCGCAGACTTGCGGCTCAGGATTATAAGCCCTATCGCGAGGAATAATATTCCCTGCAGGATCGGTAGAAAGAGGCCGATAATTCCAAGAAATATAAAAATCCAGCCAAGCGACAGGATTAGGTAGTGTTTTACGTCCCTTTTCATTAGCGCCAATCCAAACCTGAAAACTCAGCTTGGTGAAAGAATATCTCTAAATATGGACAGGCTTGTTCCAGGCCGCAAGCGCCGCTTCCTTAACCGCCTCGTTGAGCGTCGGATGGGCATGGCATGTCCGTGCTATGTCTTCAGCTGAAGCGGAAAATTCCATCGCAAGTGCAAGCTCGGCAATCATGGTTCCTGCGTCAGGACCTATAATGTGGGCGCCAAGAACCTGATCAGTCTTGGCATCGGCAAGAATTTTTACAAAGCCGTCATGTTCGATTTCTGATGCGCGGGCACGGGAGTTCGCCATGAACGGGAATTTCCCGGCGCTGTACTCGACCCCGTCTTCCTTGAGCTGCTCTTCTGTGCGGCCTACGGAGGCGACCTCCGGAGACGTAAATACAACCGCAGGAATCGCGTTGTAATCGATATGGCCGGCCTGCCCATCCATCATCTCAACGGCGACAACACCTTCATCTTCGGCCTTATGAGCCAGCATTGGGCCAGGAATAACGTCGCCGATGGCGAAAATACCGGAGACGTTTGTTTGGAATGCCTTATCAACCTGTATGAACCCGCGATTGTCCATATCGACGCCGACATCCTCCAACCCAAGGCCGGCAGTATAGGGACGGCGCCCAATTGCCGAGAGGACGACACTACAATCAATGGTTTCAGCATCACCCCCTGCTGCGGGTTCCACAGTGAGTGCGACGCCGCTCTTGGAATTCTTGGCCCCTGTCACTTTAGTTCCCAGGCGGAATGTCATCCCTTGTTTCTCAAGGGCCTTGTGCATCTCAACAGCGACTTCGCTGTCCATAGTCGGCACGATGCGGTCCAAAAATTCCACTACGGTAACGTCGGCACCGAGGCGTCCCCAAACGGAGCCCATTTCCAAACCGATATATCCCCCGCCAATAACAACCATATGGTCTGGAACTTTGGTGAGAGAAAGCGCGCCTGTCGACGTAACAATCTTTTTTTCGTCGATCTCGACGCCTGGCAGGGGCATCGATTCAGAGCCTGTCGCCACCAAAATTCGCTTGGTTTTGAGCGTGGTCGATGCCGGGTCACCGACCTCCACAGTATCCGGCGCCTTTATGGTCGCGGTACCGGTAATCTGATCAACTTTGTTTTTCTTGAATAAAAAAGCGATCCCTTTGGTCAACCCGTCAACGACATCGTCTTTGCGGGCCAGCATTGTTCCGAGATCGAGACCGACCTTTCCGATTTTCACGCCATGGTCAGCAAGCGAATGTTGTGCTTCGGCAAATTTTTCGGAGGACTGCAACAATGCTTTTGACGGAATACAACCAACATTCAGGCAAGTACCCCCCAGCGCATCGCGCTTATCCACGCAAGCAACTTTCATCCCAAGCTGCGCAGCCCGAATGGCTGCGACATAACCACCCGGTCCGGCGCCAATCACGACTAAATCATATTCTGTTTCAGCCATAAGTCTTTCCTATGGAAAATTCGGTATTTAAATTCCGAGCAGAATGCGATCCGGCTCTTCAATACATTCCTTAACTCTGACGAGGAATGTCACGGCCTCGGCACCGTCGATAATCCTGTGATCATAAGAAAGTGCGAGATACATCATCGGTCGAACCTCAACCGCATCGCCCACTGCAATGGGGCGCGGCTGTATCTTATGCATACCGAGAATTCCGGATTGCGGCGGGTTCAAAATCGGTGTCGACATCAATGACCCGTAGACGCCGCCATTGGTAATCGTAAACGTGCCACCAGTGAGCTCTGCCATCGAAAGATTGCCATCCCGCGCCTTTCGCCCAAGCTCACCAATTTCTTTTTCTATATCGGCAAAAGATTTGCGATCAGCATCGCGCAGCACAGGTACAACGAGTCCTTGCTCCGTCCCAACGGCAACACCGAGATCAACAAAATTCCGATAAACGACGTCATCACCGTCTATCGTCGCATTGACCGCGGGCAATTCCTTGAGCGCTGCAATGCAGGCTTTGGCAAAAAAAGACATAAAGCCAAGCTTCACGTCGTGCTTCTTTTGAAAATCTTCCTGGTATTTTTTCCGCGCGGCCATGACGTTTGTCATATCCACCTCATTAAAGGTGGTCAGCATCGCTGCAGTATTCTGGGCTTCCTTTAGTCTTTCCGCGATACGTTTGCGCAGACGCGTCATCGGCACGCGTTCTTCACCCCGTTCATCAGCTGGTGCTGGCTGGGGTTTGGCGGCAACTGGTTCAGCGGAAGCCGCTTGCTCACCATCCAGATAGGCCTGTACATCAGCTTTTGTCAGGCGACCATCTTTCCCCGTTCCGGTAATCTTGGTCGGATCAATCTTGCCTTCATCAACCATTTTCCGAACTGCTGGCGACAGAGATTTGTCAGTACCGGCAGGTTTTTGCTCCGGGGCAGCCTCAACAGGAGCGGGTTTGGGTGCAGGCGCCTCTTCAGCCGCCGGTGCGGCGGCGACCCCATTGCCTTCGCCAATGGTTCCAAGCACGGCACCGACTTCAACTTCACTGCCAGCTTCGACAATTATGGCTTCCAATGTCCCGGAGGCGGCGGCGGGCACTTCCAGCGTTACCTTATCAGTTTCCAGTTCAACGATGGGTTCATCACGTTCGACGACCTCGCCGACGGACTTAAACCATTTTGCTACCGTCGCCTCTGCGACCGACTCACCAAGTTGTGGAACCTTGATTTCCATTGTCATTGCCTTTCCGGCTTTGGGATAACCAAACTGCCCTTATAATCAACCGACCTGCAACGCTTGATCGACAAGTGCTGCTTGTTCTTTTGCATGTCGTTTTGCCAACCCGGTAGCTGGTGAAGCGGCTTCAGCCCGACCAGCATAAATTGGGCGTTCGGCCTTACTGTCAATCTTATCCAACAAATTTTCGATGCGACGGTCAATAAAGGTCCACGCACCCATATTCGCTGGTTCTTCCTGGCACCAGACAACTTCAGCGTTCTTATATCGCTGTAGCTGCTCTGTAAGTGACATGGCGGGGAACGGATAAAGCTGCTCAATTCTTACAATTGCAACATCGTCCAGACCGCGCTCGTTTCTCTCCGCGTAGAGATCGTAATAAACTTTCCCAGAGCACAGCACGACGCGTTTTATTTTGCTGTCCGCAACGAGTTTATCAGCCTCGGGCAATACACGGTGGAAGCAGGATCCCGGCCCCATATCGTCGAGAGTAGAAACGCATAGTTTGTGCCGCAATAACGATTTGGGCGTCATAACAATAAGCGGCTTGCGGAAGCTGCGGTGGATCTGGCGTCGCAAAACATGGAAATAATTCGACGGCGTCGAAGGCATAACGACCTGCATATTGTCCTCGCCGCACAGCTGCAAATAACGTTCCAGTCGGGCTGACGAATGTTCGGGACCCTGTCCCTCATATCCATGTGGCAACAGCATGACGATTCCCGACATGCGCAGCCATTTACTTTCTGCAGAAGCAATAAACTGATCGATGATGACCTGCGCACCGTTGGCAAAATCGCCAAATTGCGCTTCCCACATCACCAGCGCGTCAGGTGCGACCAGGCTAATACCATATTCAAACCCGAGAACTCCCGCTTCCGAAAGCGGACTATTATGCGCAACAAAACGCGCTTGATCATGAGCTACATTCTGGAGCGGAACATAATGTTCTTCTGTTTCCTGATCGATGAGATAGGCGTGACGTTGGGAAAATGTTCCCCGCTGGACATCCTGTCCGGCAAGCCTGACCAAATGACCTTCCTTTACCAATGTGCCAAATGCCAATGCTTCGGCAGTTGACCAATCGATACCGTTACCGGTGTCGATCATTTTCTTTCGGGCGTCGACGAATCTATTGAGTTTGGGATGGAGGTTAAATGTCTCGGGGATTTGCACCAGCGCGTTGCCAATTTCTTTCAGCGACTCAACTGGCAGATCAGTTTTCCCACGCCGGTCCTCAACAGTCGGCGCCACTTCGAGATGAGACCACTTTCCATCCAACCAATCCGCCTTGTTTGGCTTGAAGTTGGACGCAGCTTCAAAATCCTCATTGAGTTCATCCCGAATGCGATCCGTCAGCGCTTTAGTAAAGTCCTCCGAAACCGATCCCTCTTGAACCAACTTATCGGCGTAGATCGTTCTAGTACTCGGTTGATCGGCGATTTTTCTATACATAATCGGTTGCGTAAAAGCCGGTTCGTCGCCCTCATTGTGACCAAAACGCCGATAACACCACATGTCGATCACAACATCCTTGCGGAACTCCTGGCGAAACTCTGTTGCGATTCGCGCAACATGGACAACGGCCTCCGGATCATCACCATTTACATGGAATATCGGCGATTGAACGGTTTTGGAAACGTCAGACGGATAGGGAGATGACCGGGAGTCGCGTGGGTTTGTTGTAAAACCGATCTGATTGTTGACGATGAAATGAATTGTGCCTCCAGCGCGATAGCCCGGAACGGCAGAAAGCGCAAAAGTCTCGGCTACCAGCCCCTGCCCCGCAAAAGCGGCATCGCCATGCATCAAGATTCCCATAACACGCCGGCGTTCCTGATCTTTGAGCTGGAGTTGCTTGGCGCGGACACGACCAACAATTACGGGGTCAACCGCTTCCAGATGAGATGGGTTTGGCGATAGCGAGAGATGAACATTCTTGTCGTCAAAGACAACGTCTGCGGAGGTTCCGAGATGGTACTTCACATCGCCCGACCCCTGAACTTCCTCGGGATTCGAAGATTGACCCTGGAATTCAGATAAAATCGCGACGTAAGGTTTTTTCAGAACATTGGCAAGGACCGACAGCCGGCCACGATGCGGCATCCCTATGACAACTTCTTCGATTCCAAGTTGACTGCCGCGCTTCAATATTTGTTCAAGAGCGGGAATAAGGCTCTCGCCGCCATCAAGGCCAAATCGTTTTGCGCCCGGATATTTAACGTTGAGGAAATTCTCGAACCCTTCGGCCTCGCTCAACCTTTCCAGGATCGCTTCCTTGCCGCGTTGCGTGAAATCAGTGCGGTTATGACTTCCTTCAATCCGTTCCTGAATCCATTGTTTCTGGTCAGGTTCCTGAATATGCATAAATTCGACACCGATTGTGCCGCAATATGTCTGCTGTAACCGGTCATTAATTTCGCGCAATGTTGGATATTCCAGACCCAGGACATTATCGATAAAAATCGGTTTATCGAGATCGGCTTCCGTAAAACCATATGACCGGTAATCGAGCTCAGAATTCTTTTCGTGACGGTATAACCCTAAAGGATCCATGTTTGACGCGAGATGGCCGCGCACACGATACGAGCGGATCAGCATTAGTGCGTGTAGAGAATCTACCGTCGCCTGGCGGCTTTCTTCCGAAGAAACGGAAGCAGCATGGCCGTTTGAATTTAACTTCTCAGATGCGTCCGAAACGCCAACAACACGATTGCCACGGGGTGCCCAGCTCGCTCCCTCCAGGGACTTAGTAATATTAGGTGCTTCTTCGCGGAGCTCGCTAAAAAATTCCTGCCACTCGGCTGGAACCGACGTCGCGTTCTCGACATAGCGTGCATAAAGGTCTTCGACGAAGGCTGCGTTGCCTCCCGCCAGAAATGAATTTCGCTCGAAATTCTCTATCGACATAATCTGCCTTTACGCAAAGTCTAAATCACTAGACTTTCAATGTTGCCAATAACCACGCCGTGATACGCCATTGTGGTTAACGTAATATGATAAAAAAACGTCCGACTATTTGCTCATAATTTTTAACATTGTATCGCCAAGGGCCGCCGGCGAATCCGCAACCGTTATGCCGGCGCTTTTCATCGCTTCCATTTTATCGTCTGCACCTCCTTTACCGCCGGAAATTATCGCACCTGCGTGGCCCATACGACGGCCCGGTGGAGCCGTTACGCCAGCGATAAATCCAACGACTGGTTTTTTTACTTTTGATTTTTTTAGAAATTCAGCGGCGTCTTCCTCTGCGCTACCGCCGATTTCGCCAATCATGACAATTCCTTCGGTTTCGTCATCACCGAGAAACATATCCAGACAATCGATAAAATTGGTGCCGTTGACTGGATCACCACCAATTCCAATACACGTTGTCTGACCGAGACCCGCAGCAGTCGTTTGAGCAACCGCTTCGTAGGTCAATGTCCCTGAACGGGAAACAATTCCAATTTTGCCACGTTGGTGAATATGTCCGGGCATAATGCCAATCTTGCATTCATCCGGGGTGATGACGCCTGGACAGTTGGGACCGATCAGCCGGGTATTTGAACCGGACAAAGCCCGTTTGACTCGCACCATATCGACGACCGGGATTCCTTCTGTAATACAGATCGCCAGCGGCATCTCCGCTTCAATCGATTCCAGGATTGCATCAGCCGCAAAGGGCGGCGGCACATAGATGACACTGGCATTGGCACCTGTCTCGGTTATCGCATCAGCAACAGTATCAAAGACCGGCAAATCGAGATGTTGTTCACCGCCCTTGCCAGGGGTCACACCACCAACCATTTGCGTCCCGTAGGCGATAGCCTGCTCGGAATGAAAGGTGCCTTGCGCGCCTGTGAAGCCCTGACAAATGACCTTCGTATTCTTATCGACAAGAACAGCCATTACGCGGCCTCCTTTACGGCTTTAACAGCCTTCTCTGCCGCATCCCCAAGATCGTCTGCCGCGATAATTGGCAACCCGGATTCTTCGAGAATTGTTTTACCGAGTTCAACATTGGTACCCGCAAGGCGAACCACCAGCGGAACTGTCAGACTAACCTCACGGGCGGCCGCTACAACGCCCTCGGCGATTACATCGCAACGCATAATGCCGCCGAAGATATTGACCAGAAGGCCTTCGACATTCGAATCTGAAAGGATCAGTTTAAAAGCTGCCGTCACGCGTTCCCGCGAGGCGCCACCACCGACATCCAGGAAGTTTGCCGGTTCGCCACCATAGAGCTTGATAATGTCCATCGTCGCCATGGCCAAGCCAGCACCGTTCACCATGCAGCCAATATTGCCATCCAGCTTTACATAATTGAGATCAAACTTGGCCGCTTCCAGCTCTGTTGGATCTTCCTCGCTTTCATCCCGCAGTTCGGCAATATCCTTGTGACGGAACAGTGCATTGTCATCAAAATTCATTTTTGCATCGAGAGCGATAACATCACCTGACCCTGTAACCACCAGCGGGTTGATCTCGACAATTGAGGCATCAAGTTTCTCGAACGCATTGTACATTGCCATAAGAAACTTCACGGCGGACTTAATCTGATCGCCTTCGAGTCCTAACCCAAAGGCAATTTTACGTGCATGAAATGCCTGCATCCCTGCAGCAGGATCAATTGCGACCTTTAGAATTTTCTCTGGCGTTTTGGCAGCAACTTCCTCGATTTCCATTCCGCCTTCGGTCGACGCCATGATGGTAATCTGGCTTGTTGCCCTATCTATGAGGATGCCGAGATAAAGCTCACGGGCGATGTCGCAGCCGTCCTCGACATAAACCCGGCCAACTTCCTTTCCGTCTGGCCCCGTTTGATGCGTGACAAGCGTCATACCGATCATTTCATCGGCAAACTGCTTTACCTCATCAATGGATTTCGCAAGTTTAACGCCACCGCCCTTACCGCGCCCACCGGCGTGAATTTGGGCTTTGACGACCCAAACCGGCCCGCCCAGCTCCTCAGCAACTTTTACTGCTTCTTCGGGTGTATAGGCGACCCCGCCTTTTGGCACAGCGACCCCGAAGCCCCGCAGGACTTCCTTGGCCTGATATTCATGAATATTCATGCGCGATTAGCCTTTGTGAATTGGATATAAGGTTACTTCTTTTTGGCCGCAGATTTCTTACGGGCCGCCTTTTTCCTTGCTGGCGATTTTTTCGCCTTCTTCTGCATGCGCTTGACAACATTGACCAGGGTACGAACCGCCGCGACTGATGCCTTAAAAGCTTTCTTTTCAGTCGCGTTGAGATCGATCTGAATAATACGTTCGATACCTTTGGCGCCAATCACAACGGGAACGCCAACATAAAGACCGCGAACGCCATACTCGCCATTCAAATAGGCACAGCAGGGCAGTACCCGTTTTTGATCCTTGAGATACGCTTCCGCCATTTCAATGGCTGATGATGCAGGGGCATAGAAAGCGGATCCAGTTTTGAGAAGACCAACAATTTCGGCACCGCCATCACGGGTGCGTTGAACAATCTGATTGAGTTTATCTTTGGTCGTCCATCCCATCTTAACGAGATCGGGAAGTGGAATCCCCGCCACAGTCGAATAGCGCGGCAACGGCACCATCGTGTCTCCATGGCCACCGAGAACAAATGCCGTAACATCGCGCACCGATACGTTGAACTCCTCAGCGAGGAAATAACGGAATCGCGCAGAGTCCAGAATACCTGCCATGCCAACAACGCGGCTCGCGGGAAGGCCCGAGGCCTCGCGTAGCGCCCAAACCATTGCGTCCAGTGGATTGGTGATGCAAATGACAAATGCCTTCGGGCACCATTGTTTGATACCTTCACCGACCGCTTTCATCACATTAGTATTAATGCCGATCAAATCATCGCGGCTCATTCCGGGCTTGCGCGCAACACCAGCGGTTACGATTACAACGTCCGCACCCCTAATTGCACGATAGCTCGATGCACCTTTCATATTCGAATCAAAACCTTCGACAGGCGAAGATTCGACGAGGTCCAGTGCCTTGCCTTCTGGAATACCCTTGACGATATCAAACAGAATTACGTCGCCAAGTTCTTTCAGTCCGGCCAAATGGGCCAGGGTGCCGCCGATATTTCCGGCGCCAACGAGCGCGATTTTATTGCGTGCCATGAGTACTCCTCAATCGATCGATTGGTTATCAGAAATGGCGTTATCAACCAGCAATAGTGTCATTATGGTTAACGTAGCCTCAACTGCGCGGGTAACTACCTGTTTTGCCCAAAAAGAGCAAGAAAAACGGTCGAATTTTCATCCAAATTCAATCAAATAATTGTTTTTTGAGAAACACTATAAATTTTGAATTAGAAAGCCAGATCAACGGTGCTCCACGATCAACTTTTTGACCTCAGCAATTGCTCTCGCCGGGTTCAAATGTTTTGGGCAGGTTTTCGTGCAATTCATGATGGTGTGACATCGATAGAGACGAAACGGGTCTTCGAGATTATCCAGGCGGTTTCCAGTATCCTCATCACGCGAATCTGCGATCCATCGATAAGCCTGAAGCAAAGCGGCCGGCCCTAGATACCGGTCGCCATTCCACCAATAGCTGGGGCAGCTGGTGGAACAGCAGAAACACAAAACACATTCCCAAAGGCCATCGAGCTTCGCCCGCTCTTCCGGACTTTGCAGACGCTCTTTATCCGCGGGCGGTTCGTTGACGGATTTGAGCCAGGGCTCAATTGATGCATATTGCGAATAAGCCTGCTTAAGATCGGGGACCAGGTCCTTTACGACTGCCATATGCGGCAAAGGATAGATCTTTGCATCGCCGTCAATGTCATCAATCGCCTTAATGCAGGACAGCGTGTTCGTGCCATCAACGTTCATTGCGCAGGATCCACACACCCCTTCACGACAAGAGCGCCGAAAAGTAAGCGAAGAATCCATCTCATTTTTAATTTTAATAAGCGCATCAAGGACCATTGGCCCGCATGTGTCCATGTCGACTTCGAATGTGTCAACGCTAGGATTTTCGCCGTCGTCGGGATCGTAACGGTAAACCTGAAACCGCTTAATATTCGTGGCCCCTTCCGGTGCCTTGTGGGTTTTGCCGGAACTTATTTTCGAATTGGCCGGGAGCGCGAATTCAACCATATTTCGTCCTCATCGAACCGGCTCCGTAGCGTAGAAAATTAAAACAAGTCATAAGCAATATCTGGCCTCAATACACGCGTGCCTTTGGTGGCACCGCATCAACTGCATCGGTAAGAGTTTCACCGTGAACAGGGCGATAATCAAATCGACTTGTACCATCGTCATTCAGCCAGGCAACAGTGTGTTTCATCCAATTTTCATCATCACGGTCGGGGAAATCCTCGCGAGCATGGCCACCGCGACTTTCTTTGCGGTTAATTGCGCCATGAATGCTCACCAGCGCTTGTTGTAACAGATTATCAAATTCAAGTGCCTCGACGAGGTCAGAGTTCCAGATCATACCACGATCATTGACCTTTAGATCATCTTTTTGGGCCCAAACCTGCGCCATTTTCTCAACACCCTCAGCCATTACCTCTTCTGTCCTGAACACTGCGCAATGGGCCTGCATCGTGCGTTGCATTTCAAGACGTAAATCCGCCGTCAGAACCGGACCGTCGGCATAACGGCGGGAATCCAGCCAATCAAGGGCTTTATCAGCCGCATCATTGGGCAAAGCCGGATGGGGTGTATCAGGTTTAACGATTTCAGCGCAGCGATCCGCCGCTGCGCGGCCGAATACTACAAGATCAAGCAACGAATTCGACCCTAGACGATTTGCGCCATGCACGGAAACACAGGCAGCTTCGCCGACGGCCATTAGCCCAGGTATAACAACATCAGGGTCATCGCCAACGGGCTGCACAGCTTCGCCGAGATAATTGGTGGGAACACCACCCATGTTGTAATGAACAGTTGGCAAGACAGGAATTGGCTCACGGGTGACATCGACATTAGCGAATATTCGCGCCGTCTCAGAAATTCCGGGCAACCGTTCGCTGATTACTTCCGGTTCCAGATGTTCGATATGCAGATGAATATGGTCTTGTTCGGGACCAACACCCCGTCCTTCATTCATTTCGATTGTCATGGAACGGCTAACGACGTCGCGTGACGCAAGGTCCTTGGCGTGCGGCGCATAACGCTCCATAAAGCGCTCTCCTTCCGAATTTGTAAGGTAACCGCCCTCGCCTCGAACGCCCTCAGTGATCAGTGCGCCCGCACCGTAGATACCTGTTGGGTGGAACTGGATAAATTCCATGTCTTCCAGCGGCAATCCCGCGCGTAGAACCATCGCACTGCCATCGCCAGTTTGGGTATGAGCGCCAGTGCACGAGAAATAACAACGCCCATAACCACCTGTCGCGATTATCACCATATGAGACTGGAACCGATGGATCGTGCCGTCATCCAAATTCCACGCCATGACGCCAGCAATCTTGCCGTCCACGTCATGAATCAAATCCAGCGCAAAATATTCAACAAAAAACTCAGCCTGATTACGAAGCGACTGCTGATAAAGCGTATGGAGAATTGCATGTCCCGTCCGATCCGCCGCCGCACAGGTACGGTGCGCAGGTGGACCCTCTCCATATTCGGTTGTCATCCCGCCGAAAGGGCGCTGATAAATTTCACCGGATTCGGTACGGGAGAAGGGAACGCCGTAATGTTCGAGTTCTATAACCGAGGGCATCGCCTCACGGCACATATATTCGATAGCGTCCTGATCGCCCAGCCAATCCGCACCCTTTACCGTGTCGTAAAAATGCCAACGCCAGTCATCTTTACCCATATTACCCAACGCGGCTGATATTCCCCCTTGAGCAGCCACCGTGTGGCTGCGTGTTGGAAATACCTTTGTAATACAGGCTGTTTTCAATCCCTTGAGAGCAAGGCCAAAAGTCGCTCTGAGCCCAGCGCCACCGGCGCCTATCACTACAACGTCGTAGGTATGATCAATAATATCGTAAGACTTGCCGGAATTAGCCATTCGAGGTTCAACCAGACAACGCTATTTTAAGGACAGCAATTAAGGATGATAAGCCCAAAATAGTGGCCATAATTTTAACGGCTGTAATAGAAGCGGTCTTTACCCATTCGGTGTGCACATAGTCCTCGATAACGACCTGCAATCCAAGTTGGGCATGGTGAAAGACCATAACGATCAGCAAGATGAGTAAGACGGTTGTTACCGGATTCGACATCCATTCGCGAACAAGTTCGATATTGGCACCGGCAAGTTGCGCAATACTCGCAACAAACCACAGCACCATCGGTACCAGGGCCACAGCTGTCAGCCTTTGTACCCACCAATGGGCCACGCTGCTCTTGGAGAAAGCCAGGCCAAAAACTCTTCCGATTTCGGCGCGAAAACTCATCACAAAACTCCCATGGACGAATAACCCCATGCCCAAGAGCACAAGGTTAGAACAATGGAAGACGATATGACGATCCACCCTGAGCGGTACGCCGCCGGAAGATCCAGGCCTTTACCAATATCCCAAAATAGATGACGAATGCCGTTACAAAGATGATAAAATAAAGCAAAGGACCAGCCGAATAACATTAGCTGGCCTATCCAGGAACCAACCACCATTTGCACCGTCGTATAGGCACCTCCTCCCATGGCGGCGGCAATTAACCACCATACCAACAGCAACGTACCTGCCGAAAGTGCAACGCCGGTAATGCGATGCAAAATTGATAGAGTGGACGTAAGCTGCGGCTTGTATACTTGTAGGTGCGGAGAAAGCGGACGCTCTCTGGTGTCCATTTCATTCTTCCTGTTAAGTCAATCGATGCGCTACTGGGATCATACCCGCGCTTCTTGAATTTGTTTAGACCTTCGCCCACGGCTAGTCAATTCTGTCAGCCCCATTTCACGCTCAAAATTCGTTCTGAACATCATTTTTTTAACCTTCGCAAAGAGTTGCTCCACTTATCGTCAAAAACGGTTGAACCATACTGCGAGGTATTGTGTGTAAAATTGTGGACGAAATGTTTAGGAGTTGGGGAAAGACGGGATGTTTATACACAAGAAATTTGATGATTAGGTTAAAAAACCGTTGCCCAAAATCGAAATCCTTAAGAACATTTCCATACGTGAGAGCGTACGAATCAGGATGCGCAGCGTAGGCGACAGGGGGGCGATCGCAAGGTCGATTTCCTAGTTTACGACGCAGTGGTTGAATGGTTCACCGGCCGAATGGTCACCTGAGCCGGATAAGCCTTAGGGCGGACTTCGACGAGGGACTTGGCTGGAACGCAGACCGCCAAGATGGGCTGGGAACGCGTGGGATGGTCTTTTGATCAAACGATGCGCCGCCTGTCACTGGAGGACAGTCTGTGACGCTATTAATCGACAGCCGTCTTCGGACGGTCAAAGGCTAGTAGCGATATAGATTGTTTAGCGCGGCTGTAGACCATCCAGGGGGCTTTGCCTGCTATTTGGTTGTTGTGACAGGTTATTGTCCTGGGCCTCCCTATTGGGCATTGCCTGTCGCCGAAGGGTTTTGTCTCGCCGCTTAGGGACGCTGCCCGCAGGTAGCCGGAATTCCGGTATGGCTGTCTCGCCACAGCCATGTGCCCGGAGCCGGTAACTAGCGGGATACGTCACGGACCTTTCGTATCGAGGGCGGTAACGTAGTCACAGTCCGCTGTGACCGATGCCACCGCCGGTCAGGGCCAGGCGTCTTTGCCGAGGCCGCCGCCTGATCCGGAAACTCGGACGCTCTTACGACCAGAAGTCCTTTGAGGCTTCAGAGACGCCGGACCTTCGATGGTCCGGCGTCTCGCCGTTTTAGATAAATGTTATTCGGCGTTATTCTCCATCTCTTCAATGGTTTCGGCCAACCGTACCAATCGCTGAGCCTCCTCAACGTGCAAGCCTTCCACCAGCTGGCCGTCAACCAGCGTAACGCCTTTTCCTTCTGCGAGCGCCGCTTCGTGCGCCGCCGTTATCTTGTGCGCCCAATCAATTTCCTCGGTTGACGGCCCATAAACAGAATTAGCGCCCGCCACGGTTTTGGGATGCAGCAATGTCTTCCCGTCAAAGCCCATTGCTCTACCTTGTCGGCAAGATTCGAGAAATCCCTCATCATCCGAAAGGTCGAAAAATGGACTATCCAAAATTGTCAAATTGTTTGCCCGGGCCGCGAGAATGCAGAGTTGGATGCTCGTCTGTAATGGTTGACGATCAGATGTGTGCTGCGCACGAAGGTCTTTGGTAAGATCCGCCGAGCCAATTAAAAGTGCGCCAACGCGCGAATGCGCTGCCGCTATTTCGTTCGCGTTAAGAACACCCTGTGCTGTTTCGACCATGCACCAGATCTGCATATCCTCTGGAGCGCCCGCTGACGCCATGAGCTCGGCTACTCCGGCAACAGTCTTTGGCGAGTCAACTTTGGGTACAACGATCATATCGGCGCCAGATGTTGCGATCGCCTTTATATCCTGTTCATGCTCTTCAGTACCTACGCCGTTAATCCTGACACCAACTTCACGGAGCCCATAGCCTCCCGCCTCCAAGGCCTGAAGGATGTTCGACCTGGCCCTGTCCTTGGCGTCGGGTGCCACACCGTCTTCAAGATCCAATATAAGAATATCAGCGGGCACCTCCTTACCCTTCTCAAGCGCACGCACATTGGCACCAGGCGTATACATCGCGCTTCTTCGCGGACGGTCAGCTTTCATATTATCAGCAGTCATCTGCATTCCTTTCACATTTGCCTGCATTATAGGGCTGCTTGGAAAGGCAACAAGCGAGCGATGGTGGTTCTTTCACGTCATAAAAAAACGGCGACCCCCAGTACACTGGGGCCGCCGTCTTTAGACAGACAATCCGGGGTTGGCGTCAGATCGCCCGCCTGCGTCTCCTCATATATCCAAGCGCGAACAGGCCGGCACACATTACAGCAAGGCTGCCTGGCTCTGGAACGTCAGCGCTTGTCTGCGCCAAGTTCGCGTTGATATCGCCATATCCATCGGACAATGTCGGGCCGGTATAACCTGCCGTCGTTGTCACATTCCATCCGAGCCAACCTGAGAAACCAAGATTGATATTCTTGCCGTTGGCGCCAATTCCCAGCTGATAAGGAAGGCTAAGGTCGGTCGGGCGCTGATATAGATCAAGCGTCGCCCCGGCCAAAGCGCCGGTACCGATGAGCTTGCTCTGTCCTTCGACCATATCGAAATAGGTCCAGGTATCGGTATCCACAGGCCCGCCGCTTTCGGAATAAGCAGCAGAAATCAATTCGCGCTTTCCGTTAAAGCTCGCGGGCATCGTCCGGAGATTAAAATCAATCTCTACGTCGAAAGTCAGGGTGGGATCGGCCACGGCGTAAATTGATCCTCTCAAAGTCGCCGTTCCTGCCGTTGTGTTGTACTCCAATGTTCCGAGGCCACCTGAAGCGGGCGTGAACCGGAAATCGGTGTCCGCATTACCCGAAACCAGAGAAGGGAGCCAAAACGCATGGCCGCCACCGCCGCCGTACCACGCTGGATCAACTGGGGTTTCTGACACACCATACGTCACGATGCTGCTGTTTGCAGCGGCTGGCAGCAGACACAAGCCTACCAGGACCGCAGCAATCCAACGGCTGATATTCTGTACGATGTACCCAAAATTATGCATAACACCTTAAGTTATGCAATTTTTGTGCCGTTTAACGATACGTATGGTGTTTCAATAACTTAGAACATTTTTAGGCAGAGGAACTACAGGAACTGTAAAGAATACCGACAGTAATCCGGAAATCACGCAAAACTCACATTTATGAGGAGTTTTCGTTCGTCCTCGACCACATTTCCCGATAGGCGACTTCAAGAGCTTTCGCGAGCCCCTCTGAATCGCACAATGATGAACCTTTTAATCTATCTCTCATTTCAGACCGGTAACTGCTCAATCTGTCGATATCCCCAACCAACGACGTCGCAATTCCCAGAAATGACTCTGTGCTATTGGCAACAAATTCGCTATAGCCAGCGGCGTGCAGTTGACCTGCTGCCTGACGGCTCAATGTCCTATCACCAGCAAGTGTAATCACCGGGACGCCCATCCATAGGGCTTCCATTGTCGTCATTGTTCCAGAATATGGGTAAGTATCCAGCGCGATATCGACCCGGTTATAGGTTTCCAAAACAGAGTGAAAATCCGCACTTCCTTCCAGCGTGACGCGTTCGGGTTCTATTCCTGCTTCTGAAAATCGTTTTTTGAAACTCGCCCGAACTTCAGAATCCTCGTAGCCCTGGTATCGCAATATCAGTCGTGAGCCATCGACCGACTTCAACAAATCGGCCCAAACGCTGAGGCAAAAATCAGTGATTTTCCCGGGGTTTCCAAAACATCCGAAGGTGATCGCACCCGAAGTTGCCGCGGGTAACGGACCTACCGTCGGCGCATCGGCTGGTGGATCGAAACACGTCAGGCTACGATCAAGTCTAAATACGCTTTCCGAGAAATGTTCCTCAAATTCCGCTGGGGTGTGAACGTCGTCACCAATGTAATAGTCGATCGCGTCCAATCCTGTAGTCGACAAATATCCCATCCAGCTCGCCTGAACCGGTGCCGGTTTTCGGGCGAACACTGCGAGCCGATTGCCCGCGCTATGACCTGAGAGATCGACTAATATATCAATCCCATCTTCGGCAATGAGCGACGCGACGGCTTCATCCATCATATTATTTATGGGCCGCCAGCGATCGCAGGCGGATTGTATTTTACCCGTCAACGCGTCTGTCTTGGTGGCTCCGGAGTAACAAAAAATCTCAACGGAATTTGAGTCATGTGCGGCGATAACAGGATGAGCAATTTTGCCAACGGGGTGATTTCGGAAATCCGCGGATACATATCCAATTTTAAGCCGTTTATCCGAACCGGACGTAATGGCGGCCCTCGGGGTGATCGGTTCTAGTTTAGCGGCATGGTTATCTTGCCAAGCCCTATGTTCCGCCAACAAAGTTTGGCCGGTTTGATCCTCACTGCCCAACAAACAGAACAAAAGATTTGAGTGATATCGCCGATTTGACGGGCTGAGAGCTACTGCTGTCCGATATGACGCAATTGCGTCAGTTGGGCGCCCCATCATGCGCTGAGTTCGCGCCAATCCGGCGTGGGCTGCCGCGTCTTCAGGCCATTTGACCGTCGCCTTCGAATATACTTCTGCCGCCAGATCCAGGCGCTTTGCTTCCTGATATGAGAACGCCAAATTACGGGCGGCGTCAGCATAATTGGGACCAACCTCTACCGCGGCTTGAAATGCTTTTATCGCATCATCGCGGCGGCGAAGCGCAAGGTAAGCTGATCCCAAAGCATTTTGTGCTTCAGGTGATCCAGGTGCCAATGTCGTGGCTTTTTGAGCCGCCGCCAGAGCTGTATCGGGATTATCTGCGCTGAGGAGTGCAACTGCATAGTTTGTCTGCAACTCGGCATCATCTGGCCGCAAGGTAACGGCGCGTTCGGCGATTCCGATCGCATCGTCAAATCGACCGAGATCACGATGGGCCGCTGCCAAATTATTGAGAACGTCTACACTTTCGGGATCGAGTTCCATTGCACGTTCAAGAACGCCTAACGCGTCTTCCGCACGTTCTGAAACCAGCCATACAGCGCCGAGATTTCCCAAATATTTGACATTGTCCGGTTCAGCGGCAACAGCGCGCTCGAAACAAGTGGCGGCCTCGGAAAGGTTTTCCATTTGAAACGCGAGAAGTCCGGTAAGGTGGTTCGCCTCCGCGCTACCTGGCTCCTGGTTAAGAGCCTGCCGGTAACTTTGGTCTGCTTCCTGTAACCTGCCGGCTTTGTGATGCGCCAGACCCACATCGAGAAGATCGCTAATATCAGACATTTGATGGTTATATGAATCCCTGTGAATCGGTGCAACAAATCGATCACTTTTTAAACTAAGTGATTACGCGTTAATCGCCATCCCGAGAACGCGATTTTTCATATCACTGGAGAAATTTTTGAATATAGTAATAGCGAATTAGGGTTCGATTTTTGATTTTCTAATAGGCGTGGCGGGCGTGACTCTTAGAGTTGGTGCAAGGTGGGATGACCCCGTTCAGGACGACCGGATTAAGGCTGCCTACCGGCGCGGCCTGATCGATTATATCGAGGTTAATTATCCCATCCCGTTCGGCTCTCAGCCGCATGCGCTCGATATTCCGGTTCTCGCCCATACAAGCAGCAACCCAACCTGCAGTGCTGAAGGCATAAACCTCAATATCGCCCGGCGCATTAAGGAGGCTGCGGATGAGACGGATTCTCCCTGGATTGGCGAACACCTTTCATGGCTTGGTACGGCACCCACGGGGTCCCTTGGCTACCAGATTAACCCGTTATTCACTGAAGAGTTTGCCGCCGTGACAGCGATGAATATTCGGCGTTTGAGAGACTATTATGCGCGCCCCGTAGCCCTCGAGCTGGGCCCGATTTATATTCATTCGACAGAATATGAGAGTGAGATGCATTTTCTCGCGGCGATCGCCAACGACGTTGACGCCAAGGTTATCCTTGATGTCACGCATTGGCAGATTGGAAATCGTAATCTTGAGCGACCGACCGATTATGGCTTAAGCGCCATTGATCCAGAGAGAATCGTTGAGCTGCATATCGCTGGCATGCGCTTGGGTTCAGACAAGCGATTTTGGCACGACGCACACGACTTGCTTCCGAATGAAGAAGTCGTTTCCATGGTGGTCAAGCTAGTGGAAGAACTCCCTGCACTTGAGGCGCTAACGTTCGAGCACAATCCGACGGCCCCCGAAGACGACTTTTTTAAATTTCTGGAGGAAATGGATAAACATGTAGGGAGCTATCGGGCTCCCGTTGCCGCATAGAAATATGCCTGATCAGGCCACGGAAAATGAGATTCGGGAAAGGGCCCGTAAACTTCAGGCACTCCATGTAAAATTGTTATTCTGCCGCGCGACGCAGGAAAACTGGTTACAAAACCCCAATACCATTTTAGCCGAATTTAATTTACCGGCATCCGCCCGCGATAAAATTGCTGACATCACCACCGATCAATTTCGCGCCGAATCACACGGGCGGCGGGGACTCGTTGAGAGAAGTCTTGCCAAGACCTTTCCGGAAACACAAAAACATCTCGAAATATCCTCCGCGCAAGCCTCCTTCGAAGCGTTTCTGTGCTCAGAAGACTTTCTAAATCCCAAAACGGGATTGCCGCATATTTCCGGTGTCGGTCAAGGCTATGAAAACAACAGCAAGTATTTTTTCTGGTTAAAACGAACGATGCGGCTCGCTTCCGCCGATTGCGATGTAGAACTCCGAAACAAGGCACACACTGAATTCGCCACCTGGCTTATCAACGAATATAAGCGCCCTCATGACCCTTACTTTGATCAATTCGAAGGCGGGCTTTACTGGATGCAGACTCCGGGAGCGGCAAAGCCGGTTATTTTGTTGAGCGACCAATTCGTCGTCTACACGCTCAACGACCCCAATACGATCTCACAGTTGCCGAAGATCGGTCTGACAGATCTGGATGATGTATCGCCGCCTGACTGGCCAGAAGAGGAAACCCTCCTTTAAGATCAGCGCTCATGGAAGCTCTGTTGTTCTTTTTTAAAGGCATCGCCGCAGGTTTCATTGTCGCGATCCCGGTTGGCCCCGTAGCGATGTTGTGTATTCGCCGTACATTGGCGAGAAACGTAATGGCTGGCTATGCAACAGGATTAGGCGCAGCCATTGCCGACACCCTTTACGCTATAGTCGCTGCTTACGGCATCAGTTTTATCGCCGACATCTTGTTCAACAATGATTTCTGGTTCCGCATCGTTGGCGGCATCATTCTTTGCCTTATGGCGGTCCGGATGATATTTGGCACGCCCAGGGAATCCAAAACCCAGGACACGGATAAACCGTTTGGTGATTTTGCTTCCGCATTGGTTATCACGGGGACCAATCCAATTACCGTCATCGCGTTCGGTGTAATTTTTACCTCCATTGGTGTTGCCACTGCCGGGCAGCGCTATGAATGGGCTGAAGCCTTGATCGCTGGTGTTTTTGTTGGCTCATCCGCCTGGTGGGCGTTCCTCGCGGGAATCGCAGCAATTTGCCGCCGATCCGTGGGAACAATATCGCTTACATGGATTAATCGTGTGTCGGCCGCGGTAATTCTCGGCTGCGGCGTGCTCATCCTGCTCGCCGCGATAGCACCGGAGAGTCAATTCGGCACACTAATTGCTTTTCCCGAACCGTCTTAACAACGGAAACCGTTTTTATTTGGCCGGCGCTTCTACCGCCATCGTGAGATATTGCTCATCGTCTTCGTCTGCCTCAATCGGCTGCACACCAAAGAGATGTTCAGCAATCTGTACAGCATTGAGGGCGGCCCCTTTTCGCAGATTGTCGGACACACACCAAAACGACAGACCATGCTTTATGGTTGGGTCCTTTCGGATGCGGCTTACATACACCATGTCGTCACCAGCGCATTCGACCGGGGTTACATAGCCTTCGTCGGCACGATGATCGATCACAGTAACACCTGGCATTGCGCGCAAAAGCCCCCGCGCCTGTTCGACACTGAGTTCATTCGCAAATTCAACATTCACCGATTCAGCATGACCAACAAAGACCGGCACACGAACACATGTCGCATTGACCTTGATGTCGCGGTCGAGAATCTTGTTTGTCTCAACCCGCATTTTCCATTCTTCCTTGGTGTGACCATCATCCATAAAGACGTCGATATGTGGGATGACATTGAAGGCCATCTGTTTAGTGAATTGGTCGGGAACGATTTGATCATTCACAAATATTCCACGTGTCTGGTTAAACAATTCATCCATACCAGCCTTTCCGGCGCCTGAAACAGATTGATAAGTTGACACGACAACGCGACGAATTTTTGCTGCATCATGCAATGGCTTGAGGGCCACCACCATCTGGATGGTCGAACAATTAGGATTGGCTATAATATTTCGCTTTGTATGACGCTCGATTGCTTCGGGATTAACTTCGGGCACGACCAACGGCACGTCGGGTTCCATACGAAACTGCGATGTGTTGTCGATCACGACGCAGCCAGCCTCAGCGGCGCGCGGTGCGTGAACAGCGGAAACCTTTGAACCAGGCGAAAACAGGCCCACGTCAAATCCCGTGAAATCAAAATCGTCGAGCGCTTTGACCTTGAGGATATCCTTTTCCCCAAAAGAAACCTCGCGCCCGGAAGAGCGCTCAGATGCCAATGCAACGATATCGTCGATTGGAAATGCGCGCTCCGAGAGCGTCTGTAATATTTCACGGCCAACATTGCCCGTCGCTCCGACAACGGCGACTTTATACCCCATAGTCCTATTCCTGTTTCCAACGCATATGCAGGAAACGTCCTGCAAATCGAGGCGTTGACTTACGATCCTATACCCGGATTTTCAAGCGATGATTTTGCCAAAAAAGAAAAACCGGGAGCTCACCGATATAGCAAGATCCCGGTTAAAATCTGCTTATCGGTTTATTTTCAGCCGCCAGGTTTAGGCACCGGCGTCATAATCGGCATTTCAGCCGTTGTAACCGGCTTTGAAATACTGACTGACTTGCCATGGCCTCCGCTACAGGCGTGTGCTGCTGTAACCGTTGCGAGCGCGAAAAATCCCGCCGCCGTGACGCTCAGAAGAAACTTCATGGGTAACTCCTTTCCAGAGAAATCACTTAATAACCTTAAAACTGTTCTGCAATTCCGCCAAGAAGAATCGCATTCACGAAGCAGAGATTTTTTCGAGCTCCGCAATTACAGCGTTGCCCATATCCTCCGTAGATACCAGCTGCTTGCCCTCCGACATGATATCACCGGTTCGCAATCCGGCATCGAGAACGGTCTCCACCGCAGCCTCAACATTGTCTGCGTCCTCAGCCATATCAAACGAGTAGCGCAGCATCATCGCAAAGCTCAGCATCATCGCCAACGGATTCGCTTTGCCCTGCCCCGCAATATCGGGCGCTGTGCCATGCACCGGTTCATAGAGAGCATAGCGTTTACCGTTTTCATCAGGCGCTCCAAGTGACGCCGAAGGCAGCATCCCGAGCGATCCTGTCGCCATTGAAGCGCAATCTGACAAAATGTCGCCGAACATGTTCGTTGTGACGATGACGTCGAACTGCTTGGGGTCGCGAACAAGTTGCATCGCAGCATTATCGACCAACATGTGCGAAAGCTCGATATCAGGATAGTCCGGCGCTATGCGAACAACTTCCTCACGCCACATCTTGGTACTCTCCAGGACATTGGCTTTATCTATAGAGCACAGCTTTTTGCCGCGCTTCTGAGCTAATTCGAAACCAACGCGAGCGATACGTTCTACTTCAGGTGTCGTGTAAACCAACGAGTTGTAGCCCTTTTTTGTACCGTCTGGCAGGTCCTCAACACCACGCGGCTCGCCAAAATATATTCCGCCGGTAAGTTCGCGAACGATCAGGATATCGAGCCCAGCAACGATTTCGTGTTTCAGGCTCGATGCATCAGCAAGCGCGTCAAACACAATCGCCGGCCGCAAATTGGCAAACAAACCGAGGTCCTTGCGGATGCGAAGCAAGCCCGCTTCGGGACGGATATCAAAATCGACATCGTCCCATTTTGGACCCCCGACGGCACCCAACAATACGGCGTCAGCCGCCTTTGCCGCATCGATGGTTTCGTCTTTCATCGGAACGCCATGAGCATCGATACACGCGCCACCGATAATGTCCTCTTCAGTGTCAAAGGTGACTTGGCGATTACTTTCCATCCAGTCCATTACGCGCCGGACTTCGCCCAAAACCTCGGGCCCGATCCCGTCGCCGGGCAACATCAATACCTTTTTATTGGCAGCCATACTGATCTTCCTTGTTTGCGCCGAAAATTTCCGCGCGAAGCTCTACCATACGGAACCCGATGATGGGAGTCCCTGAAACACAAACCCATAAAAAAGGGCGGGCCCGAAGGCCCGCCCCGATTTGCATCGGAATTATCGAGCGCTATGCATAGAGCCAGGGCTCTGACGCTTTCTGTTTTTCTTCGTAGGACTCAATCGAGGATTCTTTCTGCAAGGTCAAACCGATGTCATCCAAACCATTAAGCAGGCAGTGCTTCTTAAAAGGATCGACATCGAATGTAATTTTCTCGCCATCGGAATTTGTAATTTCCTGATTCTCAAGGTCTACAGTCATTGTGGAGTTGGCGCCACGATCGGCACTTTCCATGAGCATCTCAAGCTCCTCTGGCGAAACCTTGATCAACAAAATTCCATTCTTGGAGCTGTTATTGAAAAAGATATCAGCGAAATCCGTTGAAATAACGCAACGAATTCCAAAATCCGCGAGGGCCCAGGGTGCATGTTCCCGTGACGATCCACAGCCAAAATTATGGCCCGCCACAAGAATTTCTGCATTTCGATAGGCTGGCTTGTTCAAAACAAAGTCGGGATTCTCTTCACCAGTCTCTGGATCATACCGAAGTGGATCAAACAGGTTCTTACCAAGCCCTGTCCGCGTCAGCGTTTTAAGAAAACGCGCTGGAATAATTTTATCGGTGTCGCAATTGACGATCGGCAACGGCGCCGCCACGGCAGTGAGTTTTGTGAATTTTTCCATTTTGGCGTCTCCTATTTCATCAAATCACGAACATCGGTCAAATGACCGGCAATCGCTGCTGCTGCAGCCATCATTGGGCTAACAAGATGGGTTCGCCCACCCGGACCCTGACGGCCTTCAAAATTTCGATTGGAGGTCGACGCAGACCGCTCCCCCGGCTGTAGCATGTCGCCATTCATCGCCAGACACATTGAGCAACCAGGCTCGCGCCAGTGGAATCCGGCTTCGGTAAATATCTTGTCGAGGCCCTCTTCCTCCGCTTGCAGTTTCACCAGACCTGAACCCGGCACAACCATCGCATAGACGGAATCCGCTACCCTACGGCCCTTGGCAACTTCTGCGGCAGCGCGCATATCTTCAATACGCGAGTTCGTGCAGGACCCTATAAATACCTTATCGACGGCAATTTCGGTCATCTTTGTTCCGGGTTTGAGATCCATATATTCCAGTGAACGTTCCATCGCCGAGCGCCGATTCTCATCTTCGACATCAGCCGGATTCGGAACCTCTCCGGTAATTCCTATCTCGTCCTCTGGGCTCGTTCCCCAGGTCACTTGTGGCACAATTTCAGAGACGTCGAGCTCGACTTCGGTATCATATTGCGCGCCAGGATCGGATGGCAGCTGACTCCATTTTTCAACAGCCATTTCCCATTGAGCGCCTTTCGGGCATTGCGGGCGACCCTTAAGATATTCAAATGTCTTCTCGTCTGGGGCAACAAGTCCCGCCCGGGCGCCACCCTCAATCGTCATATTACAAACTGTCATGCGGCCTTCCATCGACAGTTCTTCAATGGCTGACCCCGCATATTCGATGACATGACCGGTACCGCCAGCAGTTCCGATTTTGCCGATGATCGCCAAAACCAGATCTTTGCCGGAACAGCCCGTGGGCAGAGAACCATTGACGGTAATGCGCATATTTTTCGCAGGGCGCTGAATTAGTGTTTGCGTTGCAAGAACGTGCTCGACCTCAGATGTTCCAACGCCAAAAGCGAGTGCCCCAAACGCACCATGAGTCGCAGTATGGGAATCACCACATACCAGCGTCACTCCAGGTTGAGTGAAACCTTGTTCAGGCCCGATTACATGGACAATACCCTGACGTTCGTCATTGATGGAAAAAAATGGAAGACCGAATTCCTTGGCATTCTTTTCCAGAACTTCCAGCTGAATTCGGGATTCATCGTCTTCAATTTCATCGACACCACCGCGGCCCGGAGTCGTGGGTACGTTGTGATCGGGAACGCAAAGATTCGCTGCCGGGCGCCGCGCCTTTCGTCCCGTTTGCCGCAAGCCATCAAAAGCCTGCGCACTGGTAATTTCATGAATAAGCTGCCGATCAATATAGATCAGGCATGTTCCGTCATCCTGTTCATCAACCAGATGACTTTCCCAAATTTTATCGAATAATGTCTTTGGTTTCGACACCATCGTCTCCCTCTGTCAATCTATTAACTGTCTGTTATAAAACAGCATTTTAGTTACTTCTCTTCGTCTTTCTTTTCTTCAGAAGCTACTTCTTCGCTGGCGGTCTCTTCCGCAGTAGCGTCTTCAGCTGCGGTTTCCGCTGCTGTTTCCTCCACTACCGCTTCAGTGACTGTCGTCTCCTCCACTTCTGGCAACGCCTCATCGGAAGCAACCGCGACCTCCTCGGCATTTGCGATTTGATCCGCTCCCACGCGACGTTCGACTTTTTCGGCGATACGCGCCTTTTTGCCACGCAGTTCACGCAGATAGTAAAGTTTTGCACGCCGAACGGCACCGCGGCGAACAACTTCTATCTGTTCAACCCGCGGCGAATAGAGCGGAAAAACACGTTCCACGCCTTCGCCATAAGAAATCTTGCGCACTGTAAACGCCGAGTTAAGCCCGGCGTTCTTGCGGGCAAGGCAGACGCCTTCAAACACCTGAATACGTTCCCGCGTTCCCTCAACGACCTTCACATGGACACGCAACGTATCGCCGGCGCCGAATTCCGGAACCTCCCGCTCAGCGGTAAGTTTGCTGATCTCTTCTTGTTCCAGCTCTTCGATAATATTCATGGTCTTATTCCTTTATCGCCATATGGCGTTCCTGATACCTGTTCCACAGGTCAGGACGCCGTTCTTGAGTAATTTTTTCAGCAGCCTCACGCCGCCAGTTCTTGATCTTCTCGTGATGCCCGCTCAACAAGAGCTCAGGCACTTTGTTGCCCTGCCAGTCGACCGGACGTGTGTAATGAGGATATTCCAGTAAGTCCTCTTCAAAACTTTCTTCGCTTAGCGATTTATCCTGACCGATTACCCCTGGGATCAATCGTACACAGGCATCAATCAGTGAGACGGCTGCGGGTTCACCGCCCGAAAGGACAAAATCGCCGATGCTTATTTGCTCCAGATCGAGAACATCTAACACACGTTCATCGATACCTTCGAAACGACCGCACAGAACCGTAATCTCTGCTTCCGCCGCCAGTCCGCGCACACGTTCCTGATCGAGACGTCGCCCGCGAGGCGTCAGGTAAATTGGTCTGGTCTTGGATTGAACAGCTTCCAAAGCTCTCGCGACGACGTCCGCCCGCATCACCATGCCAGCGCCTCCACCAAATGGAGCGTCATCAACGGTCGCGTGTTTGTCATCTGCAAAGTCACGAATATCCGTCGCCTCAAGCGCCCAAAGACCCTGATCCAACGCTTTTCCGGCCAACGAATAACCCAGCGGGCCCGGGAACATTTCCGGAAACAATGTGAGTACTTTCGCAGTCCAAAGAGGTGAACTCATTGCAAATCCCCCCTTCCTTCTGAACCTCGGTCGGGGTCCTCACTTGTTACAGGTTCCAAAAGTCCTGCGGGCGGATCAATAATCAAGTTCCCTGCGTCAATATCAACTGATGGAACCACCTCTTGCGTAAATGGTACCAAAGTTGACCCACCTCGGCGCTTCCCTATTTCGAGCATTGCGCCGGCGCCAAACTCCTGCACTGAAAGAACCTTGCCAAGCGATTTTCCATCGACTGTCTTGGCGGAGAGACCTACCAAGTCCTCCCAGTAGAATTCGTCGTCCGAGGCCGGCGGCAATACGTCACGCGACACATAAAGACGTAAACCCCGCAGCGCCTCAGCAGCGTTGCGATCGGTAACACCTTTAATACGGGCTAATACTTGCGTCTTAGCCATACGTTTTGCCTCTAACTCAAACATGCGTTCGCCGTCCTCGTCGGTAACCGGCCCGTAGGCCGCGACATCCATCGGCTCTTCCGTGTAGCTGTTGATACGGATTAATCCCTGCACACCATGCGCACCGGCGATACGGCCGACACAGATACGGTTCAGGGCGTCATCACGTGCCATTTTCGGAAGACCCATCGTTCAGGACTATTCCTCCTTCTTCTCTTCATCTTCCGCCGGCTCATCGGCGCTCGCCTCTTCTGCGGGAGCCTCAGCTTCCGCAGCAGCAGCCTCCTCGGCAGCCTTCTTGGCTTCTTCCTGTTCTTTCAGCCGTTCCAGTGTTTTGGCACGGGGTTTATCTTTCTTTGTTTGTTCCCTGCGTTCAGGCACCGGAATGATATCGGCCGCGCCAAGGAAGCGTGCGACACGGTCACTCGGCTTCGCACCATTCGACAACCAGTGCCGTACCCTTTCTTCATCGAACTGAATACGGTTGGGATCGTCGCGTTTGAGCATTGGATTATAAACTCCAATTCGCTCGATGAAGCGGCCATCACGCGGACTGCGCGAGTCGGCTACAACGATACGATAGAAAGGGCGTTTTTTCGCTCCCCCCCGGGATAGTCTGATTTTTAATGACATTGGCTATTCGATTCCTTTTATGTCCTTACTCATTGATATTTAAGTTGCTGTAATTACGATAAATTTCCAATTTCTACTGGCCCATCATGCCGGGCATCCCGTGACGCATCATGCCCTTCTGACCCAGCTTGTTCATGCGTTTCATCATTTTGCTCATTTGCTGGAACTGTTTCAGCAGACGGTTTACTTCCTGTACCGTCGTTCCAGCACCGGCAGCGACGCGACGGCGGCGCGATCCATTGAACAGCTTGGGATTTCGCCTTTCCTTGGGTGTCATCGACAAGATGATGGCCTCCTGCCGCGCAAGCGCCTTGTCATCGACGTTGGCCGCACCCATCTGCGCCTTAACTTTTTGAGAACCTGGCAACATTCCCATAATGCCGCCCATTCCACCCATCTTTCGAACCTGCTGAAGCTGTTTTGCAAAATCTTCGAAATCAAACTGACCTTTTTGTATTTTTGCGGCGAGCTTCTCGGCTTCTTCTTCCTCTACAACTTCAGAAGCTTTTTCGACCAGCGTTACGACATCGCCCATCCCGAGTATGCGCGACGCAATTCTTTCCGGATGAAAGACCTCCAGCGCATCGAGTTTTTCGCCGGTACCCAACAGCTTGATTGGACATCCGGTAACCGCCCGAACGGACAGCGCTGCACCACCGCGCGCATCGCCGTCTATACGCGTCAATACAATGCCCGTGACATCGAGTTTCTGATGAAAGGCCTGCGCCGCATTGACAGCGTCTTGGCCGGTCATCGCATCGGCAACAAACAGTGTTTCGACCGGCTTCGCAATTTCGTGTACCGATGCCGCTTCATCCATCAATTCATCATCAATATGGAGACGCCCGGCTGTATCGAGAAGCACCACGTCGTAGCCTTCTTTGCGTGCGGTATCCATCGCCCGCGTTGTAATCATTTCCGGAGTCTCGAATGGAACGATTGGAAGGGTCGCGATGTCTGCATCCGTACCCAACACCTGAAGCTGTTGCTGTGCCGCGGGTCGACGAACGTCAAGCGACGCCATCAGTGTCTTTTTACGAAGCTGGTCTCGCAAATGGATAGCAACCTTGGCTGTCGAGGTCGTTTTACCGGAGCCCTGAAGGCCTACCATCATAATTGCAGCTGGCGGTGCAGCAGCCAGATTGATCTCGGCCTGATCGCCTCCCAGCATTTCTGTGAGGTGATCATTGACAATCTTAACGACCATCTGGCCCGGAGTGACGCTACGAACAACTTCTTCGCCGACCGCCCGTTCACGAACCGCCTCTATGAAGTCTTTGACAACCGGCAATGCAACATCGGCTTCAAGCAACGCGACGCGAATTTCGCGCAGCGCGGAAGTCACGTCCGCTTCAGAAAGCGCGCCGCGCTTCTTCAGCGTGTCAAAGACGTCGGATAGCCGTGTGCTCAGCGTGTCAAACATCGTTTCCGATCAATAAATTTCGTTCAACGCAAAAAACACCGGTGTGCGAACACTCGCAGACCGATGGTCACCCCTGGGCGATAAAACCTTTACTGGCCTTGGGTTGAGCGGGAATTTAAGCCTGAATCAGAGAAAGTCAAGCAAAAGCAGGGGGTCGATCCTTGACGAAAGCTAGGCGAAATGTGCCTAATTTGGATCATGTCGGAACCATCTGTATTTGCAGTTCTTCGCCACGCCGAGCGGATTTGGGCGATTCCTTCCATTCATGGCGATGCCGACAAGTTTCACGCCCTTCAAAAAACGATCTCCCAGAAATTTGGCCCCGGCGACCGACTGGTTTTTCTGGGCAATATTTTAGGGCGCGGCGAGCGGGTCAAAGAAACCGTTGATGCAGTACTAGCCTTCCGACGTCTAATCCTTAGCCGCCGCAACATGCTTGGTCGTGACGTCGTTATGTTGCGGGGTGCGCAGGAGGAAATGTGGCAGAGGCTAATGCAGCTCCAATTCGCGGTAAACCCATCCGAAATTCTCGACTGGATGCTTGACCAGGGTATTGGAACGACACTGGAGGCGTACGATAGCGGGCCAGAAGATGCCAGAGCAGCAATTCGTCAGGGCGCAATGGCGGTAACCCATTGGACAACGAAGATACGCGCCGCATTTCAGGCTGCTGGCCATCAGGAATGGCTCAGTAGCTTGAAGCATGCGGCCTACACTCGTGACGGCACTCTTCTGTTTGTAAATCGGGGCATTGATCCGGAAAGACCCTTGGACGCGCAGGCAGATGAGTTCTGGTGGGGGGCGCATGCTTTCGACACCATAGAAACGTCATATAGTGGATTCGACAGGGTTGTTCGCGGCTTCGACCCCGCTGCACGAGGTTTAACCGAAACGCCGTACACGATTAGCTGCGATGGGGGTTGCGGCCGGGACGGAACCTTAATGGCTGCCTGTATGGACAATGAAGGAAATGTGCTCGAAATCGTGGAGGCATAAGCCATGCGATGTCTGTCATTTCTGTTTTGCTTTGGCATTTTGATCGTCACCCAAACTGCGGCACAAATCGCCCCTCAAAAAGCGGTCACAGAAGTCGATCTCCAACTAGTCCTTGCCGTGGATGTGTCAGGCAGCGTCGATGAACAAGAGGCGCTTTTACAGCGAAATGGCTACATCGCGGCCATCAATGACCCGGCAGTTCTCAAGGCCATTACGTCAGGGATTTTGGGCCGTATCGCGGTCAGGGATTTTGGGCCGTATCGCGGTCACCTATTTTGAATGGGCTGGCGACGGTTGGCAGCTGCCGGTCACAGGTTGGGAGTTAATAGACAGCGCTGAGACTGCAAAGTTATTTGCGGTAAAATTACGGAACGCACCGATTGGTGCCGGTCCTTGGACATCAATTTCCGAAGCGATCGAGCGCGGTGTCACATTGATCGAAAGCAGTCCTTATCGAGGCTTGCGCCGCGTAATTGATATTTCGGGGGATGGTCCCAACAATACGGGAGGTCTTGTCGTTCCAGCGCGGGATGCCGCGATCGCAAAACGAATTACCATCAATGGGCTGCCCATTATCAATGAGAGACTTAATTTTGGACGAACGCCTATGCCGAACCTGGATTTATATTATCGTCATTGCGTCATCGGCGGCCCTGGCGCTTTCTTGATCGTGGCAAACGGCTTTAAAGATTTCGCACGGGCGATCAAACGCAAATTGATCCTGGAAATTGCTAACCTACCTGCGCCTCATAGCCCGATAAAAACAGGCCAACTCGCGCAGGCAACGGGCACCACAACAAGCACGCGTTGGGTTCCGCCCTGCACCGAAGGTGAAAAACGCTTTCGTGGCATTATTGATGATGAATAAGTCGTCGTGTCACGGAACCGCAATTCAGTAGACGTATAGCGCCGTTAGACCCTATAAGGCGCCTATGACTGATATCGCATTTACCAAAATGCATGGCTTGGGCAACGACTTTGTTGTCATCGATACGCGGAAAACGCCTCGTGATCTTACGGCTTTGCAAGCGCAATCCATTGCAGATCGCCATACAGGCGTCGGATGCGATCAGTTGATTCTGCTCGAATCCCCGCCCGCAGATAGCGCGCTTCAGGATGCTGATATTTTTATGCGGATTTACAATGCCGACGGCTCCGAGGTTGATGCATGCGGCAATGCAACGCGATGTGTTGCCGACCTGATTATGGCGGAGACGACACAACCCAAGGCTAAAATTGCTACGGGCGCGGGAATTCTGATGGCCGAAGAATTTCCGGATGGTCTTGTTGCTGTCGACATGGGAAGGCCCCGGTTCGACTGGCAGGACATCCCGTTGTCCGAACAAAAAGACACGTTGCACCTCGATATCGAAGCCTGGACACTGGCGGATCCAACTGCGGTCAGCATGGGCAATCCGCATTGCGTCTTCTTCGTCGATGATGCTGAAGCGGTGCCGCTCGACGAAATTGGACCTATTCTGGAGCATCACGAGCTGTTTCCTGAACGCGCCAATATCGGCATCGTGCAAATCAAGAATAGTGGTGCTGTTCGTCTGCGTGTATGGGAACGCGGAGCCGGTATTACTCAAGCGTGTGGTACAGGAGCATGTGCTGCCGCCGTGGCTGCCCATCGTCGCGACCTGACCGGTCGAACGGTATTGATCGAGCTAGATGGCGGAAACCTGACCATTGATTGGCGAGCCGACGATCATGTGATTATGATTGGGCCCACGGCGATCAGCTTTAAGGGCGCGTTCAATGCAGCGCTAATTGAGGGTTAGGAAAATGTCTCAACCCGAAATACTCACCTTCGGCTGCCGATTAAATACCTATGAATCTGAGGTAATCCGCAACCATACCGAAGCTGCAGGCATCGATGATGTAATTGTGGTGAATACCTGTGCTGTGACGGCCGAAGCGGAACGCCAGGCTCGACAGGCAATCAGGCGCGCCCGGCGAAACAAGCCCGATGCCAAGATTGTGGTAACGGGTTGTTCAGCGCAAATAAGCCCCAGCCAGTATGACCAAATGGACGAAGTAGATGTCGTTCTTGGCAATGAAGAAAAACTCCAACTCGAAAGTTGGCAGGCTCTCGAAATTGGCAAATCTTCAATTCGCGTAAACGACATCATGTCTGTTACCGAAACCGCCAATCACTTTATCGGTGGATTTGATGATCGCGCCCGCGCATTTGTGCAAATTCAGCAAGGCTGTGACCATCGCTGCACTTTCTGCATCATTCCGTATGGTCGCGGACCGAGCCGGTCAACGCCTGTTGGCGAGGTAATCCGCCAGGTGCGGTCGCTGGTCGAGAATGGTTATAAAGAGATCGTTCTAACCGGCGTCGATCTTACGGATTACGGCAAAGACCTTCCGGGACAACCAACTCTTGGTAATCTGAGCCGACGTCTGCTTATGCAGGTACCTGCGTTGCCGCGGTTGCGCCTGTCCTCGCTGGATCCTGTGGAAATTGATGACGATTTATTTGGGCTCATCGAGAAAGAGCGTCGGCTGTTACCCTATTTCCACCTCAGTCTACAGGCTGGGGACGATATGATTCTCAAGCGGATGAAAAGGCGCCATAACCGGAGTGATGCGATCGACATATGTTCGCGTATACGGCAATTAAGGCCCGACTCCACATTTGGTGCCGATTTGATCGCTGGTTTTCCCACAGAAACCGACGAGATGTTCGAAAATACATTGGCAATCGTTGACGAATGCGACTTAACGCATCTCCACGTTTTTCCATATTCCGAGCGAAGTGGGACACCCGCCGCTAAAATGCCGTCGGTTCCGAAAACCATCCGCCGTGAGAGAGCTTCGCAACTCCGAGCAGCCGGTCAAAAAAGATTGGCCGCTCTTATGAAATCGAAGATCGGTAAAACTGCGCAAGTTTTGGTCGAAAAGGAAAACGCGGGTCGCTGCGAACAATTCCTCACCGTAAGACTCGATCATGAAGCAGAGCCCGGAACGATTCTCCCCTGTCACATTATCGGCAGCGACGGCAATCAACTAGACGCACAAGCAGCATGAGCGAAACGTCTGGAGGATGGCTTTCCCGTCTTAAATCAGGACTAAGCCGGACATCCGAAAAATTGTCCGGCGGCATCTCTTCTGCATTGACCGGAAAAACGCTTGATGCCCAAACCCTGGAACGGCTTGAAGAAGCATTGATCGGAGCTGATTTGGGTGTGTCGACCGCCGCGAAACTCTCTGCGGCGCTCGCAAAAGAGAAGTTTGACAAAGAGATTAACGACACCGAGGTCAGAGAAGCACTCGCGCAAAATATTTCTAGCATTTTGGAACCGGTGGCCGTTCCGCTGGAAATTTCCGCTGCGAAGAAGCCTCACGTTATTTTGGTCGTTGGCGTCAACGGGTCAGGAAAAACAACGACGATCGGAAAACTGGCTAAAAATTGGGTCGGTCACGGAAAAACCGTTGTCCTTGCTGCTGGAGATACGTTCAGGGCCGCAGCCGTGGAACAACTCAAGATCTGGGGAGAACGCACCCATTGCAAGGTTATCGCCCGGGATACCGGTTCTGATGCCGCGGGTCTTGCCTTCGAGGCCCTGGAGCAAGCCCGGAACGAGAACGCTGATATTCTCCTGATCGACACAGCCGGTCGCTTACAAAATCGTGACGACCTCATGGGGGAGCTTGCGAAGATCATACGGGTGCTACAGAAGCTCGATCCCGAGGCGCCCCATAGCTGTTTGCTTGTTCTCGATGCAACCGTTGGCCAGAACGCCCATTCGCAGGTTGAAACTTTTAAAGAGATGACTGACGTGAGCGGGCTGGTAATGACCAAATTGGACGGTACTGCCCGGGGAGGTGTCGTTGTCGCCCTCGCTGAACGGTTCGGATTGCCGGTTCATGCCGTCGGCGTGGGAGAAGGTGAAGACGATCTTCAACCTTTTGATCATGAAATATTTGCGCGTAACCTTCTTGGTCTTAATCCTTAACAGGAACGTACCCTAGTCACTCATTTGACCGAGCTCACCAGGCGGGTTTGAGCGGGTTTGAATAACGGTCTCGTTCTTGGCTTCCTTGTAATGATCGAGAGCCCACTTCACAGAGGGAAAGGCGAGGTCACCCCACGGAATATCATCCCAGTCGAAAAGCGCTACTTCTTGGCTTTCCGGACCTGCAGCAACTTCAGGTGAAATGAGATCCGCTAGATAAAATATCTGCACCTGGCTAATTCTGGGGATGCTGTACACAGCCAAAATACCGCGTGGCTCAAATTTCGCGAACGCCTCCTCCCAAGCTTCGCGTTGCGCGCCCTCAAGGGACGTTTCTTTTTCTTCCATATAACCGCAAGGCAGCGTCCAGAACCCTATACGCGGATTAATCGCTCTCCGGCACAACAGAATTTTTTCATCCCACACAGCTACAGCGCCGACAACAACCTTCGGGTTTTCATAGGCAATAAAGCCGCAATCGGGGCAGACAAGGCGCTCCATATTATCGCCTTGGGGAATTTCACGAACCGACGGTCCGGCAAGGTCCTGTTTGCTCATGCAAAAATTTAGGCCCAATTCCAAAGATCAGGCAAGTGTCACAGCAGCGTATAAGCGTCAGACAACGATGTCGATAAAACTGCCCCGGGGGAAGTTTTGTGCGGGTTGCAGCGGTATTTCCCTGCTAACTGTGCCGCCACCTTGGATTTCTGCTGATGAACGCGGAGCGGGCTGCAAAATTTGTTGTTTTTCAGCCGATTTTTGAACTGTTTGTGGTTGTGGCGGATTGTTTTGTATCGAACCCGATTGCGCGGCGGATCCGGACACCGTCTGAAAGAGGGCATTTCCGGGATGAATCTGCATATAGAGGGCCCTTTGTCTCTCAATGTTCGAGCAATTCATATTGGGAACAGGTTAAAAGCCCGTTGATTTATATCGTTAATTGAAAACTTTGTTGAAAAAGCAGTTCAAATTGAATTCGAAACCATCCGCAGGTTAAGGATAATTTAAGGGCTTAAGCACCACTTTGTATGCATCGTTAAAGATAAAATGTGCATAACCTAGAAGTGGATTTGGATGGCACTATTGCCTGACACCGACTTGGAAAACTTGCTCGATTTGGCACGGGATAAATCCGCCGATGGAAAGTCCCAGCTCGTTCAAATTGTAGGCGACTTGTTCTTTGAGGAATCTCGGGTTCTGAATGAACGAGAACGGTCATTAATGACCGATATTCTCAAACAACTCATTCAAGATGTAGAGCATTCTGTCCGAAAAGCGCTGGCCGATAAAATGGCCGAAGACGCCGATGCCCCAAATGATCTAATCAGTATCCTTGCCAATGACGATGAAGATGTCGCTCATAATATTCTGCTCAAGAGCGAGGTACTTCAGGACCTGGAATTGGTCGAAATCATTCAGCATCGTACTTTCGAGCACCAACTAACAATCGCGATGCGAAACAAGGTTTCAGAAACCGTTTCGGATGCTTTGGTCGAAACCGGGAATACGGATGTTATTAAAACGCTCGTGGAAAATGAAACGGCACAAATTTCTGACGACACAATTGAAACGATTGTCGATGCCTCCAAAACCAACGAACCCTTGCAGGGGTCATTGCTCAACCGGCCGGATTTGAGCCCCCATCTTGCAAAACGAATGTATTGGTGGGTATCAGCGGCCCTTCGAAAACACATCGTCGAACAATATCAAATCGACCCTACCGAGCTGGATCAGAAAATAGAAAGCACAATCAAAGATCTTCTGGGAGAGCCCGAATCGGGTGGCGGTGAAGGAACCATCGATACGGGGTCACTCGAACAGGCATCGCGACTAGCCCAGAAACTCGCCGACAAACAAGCCATAACGCCGCAGGTCCTTCTTCAGACCTTGCGAAAAGGCGAGGTCAAGATGTTCGAAGGAATGTTCGGAATGCTAACTGGACTTCGACCCAACCTCATCCGCCGCCTCGTATTTGAACCCGGGGGCGAAGGCCTCGCCATCGCCTGCAAGGCAATACAAATGACAAAACCGGATTTTGGCTCGTTGTTTCTCTTGAGCCGCTCCGCACGTCCGGGCGACAAAGTCGTTGATCCGCGCGAAGTTTCCCGCGCGATGACCTTCTTTGACCGGCTGCGTCCTGACACCGCTCAAAAGGTTGTGGAACGCTGGAAGCTTGACCCCAACTATCTGTTTGCGCTTAAGCAAATCGAGGGCGGCGGCGATCAGCAGGCAGCTGCAGCGGAGTAACGAAAATCTGGCTCTATGCTGTTATCCCGCAAAGCGGGATTTTTTTTTGTATCTGCGGATTGAAGTTTTGCACTTTCAAGCGTTAAAACATTCTGACAAATTGCAGCGTCAATTTCAGAGGTGACGGCTATGGAAGGCAAGGTATTTGGTGGGCGCGTCAAGCGACTCGAAGATCCTGCGCTGCTGCGTGGCCGCGGGCGGTTTATTGATGACATCAAGCTTCCCAACATGGCCAATGCCTCTTTCATTCGCAGCCCCTTCCCCCATGCACGTCTAAAACAGATAGATAAAACGGCTGCTGAAGCGGTTGACGGTGTTTTCGCCGTATATACGTTTGAAGATTTAAGGCCGCATTTGACCGATGAACGGCTACCGGTTGAGTTTCCGGGGGGTGTCCCCAACGCCGAAACAGCAGGCCCGGTCATCATGGTATTCGATGAAACCATGTATGCCGGAGAATGCGTTGCCATCGTTATCGCCGAGACCCGTCACATCGCGGAAGACGCTGCTGCTTTAGTTGAAATCGACTGGGAACCATTGCCGGCTGTGGGCGATTGCAAGAAAGCACTTGAAGCGGATTCACCTACAGCCTCAATCCATAGTGATAGCAACCTCATGATGGAGATGGTGCAGGAGTATGGAGAAGTCGATGACATCTTCAAATCAGCGCCGAATACGTTCAGAGAAAAAATCTGGCAACACCGCGGCAGTGGACACCCGATGGAGTGCCGGGGGGCCGTTGGAAGATACGACCCTGTTCAGGACCTAACCACTTTGTGGTCTTCTACCCAGATGCCCAATTTAGTTCAGGGCTTTATCATAAAATTGCTGGGTGCCAACGAGAACCAGCTTCGAGTCATCACGCCAGATGTTGGCGGCGGGTTCGGTCCAAAGTTTGTCTTTTATTCTGAAGAGCTCGTCGTCGCATTGGCCGCCAAAATTTGCGGTCGGCCTGTCAAATGGGTCGAAGATCGGCGTGAACATTTCATTTCGACCGTCCAGGAACGTGATCAATACTGGGATGCAGAGATCGCAATCGACAACGACGGCATAATTCAGGGCGTGCGCGGGACCCTGATTCACGATCACGGCGCCTACACCATTCAGGGCATTACGCTTCCCTATAACGCCGCCACTTGTATTCCGGGGCCCTACAAAGTTCCGCATTATCGGATGAACCAGAAACTCGTATTTACAAACATGATGCCCTGCGCACCTGTCCGTGGCGCCAGCCATCCGCAAGGTACCTTTGTGATGGAACGATTGATGGATCGAGCCGCCCGTGAACTCGGCTTGGATCGTGCCGAAATCCGCCTAAAGAATATGATAGCGGGCGAAGAGATGCCCTACAAAAAGCCGCTTAAAACGCGTGCAGGTGTCAATATCACCTATGACTCGGGCGATTTTCCCAAAGCGCAGAAAATGGCAATGGATACCGCTGGCTATGGTGACTTCGCGGAACGGCAAAAAGCGGCCCTCGCCGAAGGCAAATATCTTGGTATCGGAATTTCTTTCGGGGTCAAGGGTACAGGTCGTGGCCCATTTGAAACCGCTGTGGTTCGAATAGGTACTTCCGGAAAAATTTCCGTATATACCGGCGCTGCTCCCATGGGACAGAGTACCCGCACCATGATGGCCCAGGTGGTCGCCGAACAGCTCGGCGGTGATATGGAAAATGTCGAGGTGGTCGCCGGCGACACCGCCCAGATCCCAATGGGAATGGGTGGATTCGGAAGCCGTCAGACGATAACCGCGGGCTCTTCTGGCCATATTGCGGCCAAGGAGGTTCGTGAGAAGGCGCTCAAAGTCGCTGCGCATTTGCTTGAAGCTTCCGAAGAGGACCTCGAGATCGAAGGCAAAGAAATCCGCGTTAAGGGTGTGCCTGAAATGTCAGTTTCTTTGGGAAAGGTTGCCCATGCGGTCGCGGGGACACCGGGCTACGCCCTGCCTGGCGGTATCACACCGGGGATGGAATCAACGCAAAACTTTCTGACCGATCCGCTCGCCTACTGTTACGGCGCGCACATTTGTGAGGTCGAAGCCGATCCAGAAACGGGCGGCGTTCACATTCTAAAATATACCATTGTACATGACTCTGGCGTCCTCATTAATCCTATGATTGTCACCGGACAGATAACCGGCGGCGTCGCGCACGGTATTGGAAACGCAATTTTCGAATGGATGGGCTATGACGATGATGCGAATCCCGTGACCACCAATTTTGGTGAGTATTTACTACCGTCAGCACCAGAAACGCCAAGTTTTGACGTGGAGTTTTTGGAAAGCCCGTCTCCGTTGAATCCGCTCGGTGTCAAAGGGGCCGGCGAAGGCTCTACCGTACCTGCTGCAGCCGCGGTAATTTCAGCCATTGAAGATGCTCTAAGCCCTTTCAACGCACATATAGCCGAAGCACCAGTAACGCCAGCACGGCTTGTCGAATTGGTTAAAGAAGGTCAGGCGGGTCAGGCAGCCTAGACTGATTCAGTTTTCCTCTGCGGACCCCAAACGCTCCTTTGGTGGAACGATATCGGTTACCAAATCGCGAATAAGGGTTTTGTTGGCCAAGGGTTCAACCGTGACGGCACCCGCACTGAGCCGCGCAGTACAGGCATAGTTGACCTTGCCATCGACCAGAACCATGCATTCCTTGCAGGCATTGGCACTTACGCAGGCATATCGAAATGCAAGAGAAGCATCTTCATTTTCCCGAACCCATACAAGCGCATCGAGAACAGACGCGCCTTCTTCATGAGGCACATCAAATTGATCGTAGTGTGGTTCTTCGCCTTCCGCGCCGCGATAAACCTTAAGTGTGGTTTTCAGATTTCCACTCATATTTCTGCGGCCTGTTTCTCTTCAAGTGCGAAGGAAATTCGAGGGACCTCGGCCCAACCTGTAATGATATCGCTCCCGTCAAGCTCTACCGTCTGGTTAATTTCCAGATCGGGAGAGGCATCGGTAATATCCTCTCTCTGGTGTGCGCCCCTGCTTTCCTTACGATTAATCGCAGCAAGTGTTACAGACTCAGCGCATAACAATCCAGCCCGTAGTTCATACCAATCCAGCAATGCTTGATTAAAGGGTTCATCATCGGGAATCGTAATGTTGCGCAAATCATCGTTTTGCATTTCGCGAATACGTTCCAGCGCCTGCTCAAGTTTTTCGCTTGTCCGGAATAAACCTACCTTGTCCCACATCAATTCTTGTAACTCAGCCATCAGCGCTGTAGCGCTTCCATCCGGTTCAGCGCCCTTCTTAAGCTGAGCCTTCGGTTCAGATAAGACCGAGGACGCTGTTTGATCGTCGATGGAAACCCTCTTCCGATTTTTAGCGTAAGCTGCACCGAATTTTCCGGCGCGTTCTCCGAAGACGAATGCCTCAGGAATGGCGTTCCCCGACAAACGTGTCGCCCCGTTCGCCCCGCCGACGGCTTCACCGGCGGCGAAAAGCCCGGGCACCCGTGTTTCCATCTCGGTGTTCACACGAATGCCACCCATATGATAATGAGCGATCGGTGAAACCTCGACAGCTTGCTTCTGCAGATCAATCCCGTTTTTGGCGAGACGCTTGATCATCGGCCCGAATTTCTCCTTCATAACGTCTTCCGCGATGTGCTCGAAACTCAACCATACGCCGCCGTGCGGAGAGCCACGCCCTTCTTCGACTTCTTTGTATATTGCGTAGGAAGCAAGATCGCGACGAGCGGTATAGGTTCCGCCATCGGTGGCCCCGTAATTATGGATAAATTCTTCGAACTCGCCATTTAGCAACTTGCCGCCGACCTTATAGCGAAACGGATCCCACATGATTGGGTCCATCCCGACCATGCGGGGCGCGAGGTGGCCAATGGGGAAGAACTGTACAAATTCCATATCGATAAGTTCGGCACCCGCTCGCAGCGCCATAGCATAGGATTCGCCGCCCATATTGATTGAAGCGCTATTGCGTTTGTAAAGCTTGGTTAGTCCACCCGCCGCCAGAACCACAGCCCCGGCCTCAACCAAAACGGTCTCGCCACTTTCGACGTCCACGGCGACAGCGCCAATCGCCTCACCATCCTGAACGACTATTTCCAGGACCGCGAGACCGCTTGCCCTGCGAATCCCGTCACGCTGGGCGACTTCTCCCCGAAGCGCGCGTGCTACTGCCGGTCCGGTATTGAGATAGTCGACATAGACGCACCGTTTTAAACCGTGTCCCGGCGCATGAACCTGTGTCATTCGGCCATCGACACGTGCCCAACCAACTTTCCATTCATCCATCTCTAGAATTCTGTCGACCGACTCTTCGCATAGGATCGCGGAGAGTTCTTCATTGCAAAGCCCGTGACCGGCTTCAATCGTATCAGCAAGATGATGGGTCCAATGATCGGGTTCTTCGTGTCCAACAGCAGATGCCACGGTCATCTGTGCCATGATGGTTGCACCGCCGCGGCTTATCAGACTCTTGTCAGATAGGATGACATCAGCACCCGCGCGTGCGGCGGAAATCGCCGCGTACATACCTGCGCCGCCCGCACCAACTACAAATACATCTGTCGAAACACGCATCATCGAAATCGAACCTCAAAAATCGCGTGCAACATAGCGCACTGATCGCGTTACGGCCAGTTCTGGGGCTTGCGGCAACACCGCACACTCGCTAAGTTCCTCGCGTTCTGACAGATAAGCGAAAAAGGATTTTCCAATGGCCACAAAAATGCAGCAGCTGATTGATACCGCGACGCCCTACTGGGATGCTGAAGCTGAAATCGCAAAGCGATTTTATAAAAAGGCCAAAAGGGAAGATCATGCCTTTTATCTGCGCGCTCAACTCTGGAAAGAACTCAATCCTGTCGACGGCTTCTTTAACGGATTACATCGCGAACTGACCGAAGCTGTCGAAATGTTTCCTAAAGTCGGGAAAACCATTGATCGCCACGATTATTACTTCCTCCTCGAACAGCTAGTCGCGGAATATAACCACTTCGTCATGCTGGCTGATGTCTTGGAGTATGTTCAGGGCCGCAAGATTTCCAAACGCGATCTCAAGCAACTGCCTCAGGAAAAGAAACTCGGTGATATCCGCCGCAACTATGTAAAAACAGGCGGAGCCATCGGAAAAGCCGCAGTTGGCATCACAGAAGGTGGTGGCACTGCTTTATTCCGGGTTGGCAAGAACCTAAAGGGCAGCAGGATCAACCAAATGACGGCTAAAGTTATGAAGGTGATCTGGGAGGACGAAAAAGACCACTATATGGTTCAAGCAGATATCGCCGCCAAGATGATCAAAAACAAAGCCGACATGAAAAAGATGCAGGAGGCTATGGTCGACGTCAGCCTTCAGCGCGTCTGGATGCGCAATGAAATGTTCCTTAATCCGATGACTACCGATGAGGTAGAATCCTATATCGCACGGCGTACACGTGCGATCGCAAATCGGTCGTAACTATTCGCTGGTTTCCAGTGCCGCAACACCTGGTAGTTCTTTTCCTTCCAGCCATTCTAGGAAAGCACCGCCTGCGGTAGATACGTAAGAGAAATCCTCGAGAGCATCTGCAGCGGCCAGTGCGGCCACTGTATCGCCGCCGCCCGCAACCGAGCGCAGCTTGCCCTCCGCTGTCAATTTCGCTGCCGCCTGCGCGACAATATTTGTTCCCCTATCGAAGGGACGAATTTCAAACGCGCCCATCGGCCCATTCCATAGAACGGTTTTACAGTCAGCCAGGCTGTCAGCCAGTGCTTGAGCGGTTCCCTCACCTACATCGAGGATCATGGTATCTGCGCGAACAGCTGCGATAGGCACTGTTTCACATTCCGCACCTGCTTCAAATTTCTCTGCAATCACAACATCGCGCGGCAATACAACTTCGCACCCTGCCTCATCTGCGCTCGCCATCACGGCACGTGCAGTATCTGCCATATCGTTTTCGCAAAGGGACGCGCCAACATCCGTCCCAAGCGCGTAGAGGAAGGTATTCGCCATCGCACCGCCGATCACCAGCCGGTCGACCTTGGCGACAAGATTGGTCAGCACAGCAAGCTTGGTCGACACTTTTGCACCCCCGACAACTGCGAGCACGGGACGGTCCGGATCACCAAGCGCCGTTTCAAGAGCTTCCAATTCGGCCTGCATCGACCGACCCGCAGCAGATGGAAGGATATTGGCAATACCCGCCGTCGAAGCATGTGCGCGATGCGCCGCGGAAAACGCGTCATTAACAAAGGCATCGCCCAGAGCCGCGAGCGCCTTGATAAATGCATCTTCATTTCCTTCTTCACCGGCATGAAATCGGAGATTCTCCAAAAGCGCGATACCGCCATCTGGCATCGCGTTGATCGTCGTTTCTGACGCTTCTCCGACACAGTCATCAACGAAAGTGACATCGCGCCCGCCAAGTGCCGCCTTTAATGGCTCGACGAGCGGTTTGAGTGACATTTCGGGAACAATCTTGCCTTTCGGCCGATCGAAATGCGACATCACAACGACTTTGCAGCCACGATCCGCGAGTTCCAATATTGTCGGTGCCAGCCGTTCAATACGGGTGGAGTCCGTAACGATACCATCCTGCATTGGAACATTGAGATCGCCCCTTACGAGGACACGGACGCCTGCCGCCTGCTCATTCAAAGCGGGCAGAGTATCGAGCGTTTCAAAACGCGCCATAGTCTTTACTCAATCGAGGAACGACCGATCAGCCGAGCTTACCCATCTTCACAGCCGTATCCGACATGCGATTTGAGAAACCCCACTCGTTGTCATACCAGGACGCAACGCGGCAAAGTTTGCCATCGATGACTTGGGTTTGGGTCAGATCGAAAATCGAACTCGCCGGGTTGTGGTTAAAGTCTGACGACACAAGAGGCTCATCGTTCGTTGTCAGAATATTTTTAAACGCGGGCGTATTGGCCGCTTTGACGATTGCCTTATTGATCTCTTCGGCGGTCGTTTTGCGTTTCGCAGTAAAGTTCAGATCAACGATGGAAACATTCGCTGTTGGCACACGGATCGAAGTTCCATCGAGTTTTCCATTCAATTCGGGCAATACCAGGCCTACTGCTTTTGCGGCACCAGTCGATGTCGGGATCATCGAATATCCTGCTGCCCGTGCCCGGCGCGGGTCAGGATGCAATGTGTCCTGCAGCCTTTGATCACCCGTATAGGCATGAATGGTCGTCATATAACCTTGCTGAATTCCGATTGCTTTGTGCAGTACAGCAGCCACCGGTGCGAGGCAGTTTGTGGTGCAGGATGCGTTGGACACCACCTTGTGACTCTTACGCAGTTTTTTGTCGTTTACACCGCAAACAACGGTAAGGTCTTCGCCAGATGCGGGTGCTGAAATCAGTACTTTCTTTGCGCCCGCAGCAATATGTGCTTCGGCATGTTCACGCTTGGTGAAGATACCCGTACATTCCATGACGACATCGATACCGAGTTTTTCCCAAGGCAGGTTAGCTGGGTCACGCTCGGCGAAAACGCGGATTGTTCCTTTACCAAGATTGATACCGGTTTTTGTGGCTCTTACTTTGCGAGGAAAAGGTCCGTGAATGGTATCCCGCTGAAGCAAGAGTGCGTTTGCCTCGATGCTGCCGAGATCGTTGATCGCAACAAATTCAATATCTTTGCGACCGCTTTCATACGCCGCCCGTAATACCAGCCGTCCAATGCGGCCAAATCCGTTGATGGCTACCCTTACTGCCATAATATCCTCCGTCTAAAATGCAATCCTATAACCGCTCTTTGGCCGCTGCAGCGACCGCTTCTGCGGTAATTCCAAAATGTTTAAATAAATCACCAGCAGGTGCTGAAGCACCAAAACTAGACATACCGACAAAACCGCCGTCGGCACCAATATATTTTTCCCAACCTAACGACACAGCCGCCTCAACGGCAACTTTAACGGTATTCTCGCCAAGAACCGAACTACGGTACTCTGGAGACTGCGCATCGAACAATTCCCAACATGGCATCGACACGACATCGGCTGCAATGCCATCGGCTGCCAAGATCTCCTGCGCTTGCACAGCGACCGAAACTTCAGATCCCGTTGCCAATAATGTTACCCGGGCATCACCGTTCGCCGGGGAAATTATATAAGCGCCATTGGCACATTGGTTCTCGCCATCAGCATCTTTTCTCAATGTCGGAATGCCCTGACGGGTCAACGAGATTGCCGACGGGGTCTTCTCCGATGCAACGGCTATTTCCCAACATTCAGCTACCTCGACGGCATCGCCCGGTCGAAATACGTTTAAGTTCGGAATAGCGCGCAGGCTTGCCAAAGTCTCGACAGGCTGATGCGTCGGCCCATCCTCGCCAAGACCGATGGAGTCGTGGGTTAAAACATGAATGACCCGCTGTTCCATGAGCGCGGACAACCGCAATGCCGGGCGCAAGTAATCGGCAAAAACCAGAAAAGTTCCTGCGTAGGGAATAACACCTCCATGTTGCGCCATCCCATTCATCGCGGCAGCCATGCCATGTTCCCGAATGCCGTAGTGAATATACCGGGCGCCGAAATCCTCTTTGGAAATCGCTGACATATTTGAGGTTCTGGTGTTCACCGAGCCGGTTAGATCAGCCGACCCACCCATTAATTCGGGTATTGCACCAATGAGTTTTTCCAGCACTGCACCGGATGAAACACGTGTCGCCTGTGTCGGAGCGTCTGCTACGAACGCTGCCTTAATATCATTGATGGCGGCCTGCCAATCCGCAGGCAGCTCACCGGAGAGAGCCCGGTTGAACTCATCGCGTACAGAACTGTCTAGCGCATCGACACGGGTTTGCCAGGCTTGCCGGTCTGCCGCACCTTTGGAACCTGCTTCCCGCCAAATACTGACGATTTCCTCCGGCATTTCAAATGGTCCGTGGGGCCACCCTATTGCATCTCGTGTCCCGGAAATTTCCTCATCGCCCAGAGGCGCACCATGGGAACCAGATGTTCCAGCTTTGGTTGGAGCACCGAAAGCGATAGTCGTCCGACAGGCGATTAATGACGGTTTATCCTCGCGTTGCGCTGCTTCTATCGCTGATGCGACGGCGGCTGGATCATGTCCATCGACAACACAGGTATCCCAGCCATAAGCGGCAAATCGCGACGGGACATCATCTGACCACGACAGCGACGTGCTACCATCAATCGAAATACCATTGTCATCATAAAGGACGATAAGCTTCGAAAGTCCGAGATGGCCTGCAAAGGAGGCCGCTTCATGGCTGATCCCTTCCATGAGATCACCATCACCGGCGATAACATAGGTGAAATGATTGACGACCTCGTCTCCGAAACGTGCCGCCAGAATGCGTTCCGCCAACGCCATACCAACTGCTGTTGAAATTCCCTGGCCGAGCGGTCCTGTTGTTGTTTCGATACCTGCTGCGTGACCAAATTCGGGATGACCCGCTGTTTTGCTGCCGAGCTGACGAAAATTCTTTATCTCTTCGATATCGATATCGGGGTATCCCGTCAGATACAGCAGGGAATAAAGCAACATGGAGCCGTGACCAGCCGAGAGAACAAACCGGTCGCGGTCAGGCCAGTCAGATGCAGAAGAATCGTATTTCAGAAACCGGGTGAAGAGCACGGTAGCAACATCTGCCATACCCATAGGCATGCCAGGATGGCCAGAATTCGCCGCCTGAACGGCATCCATCGAAAGAGCGCGAATGGCGTTGGCGAGGTCCTTATGTTCGGTGGTCACGTTATTTCCGGATGTTAGGTTAGCGGTTGGTTTTTGACGTCATTCAATACAAATACACGCACTACATAGCCGGTTACCGGCACGTTCTCAACCTAACGCGAATCGGCTTCGGGGTGGAGTCATGCGGCGTAAAATGGACGAATTATTATTAAGTCTAATTTTCTTCGGTAAGCAAAGAAATGCCCAGCAATGCCCGTCGTTTTAACCAGGGGCTTGGTCGATAGCGGGGGTCGCCATAAAAGTCGCTCATGGCATTGAGAACCGCCAAGATGCGGCGGGCGCCGACGGCATCACCCATCGTGAGAGGACCGCTTGGGTAACCCAGCCCCAATGTTACCGCTTTATCTATATCGCTGGGGCTCGCAATTCGCTGCTGAGCTATATCGCAGGCGATATTCACTATTGTTGCAACGACGCGCTGGTTTACGAAACCCGGACTGTCGTGAATAACTGTTACGGCGTGGTCATCGGCCGCAAGGGCCGCGTGAACCATATCGCGAAGATCGGGATCAGATATCGGCGACCCCATCAATGTCCGACGCCCCTCCAATCCAAACATGGTATCAACGGCGAATGATCTCTCCGCTTCAATCCCTTCGGCTACGGAGGCGCTCGTCACATCCCGCCCGATGGGCGTGAACAAACAAAGGCTTCGGGTCGAAGGCTTCTGGCCATCATCGATTTCGACGACATCCGCAAGCGCTGCTGCCAGCATTTCGCGTCCTGCTGGTTCAGCGTTGCTAATCCAAACTGCTTCCGGAAGAGTTTCGGGTAAATCTGGTGGCGTTGATGGCACCTTTTTATTGTCTTCATAGCTATAAAAGCCTCGCCCTGTTTTGCGGCCATGGAGACCGGCAGCGGCCCGTTGACGGGTCATAGGTCCCGGTCGAAAGCGTGGTTCCTCATAAAACTGTTTATAGATCGATTCCATTACGGGGTGAGAGACATCGAGGCCCGTCGTGTCCATTAGCTCAAATGGTCCCATGCGAAAGTTGGGGCCTCCCTCACGCAACAGATCATCGACACCGGCAAAATCTGCAATACCCTCAGAGATAATTCGAACGCCTTCAGTATTGAGACCGCGTCCGGCATGGTTGACCAAAAAACCGGGAGTGTCCTTGGCGCGCACCGGCTCATGCCCTGCACGGCTGGCAACAGAGACAAGAATTTCCGCCGTCTTTGGCGTAGTTTCGACACCATTCACCACTTCGACGACCTTCATCAACGGCACTGGATTGAAAAAATGAAAACCGGCAAATCGTTGCGGATGGTCCAGCGCCGCAGCGATGGCAGCAACTGACAATGACGATGTATTGGTCGCCAATACACAGTCCTCCGAAACGATTTCTTCCAAACTCGAAAAGACCTGCCGTTTAACGTCCAAATCTTCCAGAACGGCTTCAATAACAAGATCCGCATTCGTGAAGTCTGACAAACTTGTAATGACTTTGAGTCGTCCAACGGCTTCCTGTGCGTCTTTGTCGTCAAGTGTTCCTTTTTCCGCCGCGCGCAAAATCATGCGCTCGGCAAATTCTCGGCCAGCTTCCGCTGCGCCGTCATTGGTATCAAACAGCAACACCTGCATGCCACCGGTTGCCATGATCTGCGCTATACCACGGCCCATCGCGCCGGTACCGACGACCCCTACGGTAAAGTCTGCACTGTTCGGATCATTCGCCATCTTTTGTGCTTCCTATAGTCAGTTTGGATCGAGTCCAGCCAATCGGTCGCGCGCGACTATCGCATCATTGAGAATGTCATCGAATATTTTCTCGACACTGGCAATCTCAGTCGCGAAGGCAGCACTTTGTCCCATGGAAAGCGTACCTCGGTCAAAGTCACCGGTTGCATAGGCTTCGCGCTGATTTGGCCCTTGAACGAATGGACGATATTGCTCGAAATCGGTGATGCCTTGTTCTTCCAGTTCATTAACCGCCCGAGAGGTCGCATTATCCAAGACCCGCGAATTATCGTTAAAGACCGACATAACAATTCGCGTATCACTTTGACTTATCTCCTTAATCCGCTGTTTGTATTTTTCGTCTGCCCAAATTTCCTCAGCAACCGTCATCCGCGATCCCAATAGAATACCGTCAGCGCCAAGCGCTAAAGCTGCAATAAGTTGGCGCCCGGTTCCCAATCCGCCCGCGAGAACAACGGGCACGTCTAATCCCTCGGGTACAACAGCGCCTTGCACGATACCTCCGATCATCTCCATACCAGGGTGGCCGCCAGCCTCTGCACCTAATATCGTTATCGCGTCGACACCGGCGCGAACGGCGCTTTGCGCGTGCCGCAACGTGGTACATTTATGTATGACAGTTATCCCTGCATCTTTGATTTTTGGCATGAAAGCCTTTGGGCTAAAGCCCGCCGTTTCTACGAACTCAACCTTTTCCTCGATTGCAACATCAAGAAATACGGCGAGTTCCTCATTGGCCTCCGGGCGCGCTGAAACATAGATGTTTACACCAAAGGGCTTTCCCTCTGTTATCTCCCGGCATTTGTGCAGCTGTGCCCGATAATCGTCGACTGTCGGAAAACTCCGCGGCGTAATAAACCCCATCCCACCTGCATTGACGACAGCGCCGACATAGTTGGCATCGGCTAACCACATAAGGCCTCCACACAGGATCGGGTGATCAATACCAAACAGGTCGGTGATACGAGTTTTAAAGACTTGAGCTGTCATATCTTTGTTCAGCGTAAAGGCACGAATTTAGTGCCATAGCGCACGATACCTTCCTGGTCATAAAGTCGGCGAATGACCGCACGAAGTTTCATCCCGATTTCCAACTCTTCTGGATCCATATCTGCAAGACGGACCATGACACGCGGACCTTCTTTCAACTCGACGACGCCGCATAAAACATCGCCGGTCATTGTCTGTTCGTCATCGAACTCTGATGGCGCGCCATTTCCAGCGACCAAGCTATATGTATAAAGCGTCGCATCACCCGATAACGGTACTTTTTCAAATTTATCGCTGCCGCACTCCGTGCAAACCGGTCTTTGTGGATAGGCGAGTTTCTCACAGGAATGGCACCTTCCGGCGATAAGCCGCATTCGCTCATCAATACTGGCGCTATACATTGGCAGGGAAATATATGACGTCATCCATCCCCTCCAAACCTGCTAGAAAGCATACGGCGATGTTTAAGATAGGTGACGTAATCGACAGTTTTTCCTGCCTCTACAAGATCGGCCACCTTCGCTCCTTTTCGACGGCGCTTCGCAAGTTCCTTGCCAACGGTGAACAGCAGTGCTGTCGCTCCGGACCCAACAGCGGCGCACAGGATTTGATCGCCTGAGCGGGCACCATCAAGTGCATCTGCTAAAGCAAACGGCGCTGAAGCGGCACCGGCGTCGCCGATGACACTCCAAAGAGATTCCGTTACGGCACTTTCTTGTCCCAGAGTTTTTGCTGCATTTCGCATCAATCCGGCATCTGCACCCAGCGCGAGCCGTTTTACCTTGTCGAGTGCCGCGAAACGGGGATTTCCAGCCAAGGCTTGCAAACTCGCCAAACTGTCGCGTGTTCTCAGTTCCAGATCGGAAAGAGTATCGTCGCCATGTCTTCGGAACCGGGAACCAAAGGTTTCGCGCGTAACGGCAAAACTGTCATTAAATTCAGCAACAACACCATTGGGCCCCACGACGAATGCCGCTCCAGCGGCGCCAAGTGCATGTTCAAAACCCGCGTCGGCCGGGGCACTCGGTGCATCAGCGGCAACAGCGAGTGCATAACGATTTCTTCCTGACTTGCAGTATTCAATTGCGGATATTAGTGCCTGGACGCCTGCTTGAGGTGAACCAGTTATTTCAGTTACTCGAATGTCCGAACGAGCAAACAGAGCTGTCGCGATCGTGGATGCAGATGGTTTCTCTTCATACGGCGGGGTTGTTGCGCCAAAAAAAACAGCGCTTACATCACGGGCCTCGGAAATTCGCTTCAAAGCCTCTCGCGCCGCATCTATTCCCAAGGTGACCGCATCTTCATCATAGGCGCAGAATGCTTTTCGTTTTAGTCCACGTGCTGCGCATGCTCCCCAGGCTTCAATATAAGCACTTGCGGAGAGCCTCAATGTCGGCAGGGCAACACCGTAACTTTCAATGCCTGCCATGAATTACTCCACCGCCTTCAGGATATGAACGGCAACAGCGGCTCCTGAACCGCCGACATTTTGTGTAAGGCCATAGCGAACGTTTTTGAGTTGGCGCTCTGCGGTATCGGCGCGCCCTCGAAGCTGATTAACCACCTCGTAAATCTGACCCGTTCCCGTCGACCCAATGGGATGGCCCTTAGCAATCAACCCACCCGAATTATTGACCGGTCGTTTTCCATCTCTCGCCGTCGCGCCGCTGGCAACATACTTTCCCGCGCCACCCTCTCTGCAAAAGCCGAGATCCTCATAGGCCAGCAATTCCGCAATTGCAAAGCAGTCATGAACCTCTGCGAAGTCGATGTCCTTAGCCGAAATTCCTGCCATTTCATAAGCCTGTTTGGCAGCACGTTTGGTGCCTTCCAAGGTCGTCATCGATGTCCGGTCGTGAATCGCGACAAAATCGCTTGCACCACCCGAACCAACCACCAACACAGGCTGGTCGGTAAAATCTCTTGCCATATCCGCCCGGCACATAATGACCATCGACGCTCCATCGGTAATTCCACAAGCATCTGAAAAGGACAGCGGCGATGCCAAATTGGGGGCCTTCATGGCACGATCCAGATCTAATGGTGCCCGAAATTGTGCCTTCGGGTTTGCGAGTGCGTTGTTGCGGTTTTTCACGGCTGCCATTGTGATTTGTTTTTTAGTGGTGCCAAACTCGTGCATATGGCGCCGCGCCATCATGGCGTAAATCCCGGCAAAATTTGTTCCTGCCAGCCGTTCCCACTCAACATCGCCAGAAATACCGAGCCACAAACGGTTTTTCTCTCTCGGCAAATCAGACATTTTTTCTATACCACCGGCGACGGCGACCTTGGCCCGACCGGAAGCAATTGCGGCAACCGCGTCGCGCATGGCGAATCCGGAAGACGCACAGGCGTTCTCGATATGGCGCGCACTGGCCCCGACCATTCCTGCGGCTTCCATCATCAATGGGGCAAAATTGCCAAGCTGCGCGCCCCCGGTTGACAGGGTCCCAATAAAAGCTTCCTCGACATTGGCGGGATCCAAACCTCTGTCGACGTCCTTCAGTGCGTTCGCCGCTGCTTCATGGAACAGGTTTTTGAGTGTTCGCTCCGGAAACATGCCGTAGCGTGTCTGCCCAACACCAATGACCGCAACATCAACCATTAATTCCGAAAGTCTGGTTTGCGCTTCTCAAGAAAAGCGGCACGCCCTTCTTCAAGTTCCGACCCCACAAAGGCGAGTGATTGCGACATCACCTCCATCTCAAGGGCTTCTTCGAGAGATTGCGGTTCCATGGCGAGATGACGCTTGGTCAGCGCAAATGCGTGCGGCGGCATTTTTGCAAGCGCTTGCGCCTTCTCGATCGCGCAAGTCTCTGCCTGCCCATCCTCGACCAGGTCATCGGCAAGGCCGACTTCAATGGCTGCTTGTCCCTTGAGCATTTCTGCATAGAGCAAAATCTGCCGCGCCTTTGCCTGGCCAACACGGCGCGCCAGCGTGAACAGAATTCCATAATCTGGCGTCAGGCCTATTCGAAAAAACGGAAAACCGAGCGCACCGCCTTTAGCCAATACAATTGTATCGCACAACAACGCTATACCGGCGCCGGCACCGACGGCGAAACCCTCTACACCTGCGACAATTGGCTTCTCTGCCTCGGCCAGCAATCGTACGAGACGATGGTTTTCTTTCATCCGTACACGCCCAGATGCAACATCAAGGTCGGTCATGGAATCAATGTCGCCACCGGCGCAAAAATGGCCCTCGGTACTCCCGAGAACGATGGCATGTATGTCATCATTGCCTAACGCCTCCGACACCACATCGATTAGTGCGTTGCGCGCCTCGGGACTTACTGCATTTCGCTTGTCGGGACGATTGATCGCAATTCTGGCGATATTGGGCGCAGCGATTTCGTTGATGACGACTGACATTCTATTCTCTCCGCGCTAAACCGCCGGCGCCTGATCGCCAAGCGCGATTTCCATGGCCGCGGCCAGGTCATCTGCTGTTACCCCGGCAAATTCGACATCATCCCGCGCGAGAAAGGTGGCAGCGCAATCTTTGAGACTGGCTACATTCGCCGCGCAACCAGTCAGGCTGTCTTCCAACCAACCAACACTATCCAGGGGCCTCGGATGCCAATCGCCATTGATGATGGCCTTGAGCACAGCGCCATCGCGTAATACCAATGTCGCCCAGATCAAACCGCCCATGGCTTTCGCCCGACCGCGCCCAATCGTATCGCCATCCTCTAGAAGGTCGGCAAATCGTGTTTTTTCGCTCTTGGCAAACAGCCATTCTTCGCTCTCATACTCCGCGCGGAAATCGTCGGCATATGCGTGCTCGGTATCCGTCACAGATCCCAGCGTTAGATGACTTTCCCCAAAAGCGTGTGTTGTTGCTTCCCGCACCATTGCTTCAAGCTCTGCCGCGTCGATGGGCTTTCCGGCCTCCCGCTCGAGACAGGTAAAGCGCGACGTCATGTCTTTGAGCTCCTTATCTTTCACTTTTTCGGGTGCCATCGGCATAATCTTACCGGCGAGCTCCGTATCAATGGGTTTTACATTGATAACGATCCGGAACGTCATCACACCATCTTCGATTTTCAGAGAGGTCGGCACCAACTTTCGGCCCTCAACCTGGACGTCGTTGAGTGGACGGTATTCGGCAGGGAATCCATATCGCTCAGCCAGGGTTTCTGCGAAGGCCGTCAATACCTTTGGGAATGCCTCGGTTGTCGTATCAGGCACCTCAGAATGACTTGTTGGCAGAAAAAACACCAAGAAAGCAGATCCTGCTCCGGCATAAACCGGGCCGCCGCCATTCGGACGGCGCCGGAAAGAAACGTTGTTCTCGCCGCAAAATTTCAGATCGAGTGCCTGTTGAGGGTCTTCATTGACACCAATCGTGATCGAATCTGTGTCAAAAATATTCAGATAAACGGTTGGGGGTGCCTCGCCATTCACGACTGCTTTTTCAACAGCGGGCGAGACCGAAACCGAGAAATCCGCGTAAGAATTCTCATCGACAATCAGCCGCCAGTTATCATCCGACATTCTTAGCTTCCTCTTGTATCCACCAGCGACGGACCATCCTCTAATTCAGCCATAATTGAAATCTCATCTACAGAAACCAACGTCTGGCTTTTGAAACGGTTTGATATCAATTCAGCGGCGGCATCGCCTCCGGTGCCTTTAAGCGCCAAGGACAGGCTATCCCCACCACCTGGCTTTCCCGAAACCGTAAGTCTGTAAGCACCATCAAGCCCATCGATACCAAGCAGCACCGATCGAATTTCGGAAGGATAGAGTTTTACGCCTTTGACCTTCACCATTTCATCAGTTCGGCCAAAAACGACCCTGGGCAAACATATCGTGCGGCCAAATACGGAAGGTGTTTCGATCTTCACCGTTAGATCTCCGGTACGATACCGGACAAGCGGCTGTGCTTCTTTTTGAAGATGGGTGAGAACCAACTCACCCCGCTCGCCATCGTCAACCGGCTGCAGTGTCTCGGGATCAATAACTTCGGCAAAGACGAGCTCGTCAAAAATATGGACACCCTGGCCGCCAGGGAAAGTTCGCCCGACAGGCAGGAATTCCGACAAAGAGAACGAGTCGACCAACATCGTATCCGGCATAGCGTCGGCAACCGTATTGTAAAGCGTCGGATTGCCCGTAAATGCTTCACCTCCGGCAAAAAAGACCTTTGGCGGTTTGACGCCCGCCTCAAGGAGCCTCAGTGAAAAACTTGGATTGCCCGCGAGAATATTGACGTTGTGGGTACTGCAAATTTCAGCCGCGCGGTCCGCCTCACCAGGGCCTAACGGAATGCAGGTAACGCCGTGCGCCTCCATTTGTGTCTGGTAAAAAAGCCCGGCAACAAACAGGTGGTATCCAAAGAACACCGCACAGACGTCGCCCTCTTCAACGCCACAGGCGTCCAGATGTGTCCGGCACGCTCCGGTCAAACGATCCAGATCTCGTCGGGTCTGCATCACGGGGACTAAACCACCGCCCATCGGGCTCAGATTCATACGAACTGCCTTGACCCCACCAAATGCTCCGTAGTCGGGCTTTTGCATTTCAGCTACTAGGTCGGTTCGAGACATTAGTGGAACGGACTCGGCATACTCGGATGCACCCGAGACCTCAGCAGGAAATTTGCCGCTGTAAAATGCGTGTCGCGACAACCGGTCAAGCGTCGCGTTTATGGAATCGAGAGGAAAACTCATGATCTATGTTGTAAAAGGCGTACCCGACAGGGGCAAGAGTGCGAATGAAGGACAGTCAACTTATCTGGTCGCGCGATCCGCCATTCCTCCAAGTCGTTCCTCATTGAGAGGCAATTTGTCCCCCAACCAGAAACCAAAAATGATGTGATCGTTCCAGGCATTTTCAGTTAACGGATGAACCAAAACACTTAGGCCATCGCGGTTAACTGTGAGCCACTGCACAAGCTCATCAAACTGATCGACGCTAAAAGCGATCTGATACATAGCGACAAGATGCGGTCCCACAGCTTCATCATGCCAGCTACCCATTCGCGTTTCCGGAAATTCTGTGACAATTTTTTCGCGCAAAGCGGCAGCCGAACCCTTGGTTTCTTCGGGATCGTAATAGATGTGAGCGTGCCAGCCCTCAATTGCATCAGCGGGACGATTAGGAAACGACATATATTCCTCACGAACAAAGCTGTCCTTTTATTCTAGCCTAACCTAAATAGGGTCGTACAACCCCATAAACAGTATTCAATCGCGGAGAGGTGGTTCTTGCCCTTTAGGTGCCGGTAGGCCACATTCACGGCCAGCGATTTCGAACTGGAGTTATATTGATGAGTTATGCAATTCCCAGCTGGGATTTACCGAGCGTGCCTGTTGCGGGCAGCGATAATCTGTTCCCCGTCCGCCGCATATATTGCATCGGGCGAAACTATGCCGCCCACGCGAGAGAGATGGGAGCGGACGAACGCGAACCGCCATTTTTCTTCTTAAAGCCCGGTGACGCTATCGTACAGAACGGCGCGACGATCCCCTACCCTCCGGCAACCTCCAATTTTCACTATGAGGCTGAACTCGTTGCAGCAATCGGAACAAGCGGAGCAAATATCTCGGTCGACGACGCAAATGATCATATTTTCGGATACGGCGTCGGGCTCGATATGACTCGCCGCGACTTGCAGGAAGAAGCAAAAGGCATGCGCCGGCCCTGGGATATGGGAAAAGGGTTCGACGCTTCCGCGCCATGCAGTGAGATTTATCCGGCGGCCTCCATCGGGCATCCAACCAATGGTGCTATTACTTTGACGGTCAACGGGGAAACCAGACAATCCGGCGATATTGCCGATATGATCTGGAATATTCCTGAAAGCATTTCCTATCTTTCGGGACTGGTTACGTTAGAGCCCGGCGATTTAATCTACACTGGAACGCCTGAAGGTGTGGGCGCCGTCAATCGAGGTGAAGAAATCGTCGTACATGTCGACGGCGTTTGTGATTTAACACTCAATATTTCCTAAACCGCTCCCGATTAATGACAAAAACACCGGACAAACCTGACGCAATCGATATGGCGAAATTACCCGATTTAATCGGGTATAATCTTCGATGCGCTCAGGTTGCGGTTTTTCAACATTTCAGCAAAACCATAGGCGAAGCGGAGATCTCGCCACCACAATATGGCGCACTCGTTCTTATCAGTGCCAACCCGGGGATCAGCCAGTCGGCCATCGCCAGCGCTTTACGGTTTGATCGGTCCACATTGGTTCAGATCATTGACCGGCTTGAGGATCGCGGTTTGGTGGTTAGGGAAGTTTCAGCAACCGACCGGCGGTCGCATGCCCTAAAACTTACAGAAGCAGGACAAACCTTGCTCAATGACCTCAACGAACGTGTTCATCAACACGAACAGCATATGACGCGCAATTTATCAGTTGACGAACGTCAAACGCTGATGAGCCTTCTTGCCAGGGTCTACAAAGAGGAAGCAGACCCTTCATCAAACTGATGAAAGATTCTACGGCTATTAATCAATTAATAAGAAGCTGCCCCAACGGGCGGCTCACATTGTCAGCGAGATAGATTTCCACGCTTTTCGCGATAGAGACCAAGTTTTTGATGCACGGCCTTGTCAGTGAAACTGAACAAGAATGCGTCTTCATCGTTGCATTCATGACGATGCGGCAACCAACCTGGCACCACAAAAACATCGCGAGGTCCCCATTCGTAAGGTGTACCGTTAATGACGGTCCGCCCGGTGCCCTCCACAACCGAATAAAGCCAGGTCGCGGTACTTTGATATTCTTGTGTCACCATTTTGGGCGGCAATAACTGCATATAGCAATCCAATGTCGGCATCGTCGGCTCGCCCGTGTGCGGATTGATGTACTGCATCTTGATACCGTGGAACGGATCAATTTCATCGGCTTTCTTAAGATTGACCAGCGCGCTCCGGGTCTCTTCATAGGGATAATGAAATACCGGTGAATGCGGGCCTTCAGTTTCATAATCCATCGGGCGCATATTGGCGCCAAAGCGCGCCATATTGTCGAATTTGGGACGCCCTTCGGGATGCGTGCCGCCTTCTTCATACAAATCCGTAAACATGGTTCCAAGAAACCGGATTAACGGAATATCCAATCCATCGAGCCACACAACGGGTTCATCGCCAAGGTTCCCATGGTCATGCCAAACTCCTGACGGTGTAAGGATCAAATCACCTGGTTTCATCGGGGCTTTCTCGCCATTGATCGCTGTATAAGCCCCGTCACCTTCTACAATGAAACGAAGCGCTGCCGGGGAATGGCGATGCGTCGGCGCGATTTCACCTGGCATAATCAGTTGGAAGCCCGCAAACATCGAATCGCACGCCGCTGTTTCACCCTTCAGGGCCGGATTCTCCAATATGAGGACACGCCGTTCTGCTTCCTCCGCGGTAATGAGAGTCGCCGTTTCCATTAGGCTCGGACGAATCTTGTCGTATTCCCAGACATACGGAGCGGCACGCATTTCCGGCTCTTTTTTCATAAAAGTGAAGAGCCGTTCCCACAGAGGTGCTACAGCGAGCGGATCGATCTTGTCGTAAAACGCTTCGCGTTCAGGCGTAACCTCAGGTCTCTCGTGCAGGCTCCTAGCCATGTCTTCCTCCTTGCCGGTACTTCGGCGCATACTGTGCTTTTATAATGGGGTGCGAAGCCACAGCAGGCAACCGGGTTATATTCATTTGGCCTCTTTTGACAGTGCTTTCTGTTCCATTGGGCCCGAGGCCTCAATTGATCATCGTGTTGGGAAGGAACAACGCAATTTGCGGGAAAGCGACCAACAGAAGAAGACAAACGCCCATGGCGAACCAGAAGGGCAAAATGCCGAGAAAAATATCGCTCATCGGAACATCGCCGGCGATCCCTTTCACAACGAATACATTTACCCCCACCGGCGGGCTTATCAGCCCCATCTCGAGAACGATAACCATAACCACGCCAAACCATATGGGATCATATCCCAGGGCAATGATCAGGGGATGTACAATGGGTAGGGTCAACACCAGCATGGCGAACCCTTCGAGGAATGTTCCCAAAATAATGTAGGTCAGCAGAATAATGAGCAGAGCCGTCACACGCGACATCGATTGATCGCCGAGTAATGCTGCGAGGTCCTCCGGAATGTTAGTCAGCGCGATAAATGGACTGAAGATATGAGCACCCACGATAATCAGAAACACCAATGCTGTTGTTCTAACTGTCCGGAGTAAAACATCAGCCATTGCCGATGTGGTCACACGGCGGCGTACCAGGGCGAGTAAAAGTGCAAGGAAGGCACCCACACCAGCCGCTTCAGTTGGACTAAAGGCACCGATATAAATGCCACCAATTGTAACAATGACGATGACGACCATGGCGCTGGCCTGACGCAACGCGGTAAATTTTTCGCGAATAGGTGTCTTCGGCCCCGACGGTCCAAGTTCAGGCTTGATACGACATTGGATATAGATCGCGATCATAAACAACGCCGTCAACAGCAGCCCAGGCAGAATGCCTGCAAGAAACAATCGACCGATAGATTCCTCGGTAAGGATTGCATAGATGACGAAGCCGGTACTCGGCGGAATTAATATGCCGAGGGTGCCACCAGCAGCGATACAGCCCGTCGACAGCCGGGAACCATATTTATAGCGGCGCATCTCCGGCAAAGCCACGCGTCCCATCGTTACCGCGGATGCTACGGAAGAACCCGAGACAGCGGCAAAACCGGCGCAAGCGGCAATCGTCGCCGACGCCAATCCGCCTCGCCAATGTCCGAACCAAGAATAGGCCGCCTGATAAAGATCACGGCTCATCCCGGAAATACTGGCGAGATTGCCCATAAGAACGAAAAGCGGAATCACGACCAATTCAAACGATGAGCCAATAACAAACGGTTCCCGCCCAAGCTGCGCCATTGCTGCGGGCCAACTATTGAGGACGCCAAAGCCAATCGTGCCGACGACCGCCATCGCAATGCCCACCGGCATTCGAAGCGCCAGCAACGCAAACAAACCTAGCAAACCGTATATACCGACGAGTGTGGGTGTCATGATTCACCAGGGTCATCGATTGGTTCGCCACGCGCCGCACGCGAAACCTGAACCAGAAGAACAATGCAATAAACAACAGACCCAAACGCCAGAACGCCAAAAAATGGCGCTAACGGAATCTCAAGCTCGTTAGTCCCCTCGCCCATCTCAATCGCATCCAGGCCCTGTTGAAGCCCAAACCAAGCCATCAGGGCGACCAAAACAAAACAACTTGCCCGAATAATGACATCGATAATCTTCACGAACCTGGGCGGGGCAATGACGCTTATAAAATCAACGGCAATGTGGCCACCAGTCAGACCGCAATACCCTAATCCGAAGAACACGAGCACGACCAATCCCATGCGCCCGACATCCAAAGCCCACAGAATTGGGGCGTTGAATATGTAGCGCATGACCACCGCATAGACGGTCAACATCATCAATAAGAGAAGCGCCACCCCGGCCACAAGGGCGAGGTGACGCACACTCTTTCGGACGATGCTTTCTATTGGACGATCAGAAGGCACCGACAATCAGTTCAGGAACCTGCGTTCATTGCCGCAAGAATTGCTTTCGCAGGTACACCACCCTTTTCGAGCTGTTCGATATACTTGGCACGCGCTTTGAGCAGAATGGATTTCATTTTAGCCCGTTCCGCTTTGGAAAAAGCATAGACCTTATGTTTTCCAGTATTCCGAACGCTATCAAGCCCTTTGGCACCCGCTTTCATATAGATAGCGGTGGCCTTCGCGCTCCATTTCGCACCTGTCGTATTGGTTATCAAGATTTTCTGGCTGTCCGAAAGTCCGGCCCACGCCTTTTTATTCATAACCAAAAAGAAAGGTGAACGCCCAAAGGCTGCTGCCAAACCAGTGGTATAATGTTTGGCGACCTCACCGATCTTAAAGCTCTTGATAACGCTCGGCGGCACGAGAAGTGCATCTACGCGACCGGTTTCAAGCGCACGATAAACCTGAGTAATGGGCATGGAGACCGGGGTCGCACCCAATGCCTTCAACCACCGCGACTGATTAGCCGACGGGGTGCGAATTTTCATTCCCTTAAGATCAGCCAAGGTGCGGATCGGTTTCTTGCGACTCATAAAGATTGGTGCTTCGCCAACCCACATCGCAAGAAGTTTCACCTTTTTATATTCCGGGGCTAAAAGCTTGTGGGCGTTCCACATCTTTTTAACCAACTCGTTAGAATTACTAGCCACACCCGGAAGCTCGACCATCGCCGTCCGTTTGAATATTTTGGAGGTATAACCCTGAAGACCCCAGCTTATGTCGGCGATACCATCAACGGCACGCTTAAACTGGGCACGGGGGCCTTTTCCAAGCTTACCGCCTGGGAAAATTTTGATGGATAGCGTTCCCGCAGACATCGACGCGACTTTCTTTGTCCAAGGCCGCATAAAAAGCCGATCCATTGGATGTTTCGGTGATGAAAAATGCGCCAGCCGCAGTTCCTTTGCGGAAACATCCTGCGACCCAACAAATTGGGCGCTTCCCAGCGCAACTGCTCCCAATAGAGCGGCAGATATAAACTTATGTGTCTTCGTCATTTCAATTCCTCCCTGAAAAGTTCTCAAAAATGTCAGGTGATAATCCGTGTTTCGGTCCTATACCGATAAATTACGCTAACACCATTTCCCTGAATGAGTCTCGCGTCAAAATCATTGGAACGTTAATTTGTTGACAAGTCAACATTATCGAACGGGATAAATTTGGTTGTTGATCAGTTGATTATCGTCAGGTTGCTATTTCATCTCCGCTTAAATAGACATTTAGAGTAGCCAATCGTGACAAGCATGTGGAGACCCATGCGTATCCTTCATATCCTGGATCATTCTATTCCCCTGCAAAGCGGTTATAGTTTTCGAACACTGGCAATCCTAAATCAGCAACGTGCGCTGGGTTGGGATACAGCTCATTTAACGTCCCCAAAACATTCGAGACCCTTTGTCGCCGAGGAACAAATTGACGGTTGGCCATTTTTTCGAACGCCACCAGTCGGAAAGACGATTTCCGCAATTCCTCTGGCACGAGAGTGGGCCCTTATGCGGAATACGGAAAAACGCATATTGGAGGTTATTGAGTTTGAAAAGCCTGAGATAATTCATGCGCATTCTCCCGTTCTAAACGCGGTGCCCGCTATCCGCGTAGGGAAACGCATGAAAATTCCGGTTGTCTACGAAGTGCGTGCATTTTGGGAGGATGCCGCCGCCAGCCATGGGACCGGCAGCGAAGCTGAGCCACGTTATAAAGCCACACGATGTCTTGAAACATGGGCGCTAAAACGTGCGGATGCTATCACGACAATTTGTGAAGGCCTGCGGGGCGATATTGTAAACCGCGACATACCTGCAAATCGGGTCACTGTTATACCCAATGCTGTCAATGCCGAAGAGTTTGGAGGTGGATCGGCACCAGATCCAAAACTCCTTAATGAATTAGGCCTGACTGACTGTATAGTTTTGGGATTCGTCGGATCATTCTATGGATATGAGGGTCTGCATTTGATTTGTCAGGCAATGCCGCAGATTTTACAGAATCAACCAGACACCAAATTACTCCTGGTCGGCGGTGGTCCTGAAGAAGAAACCTTGAAGACCCTGATCAGGGATTTATCGATTCAGGACAATGTCGTGTTTACCGGACGGGTTCCGCACGACCAGGTTCAAAAATACTACGATTTAATCGACTTGCTTGTTTACCCGCGTACACGTATCCGTCTTACGGATCTCGTGACGCCGCTCAAGCCGCTGGAGGCCATGGCCATGAACAAGATTATGGTCGCTTCTGACGTTGGCGGTCATAAAGAACTCATTCGTGACGGGGAAACCGGCAATCTTTTCAAAGCTGATGACGTGAACGATCTGGCAAAGACTGTTTTGCAAGTCCTGGCGAAAAGGAGCGACTGGCCGATTCAAGCAATTCAATGCATTGTTCATCGAGTATCCCACCGGAAAAAAGTAATGCAATGAGCACCGTAAGCGATGTGATTTTTAAAATTGAAATTCAGGATCAAGTTACGTGAAAAACGCGATTCATTTTCCTAACATGCGTTAGTCTTTTATCTCCGACGCAATTAATCTCAAGCTGCTAAAATCCATTCTATGATCACAGTTCATCTTATCGCGGCTGCAAGGCCGAACTTCATGAAGGTGGCACCTCTTTATCATGTACTCGCGGAATCTGACTGGTGTAGTCCAATCGTCGTTCACACCGGACAGCATTATGATGCAAACATGTCCGATAGATTTTTCGAGGAACTTGGACTGCCTACGCCCGATATTCATCTAGGAATAGGTAGCGGCAGCCACGCGGAGCAGACCGCGGGAGTCATAACCGCTTATGAAGCAATAATATTACGCGAGAAACCTGATTGGGTTGTAGTTGTTGGCGACGTCAATTCAACCATGGCCGTTACTTTGGCGGCGAAGAAGCTTCACATCCCGGTTGCCCATTTGGAAGCTGGATTACGCTCCGGCGACCGTACAATGCCCGAAGAAATAAACCGGCTGGTCACGGACGCACTTGCCGATGTGCTTTGGACACCGTCAGCCGATGCCGACCAAAACCTGATTGACGAAGGAGTTCCAGAAGAAAAAATCACCAATGTTGGCAACATCATGATCGATTCCTATGAGCTACTGCGGGATCAGATTGAAAATGAAAAAGCACCTGAAAAATTTGGTCTCGCAGCCCAGCCGTACGGCGTTGTTACGATGCATCGGCCTAGTAACGTAGATGACCGGGAAACACTTACGCTCCTGACCGATCACCTTTGTGAGGTTTCGCGAGATATTCCGTTGCTGTTCTCCCTCCACCCACGCACCAGAAAGAACCTACAGGAATTTAATCTGTTAAACCTTCTTACTGAAGCAAAAGGGATGAATACAACAGAGCCCCTTAGTTATATCCGGTTTATGGGACTTGTGCGTTCTGCCAAATTTCTGATCACTGATTCTGGAGGTGTACAAGAAGAAACCAGTTACCTCGGCATTCCCTGTGTGACACTCAGAGACACCACCGAACGACCAGTGACTATATCTTTGGGAACGAATCGATTGGCCAAACCCGACCAAATAGTAGAATGCATTTCAGAAATTTCCGCCGGGACATGGCCAAAAGGACAATGTCCACCCTTGTGGGATGGCAGGACAGCCAATCGGGTTGCTGATGACCTGCTGAAACGATCGAGTGACGCCTAAATTGAGGCCACTGAAAGGTCATTTTTTAATTTGGCTACCAATCGAGAAAAGATAAAATTCTCATATAAACTATGGATCGATGAATTTGTATCTTGGCGTTCTGCCCAAAGCCTGAGCGCGGCTAATAATCGAAACCATAACAACGAACGTCGAACATCGATAGAAAGTCCACCATAGCCGCGAATAAAAACCGCAGCGAGATGTTCGTGCATCAAAAATAAATGCCAGCTCCGAGGATCAAAAATACCTAGCGCCAAATGGTTCAGGAAATACCCCACATCCAACAAAACGGTATTCTCAAAGTTTGCACCCGCATCGAGACCATAAATCCGTTCCCCAACAATCATTAAATTGTCGGACTTATAATCGCCATGGACCCAGCTATGGGGAGTTGAAATCTTTTTCACGCCACTCACCGTTTCATGCAGGAAGGCAACAGGGGATTTCACATCGTGTCGATGAAGAAACTCATCCGGGGTCTCCTCCAAGGCAGCTCCGAGCAGTCCCAAAGCCCAAACAGTATCGAGAGTTGTCTCTGGCACCCGATGGGCATCATGAAAGGCCTTGAGCCACTCTCCGGCCTTTTCGACGCCTTGTAAAACCGTGTTTGTACCAACCGTCGGTTGGCGCAACATTTTTGTTAGGGAATTTCCATCTATCCATTCTGCAACCAGCAGAGCATGTTCCTCCAAAAGGCCGACTGGCCTCGGAACAGCGTATTTCGTATTCGGAGGCAAAGCTTGATAAACTGAATTCAAAGCGTTGAATTGCAAAGCGCAATCCTCACTAGCATCGAGTCCAATTTGGGGTAAGTCCAGACATCGCTTTATTGCGACTGAAAATGGGAAGCACTCTCCATCGCCGCGATAAACAATGGAATTTGTACTGTGATAAACCGGCCCGGATATCGAAAGATCTCCCTGCAACTGCAATCCCGACTTGAGCTGTTCGGCGATGAGAGCAACGTTGTCAAACATTTGATCTTAAAACGTTAGTAGAGTGATAAGATTACCGAGGGTCTGATCGAACAAACATCGCTTCGCTGATCGGAGCAAACGTTCTGGTACGAGAGGTTTCTTGGAGATTACAGGCTTCGAGTAACTCAACCAATTCCGCCGCTGATATAGGTATCAGAAATTTCCGTATGGACAGCACGACTTTTTACGATGTGCCCGTAATAATGGGACCGACGTAGTGTTGATCGCACAACCCGCAACTTATCAATGATACCGGCATAAATTAAATGCATGGGCTCCTGACCACGGGCATGCCCAATATCTTCGATCAGCGTGTCTTCAACAATGAGCGCACCACCCCAATTGTCGGTGAGAATGCCCATTTCAGCATTCGATATATGCGATTTTCGAACCGTCACGTTGAAGTTTTTTCCCTCTATTTTTATACCGGCACAGTTACCGCATCTTATGGGGTCAAAAGTACGAAAATTCTCGATTATCACCGGACCCTTTGCATTCTTAATAAGCAAGACGCCTTTACCATGCGTCGGCCCAATTATCCGCACATCCTTCATGTCTAACTTTAGAGATTTGTTAATTATAGCGCCCGCCTGGTAAATCCCCGGCGGGATCTTTACCGTCTCTCCTGGCTTTGCTTTTTTGAGAAGCGGCTGAATACTGGATGTATTTACCGGTTTTCCTTTTTCGGAAATTGGGTGGCGATAAACCCATGCACTGGATTTCGCATCGGCATAGCCGACATAGACATCGTATCGCGGCAGCCAGACCCATTTCGAATATACCCGGCTCCCGATTTTCGGACCCTTTCCTGCCCAATCGAAAAGGCGCCATTCCTGGGTTTCGGGATCATAGGTGTGAATGTAGGACGCGCCGTTCCAAAATATAAGCTTGTCGTCCCGAGTCCTCGCTATTCCGCTAAAACCATCGACTCCAGCGCCAGATTTTGACAGTAACCGGCCGATTTTAGGCGGTTTCGTAAACACCAATCCGTGCCGATGAACTGACCAAATTCCCTTCCGTTTCGGGTCATAGATGGATGTCCCGGCACCATAATTGGGCCGCGAACCAATGCGCTTCCACGAATTTTCTTTCACATTATAAATCGATTCAAAAACGCCATTGCTAACGTAAAGGCGCCCATCTTCAAATTCCGCCGTTCGATAATATTTCCACTTCATTTTTTCCGGCATAAGGTCGCGTTGCCGCCAAGTCAGTGGTGCAAGGCTATTTCGTGTCTCTGTTTTCGAAGGGTTAAACTCCCACATTTCACGATCGGGATTGAGTGATCCCCGCACACATCCGTATACACTTGGGATCATAAATATTGTCCGCGTCGATCTTGCGAAGATAAATCCGTCATACGTATGTGAGGAAGGGGGGCCGGAGACAGGAACCGGGCAGCGCACCTCTTTGGTTGGGGGTGGGATATAGGCGGGGTCTGTAAGGCGCGACCACTTCCCGCGAAGCAGATCGAGCTCGTAAACTTCATTGCCGCCATAATCCCGATGGCCACCGCCATGGAAATACATTTTCAGATCAACGGGATCGAAAGCAGCGCCATTCCAGGCAGCGATGACGCTATTAGGTCCAGATACCATCTTGATTTCTGGCGACATTGGTTTTGGAAATATTTTACTGATACTTGCGCCACGCAGTTCGCACCATCCGGGTTTTTTGTTTAAAACCCTGACGCAATCCAGGAGAGTCGTTTTGGTAAGCGCTTCCTTTACATCAACAGGAGTAGGAGATTTTTGCTTTTCTTGGCTACTGGAAACAGTAGAAACAATCAGACCTAGTGCCAAACTGGCAACAAAAAGGGTGCTAGGGTATGCGTTAGGCCACATATCAATTTCCCTTTTTCATTCACTCCATTGCCAACTGTGGCATTTCCTAAATACTAAACGCCCTCGTAGGATTTGAACCAGTCAACAAATTTTGGGACCCCAATATCGATTGGTGTTGTTGGCGCATAACCGAGATCAGCGGTTATCGCGTCTATATCGGCGAAGCTTTCTTTGACATCTCCCGGCTGCATGGGCTGAAAGTCAATTTCAGCCTTTTTTCCAAGCGCGCCCTCTATGAGCTCAATCATCCGCATCAAAGGTTCGCTCCGATGGTTACCGATATTGTAGAGACGGCACGGCGAATTGCCGTTTTCAACCTTAGGCGGATTATCCAAAGAGGCAATAACGCCAGAAACGATATCGTCGATGTAAGTAAAGTCTCGTTTCATATCCCCATTATTGAAAACCGGAATGGGGCGCCCTTCTGAAATTGCTTTGCAGAAAATATACATGGCCATGTCAGGCCTGCCCCACGGGCCGTAGACGGTGAAAAACCGTAAGCCAGTTTGCGGAAATCCATAGAGATGGCCGTAACAATGGCTCATCAGCTCGTCAGCCTTTTTAGTAGCGGCGTACAACGAAACGGGCGTATCCGTACGGTCATATACAGAGAATGGTAGTTTGGTGTTGCCGCCGTAAACGGAACTCGAACTGGCATACACAAGATGTTCAAAGTTGGGTTGATGGCGGCAAAACTCAAGAATGGCCATTTGGCCAACAAGGTTCGCCTGAACATAGGCGAATGGGTTTTCTATGGAATAACGAACACCTGCCTGAGCGGCAAGATGGATCACACGATTAACATCTCCCAAACCGTCAGCAATAGATTTCAACGCTTCAAGATCAGATATATCGACCCGATGAAAGGAAAAACCATTTTGGTTCTGCAATCGTGACAAACGGGCTTCCTTGAGCCGCACGTCGTAGTAATCATTGATATTATCAATACCAACGACTTCTTCACCACATGCAAGCAAGGTTTTGCAAACATGGTATCCGATAAATCCTGCGGCACCGGTGACTAAAATGGCCATCTAAATTTCTCGTTTTGAACCTATGTCGAGATCGGCGAAACACTTAACATGTTTCTCCATAATTACCAGTATTCGTTATCTCGATAGACGGATTTCAATCACATCGCCAATGGGTTGTGGGCGCTCCTAACTTCCCAAATAGCCCTTTGATATTGGGTTCCGCGTTTCCAATATGCACAAACTTTGTTTGCTGAATCCGTCGAGATTCCATTGCGAGGACCAAGAACCGTCCTTGCTTCTGCGGAATTCGGGGTAAAAATGTGGCCCGAAGCGGCGGTCGCTACGTCCGAAATAAACTCGATATCACTTTCGTCAAGATTCAGAACTTTTGATAGGACCAATACTCCAACACCGCCATCTTCAAAGAGCAATCGGCGAATCAGAGCGACTTCGATTCCCGTTGCGTGCGCTATCAATGCCTCAAACATTTTAAAATCGCCGGTCCGCAAAATTGCGGCATATGTCCTCGGATCTATGGACTCCACATCATGCAATTCGGTTTCGACCAAAGCAGAGACCCCGGGTCCTCCGCTATCAGTGTTTTCAAGCAAATTTGCAGCGGCCTGCTCGAGAGCGGTATCGACGCTCGTAATCACGTCGTCAGTATGGCGTGCCAAACACCATTCGAACGCTGCGGCGACACGCCAAACAAGCGAAAATCTCATTTGTGGATTGAGTTCCTTAAGATACAGAACCGGGTTGTTGAACGGGTCGCGTCGCCCCGTGTCAGATGGCTGCACATTTTGGACACGATGGCGGATTGAAGAGTTGGGAGGAAGGCCAGGCAAAAGGGCGAGCAGGTCCTGTTCAGGGTCGGAACCGCGTAGTCGTAATTTGTCGCCACCGCGTTTTACGATCTGTTCAGCGCTGGTTATACAAAGCTGCATGACGGCTTCCTCAATTAACGCGCTGCCGCATAGGGGCCTATTCGAAAACAAACATTCGAAAACTTCCATCGACCGGTTTATCGATAACGATTTTAGGGTTTCATCCTCAAGGTCATGCGTGTCAGTGGCGACTGGCAGCTGGTTCTGAATGGCAGAGACGACTTCAAAAATCAGTTCCTTGAGCATTTGCATTACACATGCACGATCCCGGTCCGTCAAAAGTGTCGACATTCCACCCAAAATTTCAGATTCTACAGATTCGAAGACGCGCCGATTCTCAGCCGCCTTTAGTCTCGCATAATGCAAAACGGCATCAACCGTCCATTCCGATATTTCCGTTTCATCTAACGTCATCGCCGCGCTTTACGTGCAAATTGACCGCAACCGTTTCGTATACGTGATCTTTCGCTCCAATCACCGATCGAACGATTAAAATAACGAAAAATAGTTAATTTTATTGTTGTGACAGCCATTGATTATTCTCATTTGAGATCAAATAACGGCCACCAAAGAGCAATTATAACGGGAATGTTATGATGAAAAAAGAGGTTTACCACTACTTTTCCGACAGCAACTCTTTAGACGTCGATTGAGACGACACATCCCAAATTTGATTTTATTGTGAAAAGTGCGGAATAACCTTGTCGCCAAATAGCCTCAGAGATCTCTCTGCTTCATCGGGTGGTAATGTCGTAAAATTGACCTGAAGAGACCCATCGTCAAAGCCGCCGACTTGATCGTTGTAGTCTTCGATCATTTCAATCAGTTCTTTTGGTGTTCCGACCCAGGCGGAACTTTTTTCAATCTGCGTATCGAGATTCTCCTTGCGGAGCGTTTCTATAATCTTGTCGTAATGAGCATAATCATTCGACGTAGAACCCGTCGTCCAACCACTGGCGGCATCACACAAAGAGACGAAATAATTATCAACATGAGGTCGCGCAATTCGCAGCGCCTCATCGTGATCCTCATGACAAAACATAAAGAATGCCAACATCACCCTGCCCTGGCCCGGGTGCCCGGCCGCTTTCCAGGCATCTCTATAGATATCCAGCAATTCCCGCATTTTTCCACCGGCAATTGGAATGCCCATAATCCACATGCCATTGCGTCCCGCTTTTTCAAACGATGCCTCGGTGGCAACTGATGCCGACCAAAGCTTTGGGTGTGGTTTTTGCGTTGGCCGAGGATAAGAGGTGACATTTTCAAAACTGTGGAACTGCCCATCTGATGTCACATTCTCTTCGGTCAGTAACCGAATAATCTGATCAACACCTTCGTCGAAACGGGCCACACTTTCATCGAGGCTTACTTTAAAGACTTCAAACTCTCGTGGAATAAAAGCGCGCGCCAAACCCACTTCAAGCCGGCCATTGGAGATGCCATCCAGCATCCCAATCTCACCGGCAAGCTTCAGCGGGTTGTTAAAAACGGGCAGAACCGCACCAGTAATCACCCGCGCTTTCTTTGCGCGCTGCGCGGCCGCCGCGAGAAATACGATCGGATTTGGGCTGTACCCACCATAAGTATGGAAGTAATGCTCTACAATTCGGACATGGGTGTATCCATACTCATCTAAAAGATCGCAAAGATTGAGACATTCGCCAAAATACTGCGCGCCGGATTTGTCCTCGGGCGATATATTGGGGAAAAACTGAACACCAAAATCCATAATGCGTCTCCGCGGCTCTCTTTATTCTGCCTATCTTAGGCTTAACTGATTTTCGGCTCTGTGTCGAAGGCAAGGCGAACGAAAAGCCGCAGTCACTATTAATCCGCGACCGTTGATGAAACCGAATTTTCTATTTCTTCTGTCATATCCGCAAGTCGTGTTCCCTCAGGATCGCTTAGAGCAGCTGCGCGTGCATTGGCGATTACATCCGCCGCACCTTCAATGGCCAACCGATTGCTAAGCGCAGGCAAAATGGCCTTGTCCCGAATAATATTAAAATTTGAAGTGCCACGCCGATGTGTATCTCCGTAGCCCTTTATCAGGCGAGCGCATTCAACGATTTCGAGGGCAAGATGTGGATCGAGGTCTAAGCCCGCCTCAACATCAGCCAACCAGGTTTCGATGGAAGCTTGCTCCTCAGTGTAGCGATAGGTTCCACGCCGCCAGCGTTTTAGGCTGGCCAGAAACCGCAGCTGCAAATATCCGGTGACCGTTGTGCTTTTAAGATGAAGTCCGAAATTACCCTTATCTTGCCATCCTCGTCGTTCCGCAAACCCCATTACCCAACGGCCAAAAGTCGCAGGAAGAATTGAACAAAGCTCGTCAATGCCAGGCTTTAGATAATCGACGACGACTACCGGCTCGTCCTGTTTTGCTCCAACTTCTTCGCGAATACGCTCCAGCCGGTCAGGCGCAGATTTTAACTGAGCCACTCTGATGACATCTTCATAAGACATTCGCAGGGCCAATTGCCGACCAGTCTCCGCCGTCACCTCGCCAAAACCATCTGCGTCATTCTCTTTCTTCCAAATGGGAGCCAACCGATCCAGGTATTGAGCGGCATAGTCGGTATCCTGATAGTGTGAAAGACGCGTAATGCCTTCCAAAAGAACCGCATGACAGAAAATGGGAAATTCGTCGTGAACCCTGCTCTGTAACTTTGATGATGATGACTCATTTGTTTCAGCTGTCACGGACGTTGCTCCGGAAGCAGCCCGATTTTTTTCGAATTCATGGTTGAAGCCAATTTCGAAACCCTGGGCATTCGACCCCACCGCGAGTCCGGATTGTTCGATTGCAAATAGATAATCTGCTTTTGTCATTGGCAGTATATCGATGCTGGCCAGAACACCGAGCAATACCGCGTTGAGACTGATGCCTTTCGCTTGCGCAAGCTGCCGATAATCGGCGAGATATGATGCCTTTGTACGTTCCTCCGCTGCAGTATAAAGACGGTCAGTATCATAGCGTCCGTCTGCCATATTGCTTCGCTCGTCAATTGCATAAACACGATGGGTGGACGCAATTAAATGTGTTCGATCCGGGGTCACGAAACCGTTTGAGATTGCTCTGCCGGCTTCAGCAAATTCACTTGCCAACATAATATCGATATCACCAACGCCAGGATAAAGCGCCAACACAGGTCGCTTGCCATTCAGATTTGCGATAGGTACCGGGAAAACTTCCAAATAATAGATTGTCGCCCCGGTACGTTGCGCAACGCCCGGAATCGAGGTGCTCTGGACGGGATATCCCGCGTGTTGTGCTGCAGCGACAATCCAGCTCGCAAGAACACCGCCGCCCTCACCGCCAATCGCCGACACTTGCAACGTAATCGGACGAATGTCTTCTAACGGGTTCACAACGAAGCGACCGATTTCATCTTTGGCGACAATATGGAAATGAAGCCGCGTCGCAACTTCCACAACAATTTATCCATCGTGTTCGGATTGCGGACAATGCGGGCTTCAAAGAAAGACGGACAAAGAACCGCTGCATGCGAAACCTCTCCGCAGACACCGCAGCCCACGCAATCATTATTTACGTGAGCTACCGGATCGGTTCTAAGCGGATCCGAGGAAGGTTTGATGGTCAGGGAAGGGCACCCTGAGAGACGGATGCAGGAATGATCCCCTGTGCAGACGTCTTCATCGACCCCAAAACGGGTACGAACGTCTCGCTTGCCATCTTTTAGCCGCTTGGCAATTTCGGGCCGTATTCGGCGCTGACGGGCGAGTTGACATTCGCCGTCAGCAACAATGACCTTCAAACCACCTTCTGGCGTGGTCATCGCTTTTCGAAGGGTCTTGACCATACGCGCTATCGAATAGGAACGGATGACTTTGAGCCAGCGAATGCCAAAACCACGAAGGACTCTTTCAATCGACATATCGCGTTTTTTGCCATACCGATCGCGCAAACTTGACGGTAATAGCTGCCATCCCGTCGCCGAGGTATAGCCATTCTTTACGACCAGCAGAACCGCATCATTCCCATTGGCCTGCGCGGCGGCGACTCCACTCGACATACCATTATGCCAAAATCCGCCGTCGCCCATGATGCTGATTACGCGTTTGTGAAAGCTTGGAGCCAGGCCTGCAGAGCTCGCAAGGCCAAGGCCGTACCCCATCACCGTGTTGCCAACATTAAAGGGCGGCAGAGCCGCAAACGTATGGCAGCCAATGTCCGCGCTGATATGCGCTTCACCCAGCTCTTTCTCCATGATTTTTAACGCGCTGAATATCGGACGCTCAGGACAGCCAGTACAAAAGCTCGGCGTTCTCAACGGCAAGCTGTCACCAAGGATTTCCCGGACGCCTTCGCGATCAGAAAACAAGGCATCAATTCGTTGCAACGCGTCATCAACATTCAATCCGTACGGCGCATAATTCGACAGAAACCCGTGTACACCTTTAAGCATCACTTCAGATGTATATTCACCCGCCATCGGAAAGACGTCTTTCCCAACAATCTTCGTGTTGACATCTTTTCTTCTCAAAATGGCATTTATGGCTTGCTCAAGAAATTCCGGTTGGCCTTCCTCGACAACGAGTACCGCATCCTTGCCAATACAGAATTTCGCGATTTCTTCAGGGGCTAGTGGGTAGGTTACGTTCAATACAAGAGTGGAAATCCGGCAATTACCATAGCTGTCCGCGAGTCCGAACTGACGCATCGCACGCATCAGCGTGTTGTAAATACCGCCTTGAACGATGACACCAATTTCCGGAACATCGCCGTCGAACACCTCATTCAAATTGTGCTCGGTGATATAGCGCACCGCTGCCGGCAAGCGGTGTTCGATCTTGTGTTTTTCCTGGCTATAGGTCGCCGGCGGCAAACACACACGCGAGAAATCGAACTCGGCATTCGGAATCCGGTTGTTGCGGGAAAATTGCGGATTGGCATTATCCTTCGCATCAAAATGTCCATAAACATGGCAAGCCCGGATACGCAGTTCCAAAATTGAAGGCATGTTGGAGGCTTCAGAAAGCCTGAATGCTTCTTCAACCATCCGAACGATAGTCGGTAATTCTGGCCTGGGATCGATCAGACACATTGCAGATTTCATCGCATAAGCATGTGTCCGTTCCTGAATAATGCTGGAACCTTCGCCGTAATCTTCGCCAACGACGATTAACGCGCCACCTTTAACGCCTGCAGATGCGAGATTGGAAAGACCGTCCGCTGCGACGTTGGTTCCAACTACAGACTTCCAGGTGACAGCACCACGAATTGGATAGTTGACCGACGCCGCAAGCATGGCAGCCGCCGAAGCCTCATTGGCACAAACTTCAAAATGAATGCCAAGTTCATCCAGCAATGGTTCAGCGTCGGACAAGACATCCATTAAGTGCGAGACCGGCGCACCTTGATAACCACCAACATAGGAAACGCCAGACTGTAACAGGGCCTTGGTTACACCAAGAATACCCTCACCATGAAATGTCTCGCCGTTGCCAATGCGGAGCGTCTCCACCTCTTTCTTAAAAGAACGTTCCATCGCGGCCTTATTTCCCTTTTTTTGATTTAGTTCCTATCTGCGTGCGGAAATCCTTCAATCATTCCCCGTCGGGCCAATTCGACACCAAACCAATCTTATTGATTGTTGGGTGCTCAAAAATCTACGATAGGGTAAATTTAAAAAAAAATACAGTGGTGTAGGAGGAAGCATACGTTGCTCACGGGTGATATTCTGAGGCTTAGCGCCGACCGACATCCTGATCGCACAGCACTTATTTGTGGCGATGACCGTATTTCGTACGGAGGTCTGAGCGCTGCCGCCAATCAATTTGGCAACGCGCTGCTGGGAAATGGGGTCAGCAAGGGCGGCACCTGGGCGATCATGTCGCGCAACCTGCCAGAATATGTCATGGCACATTTTGGCAGTGCCCAAACCGGAGCAATGGTTGTCAATTTGCTGCCGGCCTACGCCAGCGATGAATTGGTTGCGATACTAAAAAAGACCAGCGCATCACTTATCGTCGTCGAAGAAATCTTTCAGCAAAAAATTGTGGATATATTGGACCAGGTACCGGCTTTACAATCGGTGATCGTGATTGGCCAACCATTGAAAGACAGCTGGGTTTCCTTCGAACAATTTATATCGGGGCAGCCAGCGACAGCATGCCGGACTGACATTTCTGACGACGACCCGTTTGCCATGACATTCACTGGCGGCACGACGGGATTGCCAAAAGGTTGCCTCGTCAGCCATCGAGCGCGATTTGTCAGCTGCTATACCACAGCGATTGAACATGGCGTTTCCGAGTCCGACACCGTGGCCACGGTAACACCCTTTTATCACGCCATGGGATCTTTGGTCTGGTTACCAACGGCAATATTCGCTGGAGCAACGTTGGTCATTGTGACGGGTTGGGATCCAGACGATTTTGTCGAACTGACGGCCAGACATAAAATTACCTGCACATTTATGGTGCCCATACAGCTACGGCAGATTCTGTCGGACGAACATTTTGATCGGGATAAATTAAAATCCCTGACCAAAGTTTCCTGCGGCGGTGCTATTACACCAGCAGATCTGGTACATGAAATTAAAGCTAAAATGCCAGACACCCAGTTCACCAACCACTACGGCCAATCCGAAACCGGGCCAATTTGTTTCTACCATCCAACGCACCCGAGAAACAAAGCCAACACCGTTGGCCACCCCGCACTTGGTGTTGAGCTAAAAATCGTCGACACAGAAGGTAACGAAGTAGGCCCCGGGGATACCGGAGAAATTATCGCACATGGCCCATTCCTAATGTCAGGCTATTACAACAACAAAGAAGAAACAGAGGCTTACTTCAAGAATAACGATGACTGGGGATGGACTGGGGATTTGGCAAAGAAAGATGCAGATGGCTTTATTTCATTGGTTGGCCGATCAAAGGATATGATTGTTTCCGGTGGCGTGAATATTTATCCGCGGGAAGTCGAAATTGTTCTGGAGAACCACGAAGATATTATTGATTGCGCCGTCTTTGGCATTCCCGACGATCAATGGGGGGAAGCTCTCGTCGCCTTTGTCGCGGCAAAAAAACCATCTCTTCTGGACGAAACGAAGATCATTGACCATTGCACGGAACATTTGGCGCGATTCAAACGACCTAAACATATTCGTATCGTTAAAAGCATTCCCAAAACGCCGTCAGGAAAAGTGCAAAAACCCGTATTGCGCCAAGAATTTCTCGAGCGTCAGAACGCGGCCGGCAGCGCTTAGCTTCCCTGAAGAAATCGTATTTCTGTCGATTTCGGAAGTGACCTGCGATTCAAAATTATTGACGAGCCTTCTTCGGATTTTATTGGATACAGCTTTTTTGCCATTTCAAAAAACTGGTCCGCGGCACCGATAAATCCGAAATGCATTGGAATAACAAGGCGGGGCGCCACTTGTTCAATGACAGCGAGAGCTTGTTCGTGCTGGATCGTCATTCCGCCATCGATGGGCACGAAAAGAACATCAATCCTGCCGAGCGCCTTGAGTTGTTCTTTAGTCAACACATGATGCAAATGACCTAGATGGGCAATACAAAGCCCGGAAATTTCAAACACAAAAATAGAATTGCCATTGCCTTTGGGGTCGCCATATTCACCGATATTCGTTGGGATATTGAATACCCGCAAATCCTTATGACGAATGTCATGACGCGCCATTTTTCCCTGGACGGTGGACCAACCCCGAAGAGCAAATTTTATCCGCTGATCGGGCGTGTCGGTATAATGCGTTTCGTGTGAATTATTCATCGTCACGATATCGGGCACAAAATTTGGCGATGACAATCCGTTGAAATCAGTAACCGCGCTTGCTCCACCAGGGGTCTCGATTAAGAAACTCGAGTGGCCAAGAAATGTAATGCTGACTTTGCCTGCTGGGACAGGGTTTGCCGCCAGTTTAAAGGAGCCAAATGAGGCAAGTTTGATAGGCAATGACCTGTCGACCAGCCCTAAAAGACAGGCGGCATTTACGCTCGCCGGGATGAAGGCGACGAAAAGCAAGACAGCCGCCGCCACATTCAGAAACTGAAAAATTTTGCGGGGAAAAATCGAGAAATCAAGCAATGAAATTCCCCCAAAGTCAGACGATTTCGACGCAATCATTCGAGTTCAGAACAGCTTAAACCGCCCGCTGTAAATTACCAGCACCTAGTGCCAACGCAAAATCACGGGCTCAATTAAATGTGACTCGGCGTGATTTCCCCCGCGACGGAAGCCGGTCGTACGCTTGTCGGCAAATGGGTTGCAAAGACAATGGGCGAAACAAATAGAATCTTGCTTGTAGAAGATGATCCAGAGATGCAGAAATCTCTGCTCGATCAATTGGCCCTGCATGAAGAGTTCGAAATAACCGCTGCAAATGACGGAACAAGTGCGCTGGAAATTGTTGGCGCCGAGCACTTTGACATGATTCTTCTTGATGTTGGTTTACCCGATATGGACGGACGCGATACCTGCCGCCTCATTCGCCGGAAAGGCATTCACACACCAGTAATCATGTTAACGGGGCTCGATAGCGACGCGGACATAATCCTGGGGCTCGATGCAGGAGCCAATGACTATGTCGTTAAACCATTCAAAATGGGCATACTTTTGGCGCGTGTCCGGGCTCACCTCAGGCAACATGAAGCCAGTGAGGACGCCTCTTTTAATTTGGGTCCGTATAGCTTTAGACCCAGCATTCGTACCCTGATACATCGCGAATCCAAGAAGGAGATTCTGCTCAGCGACAAGGAATGTGCGATCTTGAGGTACCTTTATCGTGCGGGCGATAAAGTCGTGGGCTGTGACACGCTGTATAGCGAAGTTTGGAATCACGCTGCACCGTTGGCGACGCACACATTACAAACACATATCTATCGGCTTCGGCAGAAAATTGAACCTAATCCAGCAGATCCATCGATACTGGTATCTGAGGCCGGTGGGTACCGGGTCAAACGTCAATAGATTCAGTGTTCTGTTCATTGGCCTGTCACAAAAAATTGAGATTGAGTCACTAGCGAAGAACGCTTCTGCCCGGTTAGGCTTGGCATATAAAAATTAAGGAACCGTACAGTCGAAAACGGCGTACGGAAAATAAACTGAACAGAGAGTGTAAATGATGGAACCCATAGATTCCCGCTAACAAGCAATGACGACAACTGACGCACGACCGGCGCAGGCCGAACGTCGTGCGAACGTGCGCATCCAACAATGATTGTTGCGGCAGCTTCTCTTGCTGTGGGCTGCAATGCCGAAAACCGTGCTGCTGAAGCGGACGCGGAACAAAAAACGATCAACGGAGGGTATTAAAAATGAATTCAATGAAGTCCCGGTTATTGTCAACAACGGTTATACCACTCGCGATCGCCGCAGGATTTAGCCTCGTGACGGTAGCTGAAGCACCACAGGCTGTCGCTGGCCATCACGCAAAGGGTTGCTATCCATGTGCCGCCAAGCGTGGTTGTAACCCATGCGCGGCAAAACGCGGTTGCAATCCATGCGCAGCCAAACGTGGCTGCAACCCATGCGCAGCGCGCGGCTGCAATCCCTGTGCAGCTAAGCGCGGTTGTAATCCGTGTGCTGCCAAACGCGGATGCAATCCATGCGCCGCAAAACGCGGATGCAACCCATGCGCAGCGCGCGGCTGTAATCCCTGTGCAGCAAGAGGCTGTAATCCCTGCGGCGCAAACCCTTGCAATCCATGCAACCCCTGTGCCGGTGGCGCAGCATCCTTCAGCAGCAAGTGTATCGTTCCACGGCTTGCGAGTGCCAATCCGTGCGCGGCCAAGCGTGGCTGTAATCCGTGTGCCGCGAAGCGCGGTTGTAATCCATGTGCTGCGAAACGCGGATGTAACCCGTGTGGTGCAAACCCTTGTGGTGCCAACCCCTGCGGCCCTTGCGGAGCAGCGCCAGCGGTTGAACTGACAAAAGGAGAAACTGTTGCTGTCTACAAATGCCTGCAGGCTGAAATGAAAACGGCCTATGCGAAGTCGGGCAAACTGTGGGCCAAGTGGTATGCCCATTGGAAAAAATTCTCCAATCAACCCTACGTTTCATCAACACATGGCAGCCGATTTGTTCATAACTTTGCCAGCAAAAAAGCCGCCGCTGCATACGGAAAATTCGAGAAGGTCGGTAAAATGACTCGAGGTGGTATCCTGGCGAAAGATAGTTTCACAGTTACACCCCAAGGAAGGGTCAGTGTTGGACCACTCTTCTTAATGGAAAAGATGAAAGCGGGTTTCAACAAGGCAAGCGGAGACTGGCGTTACACGCTTATTATGCCGAATGGCCAAACTGTGGGCACAACCAATGGCAAAGGATCGAAGAACGTCAAGTTCTGTATCACCTGCCATGCCGCGGTTGCGCAGGAACAAGATGCAATGTTTTTCCTGCCTGAGGAGTTCCGGGTAAATTAATTTGCCCATTTTTCCGGGAAGGGCCGGTCATTTGACCGGCCCTTTTTTTTATTTACACCGTCCTAAATGAACTCGGGTTTATTTTTTACATAGTGTTCCCGCATAGAAGGCCGGAACTGTTCCATCATTTCACGATTGAGATCGACCGGAGGCCTCTGGCCCTCCGGAATTAAGGGTTTGTAGACAACCTCCCCTATTTCTTCAGCAAAGGTCGATTTTGCTCGCTCAACGAGATCAGGTTGTGACAACAAATCGACAATGGTCCCCGCCAAGGTCTTGGCACCCGCAACTGAACCTTTATGGGCAATCGACGTTGCGAGAGCCGCACCACCGGCCCAATGATGAAAGGGAACATTCGGCACGTTGGAGGGAAAGCCAACCCTTCCCATTGGAACTTTCCATGAAACATCGCCGCAATCATTCGAGGGTGCTCGCTGTTCGGTAGGCCCTAGTAGCGGTTTTACCTCGGTCTTAAGCCCGTCGGTCGTAACGTCTGCCGCGTCCTGCAGGTCTTTTGCAAAGGCTTGTTCTTCTTCGGTCCACTCCGGCACACCAACTGATTCAAGATTACCCTGTATGACTTCGGCCAGGCCCTGATTGGTTCTTACTGGCCAAACCGCGCTCATTACTACCACCTCCACCTCGGTGTTAGACATCATCGCGGCACCCTCGGCTATTTTTTTGCCCTGCTCGAAAACGACTCTTGCCCCTTCAGCTGTCGGCGCCCTGAAAGTCCACCAAACAGTTGCCTTTGCGGGAATTGTGTTTGGTTGGTCGCCGCCATCCTTGATAACCCGATGCGCTCGCATGGTTGGTTCCATATGCTCGCGGAATTGCGCCATTCCCATATCCATCAGAACGACACCGTCAAGCGCATCGCGAGCTCGCCACGGTGCCGTCGAGGCGTGCGCTGTCTCGCCTCGAAAGGTAAAATATGCCGACACCGCAGCCGAATGCGTCAGGCCATATACCGTCGACATATCGCCACCTATGTGATCGTGGATCGCCACATCAACATCGTCGAACCAGCCATCGCGCACGTAATATGGTCGGCTGATCAGCTGCTCCTCACCAGGTGCGCCAAAGACTTTGAGCGTGCCTTTTAGACCAAATTCGTCCATCGCACGCTTTGCAGCAATGGCGCCGGACACCATCACCGCAGCATTGCAGTTATGTCCTTCGCAATGGCCGGGGCCATAAGGCGTGATATCCCGTTTTTCGGTTTTTCCTGAAGCCTGGCTGTTGTTGGGGTTGGCGTCATATTCGGTATGAAGCGCGATGACGGGTTCACCGGAGCCATATGATGCGCAGAACCCTGTCGGGAAACCTGAAATACCGCGCTCAACTTTGAAACCTTCTTTTTCCAAGGTCTCTGTCATCAACCCGGCGCTTTCAACTTCCTGCATCCCCAATTCGCCGAAATAGAAGACCGAGTCCCCGATCGTCGCAACAGCGTCTGCATTGCGCTCGACAAAATCAAATACAAAAGATTTTTCTGGTGCGAGGTTGCTGTCAGCCATCATGTTCCCCCTGCGAGATATATTTTCTTAATTGCACACCGGACACGACCAGAGGTCCAGTGCGAAATCAATTCGCCGGAAAAATCAGCTTTGGCTGCAGGCGCCTCCACCCAACACACAGAACTTAGCGCAATGCGGATGGTTGAGCGGTATGTCTTTAGAAGAGTCTGCTAGCGTTGTGCCAAGCTCAAACTGATCGTCATAGGGTAATAACGTACAGGCGATAACCGCCGGTTTTTCTGCCCCTTTACGTTTGACAATCATGCGGGAGGTTGCGCACATCATGGCGCTTGGCTCAATGTTTAGAATTGACCAGCATTGCTCCGTAATCTCTGGCACATCCTGCGAAGCATCCATTTCCGGAAACAAAACCAACTTCGCCGGGTCATTCGTATCAACACTAATACCATGCTCCGCAAAGAGAGGCGCATAACCTTCACGCATCGCGGCTTCCTCCTCGCCCCACGGTGTCCGTCCCGCGACGTCCAGGCAAAAGTCGTTCTGGGACAACCAAATAAGACCTTTGAGCATACGATGCCAGCTGCCAATGCCGCGTTCAGCTTCATGAAGTTCTTGCCTGTAGTGGTCGATCGAAACGCGGATGACCAGTTTATCATTGAACCAATATTTGAGTTTTTTGAGAGCATCCTCATGACGCTGCATGGGGCGCATAGCATTTGTTAGAACCAGGGCTCGGAATCCCCGCGACAAGGTCTCTTCCAGCATCTGCAACATGTCGGGATTCATAAACGGCTCACCGCCGGTAAACCCGATTTCCTCCGTTGCCAGATTTTGTTCTCCAATCTCGTCCAGATAAGCGCGCACTTCGTCAATTGTTATGTAGGACAGCCGGTCATTTCGCGGGCTGGATTCGATGTAGCAGTTTTCACACGTCAGATTGCATAACGTGCCAGTATTGATCCAAAGCGTTTTCAGATCATCAAGTGCGACACTGGCGCGGGTATCTCCTGCAGCGGTTACGAGAGGGTCGCGAAACTTCGCTGGATCAAGAGGTTTGTGATCTGGTGGGCCTGCGCCGTCCATTTTACTTTCCGTCTAGCGTCGCAGCGAAGGATCGTCGAGTGACATATCCTGCCCCGGCGGCGCCGTTTCAACCGCATCTTCAAGCGACGCAACCGGTGTCCATTCGCTAGCAGGCCGCGCCTCTTCATCAGGACCGACCTGATCGAGAAGACAATATATTTCGAGAAAATGGCCATCGGGATCCCGAAATTCAACCGCCACCTGACACCCCGCGCGGCGCCGGCCAGAAAACTCGATATGGACGTCATGTTGTTCCAAATGGCTGCGCGCCTTAAACACCTCATCAAGTGACTCGACCTGAAACGCCATATGATGCAATTCGGTATTGTCGACTTCGCGCTCCGACCCGCCAACCAGCGCTACGCCATGATGATCTCGATTAAATCTCAAAAAAACCATTTTGCCCGGCATCATACTTTCGGGATAAACGTCGGAAATGCGGAACCCTAAAACCTGGGTGTAGAATTCTGTAGAGCGTTGAACATCTTTTACGTTCAAAACAACGTGACCGATCTTGGTTATAGCGAACGGCATTTCGTTCGGCGGCGTGTTTTTCTTCAACGTTACAATGTCGGCATCGCCCAATGCCTCTTGGTCGACATAAGCGCGATTATATTCTTTGGCCATAAAAGACCTCCTCAACCCGTCTGCGCCGGTCAGCTTTCGACAGGCACGTCCGGATCATTGCCCCACTCAGACCACGACCCGTCATACCCTTTTATTTTCTCAAATCCGAGAGATTTTAGCACCATGTAGGTATGGGATGATCGATGATGAGTCTGACAATGCGTAATGATCTCCTTATCGGGAGTCACACCGAGAGAGGAAAACATGGCAGTCATCTCTTCTTTGGATTTGATCCGCAAATTTCGGTCCCGATCCAACGCCAGCATCCAGTCGAAATTAACAGCGCCCGGAATATGACCACCTCGTGCCGATCGCATATCTTCACCCGAGTACTCGGCGGGCGTCCGGCAATCAAGTACCAGTACATCGTCATTATCCAAACTAGATAATATGTAGTCCTTCTCCGCCAAAGCGGCGGCACCGATACTGACGGCATAGTCGCTCGATTCAGGGTTGTTCGCTTCTGTTTGGCGTGGATGCCCCTCGGCACCCCAACTATGAAAACCACCATTGAGAAGCGACGCATTGGGATGACCGATCACATCCAGCGTCCATAGAAACCGGCTCGCCTTTGCTGTGCCTTCCGTATCATAAGCAACCACGTGATGATCCCGCGTTAGCCCGATCCCCGACAGTGCTGCCGAAATTTGTTCAACGCTTGGCAAGGTGCCCATTGCTGGTGGCCGCGGCCCAATTAGAGATGCGTAGGCCAGGTTTACCGCGCCCGGAATATGGTCTTCGGCGTAAAGCGCAGGTTCATTTAAATCCACGATCAAAAGACCGTCCGTACCGAGGGCTGCTTCAAGCTCAGCGGGCTCGACAATCAAGGGCAACAGCGGTTCTGATTCAGACATCTTTCAAACTTTCCTAAACGCGAATTCAATACGGCGAACCTAGCCTACCGCCAAGTTGCGGGAAAGCCGTACTTTAGATGGATCCACTAAATGCCTAAATAGAAAGCGGCCGTCCCCAACGCGGTACAACTGGCGAGAGTTGGAATCATACCGACTTTGAATCTCAGCATCGCGATCATTGCACCAAGGGAAAGAACAACGGCGGCAATCTCGACGGTTTCCCAAGTCGGCACGTAGAGCCGCAAAGCACCAAAATATTGTTCCTCAACTTTGTCAAAAGCGACATGCAAACCGAACCAGACCGCAAGATTTAGCACAACACCGACGATGGCAGCCGTTATCGCAGATAGTGCTGATGAGAGCGACTTATTCCCGCGCAGAGATTCAATGTAAGGACCACCGAGAAAAATCCACAAATAGCACGGCACGAAAGTCACCCATGTCGTAATCGCCGCACCCAGTACTCCGGCCAGCATGGGATCGAGCATGCCGGGATTGCGGTAGGCTCCCATAAACCCGACAAACTGGACCACCATTATTAGGGGTCCCGGTGTCGTCTCGGCCATTCCCAACCCATCAAGCATTTCACCTGGTGCAAGCCAGCCATAGGTCGCGACAGCCTGCTGTGCGACATAGGCAAGCACTGCATAGGCACCACCGAACGTTACTACCGCCATCTTGCTGAAAAACAGGCTCTCTTGTGTGTAAACATGGTTCATCCCCAGCCATGTCAGCAGAATGGCAACCGGTCCCAGCCACAAAACAAGACAGATTGCTGTCACCTTAATTGCTCGTGCCATCGACGGTTTTGTATGGTCGAGTTTGCCTGCCGCTGCGGCGGCATCAATTGCGTCTTTTTCTGTTGAATCAGATTCGCTGTGGCCAGCATTACCTGAAAACAGACCTGCGTTTATACGGCCACCGATGTAACCGACGAGGGCTGCAGTCAAAACGATCAACGGGAATGGAACAGCAAAGAAGAAGATCGCCACAAATGCAATCACTGCAATGGAGATCATCAAGTTATTTGTCAGTGCGCGGCTTCCAATCCTCAACACCGCTTGGACAACAACCGCCAAAACCGCCGCTTTGATGCCAAAGAAAATCGCCTGAACAATCGAGAGATCATTGAAGCCCGCGTAAAGGATGCTGAGCAAAAGAATGACAACGGCCCCCGGCAGAATAAACAGCGTTCCCGCCACGATGCCGCCCCAGGTTCTGTGCAATAACCAGCCTATATAAGTCGCGAGTTGTTGTGCTTCAGGCCCTGGCAAAAGCATGCAGTAATTTAGTGCATGCAAAAACCTCGCTTCGCTTATCCATTTCCTGTCCTCAACAAGGACTCGATGCATCAACGCAATTTGTCCAGCGGGCCCACCAAAACTCAAGGACGCAATCTTGACCCAAGCGCCCAATGCCTCTCGGAAGCTGACGACCTCGGCGGAGTTGTGCGAGCTTTGTGTGTCAGCGGTTTCGGACAACGCTAGAGACCTCACGGGAATGGAAGTGGCCGCAACCTCGCACGGACCAAATCTCACCACAAGACCGGACACTGACTTGGCCCACAATAAATAAAGGGAGCTAAATTAGTTGATATTCATATTGTTTATAATCCAACAATATGATACCCAACGTTTATATCCGCTTTGGCATGTAAGTAGTGGATACGCTCCAAAAAGAGGTGGGAGCTGATGAAAAATATAATTTCGATGACATTGAATGGCCGTGCCCGCGACGATGCAATTTCGGGCAACATGCTTCTGGTTGATTTTTTGCGAGAAATCGTTGGCCTAACAGGCACAAAGATCGGCTGTGACGGTGGCGAATGTGGCTGTTGTACCGTTCTCATTGACGGCAAACCTCGCCACGCCTGTTTAACACTCGCAGCAGCCTGCGACGGCTCAACCGTGGAGACGATAGAATCTCTCGAAACAAGCGGTAGACTTTCTTCAATTCAACGGGGCTTTCACGAAAAGCTGGGTGCACAGTGTGGTTTCTGTACGCCGGGTATGGTTATGGCGGCAGAAGGGCTGTTGCGGGAAAACGCCGACCCAAACGAAAGTGAAATCCGCAATGGAATGGCCGCCAATATTTGCCGCTGTACCGGGTATGTAAAAATTATCGAATCCGTTCAGGCTGCTGCAGAAGAGATTGCTGCCGGTGAGGATGCCGCATGAACGAGAACATGCCCATTCAGCCTGAGACCGTTGAGCCGGTTAAGTCCGTCGGGGTGCCAATGCCCCTGGTTGACGGCCCTGAAAAAGTATCCGGCAAAGCAAACTACACAGCCGATTTTATCGAACAGGATGCTTTGGTGGGGCGCATTTTGCGCTCGCCTGTAGCCCACGCAGAGATCCTTAGTATCGATACACGTGCGGCTGAGGCGCTGCCCGGTGTTGAGGCCGTCGTCACTGGTATCGACTTTGCCGGCCAGTTCGGCGTTCTCCCCATCGCACGCACTGAGTGGCCGATTGCTCGAGAAAAAGTTCGGTATCGCGGTGAACCCATCGCCGCCGTTGCCGCTATCGATGTTGAGACGGCACAAAAAGCTCTTGATATAATCGAGTATGAATATGAGGAGCTTCCGGCCTACTTCACTGCACAAGATGCAATGGCAGAAGATGTTTCGCCGCTGCATGAAAAACGACCCAACAATGTCGAACGCCATGTCGAATATGATCTCGGAGAAGTCGATAAAGGTTTTGAAGACGCCGATTTGATCCGCGAAGGCACATACGATTGTGCCGAAGTTTGTCAGGTCCAGACTGAACCGCACGCGGCACTCGCCGCCTACGATGGAGAACGTGATCGGCTGACAGTCCATGCGAGTACGCAGGTCCCCTATTACGTTCATCTGATGCTCGAACAAACTTTGGGCATGCCACGCTCTAGAATCCGGGTCATCAAACCGCATATCGGCGGCGGTTTTGGGTGCCGGACGGAATGTCTCCATGTCGAACTAATCGCTGCCGCCCTCGCCCGTGCCTGCAAGGGTACCGTTCGGATTGTTGTTAGCCGCGAAGAAACCTTCATCACCCATCGCGGGCGTCCTGAACAAAAGACATCGCTCAAAATGGGGATGACCAAAGACGGTCGTATTACCGCAGTCGATGCTACAACGACGCAGCGCGGCGGTGCCTATGCCGGATACGGAACTGTCACAATCCTCTATTCAGGATCAATGATATTTGCGCTCTATGACATTCAGAACGCGCGATATAATGGATACCGGGTATTGACCAATACACCACCCTGCGGTGCGTTCCGTGGCCACGGCACGGTCAATGTTCGCTTTGCCTTTGAAAGCCTGATGGATGAGATGGCAACAGAGTTGGGCCTCGATCCATTTCAAGTCCGCCGGAAAAACCTGCTGACCGCACCGACCTTTACTGCCAATGATTTGATGGTGAACAGCTACGGTCTGCCTGAATGCCTCAATATCGTTGAGAAAGCCAGTAACTGGAAAAAGCGTAAAGGCAAGATGGAACCATTCCGCGGCCTCGGCGTCGCCTGCTCACATTATGTAAGTGGTGCCTCCAAGCCTGTAAACTGGACAGGCGAACCGCACGCGACCGTCAATATCAAGCTCGATTTCGATGGGAGCCTGACGATCCTGACCGGCGCCCCGGAAATCGGACAGGGGTCGAGCACTATTTTAACGCAATGCGTCGCCGAGGTTTTGGGGCTTGATGTATCGCGCATCAGAATTGTGACTTCCGACAGCCTGGTAACCCCCAAAGACAATGGTGCTTACTCTTCCCGCGTCACCTATATGGTTGGTAATGCCGCAATTGATGCCGCGACCAACCTCAAGGCTATTTTGACCGAAGCCGCAGCGCGCAAATTGGATGTGCAGCCCGAAGACGTGGAATGTCTGGGTGAAATCTACCGTGCCGGTTCGCAGGATCAGGGAATGACTTTTGAGGAGGTCGTTTATGCCGCCCTTGAAGGAACCGGTACAATCACAGCGCGCGGCAACTTCGACACTATCCCCGAAAGTTGGGGCGGCGATAAATATCGCGGTGCTGCGATTGGCGGCACCATGGCATTTTCCTATGCGGCGCAAGTAGTCGAGATCTCTATCGACCCTGACACAGCAGACATCCATGTCGAAAAGGTCTGGGTCGCCCATGACTGCGGTAAAGCGCTCAACCCGTTGTCGGTCGAAGGCCAGATCGAAGGTTCTGTCTGGATGGGGATGGGCCAGGCGATGACCGAAGAAACTCGTTACCACAATGGACTTGGGATCACCGGCAATATGCTCGATTACCGGGTACCGACAATTATCGAAAGCCCGCCGATTGAAACGCATATTGTCGAATCGAACGACCCGCACGGGCCCTTTGGGGCTAAAGAAGCTGGTGAGGCGTCTCTTGCCGGATTTCTGCCGGCTCTGACCAATGCTATTGCCGATGCTCTTGATATTCGTGTCTCCGAACTGCCAATCACGCCCGACCGGCTGATGGAAATCATGGAAGACAGAAAACGGGAAGCGCGCAATGCGGATGAACAAAAGGTGGATGCGTAATGGAGCTGATGCCTAACTTTGATCTGCACCGCCCGACCGAAGTCGAGGAAGCGGTGAAGCTGCGGGCAGAGACCGATGGGGCACTCTATGTCGCAGGCGGAACCGATATGATCGTAAATGTCCGGCGGGGCATTGAGCAACCAGCCGCCCTGATCGATCTTTCATCTGTTCAGGAACTACAGGAAATCGTCGAAGACAACGAGGGTCTTCATATAGGAGCATCTGTCACTCTTCAAACGGTCACGAATGATCGACGTATACAGGCGGAATATACTGGCGTTGCCGAAGCAGCTGCAGCCGTCGCCGGACCAACACATCAGAGCTACGGCACCGTCGGTGGAAATCTTTGCCTTGATACGAGATGTCTTTTCTACAATCAGTCTGAGTGGTGGCGAAAATCAAACGATTACTGCATGAAGGAACGCGGCGATATTTGTCATGTCGCGCCCGGTGGCAAGCGATGCTTTGCCGCCTTCTCGGGGGACGTCGCACCCACTGCACTCATCCATAACGCCGAAGTTGATCTGGTCGGTCCGAACGGGCGCCGTCGGGTACCGCTAACGGATATTTATCGCAATGACGGAATGAACCATCTCGCGATAGAACCCGGTGAATTGCTCACAGTTCTTCATCTACCAAAAACCGAAGCCGGCCAGCCCAGCGCTTACGAGAAAGCACGAGTTAGAGGATCCATCGATTTTCCACTTGCTGGCGCGGCCGTTTGGCTAAAACAGGTGGACGGCAAAGTCGAGGAATTGAGGATCGCGCTGACGGCTGTGAACCCATATCCCCAGTTGGTCAAGAAACTGGATAAATTCAGCGGAACAAAACTAGACGATTCTGCTCTGGATGAGATTGCCGAAATGGTTCAAAGCCAGGCCAAACCGATGCGGACAACAACTGTAAAACCATGGTATCGCCGCCGCGTTGTCGGTGCCATCGCCCGCCGTCTGACGGCCAAACTTTCGGAAGCCCGCTAGACCCTGGTGCACCTCTTATCGTAACCTTGCTGCATAGCAAAAACGGGGTAAGAAATTGCGTGAAGACGTAATCAAAAAACAGAAAGCGGCTATGGCTGCTGCTGGCTTGGACGTTCTTGTTGCGATCTCGCCTGAAAATTTCGCTTATGGCACTGGCTTCGTCGTTCCATCCCAACCGTTGATGCGCTGGCGGCACGCCATTTGCGCGATCAATGCAGATGGCAAAGCCGGCATCGTGGCTGTCGACATGGAAGAAACCACCGTGCGTGGAAAATTGCCTGATGCGGACATTCGCATCTGGGGTGAATTTACCGACAAACCGATGAACGCATTGGCACAATTGATTTCCGATCTCGGAGCAACGAACGGCAAAGTCGGCATCGAGATGAATTACCTGCCAGCAGCTGATCATGACCATCTGCAACGGCTCCTGCCGGGCGCGATGCTCGTCGCCGCTGATGAAATATTCGATCAGCTTCGTCAAATCAAAACACCTGAGGAGATTGAGTTGCTGCGGCGACTATCGCGTATTTCCGATACCGCAATCAAAGCCTCTTTCGACGCTGTAAATGCGGGAATGACGGAAATGGATATGGCAGCCGCTCTTACACGCAGCGTGTATGAACAGGGTGCGGAACATTTCAAACTTATGATTGTCGCGACCGGGCCCCGATCGGAATTGCCGAACATTGGCCCAACTGAACGGGTGCTTGAAGCAGGTGATATTTGCCGGGTTGAAATATTTTCCATTATCGATGGCTATCATGCAGGCGTATGCCGCACGGCATCCGTAGAAGATCCACCCGAAAAAGCCGTGGAAATTTGGAAGAACCTGGTGGAGTGTAAATATCGCGTTTTCGATGCAATCAAACCTGAAGCGAGCGCCAGGAAAATTTACGAATTATTTCTGGAGAAATTCGGCGAGCTTGGCCTGCCACCGATCTCTTTCGTCGGGCATGGCATAGGGCTGCATCTGCATGAAGACCCCTACCTTGGCAAGTACGACGATTTTACGCTCGAAGCGGGAATGGTGCTCGGTATTGAGCCATTGGTCTATCAGACCGGCCATGGCTTTGGACTGCAACTAAAAGATATGGTTGCCATCACCGAAACGGGCGCGGAACTCCTCTCAGATTCAACCGACACCGATACGCTTTACCGGATCGCCTGATCATAGAATTCAGGATCTTCAAATATAGCTTTGTCCCCAATCGCGAAGCGCCAATAGAATTGGCTCCAGAGACTTCCCCTTTTCGCTGAGGCTGTATTCAACATGCGGGGGAACAACGGGATAAACTTTCCGAATGACAATTCCGTCTCTTTCCAATTCCCTAAGTTGTTTTGTCAACATACGTTGCGTGACATTTCCAATATCTCTTTTCAGGGCATTGTATCGTTTCGTTCCATCTAGCAAATGATAGAGCACTACACCTTTCCACTTTCCGCCAATCCGTTCGAGCGCGGCTTCGACAGGGCAGCCTTCAGAGCAGTCATAACGTTCGAATCTCATTTAATCTCCTTAGGATACATTATGTAGCTATAGTCCTATATTGTACGTACTTGCGTTTTGATTCCTTGCCCAATATCTCTGATTGGTTCTCACATCAAGGGATGAAGCGATGACCTACTATTCTGTTTTGGCAGTTACACCGACAAGCGAAGACTGGATTCCTGATTATATTGGCCCGGCAAATGCGCTTGTCGCAAAGCACGGCGGAAAATATCTCGCCCGCACGAGCAGTCATGAACGTCTTGAAGGTGACGGCGAAGAGGTGGCGCTACGCATCGTCATCGAATGGCCTTCAAAGGAAGACGCGGTGGCGTTTATGAACGACCCTGAATACATGCCACACCTTAAGGCAAGGGCCGCAGGGTCGATAAGTCATCATTTTCTAATCGAGGGAAAAGACGATCTCGCATAAATGAATACGCAGTCAAAATTGAGCGACACCGCTACACAGCGATGGTCCCGTCTTTTGCGTGCCTATAATCCGTAGAGTACCCGCGGGTTCGTTCGCAAAATACTATCCTGCAATTCTTGCGACAGATCTCCACGGGACGCCAGTGACTCAACAAGCATCGGCTCAGCCGAAGGGTCGTTGTGCCCGTAATCGGAGCCAATGATGATATTGTCATTGCCGATGAATTCGGCGAGATACGGAATGTCCTCATCGGCTTCGCAAGCGATAAACATGCGGTATTCTTGAAACAAATCCTGCGTATTGGAGAACTTCCATTTCTTGGCCATCAATCGGCGCAAAATATGAACAAGAAACGGTGCCCATCCAGCAGAGGCTTCGACAAAGCCAAATCGTAATTTTGGAAATTGCTCTGGAATTGCGTTGTGAATCAGATCGCGAAACGCAAACAGCGGTAATACCCGGCCATGAGCGAAGGAATGATTGCGATCGATGTCATAGAGATCGATCAAGGTCGGTGCCCCGGAGCCTGTATGAATACAGATTGGCAAATCGAGTTTTTCGGCCTCCTGATAAACGGGGAAGAAATAGGGATTATCGAGCGTCATGTCGCTTTCCATGCCACGAAAGAAAATACCGGTCGCGCCGTTTTCTTTGGCAACACGCATTTCTTCGATAGAAGCCTCGATTGAAAGCAGCGGTAAGACTGCGACCCAGCGCAATCTGTCTTCATCCGCCCGCCATACCTGGGCCAGCCATTTGTTGTAGGCACGGCATAAGGCGATTTCCAAAGCTGGGTCCTTGGTCAAATAAATCAAAAACAGGGTCGGATAGATCACCTGAGTTTCAATGCCAAGCCGATCCATATCTGCCAGTCTGATCTTGGGGTCAGTGATTTCACGGCTCGCGATTGTTATGTCACCGCGAGAACTTTGAGACCTGGCTTCAGATGGCGTGACGAGTCGAAACCCGCCTTTACCGGCCGGTTTGGGAAAGATGTTCCCGTCGATCAACCAGAAAACATCAGAGTCGCCGTAAAGCGTATCATCAGGCACGGACACTCTAACCGGCCGCCGTGGGTACATCTCTTTTTCAAAAAATTCCCAGATACCGTCGGATTCGGAAATGTGTGTATCAGCATCAACGACACCAACCATTTTACACCTCTCTGTATAGCGCAACCGGCTTTGATGCCGTGCTTTTGTTAAAGCGAAGTGTGTCGAAAAAAGCCGCGCTTCACAAGCGCGAGCAAATTTCTGGCGTAAATTGACTACAGATGGCTCGAACCGATTTCTCTTGGTATATAAATTCGAAATAAACCAAGGGGGACGGACCTATTCTTACACTCTATGACTACGGCAATTCAGTGTGTTGTCAGAAAGTTCGCATCACACTCTGTGCAAAAGGGCTGGAATGGGATGCCGTCTCAGTCAATTTGTTTCAGGGCGAGCAGTACGATCCGGATTATCTCAAGCTGAATCCAAAAGGAGTGGTGCCGACGCTAGTTCATGACGGAAAGCCAGTAACGGAATCCACGCTCATCTGCGAATATATCGACAAGGTTTTTCCTGATCCGCCATTGATGCCCGCCGATCCCTGGCAATGCAGCCGCGCAAAGTTTTGGAGCAAGACAGTCGACGAGGGACTATTCGAAGGCGTTGTCGTTATCAGCTTTTCGGCGATGTTTCGCGAACGCATGAAAAATGCCCCGGAGGACGTCCGGCGGGCCCGTTTTCAGAATGTCGGCGATCCAAGACGCCGCGATCGCACTAAATCGACGCTTGAACAGGGCGTGCAATCCCCAATCGTACTACAAGGTATCTACGCCTATGAAAAAGCCTTCAAAATTCTGGAAGAAACACTGGCGGAAGGCGGTCCGTGGATTATCGGAGACACACCGACCCTCGCGGACATTGCGTTAATGCCATTTACGGCACGGCTCGACTGGCTCGGTTTGATCGATATTTGGCTCGCGGATCGGCCGCACTGCCGCGACTGGTGGGCAATGGCACAGGAATGGCCGAGCTACCGACGCGGTCTTGCAGACCTGGTGACCGAAGAGGAAATTGCGGAGATGCAGGAGCACGGACCCAAGCTCAAAGATGACATTTCTGAACTGCTTGAGAGTTTGCGCGACGGCAGCTGGAATAGTTGAACAAATTCCTCCGTGCAGTCGCGGGCGATTGGAATAGTAGTCGTTTGCCGCGTAACGCTCGGCAGGCGAAGTAGCTGATCCCGTGCATAAATCACCCTGTGCTCAATCAACGCGTCGTTGAGAGAGGAGGCCTCACATACCGATAAGGAACTCTACGAAATTTTTAACCAGGCCATCCCTCGGTGCGTTCGGCGGCCAAACGGCATACACGCCCAAGGAACTTGGATTCCAGTCCGGCAGAACATCGCACAATGTGCCGTCATCGAAACCCGCCTTGATCAGGAATACCGGCAAGATCGACAACCCTGCGCCTGCCTGTGTCAGCCTGTAAAGCGCTTGTGCATCATTAACGCTAATTTGCGACGCACGCCGGGCAATCGTTACCTCTTTATCGCCATTTCGAAAGGTTTCTTTTCTGGCCCAGATCTGGCCCAGTTCCAGCCAATCCCAATCGCTAAGATCATGGGGTGTATTCGGTTTCGGTCTTTTTTCCACATATGACTGAGCAGCAACCAGCCTACGGCGAACGCTGAATAATTTGCGGGCCATGAAGGTGCTATCTTTGAGCCACCCCATTCGGATTGCCACATCAAACCCGTCACCGATTAAATCGCGCCGAACGTCGGTGAAATCGATTGAAAGCTGGACCAGAGGATTCGCCATTGCGAATTCCGCAAAACGGTCAACGAGCAGTGACTGCCCCAGAACCGAGGGCGCTGTAACGCGCAACACTCCAGACAGTTGGTGATTTTGATCGCCAATCAACTGTAAACCGGCTTCAGCTGCTTCAATCATTGAGCGCGCCGCAATAAGGAGACGTTCGCCATCCGCCGTCAGCGACAACTTGCGGGTTGAGCGATAAAGCAGTGCTGTGCCCAGGCTTTGTTCAAGTTGCCCTACATGGTGGCTCACAACAGACGGCGAAAGCCGCAATACGCGGGCCGCTTCACGAAACGATCCGTGGTCGACGGTTTTTGCAAATATGGCTATCTGCCGTAGCTGATCGATCTTTATAGAAGAAAACCGAACAATAAAATTTATTTATCATCTCTAATCGTTTATTGGTATGTCGACCATATTCTCCATGTTGGTATCCGCTAACAGCTAATTTAAACCAAATGGAGAACGGAAAATGACGTTTTTAAGAACTCTCATTGCAGCTACTGCCTTAATTCTTGCGCCTATGGCCGGTGGCGCTATAGCGAACGAAAAAGCCGCGGTACAGAAATTCTATGACTTTCTAAGCAACCCCGCATCAAAAGCGCATGCCGCAGAATTCATGACGGTTGCCGCAAATAACTGGGAAAGCATTGGCGATTACTCAAGTAAGAAAAAGAGCCGGGAAAAATTTGTCGGACAACTTGCCCATTTTGGCAAACTGATCCCGAATTTGAACTGGACAGTGAAAGAAATGATTCAATCTGGCAATCGCGTCATTGTCCGAAGCCGTGCGACCGGAACACCTAAGGGACCGTTTTTTGGCGTCGATGGAAAAGGCAAGAGTTTCGATATCATGGCTATCGATATACACACACTCAAAGATGGCAAGATCGTGCGTTCCTATCATGTTGAAGATTGGGCAGGCGCACTTCGGCAATTGAAGGGTAAATAGTAAATTTTATAGAGGCAGCCAGGCATTCATATGTCTGGCTGCGCTTCACTTGTGGACGCTAGACTTAACGCGATTCAATTCTTCTCGAGCATCTGGGCAATTTTGTAAATCGCATTCAGAACAATAGGGCTCATAAGGGTCTGTAAGAGGGTTCCAACCGCCAGAGCAGTCATGTCTCAGGCGACAATGATTGAAAAGCCCCGAATTGAGATCGTGATCTCCGGAAACCGCGGTTACTTTTTCGCGCTGTCTAAACCGTCGCAATCCAATGCTCAAAAGCAGCACAACGCTGACCACAGCGAAGGCAATGTCGGCAACAACTTGAACCTCCTGAATTACAACGCCTATGGTGGGTTGGGGGGCAAACGTCATTAAGATGATTTCCCTTTTTGAAGCTCACTCTTGAAATTTCATATTTCAGATAGGCATTTTCCGGACCGGAACAACGAAAAATCTTTCAATAAAGTTTTTCTCAAACAATCAAAGTGCGATTTAGTTGATATGGTTCTTCGACCTAGTAGTAAATGAGGACGAAAAAATGGGATCAAATATAGGCTTCTGCATCGTCTATCGCTTCAAAGTACTCTCTGGGCGGGAAGCAGATTTTAAAGACGCCTGGATCCGATTGACGGAGGCCTATAAGCGAGATCGGGGCGGTCTCGGCTCGAGACTCCATCAGGCGGAGGACGGGCTGTGGGTTGCCTATGCGCAGTGGCCGGACAAACAAACCTGGGAAGACTCACTGGCACTCGGCCCACCCGACAAAGATGCCGCAGAACTTATGGCCGCTTCGGTAGAGGAGCGCCTGGAACCGATTTTGATGACGCCTGAAAAGGACTTATTGGAGATAGTTCAAGTGAAAGTGCAGGAATAGCGCTAAGGAGCAGGGAAATTTACTTTAGGAAAACATTGTACTGTAGCGACAGAAAATACTAACGGTTGTATCTTTGATATTGTTGCATCCATTATCGATCTGCCATTAAAGCTCCTTTTTCAAAGTGGTATTGAAACCGAATGCGATGACCGAAACTTCTGACATCCGTGACAGAGAAATCGATCTCGCTTCTGAGTTGGCATTCCACGTTATGAGACGGTTACTCGAACAACTAAAGTACCAATTAGACGCAAACGAAGGCCATTTTCCGATTTCTCTCGAAAATCCATGGAAACGGGCATTCTGGATATTGGAAGAAATTTATATATTTGAACTGGATTCAATTGGTTTCAGACCTGTTGTGGAACATCGTGACGTCCACAAACATGTGCGTAGTTTGAAATGTCTAACAAAAGAACATTTGAATATTTTGTTGACGTCTTTCATTGAGTTAACAGGAGAATTTTCTTCAGAAACGACGCACAAGATCGAATTTTTCTCCGTCGGGGAACCTCTTGAAGACGCGATGAACCTATTAATCGCTGAAAAGTATGCAGAGCGGTTTCCGCTCGGCATCCTTTGGACAACCAAAATTCTCAAATTTACAGACCCCTATTTGTCGGATTTTGACAAAAAATCGGCTGGAACCGAAAGGCAAAAATATATCGTAACAAACATGCTGGAGAGCATGTCATTTTTCTTAAAGAGAAAATTGATTCGCGCTTATCGGGAAGGTGGCCAGAAACAGCTGTTGGCGGAAATGAGATACCATTGGACTGGAAAAAAATGGACTTATTTTAAGGGTTCAAAATCTAACCTTGAGGATTGGAATCTCAACAAAGGTATGTTGAGATAAATTATTTTTTCGTTGTTTTTAAATCACTAGGGATCACCAGCTCTAAATTAGCTCGGGTAAAAAATCAGAAATTTATTAAGAGCAAACTCGTCACCCCGTAAACTCGCGGATCACCTCTAAAGCCAGGGCCTTTTCTTCATCCGTGCCGCTGACCTCTATCACCGGTTCGTCTACACCGGCATCGATATAGGCCTGTAACTGTTCACGGCATTCATCGGGTGTGCCTGCCACGGTAAATTTCGGCACGGCTTCCGGTGGGATAAGCTGGGCTGCTTCTTCGAGCTTGCGCTCTTTGACCAGCTCCATGATAGACGCATGATCAATCTCGATATCGATCGAGTTGATGTTGTCGGCCTGTGCCGAGTTACGGAACAGGAAGGCGATCTTGCGGCGATTGGCTTCAATGGCATCGGTGCCGTTCTTTGAACAGGCGAAGTAAACGAACCCCGCCTTTCGCACTTCTGACGGGTCGCGTCCTGCCTTTTCGACGCCCGCTTCGGCATATGCCGCACATTTCTGGATCGAGGCTAGCGACAGCCCGCCCGAGTAAAGCACACCATCGGCAATGCGCCCGGCCAGCCCGAGAACCTGCGGACCGGTGGATGCAACGAAAACGGGAATCGGTTTTGGCGGCGTGAAAGCAAGCCGGGCACCCCGCAACTGCCAGATCAACCCTTCCTGATCGACGGTCTCTCCCGCCCAAAGGGCGCGCAGCGCTTCGACGTATTCCCGAATGACCCGCACCGGCTTTTCAGGATGCGGCACGCCGGATTCACGCAAATTCAACAGGTTGCCAACCGAGACACAGATACCGACGCGGCCGGGTGCAGCCTCTGCCATGGTCGCAAATTGCATGGCGGTGGGCATCGGATGCCAGATATAGGGCATGACGGCGGTGGGCACGACCATCGCCCGGCTGGTTTTCATCGCAAATGCCATGCAGGAGACGGCGGCTTCACGATAGCCAAGGTGCTCCGCCATCCAGATGGTATCGGCCCCAGCCTCCTCGGCCTGCGCGGCCACATCAATGGTTTCGCCCACGGGGTCGAACCCGTCAAACCGCATGCCCAGCCTCAATGCCATTTTCGTGTCTCCCTAATCGTCAAATCCGTTTTCCAGCAGATCAAGAAATCGCTCCTTCGTCACCCCCGCGAGACCCATCTTTTCCAATGTCAAGGCATCTGCTGTGAGATCACGCCCCAACGATATTGAGGCAAGATGGATGACATGATCAATGGTCGGCGTCGGCACGCCCGCCAATCTGCCTAACTCTGAATAAATAATATGGCCATAAGGCACGTCTTCCAGGAAATATCGGTGCTCCAGCTGTGGCGGTGCGGGTATCCATTTGTCTGGTTCACTCTGATGGAACGCTTCATAGGCAATGCCGGACTCGCGTGCCGCTTCTGTCGTGTACCCCATCTGATAGAACAGCTCGACAAACGGCATGGTCTTGGCACCAAGCGCGTTTGCAACTGCGAGCCGTTCCCGATCCACCGCATCGATCAGCCGACCGACTGAGGGTGTGATGCCGTCATAGTAGTGCCGGAAATCTCCTCCTGTCGCCTCGACCCGACCCGCATTGCACAAAAACGCCGGTGGATGATGGATGGCATTGCCATAGGGGAAGACGGTCTCCAGCACATTGGAAAATTCCTGCACCGCCGGATACACGGTGCTGACAATATCAAACTGGCGTTTGGTCTCTTTGCCGGGAAATCCACCAAACACCATAAAGTCCGATACCCGCGAAATACGGCAGGTGGTCGGACCGGTACGGCGACACAAATAGGGAAGCGTTGCGGTCTCGCAAAACACCGGATTCTTTATGCCGCAGGATCGCAAAATATGCGGGATCAACATCAGCGTATGGCCCGGCGAAACAAACAGGGTCTGATCTTCGGTTAGGTGCGGCGCTGCCGCCGATATCCATTTTTCATGGAGATGCGCCGGACTAACGATCATCACCAGTTCCGCGCCCGCCATCGCGGTCGCCGCATCTGACGTGATCACCGGTAATTCAGCGAAGCCTTTGCCGAACGGTGCGTCATATTCGATACCACCGATTTCCTGTAATGGCTTGAGCGCGCTTTCATCCTGACTGTAAAGCCGTATTTCAAACCCCAATGTTGTGAGATGCGCCGCCGCCGACGTACCGCCGCCGCCCGCGCCAAAAATTGCAATGCTTTTAACCGGTGAGGACATCATACCCCCTCCTCGACGAAGCGCAGTACGCCTTTGGCATCGAGACCGCTAAGGCCCATAGCCTCTAACGTCAGACCTGTTGTCGTATAGGGTATGTTCATCATTTCGGATGTCAGATGGATAAGCGCGTCTATCGTCGGTGTTGGCACACCAGCAAGCCTGCCAAACCCGGCAAACGGCACCAGCCCATACCCGACATCTTCATGGATATAGCGATGATCCAACGATGGCGGACTCTTGATTTTCCAGTTGGGTTCGCTCTCGACACAGGCCCGCGAAACATCGCCCGACTCCATCGCTTCCTTCGTTGTTAGGCCTGCCTGATAGAAATTCTCAAGAAAACTGGCAGTGGGAACGCCAAGCGCATCGGCGACCGCCATCCGTTCCGTATCCAGTTCGGCAATGACGCGACCAACCGCAGGGGTGATGCCTTCGCGGTAGAATAAAAAATCGCCGCCGGTATCTTCAATCCATCCCACATTCATTAACATTCCGGGTGCGTGGAACACCGCATTGATATTCGTTAGCGCTGTCTCCAGCACACTGCTGACCAAAGTGATCTCTGGGTATAGCGGCCTAACGAGTTCAAACATTTCCTGAGAGTACTTTCCCGGAAAGGCAGCAAATTTAAGCTTCTTGGTATAGGAAAATATATCGACCGCGGCGGGCCCGGTTTTTCGGCAAATATAGGTGAGCGTCACTGTCTCACAGGTCTTGATCGGCGCCTTGTACCCCACCTTTCGCAACTCACTCACAAAATGCAACGCACCGCCTGTATGGCCCGGATTTACGAACACCGGGATATCCTGCGTTACAATGGGCGCCAGCGCTTGGGCGTAATATCCATGCGCAACCGAAGGAACGACCAGCATAATAATGTCCGCTCCCGATATTGCTTCAGCGACGTCCGTCGTCAAAAGCGCAACCGGAAACAAACCCTCCTGAACGCCAGCCGCCTGAACGCCTCCTTGTTGAACAAGCGGTTGGAGAGTTTCTTCACGCCGGGCATGTAATCGAACCTCAAAACCGCGGGCCGTAAGATCAGCGGCTGCGGCACAACCGCCATGTCCGGCTCCCAATATTGCGATAGACTGTGCGGTCATTTTCTTCGGTGACTTAAAGCCGTCTTTTCCTCGTCCGTGATCGGCAGTATGGTCTTATAAATTGGTTCCGTCATCCGTATCAGGACTGCCTCATTGGGCGTACAAAAATCTTCGACTGAATATCTGTTAAACGCTCCGCTGCCGGAACTTCTCGAGAAGGCGGCAGCGCTCCGTGATTTCGGACATGCCGATCGCCTGTCCTATTCGCGTAAGGTGTTCATCCCGCTGACAAGGCTTTGCCGCGACAGCTGCAGCTACTGCACTTTCGCCACGACACCGCGCAATGTCACTACGCCATACCTCTTGCCGGAAGAAGTGCTGAAGATTGCCAATGACGGTAAAGCAACGGGGTGCAAAGAAGCTTTATTCACACTCGGCGACAAACCGGAATTCCGATATCAGGCCGCGCGGGATGCGTTAGCGGAGCTGGGGTTCGCCTCAACCATCGAATATCTCGCGGCAATGTGTGAACTGGTATTCGAAGAAACTGGTTTGCTCCCACACGCGAATCCTGGTGCGATGACCAAAGAGGAGATCGAACAACTCCGGCCAGCTAACGTATCGATGGGCATGATGCTGGAGTCGATATCGCCCCATTTAATTGCGCGTGGCGGTCCTCATTTTGGTTCACCGGACAAGGACCCGATTGTTCGGCTCAAGACGTTGCGAGCAGCAGGCGAAGCGAAGGTACCGTTTACCACGGGCATTTTAATCGGCATTGGCGAAAGCCGGGTTGAACGCCTGGAATCATTGCTGGCGATCAAAGAAATTCACGACCAGTTCGGCCATATCCAGGAAATTATTATTCAGAACTTTCGGGCCAAATCGACAACCCGTATGGCGGAAGCTCCGGAACCAGATCTCGACGATCTGCTTTGGACAATCGCCTGTGCCCGGCTGATCTTCGGTTCCGAAATGAATATTCAGGCGCCACCTAATCTCAGCCCGGAGGTTTATCCGAAATTGGTCTCAGCCGGACTTAATGATTGGGGCGGTATTTCGCCTGTAACGCCTGATCACGTAAATCCTGAAGCCGCGTGGCCTGAAATTCTCTCTTTAGCAACGCGTACAGCGGAAACCGGAAAAACACTCGTAGAAAGGCTAGCGATTTATCCGTCTTACTTACGCGATTCCGCAAACTGGCTGGCACCGAAAATGGCAATTGCTGCGATGCGCAAAAGCGATTCCGAGGGGCTGGCGCGCACTGAGGACTGGGCACCGGGTTTGGATGTCATGCCACCCGCAATCACACTGCACCGCCAAAGGCCCTCCAAGGATGTCGGCAATATACTGGAAAAAGTATCGGCGGGTGCCGCTCTCGACATAGCGGAAATTGAGCGGCTGTTTTCTGCAAGGGATGTAGACTTCGACGCGGTCTGCAGCACAGCAGATGTTTTACGTCGGAAAATCAGGGGCGATGACGTTACCTATGTTGTGAACCGCAACATCAACTACACAAATATGTGTCTTTATCGTTGCGCCTTCTGCGCCTTTTCCAAAGGAAAGACCGCGGAGAACCTCAGAGGCAAGCCCTATAAACTCGATTTAAACGAGATCGCGCGGCGAACAGCCGAGGCCTGGAACCGCGGCGCAACAGAAGTTTGCCTACAGGGCGGCATTCATCCCGAATATACCGGTGAGACATACCTGAACATTTGCAATGCTGTGAAAGAAGCGGCCCCCGACATACATATTCACGCCTTCTCGCCTTTGGAAATTTCGCAAGGTGCGAAGTCGATGGGGCTTAGTGTTGGGAATTTTCTTTCGCGTCTGAAAGAAGCCGGTTTGTCTACACTCCCGGGCACCGCAGCCGAGATACTCGATGACGAGGTCAGGGCAACTTTATGCCCCGACAAGCTTTCGACGGATAAATGGTTGTCCGTCATGGAAACCGCGCATGGTTTGGGCCTTCGTACGACAGCGACCATCATGTACGGACATATGGAACGGCCAATACACTGGGCGCGGCATCTTCTCCATGTTCGCGCCTTGCAGGAACGGACCGGCGGGTTTACCGAGTTTGTCCCCCTCCCGTTTGTCCATATGGAAGCACCGAACTATTTGAAAGGACGAGCCCGAAAGGGACCTACTTTCCGTGAGGCTGTTCTCATGCATGCAATTGCTCGCATCGTTCTTCATCCTGCAATAAAAAATATTCAGGTTTCCTGGGTAAAGATGGGTGATGCGGGCGTCAACGCGTGCCTAAATGCCGGCGTCAATGACCTCGGCGGCACACTCATGAACGAGAGTATTTCTCGCGCCGCAGGCACTATTCATGGACAAGAATGCGCTCCAGCGGAAATGGAAAGTTTAATTGCTAACTCTGGGCGGCGTGCCGTTCAACGTACGACACTTTATAATCAGGTAAATGATGACCGCATAGAGGCTTCCTATCAGGCGGCACCCCTCGCCGCGATTGCCTGAGGAGAGAAAGATGGGAAACGAAAAACCAGTCATTGCCGTTATTGGCGGCACCGGAAGTCAGGGTTCGGGTTTGGCAAAAAGATGGGCCAGAGCCGGATACGAGGTCATTATTGGATCACGTGATGCGTCCCGTGCCCAACAGGCCGCGGAAGAAATTTCTGAAATGGCAACTGCAGCCAGCAGCTGGGGAACCGTCCGTGGTACTGACAACCTTTCTGCTGCAACGGAGTCCGAAATTGCTGTTCTCGCTGTCCCATTCGCCAATCAGCTAAACACACTCGAACCGATTGCTGATGCCTTAAAGGGTAAGATTTTAATCGACGTCACAGCGCCTCTGGTTCCGCCTAAAGTGGGGACCGTCCAGTTGCCTGAGGCCGGTTCCGCCGTATTAGCGGCGCAGGATATGCTCGGAGAAGATGTTACCGTCGTTGCCGCCTTTCAAAATATCGCCGCTCAGCATCTGAACGATTTGGACCACGAGATCGACTGCGACGTTCTCGTTTGTGGAAACAAAAAATCCGCGCGCGAAATTGCTATCGAATTAGCGGGCGCCGCGGGAATGACGGGTTGGCACGCCGGCCCACTCGCCAATGCTGCGGCCGCTGAGGCCATGACCTCAGTCCTGATCTTTATCAATCGGGCGCACAAAATACCCGGCTCCGGGATACGGATCACCGGCACTCCCTCGGAAACTGAGGAGTGAATAGTGGACGCCACCCCGGCACCTAAAACACCCGGCGCAACAGCGCAAAGCGCTGAACAGCTTCAGATAACAGCGTTACCGGGAATTCCGCTGATCAGTCCCGGTGACGATCTTTCGAAGATAATACGGGAGGGGCTCGAAAGAGCGAATTTATCGCTGATGGACGGTGACATTTTAGTGTTGGCGCAAAAAATTGTGTCCAAGGCAGAAGGTCGATACGCGGAACTCGATTCAATTTTACCGTCGGCAGAAGCACGAGAGCTGGCGGAAGAGGTGGACAAAGATCCGCGGCTTGTCGAACTCATCCTCTCGGAATCCAAAGGGGTCGTCAGAAAGCGCAAAGGTGTACTGATCGTCGAGCACAATCTTGGGCTTGTCATGGCGAATGCCGGTATCGACGCATCAAATGTAGAACCTCTGGAAACCGACGGTGCAGGAGAAATTAAACAGCAGGTTCTCTTGTTACCGGTGAATCCCGATAAAAGTTGTCAAGCGCTGCAGAATTCCCTTCGAGAAAAAACCGGAGCCAACGTCGCCATCATTGTTAACGACAGCGTCGGACGTGCATGGCGAAATGGTACAGTTGGTATGGCAATTGGGACGTCAGGAATTGACGCTCTGCTCGATCTCAACGGTAAACCAGATTTGTTTGAGCGGCCATTGCAAGCGACGCAGGTTGGACTGGCTGATGAACTTGCATCAGCAGCCTCTCTTGTTATGGGCCAGGCCGATGAAGGTCGCCCGGTTGTTCTTATTAGAGGTTACAAAATGCAATTTAGCAGCGGCAATGCGCAGGACCTAATCCGCGCCGAGGAACAGGACCTGTTCCGCTGAGAATTGATCGCTTCATATGATATTAGCACTCGCAGGCGGTGTCGGCGGCGCAAAATTAGCGCACGGATTGGCACGCGTTCTGAGCCCGTCTGAATTGGTGATCGCCGTAAATACTGGCGACGATTTCCAACACCTCGATTATTTTATTTGCCCCGATCTCGATTCCGTTCTCTACAAACTCGCCGGAATAAATGACACCGAACGCGGCTGGGGTATTCGTGACGAAACCTGGAACTTTATGGAATCGCTGAAACAGATTGGCGGAGAAGACTGGTTTCTACTCGGTGACAAAGACCTTGAAACACACATCGAACGTACGCGTCGATTATCAGAAGGCCAAACACTTTCCGAAGTAACAAGAGCGTTGTCCGGAAATCACGGAGTAATGCACACAATTGTGCCCATGACCGATCATCGCGTTGGAACCATTGTCGATACAAAGGAAGGGGATTTCTTTTTTCAGGACTATTTTGTACGGCTTCGTTGCGAACCGGCATTTACGGGAGTTCACTACAAGGGAATGGAGAAGGCTACCCCATCGCCCGCACTAAAAGAGGCACTAACGCACTCCGATCTGAAAGTGATAATTATCTGTCCTTCAAATCCTTTCGTTAGCATTGATCCGATTTTAAATGTTCCTGGCATTGGTGACGCGCTCGCAAAAACTAGGGTGCCAATCGTCGCTGTATCGCCAATCATTGATGGACAGGCCGTAAAAGGACCGGCGGCAAAAATGATGCGTGAGCTTGGCCTCCCGGTCTCACCAATTGGAATTGCGCAACATTACGGTGATTTGATCACCGGACTCGTCATAGATGAACAGGATAGAGATTTGAGTAACAAGATTACGCAGCTTGGCACGAAGGTGCATGTCGCACCGACATTGATGAAAACTCCAGAGGATGAAAAACAACTCGCTCTGGAGTCTTTGCGGTTCGCTGAAGCGTTGGCAAAACAACACGCATAAATACCATGCCGTTAGCCGCTGTTATTCCCGTCAAGTCATTTGTGAAAGGTAAAAGCCGTCTCGCACCTTACCTTTCGGAAGCGCAACGCAAAGCGCTAAACCGCAATATGTTTAACCACGTTCTAAAAACCATAGGTGCCGCAAAAGCAATTAATGAAGTAATCGTGATCAGTGGCGATGAAGACGCGTTGCAAATGGCTGAAAACGAGGGTGCCCATGCCGTTTTAGAAGCAGAGCAATCGAATTTGAATTCCGCTCTGGATGTTGCCCGTAAAGCGGCTATGGCGCTGGATGCTGACAGTTTGCTCGTCCTGCCCGCTGATTTGGCAAAATTGGAGACGACCGATGTGACGGCCCTGCTAGAGGCTGCCGACAAATTCGATGACAAAGTCATTGTAGCGCCTGATACGAAACATCAGGGGACCAACGCCCTTCTCCAACAACCAATCGATGCTATTCCTTTTGTATTCGGTAGCGACAGTTTCTCAGCACATCAAAGAGAAGCCAGGAACTCTAATATAGATGTCATCGTAATAGAGCGGCCCGGACTTGCGTTTGACGTCGACGGACCGGAAGAATTGAAAATTTTGGAAGATCGTTTTCTAAATCAAGAATCCTAGACCTGTTCTTTGGCAATTAACGCCTCGACGGGACGACGAACCCTAAGCGCGAACAGCCAAACTCCAAGACAAACAAAGCCACCGCCCATTATCGGGTTTGCCAATCCAAACCATTCCGATAGCGCCCCCATAAACAGAGCGCCCATCGCTGCGCTGCCAATCCAGATTAATCCGTAAAGTGAGAGGACCCTGCCCCGCATCGATTCCTCGGCTACGGACTGAATGATTGTCTGGATACATGTCCCGACCAGTGAGTACTGGATGCCGAAGAAAACCATGCAGATCACCGCTATTTCAAATGTCGAGGTGTTGGTGAATACAACGAGAACAATCGCTCCGAGCAAAACGGCGTATGCAGCAACACCGGCCAGCCCTTCAAGTTTGCCGCGGTGAGTAATCCAAATTCCTGCCAAAACCGCGCCAACCGCCATCGCTGCAGTGAGTATAGCAAGTCCGGCCGGGCCTTGTTTGAAAATACCTGCCGCAAAACCTGGTAAGAGTTCGGTTAGGGGCCGTGTCAAAAAAGAGGCACCAAATAAAATGAGAAATAGCGGCCCCATAATACGGTGCGCTATCACGTAGCGATATCCGTCGAGAATTTCCCCCAAGACACCATGTTTAGTGGGTGGCCTTTTCGGCATTGGCGGCAAGTTCAAAAAACAGAGCGCTACTAAGAAACCGACATAAAGAACAGTGTTTATCAAAAAAACGAGATTAGCGTCTGCGAACTTGAGGATTGCGGCGCCTAGCGCGGGTCCAACCAGCCGTGCGCTGTTCCAGGTAAAGCTGTTGAAGGCAACTGCGGATGCCAGATATTTTTTCGATACCAGAACAGATGCCAGTGAACTTCTGATCGGCTGGAACATCGCGTGATCGACGCCCGTCAGGAACGCAAACAACAACAACAAATGAACGTTCAGAAAACCGACATACGCGAGAACGGTTAGTGAGCCTGTAACAGCGATGTTTGCGAACTGAATGATCTTTGCGAGAAGGACACGGTCATATCGGTCGGCGAGATACCCGGCAAAGGGACTCAAAAGAACGACAGGAATTAGATCTGCAAACCCCATAAGTCCGAGCCAGAACCCCGACTCAGTCAGCTCCCATGTTAGCCAGCCTATAGCAAGACGCTGAGCCCAAACGCCGCATTGCGAAGGAAAATTTCCTGACGCATAGATTGCGAAATTACGATGGGAAAATAGGTTCGCTAAACCGCTCTGAGTTTTCCCTTCTTCTGTCACGCTTAACACCGTTAGGGGATTTTGGGCAAAAATTTTTCTAAAATGATAATATGCTTCTGTGCAACTAAAGTCGCGGGTCAGGAATCATCTATTTCCAATGAACGGATCTTCCGAAAATCAAGTTCAAAAGTCTGATGCGCCAGAAGCGGACGCACTCGATTTTTCTGAAGAGGAAATCCCAGCCGAGGCTCGCGAGGCGATCCTGCAACTCGTATCCGAAATAAAAGCATTACGCGACGAGATCGAAGCCAACAACGAACGGATCGCCGAGCTAGAAACGCTTGCCGACCGCGATCCGCTTGTTCCGGTAGTCAATCGGCGTGCGTTTGTTCGTGAATTAAGCCGCGCCAAATCCTATACCGAGCGCTACGGCGGCTCGACCTGTCTCATTTATCTCGATATCTACGGCATGAAACGGATTAATGACCAGTATGGACACGCAACGGGGGATGCCGCCCTTATGACGCTCGCCGATATTTTGCAACAGAATATCCGCTCTTCCGATCTCGTTGGAAGGCTCGGCGGTGATGAATTTGGAATACTTCTCGCGCAAGCCAGCCGAAATACTGCGGAAGAAAAAGCCGCCAGCCTGCAAGAACTAATCGGGGACACCAAGATTAAGTTGGCCGATGAATCGACAACCCTTTCGGCTTCCTTTGGCGTTATCGAGATCAGCGCCGAAATGACAGCGGATGAAGCGTTGGATCAAGCCGACAAGGCAATGTACGACCGCAAACAGAATCGCAATTCGGAAGAGAGTTAAGCGCTAGCCTATATGCTGCGCCATAAAGTCTTGAGTACGACCCCACGCCAGGGCTGATGCTTCCGCACTATAACGCTCGGGTCGCACATGGCTATCAAACCCGTGCTGAATACCTTCATAGATGTACCAATCGACCTCAGGCCGCTTTGCTTTAAACATGGCAACATCCGCTGGCGGCACCGCCGTATCGAGATCACCGACGTGGCTAATGATGGGGCATTGCGCTTCCTCATCCGGAAAGTCGCACATGTTTGAACCGTAATAGGCAATTGCTGCGTCAAAATCACAACGACATGCAGACAACCAGGTAATTGTGCCGCCAAAGCAATATCCTGAAATGGCAACTTTACCGACCGAAGCAATATGGGAAGCCGCCGCCGTCACGTCATCAAGAACGTGATCATAATTGACGGCATGGCTGATTTCCTTGCCACGCCGCATACCTTCAGAATCATAGGGCAGCACCAAGTCTTTCTCTTCGCGATCAAACAATGCCGGTGCAATGGCTGCATAACCTGCAGCCGCATACTTCTCGCAGACGCTTTTGAGATAGTCGTTTACGCCATACATCTCCATGCCAATGACAATGCCACCACGTGGCGCGCCAGCAGGTTCCGCAAGATAGGCCCCTAATTGGTGACCGTCAGATGCGGTTAGCTCAACTGTCGTTCCCATTTCTCTGCCTGCGTTCAGGAAGGCGCCTCGTGGCCATCCAGGAATTCGTTGGGTTTCAGGAACATCGCCAAAAGCAGACACCCATCGGGCGACCAGGCGTCATGTTTGCTCCCTGCCGGACGCCAGGCATAGTCACCCTTCTTGCATTCCCCTTCATAGTCACACAGGCTGCCCTCAAGAACATAACTTTGTTCAATGTCGGTATGCGCGTGCATCGGCAACCGTGCTCCGGGTTGCCAGCGGAACAATGCTGTCATGACGCCGCGTTGCTCGTCCTTGAACAGGATCTTCATTTCGATACCCTCAAAACCCGTATCGATCCAGGGCAGGCCATCGACGTCGAGATAACGCGTGCTCATCGGATCGAGCGCACTGTCGTCAAAGCCAGGCGTATGCGGTCCTGTGGCAGCGACGGTATCAGGCATGACAACACTCCTTCTGTAGTGGGGCTGTGTCCTGTAAACTATAGAATACCGTAATCTGAAAAACTATGCGGATCGACCGATGCACAATGTCACAGTTCGACAAGAGATAATTGATCGCGTGCTCGCCCGCAGAGGCCGCCATCACCTGTTCGATTCACTCAACCCCCAGAAAACGGCGCTTGTTGTTATCGACATGCAGAATTTGTTCTGCGAGCCCGGTGCGCCAGCCGAAGTTCCAGCGTCTCGGGGTATCTGCGATAACATTACGCGGCTTTGCGACGAGGTGCGTTCTATCGGAGTTCTCGTTATTTGGATCAGCAGCGCTACCAGCTTCTCTAATGGTCGGAGCGACTGGGAAATGTTCCTTGGAAATTTTGTAACAGATGATGTCAGGCGTGATGGTCAGGAATATCTGTCCCCCGGCGGGGAGGGCGAACAAATCTGGCAAGATTTGCGACCGCACGAAAGCGATCTTCATATTCGTAAAAACCGTTACTCAGCGCTCACACCGGGTGCTTCCATGTTGCAAAGTGCGTTATCAAGTCATGGTATCGAAAATCTGCTCATCGCTGGAACCAAGACCAATATCTGTTGCGAAAGCACCGCTCGCGATGCCATGCAGCTCGATCATCAGGTTGTCATGGTAGAAGATTGCTGCGCTGCCCTATCCGATGAAGAACACCGCTCCGCCTTGGAGAACGTTATTCAGCAATTTGGCGATGTCATGACAGCCGATGAAGTTGTCTCGGTACTTAAAAACCGGCCAAACGAATAGCCAATCAATACAGTTGCGTTGACCCGAAGTGCGGGCGGCGCTAACCATATTGAAGGCACAATAGGGGCAAATAGATGAAACAAGTTGGGGCAATCTTGATCGCGGCAGTCGCGCTGGCCGTAGGGCTCGCCATTGGCATGAGAATGGAAGGTGGCGAGCCTGTTCAAAAGGCAGAAGCACCTGCAGCTAAAGTGGACGCACCCGTCAAGTGGAAGCTCGCAAGCGCGTACCCAGGACGCATGGTGCAGCTCGGTCTTTTGGGCAAAAACCTACCAGCAAAACTCAAGGCCATATCAGGGGGAATATCGATCTTAGTTTCTTCGAGCCCAAGGCGCTAGCCCCGCCTCTGCAATATTTCGACGCCATCGCCAAAGGGTCTATCGATGCCGCCTGGACGACACCTGGCTATTGGTATGGCAAGGAAAAGGCCCTTGTCATGTTCAGCTCGGTACCATTTGGGCCCTCCGCAGGTGAATATCTCGCCTGGTTTTATTATGGCGGCGGTCAGCAGCTGATGGACGATATTTATAAGAAACACGGACTTAAGTCGTTAATCTGCGGATTAATTGCGCCAGAAGCTTCCGGCTGGTTTCGCAAGGAAATAAAATCTGTCGAGGATCTAAATGGTCTCAAGATGCGTTTCTTCGGCCTGGGCGGTCGGGTTATGCAGAAACTTGGCGTCGCAACACAATTGTTGGCCGGTGGCGATATTTACCCGGCGCTCGAACGCGGCACATTGGACGCCACCGAATATTCCATGCCTGCCATCGATTACGACCTTGGCTTTTACCAGATCGCCAAACACTACTATTTTCCGGGCTGGCACCAGCAATCGACAATGCTCGAGCTGCTCATAAACCGGCAGAAGTGGGACGCGCTATCATCGACGCAGCAGGCCCAGTTCCGTGTCGCCTGCGGTGACAATCTCCGAGAAGGCCTCGCTGAGGGTGAAGCCATTCAGGCAAAAGCGCTAAAAGCTCTGAAAGAAAAGGGTGTTCAAATTCATCGCTGGTCACCGGAAATTCTCGCGGCCTTCAAAACCGCCTGGGATGAAGTCGTCAAAGAGGATACCGCTGCAGATGCAACCTTCGCCAAAGTCTGGGCGTCGTACAATAATTTCCGCAAGGATTACAAAATCTGGAAGGATCACGGCTATCTGCCCTAGATGGTTTTGTTAGGAGACTATCTTGGAACGCCTCATCCGCGTCGCGAGTAAAATTGACAATGCCGTAATTTGGATTGGGCGCATCGCTGCTTGGGTGGGTATCGCGCTTGTATTGGTTACGGTCTTTGACGTTATCACGCGTAATTTTTCCCAATCATCTTGGGATGTCCTAAGGACACTGAGCGCAACGCAACAAAAAGTCTTCGGCTCGACCCAATTGCAGGAGCTGGAATGGCATCTGCACACAATCCTTTTTCTATTCTGTCTCGGTTATGCGTATGTCAAAGGTGCGCATATTCGGATCGATGTCTTCCGCGAAAGATTTTCCAACGTCACAAAAGCATGGATTGAGATCGCGGGAATTACTCTGTTCCTTTTGCCGTTTTGTATCCTGGCAATCTCATTCGGTGTTGATTTCGCGGTCAGTTCCTATCAGCAGCGCGAGGGATCAGCATCAGGAGGCGGTCTTCCGGATCGCTGGGTCATTAAAGCAATGCTACCGATCGGACTTGGGCTGCTCGCACTAGCCGGTATTGCGAAACTGCTCAAACAAATCACTGTCCTTACCGCGTCGCAAAAAGTGCCTGGTAACCGCTGATGCTCGCAACAGCCCTCCCCCTACTTATGTTTGCCGCACTCGCCGTGCTCTTGTTTTCTGGTTTCCCTGTCGCCTTCGTTCTCGGAGGACTTGCGCTTGCTTTTGGGTGTCTGGGTATCCTTGCCGACAGTTTCACCTTTATCCAGTTCTTCAATATCGTACCCCGTATTTGGGGCGGCATTGCCGAAAATCTCATTCTGGTTGCAATCCCGATGTTCATTCTCATGGGCACGGTGTTGGAACGCGCCGGTGTGGCCGGCGAGTTGTTGCGTTGCCTTGACCGACTTCTCTGCCGTGTTCCCGGTGGTCTTGCATTAGCAGTCACATTGATGGGAACCATCATGGCCGCAACAACGGGCATCATTGGCGCTTCTGTTGTCATGATGACGCTGCTCGCACTACCGGCGATGTTGCAGGCGCGATATCAAGCGGGTTTCGCATCAGGCACCGTCGCCGCAGCAGGCACCCTAGGCATTCTGATACCGCCTTCAATCATGCTCGTTGTCATGGCCGAAATGCTCAACAAGTCAGTTGGCACATTATTTTTTGCCGCGTTTATTCCGGGTCTGCTTCTCGCCTCTCTCTACGCAGCATTCACCGTATGCATGGCAATTTTCCGGCCAGATGTTGCCCCCAAACACACAACCGAAAACAGAGACGATGACAGCCTAATCATCCTTATCACTACCGGAATTTTGCCGCCCGCTATCCTTATCGCGCTCGTCCTCGGATCAATTCTGCTCGGATGGGCATCACCAACAGAGGCTGCGGGTGTCGGTGCTTTCGGCGCCTTGCTGCTGGCATTCTTCATGCCTTCGCTCATTCAACGTCAGGAACCGACCCCCTCCGTTCCGGTACCCTATCTGCGCGTTGTTCGGGATTCAGTTGAAAGTGCCGCACTGACCGGCGGTATGTTGTTTGGCATCTTTATCGGCGCGACAGCTTTTTCGCTGGTCTTTCGCAGTCTGGGCGGCGACGAGGCCATTACGGGTCTCGCGGAAGCCAGTGGGCTCGGACCCTGGGGAATGCTGACCGCTTTGATGGTGGTGATTTTTCTACTTGGTTTCTTTTTCGACTGGATTGAAATCACCCTGATTGTGCTGCCGATTTTCGTACCAATTGTCGAACTCCTCGATTTTGGCGATCATGTCTCCAAAGCGGAAGTGCTTTACTGGTTTGCAATTTTGATGGCGATTAATCTGCAAACGAGTTTCCTTACACCGCCGTTCGGCTTTGCCCTGTTTTATGTCAAAGGCGCTGCGCCGTCTGTCGTTTCGATGCAGGAAATCTGGCACGGCAGCATACCGTTTGTCGTTCTCCAACTCGTCGCATTGCTTATGGTATTGGTATTCCCCGACATCGCATTGTGGTTGCCACGCACCTATTTGACTTAGTTTTCTGATTTCTCCGGTGCGCCAAAATCGCGAACAGCCAGATAGCCGAGAATCAAGATGATAATCCCGCCGACAATGTAGAACGAAGCCTCGAGACCAAAAAATTTCGCAACACCGCCCATGATGATTGGAACGATGACGGCGACCACGCGCCCGACCGTTACTCGTAATCCCGCTCCCTTACCCTGAGCGTTTCCGGCCGACTGTGCGATCAAGGCAATTTCCATAGATTGGGCAATACCAGTTGTTGCCCCGCGAACCGACATCGCCGCGAGAAGCAAAACATAAATGCCAAAGACACCGGCAATCGGTGCCCAATCGATATCAATGCCAAGGAAATCAAAAACAGCCGCAACCGGTTTGACATCCATTGCGAAACCACTTGATCCGATCAACGGCGTAATTGAGATGGCCGCAACACCAAGCGCTATGGCGGTAATCAAGACGCGGCGGGCAGAAAAATGTCTGGCAAGCCATCCTGTGCTTAACGCGCCCGCCCCACCGATCGCGCCGAGAACTGAAAACAGGATACCAATCATTGTGCCGGAAATACCGATATTGTTGAGATAGAAAACATAAAAGTTTGACTGAATGGCGACGCCCGAATGACGCAGCATCGTGACCACCACCACGAGGCCGATGGCAGGGATAGCGATTAGCCGGAACGCATCAAGATAATCGGTTAGTTTGGGCGTGACATCGCGAACGGTCGTTGGTTGTGGCGCGAGATCTTGCTTTGTACTGGCACTCTTCGGAGGTACCGGCACCAGAAAAGTGCACAACAGAGTCAGAATTGCCCAGAGACTGAGGAACGAAAACGTCCACCAGGGACCAGCGAGGTCCCAAACGACACCCACTATTGTGGGGCCAAATACGGTTCCAATGCGAGTTGCGAGAGTAAGACGCCCGGTATAGACGGGGTCGCCATGCATGAGGCTACCAGTTAAGGATTGCGCCCCGATCCAGGTCGTCATGACCGCCAGACCGCCCAGCATCTGAAGCAGAATCAGAGCGGGTATCCATGGAAAGGTCGGATAAAGTATGGGGATCAAAACCGCCGCACCGGCAAAGACCAGCATGACACGCCGCGTCCCGAACCGGTCCATCATCGCGCCACTATGTATAAGAAAAAGCATCGGCATCACATGCCGCGCACCGAAGACGATCCCCGCAATCAATGGATCTTTGGTCAAAAGCGCCGTCCAAAGCGGCACCGCGACATTATAAAGATGTAGCGAACTGTTAGAGAACATGGCCGCGCCATAAACCGCACCCTGGACCCGCCAGGGAATAGGTTTTCGCGCTGTATCGGACGGATCGGCCATGACCCTGCCAGACTACACCATGCGCTTAAATGCACCAAAATGCACCTTACGGGTTGTGACCTTGTAAAAATTCCTTCCTTTCAGCTATCCTTGGCGCAAATGATTTGCCGCCGGAGTTAAATACGATGGCTGAGACAAACGCTAAGTTTTTAAAGAATGCTTGGTACGCCGCGATTTGGGCTCATGAGTTGCCCGAGTCAGTTCCCATCGCCAAAACCTTTCTCAACGAGCCGGTCGTACTCTTCAGGACCAGCGATGGTGCGCCCGTCGCACTGGAAGATAAATGTTGCCACCGCGCAGCACCTTTGTCGGTGGGTGAGTGCGTCGGCGATACGATTCAATGCGGCTATCATGGCCTCAAATTCGACGCGACAGGTGCCTGCGTTGAGGTGCCCGGCCAAACGCACATCCCCCCCGGCGCGATAGTACGGTCCTATCCCATTGTTGAACGCTGGAACATGGTATGGATATGGATGGGCGATCCCGCACTCGCCGATGAAGCATCCATCCCGGACTATTACTGGCTGGACGATGACGGATGGAATGCGGCGACGGGTTATATCCCGATGAAAGGGAACTACCAGCTACTGGTCGACAATCTGCTCGATTTCACCCACGTTACCTATCTTCACAAAAATACGCTTTCAGCCGATCCTGAAGAAGCGAACGTGCCAGTCAAGGTTGTCCGTGGTGATCGGTCTGTTGCTGTGTCACGCTGGATATTTGGTCACGATGCGCCACCTTTATTTGCCAAGGCAGGTGGATTTGATGGAAAGGTCGATCGCTGGCAAACCACGACCTGGCTCGCGCCATCGACACTTGCCTTTGACGTTGGCTGTGCCAAAGCCGATACCGGTGCGGTTGATGGTGATCGGACGCACGGTATTTCGATTTGGTCGACACATCTGATCACGCCTGAGACCGACACCACCACCCATTATCATTGGGCCTATGTCCGAAACTTCGCGCTTGAAGACGATAAGATGACAGAAGTCCTGCATGACGGTGCCAAAGCAACTTTCGAGGAAGATGTCGTCATGATCGAGGCTCAGCAGGAACGTCTCGGCGGTATCACCTTCGACGGTCTGATCGATATCAATGCCGACAACCCACCGCTACAGATGCGCCGTATTATGGACAACCTGATCGCGGCGGAGAGTGCGGCAAACTAATAAGGAATATTTTCCTTTTTTATTGACAAAACACCGGTTTATTTGCTAGACTCCTAAAGTCGCAGCAAACGCCACTACGCCGTTTTCAGCATACCACTGCAAATTATTCAGTCCCGCCGCGTGCGGGCTTTTTCGTGCCTGCCTATCAACGAATAGGGGAGATATGAAATCGTGTTCTTAAAAACAGCCGTCCTGATCGGGGCGGCTTTTTTCATTTCTATACCCACCCAAGCGCAGCATTACCCCCAATGCACGCGCACGCTGGAGGGGCTTACCCGCCAGCTCACTGATCAATATGACGAGCGACGAGCGGGCGTCGGCATCACCAATGGCAATGCGATGATGCAGCTATTTACCTCGCCCAAGGGAAGCTGGACCCTCGTTCTCACATTTCCGGGCGGGCCCTCCTGCATCGCCGGAGCCGGTGAAAACTGGCGCCGCCTTAAATTGAAATCCGTTAAACCGAAAGGAACAGGGTCGTGAGCAACGTCTCCAGCATTCGAGAAGAGCTGCGCGATGCAATGCGTACCGTCGCAAAACACACACAATATGTTCGTGAAAATTTACACAAACCCTTCAATGGCTCGACCAAGTTCGTAACGGTCGCAACCGTAACCGGGCTTGGTGCTTTTTATGCGTTGATCGACCAGGCGATCATCAACCCGATCGAAAACAGCTTTGAGAAAGATATTGCGGCGCTAAAGCACGAAATCGATGAGCACAAGAAATCCGAAGCGCACACAGTTGCCGGAAAACTGATTGTGAAACTGCAGGGCGCCAACATCGAACAGGAACGGCAAATCATTGCGCTTTGCCGCATTCTCGCCCAACGCCTTTCCACACTTGAACACAAGAACGGCGGCATGGTGCACGAAAAATCCTGCGACGTGCTGAGCGCCGTTCCCCAGAAATAACGCTACCTCTCACCCTCTAACCTGGAGACATCGATGATTATCTCTCTTATTTCGTCCGCCATGGGAATGGTCGGCGGGCTGGTGCCCGATATCTTTAAGGAAATCCGCGAATCCCGAGAACATGGGCGCGAGCTGGAGCGGATGGATAAAACCGCCGCACTTCAGCTTAAGATGCTGGAAGCCAAAACCGATGCCAAACTCGCTGAGGTTGAAGGTCAGGTTTATGTCGAGGAAATGAAGGCCTTCGGCAAGCAGATGGAGGCCATCTACAAGGCCCAGCAGCCCGTCGGCATCAAATGGGTCGATGGCTTTAACGCACTGATCCGGCCTGCAACGGCAATGCTCTTGATGCTGATGTTCGTGATTACCGGGGGCATGTATATCACCGCCGTACTGCAGCAATTCGGCAACGGGGTGATCGATCTCAAAGGAGCCTCCGAAATCATCTGGGGCTCGCTGATTGGCGATGCCATTCAAGCGGTCCTTGGCTTCTTGTTCGGCTATCGTTCAACAAAAGGCCGCATCATCAACGCCCGAAGACGCCCCTAGCCGCACATGATTTGCAAAAAGGCCCTGCTCCTTATCAAACATTTTGAAGGGCTGGAACTGGTCCCTTATCAGGATAGTGTCGGAATCTGGACGATCGGTTACGGCGCAACCTATGGGCTCGACCGAAAGCGCGTAACTAAAGACCATCCTGTTCTTTCCGAAGAACAGGCAGATTCTTTGCTTCTGCGCGACATCGACCGGTTCGAGCATGCTGTCAATCGGCTGGTAACAGTTCCTATCGGCAATGACCAACGTGGTGCCCTAATCTCCTTTGCCTTTAACCTTGGCGCCGGCGCATTGCAGAGCGCCACCCTCCTCAGACGGATAAATAATTTTGAGTGGGAGGACGTGCCCAATCAGTTCGGCCGGTGGGTCTATGCGGGTGGCCGTAAATTACCCGGGCTAATTCGCCGCCGCGCCGCCGAGGCGGAATTGTGGGGGCAAGACATCTGATTTCCCCGTTGACTCTCCAAGCACCGCATGATGTGATATTTCATGAATAAAACGCTGTTTCAAATATAAAACAGCTTGTTTGGCGATAAAACTCGTCAAATTCCCAGAGGTGTATTGGGGGCAACGTTATGGATCACAACCCTTATATCAAAAGCGGCGGCAAGAAGAATGCTGTTACCGGCCGCGGCTCGATTGAAGAACCGTCCGCCATTGTCAACGTTCCATGGCAAACCCGCTCCGCCCCCCCGACCGAATACGAGCTGGCGCTGTCCGAAGCGCTTACGGAAATCTTTGGCGCTGGTGCGGAAGCTCTCCCCGACATTGTTGCGGCACTCAATGAGAAAGGGGTCAAAGCACCGGACGGCTCGGATTGGACAGAAGACAGTTTTAAATCCGAAATGAAGACGCTCAGCGGCTAGCCTTGCAATGACGATTATCCCAGAAACTCGGATTGAATATCGCGGCGTCGCCAAGCAGTTCGCCAGCAATAGCGCGGACGGTGGCGGTGAGGAAATTATTCAAGCCGTTCAGGATGTCGATCTAAAGGTCGCTGACGGTGAAGTCGTTTCACTGATCGGCCCGAGCGGTTGCGGCAAGAGCACATTGCTGAATATGGGTTCGGGTCTTTATCTACCGAGTGCGGGGGAAGTTTACGTCGATCGCGAAAGGGTCGACGAGCCCAACCCACATGTCGGGTTCATGCTGCAAAAGGATTTGCTGCTGGCCTGGCGGACAATCCGAAAGAATGTCGAGTTCGGTTTGGAAATTCAGGGAATTGCCGCCGATATACGCCGCGAGCGCGCGATGGACCTGCTGGCGAAATGCCGCCTTACCGGTTTTGAGAACCACTATCCTCATCAACTATCTGGTGGAATGCGGCAGCGTGCAGCCCTAGCCCGTACGTTGGCCGTCGATCCGAAAGTCCTTTTACTCGACGAACCGTTTTCCGCCTTAGATGCACAGACAAAAATGATTCTTCAGCAGGATTTAGCGGAAACACTGGCAGCGGAGGGAAAAACCGCCCTCTTTATAACGCATGACCTGGTTGAATCTGTTGCTTTGTCTGATCGCGTCTTCGTCATGAGTGCCAGACCGGGAACCATCATTGAGGAAATCGACGTCGGTTTGCCGGACCGAAATAATCCGATGGCCCGACGACAGGATTCGCAAAAACAGATCGGCGAATATGTAGCCCATTTAATGGGGCTTCTTCACGTCGGCGAAACCGCAGCAGAAATTGAGATCTAACCATACGCGTAACAATAATTTTAACTGAGGAGGGAATAATGATTTTTCAAAAAAATACGAAGTTGGTGATAGCTCCTGCATTGTTGCTGGGTGCAGCACTCACGTTCAGTCCAGTACAAAAAGCCGCCGCTGAAGACGTAACCTATCTATTGCCAGCCCCTGCCTTCCTGCCGGCCTTCGGCCCCTGGATGCTCGCTCAGGCCAAGGGCTATTACAAAGCAGAGGGTTTGAACGTAAAGTTTCAGCGTGCCCGTGGCGGCGTCGATGTCGCCAAACAAGTCGGTGCGGGGAACGCGGTGATTGGCGGAGGCATTGGTGACACACCGGTTATTGTCCGACCGAACGGCATTCCCGTTAAAGCCGTCGCCGTTCTTGGCGCCGGCTCTTTAGTGCAGCTTATCGCCCACGCCGATCGCGGTATCAATGGCCCTGCAGATTTGAAGGGCAAGACCGTTACGGCACTTTCACTGCAGGACACGACCTACTACGCGCTGCTCGGCATGATGGCGAATGCCGGTCTCAGCCGGAAAGACGTCAATGTGCAAGGTGCGGGGCCCGCCGGTGTCTGGAAGCTATTCATCGCCGGTAAAGCGGACGCAATGGCTGGCGTGCCTGACTGGATCGGTATTGCCCAGGGTGCCGGCAAGAAAGTCAAAATCTTCCCCGCCGACCAATACTTCAAGAGTATGGCACAGGCGATTTTGGCATCTGACAAAGTAATCAAGAATAATCCACAACTCATACAGAAGCTCGTTCGTGCCACGTTGAAGGGCATGAATGACATTATGACCAATCCGGACGCGGCGGCTAAAGTCTATGTCGGTCACGTCAAAAAAAATGCCAAAAAGCTGAAATACATCACCAACGTTTTTAAGATGTATAACAAGTACGTCTATGCCGGTCAGAAGAAACTCGGACGCATGGACGAAGCCCGTCTCGCAACCCTGCAAAAGTTCTACGCCAAACAGGGCATAATCCGGAAACAGGTTCCTGTGAAGGACCTCTACACGAACCAGTTTGTTCAGTAAGAGCCGAGACGAATTGAGGCCGGAGGGATGACAATCAAAACGATCGCAGCAAGAAACAGTATGTGGGCCAGCCTTGGCTTGCTTGTGCTGTTTCTTGTGGGCTGGGAGTGGGGGCCAGGTTTACTCAATATCCCGCCCTATATCATCCCAACGGCTTCCTCCGTTTATCAGGAATTCATTCATGCCGTGGAGCGGGAACAGCTTTTCTTTCACACATGGATCACCGCACTCGAGACCTTTGTCGGTTTTGCAATTGGTGCACTGCTAGGCATGGTCATCGGGTATGTCCTGGGAATTTCCGCCCGCGCTGAGTTTATTCTTTCACCTTATATTCTTGCTTTGCAGATCGCACCTAAAGTTGCTTTTGCACCGCTTTTTGTATTGTGGTTTGGATATACGGTCTATCCCAAGATTCTTGTCGCCGTGCTGATTGTGTTCTTTCCGATTATGGTCAATGTGCTCGGCGCAATCCGCACTGTTGATCCTGATCTCATCAATCTTGCCAGAACATTTAGCGCTACGCGTTGGCAGATTTTCAGACTGATCGAGTTCCATGATGCATTGCCACCGTTGTTCTCGGGCCTGCGTATCGCATCGACGCTGGCTGTCATTGGTGTCGTTGTCGGAGAAATGGTCGGTGGCAATCTCGGGCTTGGGTTCCTGCTCGTGTTTGGTGAGGGCGCGGGGAACACAGCGCTGGTATTTGTGACCATAATAATGCTGACAATCGTCGGAATTATTGCGTATGGCGGCGTGGTTCTACTGGAGAAAAAGGTTCTTCACTATCTACCGAAAAAGGAATACGCGCCGGTGTAGTGCCGGAAGCCTGCTGACGTAGGAGAGGTAAGGAGGGAAATATGACCAAAACAAAATTAGCCCCTGAACTGGTCGAAAACCGTTTCAAAACCGGTCTACTGAATTTGTGGTATCCGGTATTACCGAGCTGGGCACTCCATGATCAGCCGCTTGGAATAACACGTCTTTCACAGAACATTGCTATATGGCGCGATCAGGACGGTACCGTTCATGCCATCGAAGACCGTTGTCCTCATCGCGGCGCACGGCTGTCGCTGGGCTGGAACCTCGGTGACCGGCTGGCATGCTGGTATCACGGCGTAGAAGTAGATGGCACTGGCAAGGTTGCGGCCGTCCCGGCAATCGAAAACTGCTCGATGGAGGGCAAGCACACGACCAAGACCTATCCTGTCAAGGAAGTGAAAGACGCGATATTTCTATATTTTGGCGACGAAACCAAAAAAGACCCTCCCGAACTCGAATTCCCCGAACAACTTGCCAGCGCGGAGTTTGGCCACAGGCTTTGCACCGCAACCTGGAAATGTAATTACCGTTACGCCGTAGACAACGTGATGGACCCCATGCATGGCGCCTATTTGCATGCTGAATCCCACTCGATGGCCTTCGGAGACAAGACCGCCAAGATGCGTGTGCGAAACACCAATACAGGACTGGTTTTTGAAAAGGTTGGCCAGCGCGACATTAATTTCGATTGGGTCGAGATAGGGTTTTCCGGTGGAATGTGGATGCTCCTTTCAATTCCTTATCGTAAAAACGCAGGGCCTGGCGGTAGTTTTTATATTGTCGGTTACGTGACCCCGTTAGATGAAGAACATTGCCAGGTTTTTTTCTGGCGTTGCCGCAAAGTCGAAGACTGGCAGCGAGATGTCTGGAAATTTATGTACAGGACGCGGCTGGAAGGTTTGCACTGGCACGTATTGGAACAAGACCGCGTTGTCCTTGAGGACCTGGCGCCAGACGCCCGCGATTTCGAAGGTCTCAACGCCCATGATGTCGGCCTGACACGTGTCCGGCGTCTCATGACGCAGATGGCCGAACAACAACTTTCAGAACTTGCCGCCCACCAGGCAGCCGCATGATAGCGGTAGGCCGAATGGAAAGGAACGATCATGCCTGATTCAGTAGATTTTCAACGCGAAGATATCGAAACCTGGAGCCAACCTGAGGGCAAGTCATTTGACGAGTGGATGGAAAGCCGGGTTGCTCGTTTTGAAACCCGGACCTATGACTGGAATGCACTTAAATTTCAGGCTGATTTCGACCCAAAATACGCGCGCGCTCAATGCCGCTATATGGGCACAGGTGGTGCAGGCGTCGAGCACGACGAAAACGTCGTGCCGTCAGAACATTTTACCTTCTCCACAATGATCTTACCTGCCGGATGCGAGGGACCTCCCCATATCCATATCGATGTAGAGGAAGTGTTTTTTATGCTGCGGGGCAGTATCCGGCTTGTCATTAATGACGACAATGACCGATTTGAAACGATCCTTAAGGAACGCGATCTTATATCGGTACCGCCGGGTTTCTATCGTGAGTTGGTCAATATCACGCAGGAAGAATCCCTAATGCTGGTTATGTTGGGCAACAAGAAACCTGTTATACCAACCTATCCACCCGACCATCCTCTTTCAAAATTGAAGCGAAAGTAGAATCCGGACCGTCCTATGGACACCATTCCGACAGAGCACCCAATCGATTTCGCCCATCCGCTTCAAACCGTTGAGGCAGACGGGTGTACCTTTTCCTATCGGGAAAACGGCGATGGCCCTGCCATGGTCGTGCTTCATGGTATCGGTTCGGGGTCAGGATCCTGGGTTTATCAGCTCGACGGGTTAGCAGACCGCTACCGTGTGATCGCTTGGGATGCACCCGGTTACGCCAACACCACGCCGGTCGATACCCCTTCGCCGGTTGCGGCCCAATATGCGGAGAAGCTTGAAACCCTGCTTTCAGCTCTCAACGTCGTCCCCGCTGTCCTTATTGGTCACTCGTTCGGCGCCCTGACCGCCGCGAGCTACGCCAGCCGACATAGTGAATTGCCTGCCCTCATCCTCGCCGACCCGGCTAACGGGTATGGCGCTGTCGATGAAGAGACCCGAGCAGGCAAACGTGACCCAAGAATTGCCGCGATGCGAGAACTGGGTCCCGTTGGCCTTGCCGAAAAGCGTTCTTCGGCACTCTTGTCTGATAACGTTTCAGCTGATGCCCGTGGCATCGTGCAGTGGAACATGAGCAAACTTAACTCCACCGGCTATGTGCAAGCCGCCCATGTTTTGGCCAACAGCCATTTGATCGGTGATGCGCCAGCGTATAACGGCCCAGTTCTGGTGATGTGCGGCAGCGAAGATACCGTAACGCCCGAAGAAGTATGCCGACCTGTCGCTAATGCATATTCAAATTCTGAATATTTGACACTGCCCCGAGTCGGACATGCTTCCTATGTTGAGAATGGAACTCAGTTTAATCAAGCGATCCTAAATTTCATCGAGATGCAAAATGACTAAAGCTCTACCGTTCTCTTCTTCACCCGGTGCTGAACGGTACATCGTTCCAGGATTGCAACGCGGATTACAGATCTTGCGGTGTTTTGACCGACAACGTCCACAACTTGGCGCACCGGAGATTGCGCGAGAACTTGGAATACCCCGATCTACTGTCTTCCGGCTCATGCAAACGCTCGAATATATGGGTCTCTTGGAAAAGGTAGATCATTCAAGTGAGTATAGGCTCGGCATTGGTGTTCTCTCTCTGGGTTTTGAGTATCTCGCATCAATAGAGGTAACGGAACTTGCCCGCCCAATTCTCGACCGACTGCGCGATGAAACCGGATTTTCATCGCACCTTGCGATCCGCGATGGCCAGGACGTGGTGTTTGTCGTTAAAGCTGCTGCGAAAGCCGCCTTTGCCAGTTCAGTGACAATTGGCACGCGTCTTCCCGCCCATGCAACTATTCTCGGACGCGTTATGCTTGCCGATCTGACGGATGAAGAACTCCGCAACGTATACACATCAGAAGAATTACCCCGCTATTCGGAGCAAACGCCGGAAACTGTCAGTGCTTTAAGAACGATACTCGATGGCGATGCTGAACGCGGTTATGCCGTGAGCGCCGCATATTTTGAACATGGCATCGGTTCAATCGCCGCCCCGGTACGCGATGGAAGCGGTCGCATCATTGCAGCGATCAATGTGATTTTCCAGGACGGTAAGGTCGACGGGGAAACCTATATTGATCGGGTTATGCAGGCGGCGAGCGATCTATCCCGTCAGCTCAACTATCACCCGGCAGACGGCAAACAGGAAAGACGCTCTGCATGAAGATCGATCTTACCGGTCATACCACGGTCATTACTGGAGGCAGCTCAGGAATTGGTCTTGCTGCAGCCAAATTATTTCTTGAAGCGGGCGCCAATGTCGCTATCTGCGGTCGCGACAAAAAGAGACTGGATGATGCAGTTGATTTGCTTCCTGCGGGCTCAAAAATTGCCACAGTTTGCGATGTTTTGGACAAAGACAGCGTCACATCGTTCGCGGCGCAAGTAGCATCGGAATTCGGCGGTACCGATACGTTGATTAACAATGCAGGACAAGCACGCGTCTCAAAATACGAAGACACTAGTGAGGAAGACTGGCGCGAAGAACTTGATCTGAAATTCTTTAGTATTCTCAACCCAACCAAGGCGTTTCAGCCATATCTGGAAGAATCTAGCAACGCGGCAATTGTATGCACGAGCTCGTTGATTGCCCGCCAACCAGAACCGCATCTGGTAGCAACCTCTGCGGCACGCGCTGGGCAGCTCAGCCTTATCCACTCTATGGCGCGCGAACTTGCTCCAAAAAATATCCGCGTGAATTCGATTTTGATTGGTGTTGTCGAGTCTGCCCAATGGCGGCGGCGCTATGATGCATTACCTGACAATAAACCTAATTACGACGACTGGCTCAAAGAACAGGCTTTGGCGAAAGGTATCCCTTTAGGTCGTTTCGGCAAACCAGAAGAGGCGGCGCAGGCATTGTTCTTTTTGGGCACGCCTTTGTCGTCCTATACAACCGGATCAACCATCGATCTTTCAGGAGGTCTGTCGCGCCATGTCGGCTAGGGCAACAGTCGGCGAGGTTATTGCTGCCTTTTTGGAGGAGTGCGGCGTTGGCGCCGCCTTCGGTGTTATTTCGATCCACAATATGCCGTTCCTCGACGCCATTGGGCGGCGGGGAAAAATCCGCTATGTCAGCGCCCGAAGTGAGCCTGGTGCCATTAATATGGCGGATGCATATGCCCGCGTCGGTGCGCAGCTGGGCGTTGCCTTTACAAGTACGGGTACTGCTGCCGGCAATGCATCTGGCGCAATGGTTGAAGCGCAGACGGCAGGCACACCAATGCTGCACATAACCGGTCAGATCGACCTGGCGCATGTTGATAAGGAGCATGGGTTTATTCATGAAGCGCGCGATCAGCTCACGATGCTCAAGGCAGTTTCCAAAACCGCATGGCGCGTAACTGATGCCGAAAGCGCGCTCGACATATTCAAAAAAGCGGCTTGCAGCGCATTGACCGCTCCCACCGGCCCAGTCAGCGTTGAGGTTCCGATCGACATTCAGCAAACTGAAATCGACTGGCCTGAAGATCTCACCCCGTTGCGGATCAATACCGTTCAACCAGATGACGCGGCATTAGATACGCTCGCTGAGTCTATTTCCCTTGCCACACGGCCGATGCTGTGGCTCGGCGGCGGTGCCCGTCACGCAGGAGATGCTGTCAACAGGTTCGTTGACATGGGTTTCGGTATCGTCACCAGCACCCAGGGCCGCGGCATAATACGCGAAGATCACCCGTCAACACTTGGCGCATACAACATGTACAGTGCAGTCGAGTCCTTTTATGACAGCTGTGATGCCATGCTGGTGGCCGGTTCACGCTTGCGCGGCAATGAGACGCTCAAATATCAGTTGCGCCTACCCCGTCCTCTCTACCAGATCGACGTCGATAGCCGTGCCGAGTCGGAACGCCCATATATTCCGGATGGCTTTGTTTTGGGCGATAGCGCGCTGGCATTGAGTGGATTGGCCGATCGGCTTGACGGCAAAATCGATGTCGACCCAGCATTTGCAAAAGACCTGGCAACCGCCCGACACAAAGCCGAGACGTTCCTACAAGAAGGCCTCGAACCCTATGGCGCATTGCTGACCGCTATACAGGAAAATGGCGGCGACGATTTTCTATGGGTACGCGATGTCACTATCTCCAACAGTACCTGGGGCAACCGCGCCATACTGATCAACGGTCCGCACGATGGGGTCCACGCGATGGGCGGCGGAATTGGTCAAAGCGTTCAAATGGCAATCGGTGCAGCGATTGCTGAGCCTGAAAAAAAGGTCATATGCCTGGCGGGCGATGGCGGATTGCAGGTCAATATCGGCGAGCTCGCCACCGCGACGCAGGAGAACGTCCGCATAATCCTGATCCTTATGAATAGCAGGGATTATGAGGTCATCAAAAATATCCAGGATGCCCAGTATGGTGGCCGGCAGTATTTTTCTGACATTTACACACCAGACTTTGCGGCAATTGCCAGAGCCAATGGCTGGGGACATGAACAACTTACGAATCTTGGAAATGCCAACGCCGTCATAAGAGACGCGCTGTTGTCCAAGGGGTCAAATCTGATCGAAGTTGATATGGCTTCAATCGGCGCGTACGCTCGCGCATTCGGAGGACCACCAGTAAAGAAAATTTAACAGAGAGGGAAACATGGCTACACAGATTAAAACCGATTCCACAAGTGGCATAGTAGATCGCATTATTGCCATTCGCGATAAGTGGCATTTTAAACGCCACCCGATGATGAAATTGCTGGCAGAAGGCAAATTGGATTTGCGAGTCCTTGCGGTCTACATGGCACAGCATGCCAAATACGTGCATTACGGGCTGCAAGCTTTTGGCCACGTTTATGCGCGTGGCCCAGCCGATGTTCGCAAGATGCTGGCGGAAAATATGGCAGAGGAAGAAGGGCTCATTGGCGGCAATACAGATCATGGCGCGCACGATCATATGGACATGATTTACGACTTTTGTGACAAAGCCGGATTGTCCAAAGACGAAGTCCTCAATGTCGATATGACCCCGGCGTGGTATGGCCGGTCTCTTTATTATTTGAATTGTGCCCGTGAGGAACCGATCGGCGTTATTCTTGCAATGTTCTTTACGCAGGAAGGCCAGATGCCAGCGCTGAATGGCGAAATCGTTCTTCCTGCATTCGAAAAACATTATGGCATTCAGCGTACGGATCGGGCGGCTATATTCTTCGCTGAGCACGAACTCGCTGATGAAGACCATTCGCGGAGGCAATTGGATCTCGCGGCCAAATACCTGACAACGCCTGAACTTGAAGACCGGGCTGTAAAAGTTGCCGAGGAAATGTGCCGTTTGCGCTGGGGCTGCACATCTGAGACCTATCGCCACGAACATTTGAAGGATTTGGAGGAACTACCACCGGATGTTCCTTGGGAATGGCGGAAGAATTAGTTATTCCTGCGGGTTGTTTGACACCCCTGCTTGTTCAAACGACCCCATTCCGGTGTGGCACGCCACGGCAGCATGAAGAATTGATACTGCCAAAGCGGCACCCGACGCCTCACCTAAACGCATATCGAGATCAAGAAGCGCACGCTTCTTGATCTTGTCCAATAATTTTGCGTGCCCGGCCTCGGAGGAAACATGGCCGGCGATGCAATGATCCAATGCCGCGGAATTCAACGCATGCAAAACGGCAGCAGCAGCGGTACAGACATACCCATCCAGAACGACGGGAATGCGTTGCAAACGCGCTGCAATGATGGCCCCGGCGATGGCGGCAAGTTCCCGCCCGCCGACATGACGAAGAATATCCAAACCATCATTCATTTCCTCTGAATGCGTTGCAACGGCATCGCCGACTACACGAATTTTTTTGCGCAGAGCGTCACCCTCGACACCCGTACCCGGACCGACCCAATCCTCAGGAGTCTCCCCGTACAGCGCGTGACAAATAGCGGCAGCGGCTGTCGTGTTACCGATTCCCATCTCTCCAAGACATAGAACGTCGAGTCCATCATCGACAGCAGACATGCCAAACGCCATCGCCTCAGCGCATTCATCGTCCGCCATTGCGGCTTGCTCTCGAAAGTTTCTTGTCGGTATTTCAATCGCGACTTCGTAGATTTTAAGCTCGCAACCCTGAATTTGGCAGAGTTGATTGATTGCCGCCGCCCCTTTCTTAAAACCTTCCACCATCTGTTCGGTAACTTCGGCGGAAAAAGCCGACACGCCTTCGGCGGTTACTCCATGGCTCCCCGCGAAGACAGCAACCTCACAACGGTCCGCTTTTGGGGGGTGATGCCCCTGCCAGCCGCTGAGCCATTCCGAAATCTCCTCCAGCCGTCCCAGTGCTCCACGGGGTTTGACCAGTGTGCTTTCGCGCGACCGGGTAGCCAGCATTGTGTCCTCATTCGGTGCTGGTAGATCCCGCAAAAGATCGCGTATTTGATCCAAAGATTGAATTGGCTGCATTGAAACTATGATCGATAAAGGTCAGTTTGTGCACCAGTAAGCCCGACATCCCGACAGGGCAAGAGCCGGTTTGGCTCAATCGGCAAGAGGGTTATTGTTGCACTATGGCAGTTTGGACTGAAGTAAAACTCTGTTTAGGGTTGCTGACAAGGCTTCCCGTCGACAGCAAACACGATGAGCCGGCAGCCGATGTCAGTGCCGCCTGCAAATGGTTCCCCGTGATCGGTGTGATGATAGGGGCATTATCCGGCGCAGCATTATTTATCGGCGATATTCTGGAGCTGCCCGATAGTGTTTCGGCTCTCCTAGCCATCTCGGCAGTAATCATCCTCACAGGCGCGATGCATGAAGACGGATTAGCGGATGTAGCTGACGGCTTCGGCGGGGGGCGCGACAAAAAACACAAACTCGAGATTATGCGCGACAGCCGTCTTGGTGTTTATGGCACCATCGCCCTCATTCTGGATGTCGCTTTCCGTTGGGCCCTCATAACCCAACTGCTCAGCTTTGGTTGGATATTTGCGACCGCGTGCCTAATCGCATCCGGCGCCAGCTCTCGACTGGTTGTAATATCACTCATGAAGAGTCTTACAGCTGCAAGACAAGACGGGCTTGGCGCTAGTGCAGGTATTCCGGACAATAATTCGATCCTGATTGCGATCCTTTTTACTGTAATCGCTTTGTTACTAACCAAAGACACTCTTTTGTTTCTATCGATTGCTATCAGTGTACCGATAGCTGCCGGTCTTCTTCACTATTTGGCAAACAACCAAATCGGTGGCCAGACGGGAGATGTCCTTGGTGCCGGACAGCGTCTAGGAGAGGTCCTGGCGCTTACTAGTATGGTTGTTGTTGCATGACGCCGGTCACAACTCGTTTCTGGTGGATCCGCCACGCTCCCGTCATTAATCCAGACCGAATGTTATATGGACACAGCGACATCGCGGCCGATTTTTCTGACGACGACGCTTTCAACGCGCTGGCCAGGAGACTTCCGGAGGATGCCGTTTGGGTTACAACGACGCTAACGCGCGCCCGTATGACGGCAGAGAAACTGGCCCGTTGCAAAGAACTTTCACCGGACATTTTGTACTTGGACGATCTTCGCGAACAATACTTTGGCGACTGGGAGGGCAGTAGTTGGGACAAAATACCGGAAGATGAACAAGCACCGTATTGGAGGGACGCGGTCAACAATCGAGCACCCAACGGCGAAAGTTTCGGTGACGTCACCGACCGTGTGTCGAAGGCCGTCAATTCCCTTCTTAAAACAAATAGCGCACAGGACATCATCATCGTAGCCCATGCCGGCTCAATTCGCGCTGCCATTGCGATGGCGGCAAAAGCTGACGCGCATTCCGGGTTGTCATTTCATGCCGCTCCTCTTTCTCTTACACGCATCGATGCAATTGACCGCGAGGGAGAGCTTTGGTGGCGTATTGAGAGCGTTAACTTACCCGCGATATCCGCTTAGCCACTTGGCAAACGCACCGCGATGTTATTCACTGTCATAATCAAGCCGGCAGGACAGGGAAATCGGCGAAAATCCGATGCTGCCCCCGCAACTGTGAAGGGTTTGGTTTGTGCGTCTCGCGGCAAACCGCGATATCCACTGGGTTTAATCCCGGGAAGGAAGCACCACCGATAAACCCGAGCCAGGAGACCTCCCTGACGGCACTATTTTGCAACGCTTAAATACCTCGGGCGGAGGAGCAAGCGATTTGACTATGGTGACGTCAGACCAAAATTCCGTAGGCATTACATTGGTCCTCGGCGGTGCAAGATCGGGAAAAAGCCGGTTTGCCGAAAACCTGATGCCAGACACAGCAGATTGTCTCTACATTGCGACAGCGGAGGCGCGTGACGATGAAATGCGCGATCGCATTGCCAGCCACCAGGAACGACGCGGCAACAACTGGATAACCGTTGAAGAACCATTGAATCTTGCTCAATCGTTGACCAATACAGATGGCAAGCCCGCTCTCGTGGATTGTCTTACGCTCTGGCTTTCAAACCTGATGGGCGATGCCCGAGACATTCACTCCGAAACGCAAAATCTTCTTGGTGTCCTTGAAACAATGAATAGTCCTGTTGTTATCGTCTCAAACGAAGTCGGCCAGGGCATCGTTCCTGCGAATGCAATGGCACGACAATTTCGCGATCATGCCGGACAACTCAATCAGGCAGTGGCCGCGATAGCAGACAACGTTTTTTTCGTAACCGCCGGTATCCCGACACAGTTGAAATAGGAAATTAGCAATGGCTCTCAAAAAAATCCCTGTCACCGTCATCACCGGTTTTCTGGGCGCAGGAAAAACCAGCTTGATCAGACACCTGATTAGTAACGCGCAAGGCAAAAAGATGGCGCTTTTGATCAATGAATTTGGCGATCTGGGGGTTGATGGCGAGATTCTCGCGGGGTGCGGTGACGAAACATGTACGGAAGACGACATTGTTGAGCTCACCAATGGCTGCATATGTTGCACTGTCGCCGATGATTTTCTGCCGACCCTCGAACAGCTACTCGATCGCGACGAAAAACCCGATCACATCGTCATAGAAACATCAGGTTTAGCCCTGCCCAAACCACTGGTGAAGGCATTCCAGTGGCCAGAAGTAAAATCACGCACAACTGTGGATAGCGTCGTTGCAGTCGTAGATGGGCCAGCGGTCCACAATGGCATGTTTGCAGACGATCCTGACGCCGTTCAGGCGCAACGCGAAGCGGATGAAATGCTGGATCACGACAGCCCCCTTGCCGAGGTCTTTGAAGATCAACTGTCCTGCGCCGATATCGTTGTTGTGAGCAAAGCCGATCTCATGGATGACACGACGCTTGATGCCGTCCAAAAGACAATAAGCTCTGAGTTGCGCAACGGAGTCCAGATCTTACCAGCTGAGAATGGTGCACTCGATCCAACGCTTTTGCTGGGACTCGACGCGATGGTTGAAGACGATTTGGATAGCCGGCCATCCCATCACGATGGTGCTGGCGAAGAACATGATCACGATGATTTCGAAAGTTTTGTTGTCGGAATCCCGCCTGTTACCGACCCCGCGACTATTACCGAAAGTGCCAGTCGTGCCCTCGCCGTGGAAGGTGTCCTGAGGATCAAAGGATTTGCAGCGATTGACGGAAAGGAAGCACGGCTTGCTCTCCAAGGCGTGGGATCCCGCCTGGAGCACTATTTTGATCGTCCATGGCGATCTGATGAAACACGTCAAGGTAAACTTGTGGTCATTGGGCTAACCGGATTTGACCGTCACAACGTTGAACAAATCTTCGCCGACTAAAGTCTCATCATGCATCTTCTTGTCACCCAACCAGGACAAATCACTGACGGCGAAGAAGCCGTCGACCTGGACCAATCTCCGGGTGACATAATTGTTCTGTCTTCGGCGGCAAGTGATCTCGCAATTCTGAGTACTGCCCGAGGCCGCCTAGGCGATTTTCCGTACTCGGTGCGGCTCGCCAATATAATGCAGCTCAGCCACAACATGTCGGTCGATCTTTATTTGGAAAAGACGATCACCGGCGCCCAACTGGTTGTCATTCGATTACTCGGTGGTACGGGGTACTGGCCCTATGGGGTGGAGCAAGTTCGCAGTTTATGCACGCAACAGAACATCCGTTTGATTGTCATCCCGGGTGATGACCGACCGGATGCCGAACTCGCCCAGTTTTCAAACGTACCGATGCAGGACAGCCATCGCGTCTGGCAATATTTCAATCATGGCGGTTCGGCCAACGCTGAAAACCTCCTCAAGTTCTGTTCCTCTATTCTTGGCAAAGAGCAAGAATGGCGGGAGCCCGCCCCACTAACGCGAGCCGGACTCTACTGGCCTAACATTGAAGATCCCAGCATTGATGATATTTCACGGCAATGGCTTCCCGATATGGGAATCGTCCCCATCGTGTTTTATAGAGCGCTGGTTCAAGCTGACGATCTGGCACCCATCGATGCGCTATGCGCTGCTCTTTTGGATCAGAACCTCAATCCGCTGCCCATTTATGTCAGCAGCTTAAAGGACGATTTTTCGGCCGCATTTGTAGAACGATGCCTTGAAGAGAATCCGCCAGGAGTGATTCTAAACGCAACAGGTTTTGCGATCTCAGCCCCTGGCAAAGACTCAGTCGATACGCCATTCGACAGGTCAGACTGCGCGGTGCTTCAGTGTATTTTATCGGGGGGCAACGAAGCGGGTTGGCAGGAGAATACGCACGGGCTAAATCCGCGTGATCTCGCTATGAATGTCGCTCTGCCAGAAGTCGATGGTCGGCTCATCACAAGAGCAATCTCTTTTAAAAACAGTGCGGACATCGATCCCACTACCGAAGTAGCCATTGTAAAACATCAACCCGTCGCGAGCAGAATTACATTTGTCGCGGAATGCGCGCGACGCTGGATCGATCTAAAAAATACGCCAACAGCATCCCGTAAAATCGCTCTGATCGTCGCGAACTATCCCAACAAAGATGGCCGTCTAGGAAACGGCGTCGGGCTGGATACGCCGGCCGGTGTCATCAAAACCGTAACGAGGCTCGCCGCTGAGAAATACACCGTTGGCGAAGATATTCCGCAATCGGCGTCGGAATTGATGGAAATTCTTATGTCCGGCCCGACCAATTCTGGCGAAGAACGTGTCGGCGGCAAATTCCTGACGGTAAAGGAGTACGCCAAGTACTTCGCTACTCTGCCGCAACCCATTCAACAAGAAATAGAAGAACGCTGGGGTCCACCTGAAGAAGATCCTTTTGTCGTCGCTGATAATTTTATTCTGCCTGTCCATCAGTTCGGCAATGTTCTCGTCGGCGTGCAGCCTGCACGTGGTTACAATATCGACCCAGTAAAGAGCTATCATGATCCCGACCTTGTTCCGCCCCATGGTTATCTGGCGTTCTATTATTGGCTGCGGGAGGAGTTTGGTGCCCATGCAATCATCCATTTTGGCAAACATGGCAATCTGGAATGGCTCCCCGGCAAGGCGCTCGCCCTATCGGAAAATTGCTATCCTGAAATAGCGTTTGGTGCTGTACCCCATCTGTACCCGTTTATTGTCAATGATCCCGGAGAGGGCACGCAGGCCAAACGGCGATCTCAAGCAGTTATTGTCGACCATTTAACGCCCCCTCTTACGCGCGCCGAAATCTACGGACCTTTGAAAGATCTCGAACAGCTCGTCGATGAGTATTATCAGGCTGTCGGCATGGATCCTCGGCGGTTAGCCCCTTTAGCACGTAACATCCTGTCGCTAAGCGCAACAATCGGTCTCGATCGTGATGTCGGGATCGAGAATAGCGACAACGACAACGACGCTTTGAGCAAAATCGACAACTATCTTTGCGAACTCAAAGAACTGCAGATCCGTGATGGGTTGCATATTTTCGGCAAAGCGCCACACGGTCAGCAATCCCGAGATTTATTGATTGCCCTGACGCGCATGCCGCGTGATGACGGTACTGGCGAGAACAGTTCTTTGATACGCGCTTTGGCGTCTGACACCGGTCTATCGGATTTTGACCCACTCGATTGCACCCTCGGCGAGTCCTGGTCTGGCAAAAAGCCTGACTGCTTGTTGGATGTAACCAACGCACCGTGGCGTACAAATGGCGACACTGTGGAACGGCTGGAACTGATAGCGGCAGCATTGGTGGATGGTGATATGCAACCGGAAGAGCACTGGCATCAGACCAGATCAGTGCTTGGGTTTATCGACCAAACATTGAGGCCAGCTATCGAAAGCTGTGGCAAGTCTGAGCTTCGTGGTCTTTTGAGCGGACTTGATGGCCGGTTTGTTCCACCTGGCCCCAGTGGCGCGCCTACGCGCGGCCGCCTCGACGTCATACCGACAGGGCGCAATTTCTACTCCGTCGATTGCCGAGCGGTGCCAAGCCCGGCGGCATGGCAATTGGGTTGGAAGTCGGCCACACTCTTGATCGAGCGCCATTTTCAGGATCACGGTTCCTATCCATCACGCATCGCCCTGAGCGCCTGGGGCACTGCAAATATGCGGACAGGCGGTGACGATATCGCTCAGGCACTCGCTTTGATGGGCGTTCAACCGGTATGGGACAAGCAAGCCAATCGGGTAACCGGCTTTGAGATAATGCCCGCATCGGTTCTCGGGCGCCCCCGGGTCGATGTTGTATTTCGTGTTTCAGGTTTCTTTCGCGATGCGTTCCCCTATCAGCTCGACCTGATCGATTCCGCTGCCCGGGCGGTTGCAGCGCTGGATGAAGACTCCTCGATAAACCCTTTGGCAGCGCAAACCCAAAGAGACCAACGTGCGATGCAAGATGCGGGATATCCAGAAGCAGCTGCCAAAAAACGTGCTGGATACCGCGTATTCGGATCGAAACCGGGCGCTTACGGTGCCGGGTTACAGGCATTGATAGATGAAGGTTGTTGGGAGAGCGATGAAGACCTTGCTGCGGCATATCTCGCCTGGGGGGGTTATGCCTATGGCGGCGGTAGCGAGGGTGAAGAGGCGCAGGATCTGTTTGCGGCGCGCCTCAAGAACGTTGAGGTGGTAATCCATAATCAGGACAATCGCGAGCACGATCTGCTCGACAGCGACGACTATTACCAGTTTGAAGGCGGTATTTCCGCGGCGGTGCGACACCTCTCTGGGACGCAACCGACAATCTACCACAACGATCATAACCGTCCTGAAACGCCGAGAATCGGTACGTTGCAGCAAGAAATATCATGTATCGTTCGCGCCCGGGCGGCTAATCCAAAATGGATAAACGGTGTTATGCGGCATGGCTATAAGGGCGCCTTTGAGATTGCCGCAACGGTCGACTACCTGTTCGCATTCGCCGCGACAGCGAAGGTCGTCGAAGATCATCATTTCGATCAGGTTTTTGATGCTTATCTGGGGAATGAAGACGTACGCCAGTTTATCCAGGAAAATAATGCGCCCGCTCTGGATGAAATGGCGCAAAGGTTTCAGGAAGCGATTGAGCGCGACCTCTGGCATCCACGCTCAAACCGGGTGCACCATATACTTCAGCAGCTAGCGGGAGGTTGAATTTATGACCATCGAAAACAACGAAGCGGAAGAAATTGCCCGCGCCAATGAGAAACGTCGCAAACACAAAGAAGCCAAAGACCGGCTTCTCGCCAGAAAAACCAAGACCGGCGGTTTGCTGATCGTCCACACCGGAAAGGGAAAAGGGAAAACAACCGCAGCGATGGGCATGGTCATGCGGTGCATTGGCCACGGCATGAAAGTGGGCATTGTCCAATTCGTAAAAGGTGCCTGGGAAACCGGAGAACGCGACGTTTTGGATAAATTTCCTGACCAGGTCGACATCGCCGTAATGGGAGAAGGCTTCACCTGGGAAACACAGGACCGCACTCGCGACATCGCTGCTGCGGAAAAAGCCTGGGAACGCGGTAAAGAAATGATCGCGAGCGGTGATTACGGATTTGTCCTACTGGACGAGATTAATATTGTGCTTCGCTATGACTATCTTTCCATCGCGGATGTCGTTGAGGTTCTGCGCAAAAAACCGGATTTCGTTCATGTGGCCTGTACGGGACGCAACGCCAAGCCAGAGTTGATAGACGCTGCCGATCTCGTCACTGAAATGGCAGAAATCAAGCACCATTTTCGGGCTGATTTCAAAGCGCAGAGTGGAATAGAGTTCTGAGTTCCGCCGCACAAACTCTTATGTTCCAGGGAACCGGGTCGGACGTTGGAAAATCCGTTCTGGTCGCTGGGCTGTGCCGCGCGTTCACGCGTCGCGGTAAATCTGTACTGCCCTTCAAACCGCAAAACATGTCGAACAATGCCGCGATCGCCGAAGACGGTACCGAGATCGGCCGCGCACAAGCGCTGCAAGCGCTGGCATGCGGCGTTAAACCCCGAGCCGATATGAATCCGGTGCTTTTAAAACCCCAATCAGATGTCGGGGCACAGCTGATCGTCAACGGTGAGGTCAAAGGGAATTATGACGCGAGTGCCTATCAGTCGCTTAAACCCCAGCTGCTTCCAGGGGTCACCGCAGCTTTCGACCGGCTCTGTGAAGAAGCAGATATCGTCCTGGTAGAAGGTGCTGGAAGTGCCTCTGAGGTTAATTTGCGCGAGGGTGATATCGCTAATATGGGCTTTGCTTGCGCCACACAAACTCCCGTAATCCTGATCGGCGATATTGATCGGGGGGGTGTCATCGCAAGTATCGTCGGAACGCACAGCCTTTTAGCCGACGAAGAAAAACAGCTTCTGCGCGGCTATATCATCAACAAGTTTCGCGGTGACATCAGCCTGTTTGATAACGCACTCGACATCCTGCAACAAAAAACTGGTCTGACCTGCTTTGGTATCCTGCCCTATCTAGATGAAGCGGCTTCACTGCCGGCGGAAGACAGCTTTGGACTACAAAACAAAAACCGCGACTCCGAAAGCGGCAAAATAAAAATCATCGTCCCGCAACTCCTTCATATTGCCAATTTCGATGATCTCGACCCCTTGGAAGCCGAACCTGATGTATCTGTCAGAATGGTTCCACCGGGGACCGCGTTGCCAGGAGATGCCGATCTCGTAATTCTTCCCGGCACCAAAGCCACGATCTCTGCACTCCTCCATTTTCGCGAACAGGGTTGGGATATTGATCTCGCAGCCCACGTCCGGCGGGGTGGTAAGATCGTTGGCATATGCGGTGGCTATCAAATGCTGGGCAACTTGATAGATGACCCGAACGGGACAGAGGGTCCTGCGGGTAGAGTTGAGGCACTCGGTTATCTCGATGTTGAAACGGTTATAGCAGGGCCAAAAACGCTGACGGAAACATCAGGAAGTGCTGTCCAAGGTCTCGGCGAGATCTCTGGCTATGAGATGCATATGGGGCAAACGACGGGCGGAGACACAGCGAGACCGTTCCTGAATTTAAAGGACGGCCCGGATGGGGCGATCAACGCCGATGGAAGAGTAATCGGCTGCTATGTTCACGGGATTTTTGCAGCAGATGCGTTCCGGCATGAATTCTTAAATAGCCTCAAAACAAGAGAGCGAAGCGCAACGAATTTCCAGGCTGGAATCGAGAACGCACTCGATGTAATCGCCGAACAACTGGAAGCATCGATTGACGTAGACGGACTTCTTACCGGAGCGGTTATGAGATGAAATATAAAATGCCCGCCAGTGCGACAATCGAAGCACATAGTATTGAAGCGGCCATCCCGAACATGTCCAAACCTCGCTGCAAATCACCCTGGGTAGGACGACTTCCGTCGCCTATCCACGGTTCATCAGTAAGAACTCCTTCATATGAACGTGGACCGGAAATCCGGATATTCAATACACCCGCCATCGCTGCCTCCGGAAAACCGGCATTTACCGATCGATGGCGCGAGGCATCAGCGCGTAAAACGCGCCAACCCTCTTTCGCTTTTCCATGCTTAACGAACAGCGCCGCAAAACAAATAAGAAATCCGGATATTCTCGCCGGTATAAAATTTGCAATGTCATCGGCTTTTGCTGCAACGCTACCAAAATGAAGATATTTTTCAGAACGATATCCAATCATGCTGTCGGCGGTGTTGAGGGCCTTGTAGGCAATGATACCCGGCAACCCCAACAAAACCGCCCAGAATACAGGCGCCACCACTCCATCAGAGAAATTTTCAGACAGCGATTCAATCGCACTCGCCGAGATATCTTCCTCAGTCATCTCAGCGGTATCACGACCGACAATTTTTGCCACGGCTTCCTGAGCAACTTGCAGATCAGGTGTCGACAAGGCCTCTCGAACATTTGTGACATGCTGGGCCAAACTGTGCCGCGCTATAAAAATCGACATGATGACGGCTTCGGCCACCCACCCGAACGCGAAAGAGCTCAAAATTTTATGGATGGCGATGCCAATAGTGCCGCTGATTCCTACGACAATAAATACTGCTGCCGCACCCGCGATTATTTTAGTGGGTGGCGACGACGTAGCACGATTCCACCAACCATCGAGCAATCCGATCATGCGGCCCATCAAGACCACTGGATGCGGCACACGGCGATAGACCGTGTCAGGATCGCCGATTGTTTCATCAATAATCATTGCAAGGACAATGACGACAAGCAGAAGGATGAAGGACGTAATCATGTTTGCGAAAGATTGGTAATTAGGTGTTTGGTGATAAATTGTTAATGGCCAGTGTAACGACACGAACCGCGATGGACCAAATATAATGGAAAAAACCGGAATACTTCTTTGCGGTCATGGAAGCCGTAGCGAGGAGGCTGTCTCTGAGTTTAGAGGTTTGGCCGAGGCACTCGACGAACGATTTCCCGAGAATCATGTGAAATATGGTTTCCTGGAATTTGCCACCCCTATTATTCAGGACGGTTTAGCGACCCTGTTAGAAAACGGCGTCAATAAAGTTCTCGCGGTTCCTGGCATGCTCTTTGCGGCGGGGCACGTAAAAAACGATGTGGTCTCCGTCCTCAACGATTTCGCCGCTGCAAAAGGCGGAGTGGAAATCGGCTTCGGCCGGGACCTGGGCGTTGACCCCAAAATGCTGCTGGCAGCCCACGACAGGATCGAACAGGCTGAACAGGGCGCGGATCGAACCGTCGAACGGTCAGATACATTATTGATGGTTGTCGGACGTGGAACGTCTGACCCCGACGCCAATGGCAATATTGCGAAAATCACTCGCATGCTCGGAGAAGGCATGGGATTTGGCTGGGCTGAGACCTCCTATTCAGGGGTTACATTCCCTCTCGTTGCCCCTGGCCTCGAACACGCCGTCAAACTCGGCTACAAACGCATCATCACCTTTCCGTATTTTTTGTTCACCGGAATTCTGGTGCAGCGTATTTACGATATCACTGATCAGGTCGCCGCCAAGTTTCCTGATGTCGATTTTATAAAGGCAGGCTACCTCAACGCTCACCCGTCAGTCGTCGATACCTTTGTTGATCGTGTCCAAGGCATTGACGGCGGTGATAACAGTATGAATTGCCTAACCTGTATCTATCGAGACCAAGTCGTCGGATTTGAAAAATCGGTTGGTCAGCCACAACAGGGGCATCATTATCACGTCCAGGGGATTGGAACCGGGTCCGCCGAGGGGCATTCTCATGACCACGGCCACACCCATACGCACTCCCACACGCCGCACCCCCATGCTGATCATCCGCACGGACCGGGCAAGCGCGATCCGAACGCGGCTTAGGGATAGGAGTGACAGGCTTGGATTACCTTAAAGAACCTGACGCAATCTATCAGGCATCCTTTGCAGCTATTGCTGCTTCAACTGATTTTGATTCAGTACCACCTGTTCTGCACCCGATTATCACACGCCTCATTCATAGTTGTGGCATGCCGGAGATATTGGAGAACCTGGCATGGTCCGACGACCCGGTGACGGCCGCGCAAAATGCATTGACGTCAGGGGCGGCCGTTCTGGTTGATGCCACGATGGTTGCTGCAGGGATTACCGAACGCTATTTGCCGAAAGGGAATCGGATCGTTTGCACCCTCAATGATTCCGACACACGCAAACGCGCGGAACGCAAAAAAACAACGCGTTCGGCCGCTGCCGTCGATCTATGGATACCCCACCTCGATGGTGCCGTGATTGCAATCGGCAACGCCCCGACGGCCCTGTTCCGGCTATTGGAACTGCTAAATCAATCGGAGACTCGGCGGCCCGCCGCCATATTTGCCTTTCCGGTCGGGTTTGTTGGCGCCACGGAATCGAAGGACGCCCTGATAAACGCCGATCTCGGAATACCCTACCTGACGCTAAAGGGCCGCCAGGGCGGTAGCGCGTTTGCTGCCGCAGCGATTAATTCAATAGCCTTGGGTGGACAATAATGAGCGATTCAAATCCCTGGCTAAGTGTAGTAGGGATCGGCGACAGCGGTCTCGACAGTCTAACACCGGTCGCAAAATCAGCGCTCGATGCAGCCGATGTAATTTTCGGCGGCAAACGCCACCTTGCTCATCTCGGAAATGACCAAAGAAATTTGCAAAGCTGGTCTTCTCCATTTTCGGATTCTATTGAACGAGTGCTTGAGTATCGGGGACAAACAGTTGTCATCCTTGCAACGGGCAATCCACTTTGGTTCGGGGCCGGTTCTGCACTGATCAGATCTGTTTCTGCTGAGGAAATTCGTTTTTACCCAACCCCCTCCGCTTACTCACTTGCAGCCGCACGCCTGGGCTGGCCGATTGAAGACACATTTTGTTTGACAGTACATGGGCGCAGGCTTGAAAGCCTCATCCCGTTTATCACACCAAACCAAAAGCTTTTAGTCCTGTGTCATAACGGCGGCTCGCCAGGCGAAATTGCCAAAATGCTCAATGACCGAGGCTATGGTGATAGTGTTTTAACGGCGCTTTCCCATATGGATGGTCAACAAGAGACAGTTCTCGAAAATAACGCTAATGAGTGGCATGAAACGGATCTACCCCATTTGACAACTTTGGCTGTCCATTGCATCGCTGGCCAAAATGCGATGATTGCGTCTACGACGCCGGGCCTTCCCGACCAAGCCTTTGAACATGATGGTAAGATAACCAAACGCGAAGTCCGAGCCGCGACAGTCTCAGCCCTTGCGCCTCTTCCGGGACAATTTCTTTGGGACGTAGGTGCCGGCAGTGGTTCGGTGGCCATTGAATGGTGCAGAGCGACGAAAGGGGCAACGGCGAGCGCGATAGAACAACATCAAGACAGGCTCGGTATGATCCGCAATAACGCACTTGCTTTGGGCACTCCCAATCTCGAAATCGTCGCAGGATCAGCGCCGGATGCTCTAAACAATTTGTCTCACCCCGATGCCATTTTTATCGGTGGTGGCGTGTCAACCGATGGAGTCGTGGAGGCATGCTGGGACGCGCTTTTGCCCCAAGGGCGCCTGGTCGCTAACGCTGTAACGATCGAAGGTGAAAGTCGTCTCATTGCTGCACAGGAAACCTACGGCGGTGAGCTCGTGCGATTTGCAATTTCACGTGCAGAAGCCGTAGGGTCTTTTCAGGGCTGGAAGCCGATGATGCCGGTCACGCAATGGCGCGTGGCAAAGAAATGACAGAGCCTGGCAAGATATGGGGGGTCGGTGTCGGGCCGGGCGACCCTGAGCTTCTAACCTTAAAAGCGCATCGAATTATCACAACCGCGGATGTTGTCGCCTACCCTGCCCCAAATAATGGCAACAGCGTTGCACGATCAATTGTCGCGGATTATCTGAAAGACAACCAAACTGAATTTGCTATTCGCATTTCCATGGATCCCGCGCAATTCCCACCGCGCGATATATACCAGCGAGCGGCGGACGACATATTTGCTCATTCAGAAGAAGGAAGATCAGTTGCCGTTTTGTGCGAAGGCGATCCATTCTTTTATGGGTCATTTATGTATCTGTTTGAGAGGTTGGCAATTCGCAAGTCAGTAGAAATCGTTCCGGGCGTCAGTTCAATGACTGCAAGTGCCGCCGCTTTACAGATTCCACTTGCGTCCCGTAACGACGTCATTTCAGTGATTCCCGCAACACTCGACGCCAGTGAAATCAAGGAACGGCTGAAAACAGCGGACATGGCCATATTCATCAAGGTCGGGCGCCATCTCGGAAAGATCAAAACAATTCTGGATGAGGTCGGCCTGTTCGACAAAGCGAACTATATCGAACGGGCAACAATGCAAGCAGAAAAAACTTCCTCGCTCGCCGATATCGTTGAGGACACCGCCCCTTACTTCTCAATAATTATGGCTCATCGACGGGGCGCCGCGCTGTGAACGACAGAAGCCCTCCCATCTTCGTCGCAATAACAGCGAGTGGCGCATTGCTTGGAAAAAAACTGGGGAGTCAAATTCCGGGAGCCCAACTACACGGTCTGGAAAAACGTGTTGAGAATGCCGACATCATATTTAGCTCCGTCAGCGATCACTTGCGCCAACTCTATCAAGATGGCCATACCATAATCGGCCTGTTTTCGACCGGCATTATGATCCGCATGTTGGCAGATTGCCTTGTGAATAAGAGTGAAGGCCCGCCTGTCATCAGCATTGCGGAAGATGGCACTGCGGTCGTTCCACTGCTTGGTGGGCATCATGGAGCGAACGAAATTGCCAGATCGCTCGCTGATACAATTGGAATCAAGGCTTCTATAACGACCGGCGGTGAGTCCAAGTTCGGAATTGCCCTCGATAATCCACCCACAGGCTGGAAATGCTCTGCACCGGAAAAGGCCAAACCAGTAATGGCGGCGTTGTTAGGGAGCGAGTCCATCGCGCTTGAGTCAGATTTGGGCGATGGCGTAGACACGTCGTGGTTAACAGAGTCCGGCGCCCGGTTCGCTGATGATGGCACGCAATTCATTCATCTGACGGAGCGGCAGACAACAAACGACACAGCTTTTCTACTTCATCCGGCAACATTGGTTATGGGAATAGGGTGCGAACGTGGCGCAACAGCGCAAGAGATTTTGCAATTGGCAACAGCGACTCTCGCTGAAGCCGATCTATCTACTAAATCACTGGCATGCATTGCGACTATTGATCTCAAGGAAGATGAGGAAGGCATTCTTCAACTGGCCGCAGACTTTGATGTCCCGGTCCGTTTGTTTACGCCGGAGCGCCTGGAACAGGAAACGCCGCGTCTCATGAACCCTTCGGATTACGTATTTGAAGCGGTTGGTTGTCACAGTGTGGCAGAAGCTGCGTCATTGGCCGCGAGCGGTGAAGTTGGCGAACTCATTGTCGCTAAGCAGAAATCGGCACGTGCAACCTGCGCTATCGCAAGATCGCCAACTATACTGGATCCAGGCACTGCAGGTCGGGGAGTTGGAAGCCTTTCCATTGTCGGAATTGGACCGGGAGACGCAGCCTGGCGTGCCCCCGAAGCAACGAATGTGATCGCCGCAGCCAGTGATCTGGTGGGTTACGGTCTCTATCTCGATCTGCTGGATGATTTAACAAGAAATTCAAAACTGCACCGATATGATTTGGGACACGAACGTGATAGATGCGCTGACGCACTTTCCTTGGCAAGCGAAGGTAAACACGTTGCTTTGATATCGAGCGGCGATGCCGGAATTTACGCTATGGCGTCCCTCGTTTACGAATTGATTGACCGATCAGAACGGCCAGATTGGCAGCGGCTCAATATTCAAATGGTGCCCGGTATTTCAGCCCTGCAGGCAGCAGCAGCACGGAGCGGCGCACCACTCGGCCACGATTTTTGTACCATCTCGTTATCCGATCTCTTGACGCCGTGGGAGACCATTGAACAACGTTTGGAAGCTGCAGCGGCGGGTGATTTTGTCATCGCGCTATATAACCCAGTCTCTAAGAGGCGTACCCAACAGTTGATGCAGGCAAAGGAAATTCTGCTCAAAGCAAGGAAACCGGAAACGCCTATCGTTATTGCGCATAATCTAGGTCGAGACGGTGAAGCCGTGTCATTTGAATCCCTCGAAAACCTGCATAGCGATATGATCGATATGCTGTCACTGGTAATCGTCGGAAGCAGCCAAACACGTTCGATCAGCGGCAACGGCGATCAACAGCGCGTTTACACACCTCGCGGATATGAAAAAAAGGAACGAACAAAGTGACGGTACATTTTATTGGTGCCGGCCCCGGCGCTCCTGATCTCATTACTGTTCGTGGTCTGCGGCTATTACAGCAGTGCCCTGTCTGTCTCTATGCTGGCTCTCTGGTACCCACGGAGATTATCGAAGCCGCTCCAGAAGGTGCACTCGTGATCGATACAGCACCGTTACATCTTGATGAGATTATCGCGGAAATCGAAAAAGCGTATCAAAACGGCCAAGATGTAGCGCGAGTACACTCAGGAGATCCCTCGATTTACGGTGCCATAGCGGAGCAGATGCGACGCCTTGATGCATTGGGTATTCCGTATGACGTAACCCCGGGTGTTCCCGCCTTCACAGCAGCGGCGGCGTTACTTCAAAACGAGCTTACGCTCCCCGGAATTACACAGACAGTGATCATTACACGAACTGAAGGCGATGCGTCACCGATGCCGGACGCTGAAGATCTTGCTTCTTTGGGTGCAAGTGGCGCCACACTGGCAATTCACCTTTCGATACGTAATCTTTCCACAGTGACTGCCGAACTCACCCCACATTATGGCGAAGATTGCCCAGTGGTGGTTGTCTATCGTGCAACCTGGTCGGACGAAAAAGTAATTCGCGGGACGCTTGCAGATATTCGCACCAAAGTTCGCGCTGAAAAAATTACCCGAACGGCACTTATTCTTGTCGGACGGGTTTTTGAAGAGAACGAATTCGATGACAGCAGGCTATATGCCCCGGATCACCGGCATATCTTACGGCCGCGCTAGATCGTATTTCTAATCTGTTCAACCAATGTCATTGAATCCACGAAAGTGTCTTGATGCTGGTCATTTGGGCGATCAACCATAATGACAGGCACAGAAAGGGAGCGCGCAGCTTCTAGCTTTGCCGATGTTGCGTCACCACCGCTATTCTTGCTGACTAAGGCCTCAATCTTGTTATCGCGGAGCAACGCGCACTCTGCCTCAAAATTGAATGGACCCCGATCTTTGATATGGGTGTAATTTCTCAGCGGCATCGGCTCTTCAGGATCTTCGATGGAGCGCACCAGAAACCAGACATCATTCAACGGCGCAAAAGCGGCAATGCCATTTAGCCCACTGCTCAAAAATACCCGCTCGAATGTACCGCCGATTTTCTCGGCCGCCTTGTCCAGTGACTCTACATGTATCCAGCAAGCATCCTTTGGTTCAAACCAGGGTTGCCGGAGGAAGCGATAATACGGAGTGCCCGTTTTCTTTGCTGCCTCACTGGCGTTCAACGACATCTGCGCAGCGTATGGATGTGTTGCATTCACCAGGAATGAGATGTCGTTTTCCTTCATGAAAGAAACCAGTCCATCGATCCCGCCAAATCCACCGAACCTTACTTCACAATTGGGTAGTTTGGGGTTTCGAGTACGGCCCGCGAGAGAGTAGACGACCGATACATTCGGAATATTTTGTATCTCATCAGCCAAACCCACGGCTTCTGATGTACCACCGAGTAAAAGGATTGATTTACGGTTCATTTAAAATCCGCTCGACCTACTTTGGTCCCGAGGCGGTCATAGATGATAACCTCGACTATAAAAGCGCCCTCTGCGACCTTTTCCGCTTCCGCCTTTGCTGCGGTTGCAATGGCATCGCCCAACGGAAATTCTTTTTCTTGGACCTTGTTCAGAATAGCACCTGCGGTTGAGCAAGCCTCGATATCGGCGACCAGCGAACTTTCGGCACCCGTTTTCTCAGCCAGCTGCGAGAGAAATGCCGGGCTCACCTGGGATCGTTTGGAATGGAGATCCATATGGCCCGCAGCGAGTTTTGAAATTTTGCCAAAACCACCGGCAATTGTGAGCCGGGGTACCGGATGGTTGCGCAAATATTTTAACAGTCCTCCAACAAAATCGCCCATATCGAGAAAAGCGATCAGCGGCAACTCGTACGACGCCATTGCAGCCGTTTCCGATGTGGAGCCGGTGGAACCAACAACGTGATCCAACGCCGCAGCGCGTGCAACATCGATCCCACGATGGATCGAATGAATCCACGCTGAACAGGAATAGGGCACGACGATACCCGTGGTACCGAGAATTGATAGCCCGCCAATTATTCCGAGCCTCTCATTCCATGTTTTCCGCGCCAGCCGCTCACCGTCATCGACAGAAATTGTCACTGCAAGATCAAGAGGACCATGTGCCTCTCGGTGAACCTGTTCAATATTTTCGATAATCATTTGACGCGGCGCAGGATTGATCGCGGGTTCGCCAACCGCAAGCGGCAATCCTTCTCGTGTGACAGTACCGACACCGTTTCCCGCCTTAAAAATAACCCCCGAACCGGGCTCCGTACGTTCCAGTCGACACTCTATGATCGCACCGTGCGTAACATCGGGATCATCTCCGGCGTCTTTCACGACAGCTGCACTTGTGAACCCGTTTCCTATTTCAGTACGTTCGAGTTCAAATACCGGCATCTGTCCCTTGGGTAAGGTAATTTCCACCGCATCTGGAAACGCACCATCAGCCATCGCCATATATGCCGCTTTTGCCGCAGCTGTTGCGCAGGCACCGGTCGTCCAGCCATATTTCAGGCGCTGGTCATCGTCTGTTTCGATATCTGACATTTCCGTAACGGCAATTATATATTACCTAATGTACCCAATAGAAATTATCCCAACCGGGACAAAAGGCCACGCATGAATGCGCCTCTCGTAAAATTTCCCGATTTTTTGCCGGGCAGTGTCTGGATCGCTGGTGCCGGTCCTGGCGACCCTACTCTCCTGACTCTTGGCGTTCATAACGGACTTCAAATGGCTGATGTCATCGTCTATGACGCGCTGGTCGATCAACGAATTCTTGATCTCGCCGCCTGCGGTGCCGTGCTTGAATATGCCGGCAAACGCGGTGGACGCCCTTCGACCGATCAAGCCGATATTTCTCAGAAACTTGTCGCCCTGGCGCGGAATAAAAAGCGTGTTTTGCGGCTCAAAGGGGGAGATCCGATGGTCTTTGGCCGCGGGCCTCAGGAGTGCGAGGCTCTGATCAATGCAGATATTCCTTTTCGCATTTTGCCGGGCATCACCGCTGGGGTGGGCGGATTAGCCTATGCCGGAATTCCCGTGACCAGCCGAGACACCAACGCCGCGGTTACCTTTCTTACCGGGCATACCGCGAGCGGCAACATACCTGACGATGTCGACTGGGAGAGCCTGTCAAAAGGCGCTTCCACGCTGGTCGTCTATATGGGCAGCAAGCATTTGCGCCATATACGGGACCGATTGCTTGACGCCGGACGGCCTGCAAATGAGCCTGTCGCAATAATCAGCAAAGCAACAACCAACAACCAGCGGACAGTTACATCAACGCTAGAAACTTGCGCAGAGAGCCTGGCCGAAAATGAACTGCAGGCACCGATGATTATCGTCATCGGTCCCACCGTTGAGTATCACGAAGCATTCAGCTGGTTTTCTCCATGAAATCCGTCGGCGTAGAAGGAGTAATGATTGCAGCGCCCAATTCGGGGTCCGGCAAGACAGTCATCACGCTCGCGCTATTACGCGCTCTTCGCCAAATTGGAAAACAAGTGGGGGCGCTAAAGGTGGGTCCGGATTATATTGACCCCGGCTTTCACCGGCTCGCCTCAGGCAGGGCATGTCTGAATATCGACGCATGGGCGATGCGCCCACAAATGATCGCGCAACAAGTATCAAAGGCATCCGAAGATGCGGAGCTAATAATTGCTGAAGGAGTTATGGGCCTATTCGACGGTGCCGCTGACGGTACAGGCAGTACTGCCGAATTGGCTTTGGCGCTGGGTTTACCGGTTATTCTTGTTGTGGACGTCTCCGCACAATCGACTTCGGTGGCGGCGGTTATCAAGGGCTTCAACGAGTTCCGCGACGATATCGACATATTGGGCGTAATCTTTAATCGGGTTGGTAGCGATCGCCATCAGCAGATTTTAAAAAACGCTATGATCGATCTTTCGATCCCCGTCATTGGGTTTATCCCCCGCGACAAATTATTCTCACTCGAAAGCCGTCATCTCGGCCTCATTCAAGCGGATGAAGTTGAGGCCCTTGATCAGCAAATCGATGCCTCCGCCTCACTACTTCAAAAGCACATGGATCTCGATGCCTTGATGACTCTCGCGCGACCGGTTTCATGTGATAGCCCCGTTTCCATGCCGACGACCCCGCCTCCGGGCCAACGGGTTGCCGTGGCTTCAGACCCCGCATTCTCGTTTATCTATGACCATATACTCGATGACTGGTTGGGTGCCGGTGCGTCAATTGCCAAATTTTCGCCTCTGGCCGATGAAGCGCCGAACAAAGATGCTGATGCTATTTATTTGCCGGGCGGTTATCCCGAACTTCACGCGGTACAGCTGGCGTCAAACAATGTCTTTTTGAATGGTCTAAGAGAATGTGCCGAACGCGGTGCCGTACTTTATGGAGAGTGTGGCGGCTTCATGGTGCTTGGGAAATCGCTGACAGACCGCGATCATCAAACCTATGAGATGGCGGGATTGCTCCCTGTTGCAACAAGCTTTGCCGACCCGAAACTCTGTCTTGGCTATCGCAAAATAAACCTCATTGAAGACGGTCCACTCGGAAGAAAGGGAACGTCCTTTCGGGGACACGAATTCCACTATTCAACGCAAATTGAAGCTGATGGCGATCCATTATTTTCGGCATCCGATGCTCTTGGTATCGATCTCGGCCCTTTGGGGTGCCGTGTTAATAACGTAATGGGGTCCTATATCCACTTAATCGATTCAGCGGTTTAGCGATTCAGCGCTTCTTCCAATCGAATAAATTCCGCTTCACTTCCGGGCAATCCGAAGCGCAACCAGTCCTGCCGGTCGTCAAATGCCCGAACTAAAATTCCGGCACGCCCAAGTTTTTCGTAGACAGCACTGGCTGTCTCGGAACGCGTGAGCCGGAAAAGATCAGTACCACCCACTAAGTTGAGATTTGCCGATATAACCATTTCATCCAAATGCTGCCGTGCCGACGCAAGTGATTGTCTGGTCTCATTGATCCAGTTTTGATCTGCAAGCGCACGCGAGCCAATCTCGATGGCCGCGCCGGACACCGCCCAGGGGCCAAGCCGGTTCGACAAATCGCTAATCAATTGATCCGTGCCGAGCGCAAACCCTAATCGCAACCCCGCGAGACCGAAAAATTTGCCAAATGAGCGCAATACCAATAGCCCATCCTGGCCTGCTTGTGGCACCATACTGATTTCTGGTTCAACATCAGCGAATGCCTCATCGATAATTAACAATCCGCCTTTGGCGGCGAGCGCCACGCGTAAGTTTTCGAGCGTCGAAATATTGCTGATCCTACCGTCAGGATTGTTGGGATTAACAATTACAACCACCGACGCATCGCCAACCTGATTGAGATCATCTATCTCGATAACCGGCGCGCCGCCCAATCGCCACAAATGTGCATGTTCATTGTATGTCGGCGACACCACGGCAACCGGACCGCGTGCATTAATAACAGATGGAAGCACCTGTAGAAGAGCCTGTGTGCCCGGCGCTGCACAGATTGGCGCTGTTTCATGTGCCCCGTAGCTTCGGCGCGCAACCTGCAGAAGGTTTTGCAAGTCACCAGAGGTCGGCAGATTCGTCAGGGCGGCGCGGGAAGGCACACAATCGGGATATGGGTTGGGATTAATCCCCGTGGATAAATCGAGCCAACCGTCTCGGGGCGCGCCAAAGTGCTTTTCCGCAGATGAAGTATCGCCGCCGTGAATCGGTGAACTTGGCTTGTGTGTGTGCATTCGCATTAAAAAATCATAAGCTTTGCAAGCGTTAACGGCCAGCGCCGTTCTTTGTGCTCCAATAATGTTCGATCGCGTTTACCAGTTTTTTAATAAAATCCCGCATATTTCCTGGTGATATTTAGCCTCTTTTGCTTCCAATCGAGGCCAACCATGTTGATTGAAAAATAGCCGTGATTGGAGCATTTACCGTGCGAAATTTTACCTGCTTGGCGTTGTGCAGCGCATTGTTCGGCTGCGCGGTTGAACCGGAACCGCTGTCTCCGAAAAAAATCACAGAGCGAACCCAGACAGACATAAAACAGATTCGTGCGACGGCCTTTGTTCCTGAAGGTCCACTATCGCTTGAACAGGCGATTGCCCGCGCTTTGCTCAGACGGCCACCGGTTCTGATATTCGATGAACCCGGCCAGATGCTTGACGAACGTGGCGACAAAGCATTCATCCAGGCGGTTAAAAACTTAAAAGGCGAATGCACGATTATTCTAATAACCCATCGCCCGAGCCACATGCGGGCTGCGGATCGATTGATTGCCCTCAATAACGGGCAATTGATCTTTGATGGCGACCCTGAAGAGGCCCTCGAAAGAATGGGGGGTGACGGTCGATGACAGACAAGCCAGTTGAAACGGCGAAAAAGGCTCAGCCAAAACCGTGGCGGCCCAAAGATGCCCGCCAGATGCGGCAGTTGTCACAACCCGCCATTCTCGAAGAGCTGGGTCCACCGCGTATTGTCCGTATGCTCATGTTCCTTCTGTCGTTGTCGGTATTCGGATTCATTGCATGGTCGGCAATGACCAACTTGAAGCAGACAACAAAAGCATCGGGTGAGGTTGTCCCAAGCGGTTCCGTTATGGCGGTGCAGCATCTCGAAGGTGGCATCATTCAACGCATCTTCGTTCGTGACGGGGACGTGGTGAACAAAGGGGATCGACTTGTTCAACTAAATCCGACCGCAGCCCAGGCACAGCTTGAGGAAATAAAGGCTAAAATTGTTACAGCAGAAATTCGTCGCGAGCGTCTTCTTGCCTTTGCTGAAGCACGCAAACCGGATTTCTCAAAAGTGCCAGCCCGTTTTCAAACGCTCGCCAAAGGCGAACGCGATGTGTTGCGACAGCAAAATGATGCAATGGCGCAGGAGATTAACGTATTGCTCGCGCAAGGCGGCCAACGTGAATCCGAACTGGACGTTCTTCGAAGCCAGGCAAAGAAACTCGGGGCCAGGATTGACAACCTGAATACGCAAAAGCAAATGCGTGAACGGTTGGCGGCGAAAGGGCTGGTGTCGAAATTGGTCTATTTACAGACGTTGGAACAATACCAGACCGCTGAGGGAGAACTCGCGGAGGTGAAAGGGAAGATTCTCAGCGCCGAGAGCGCAATCGAAGAAGCCGTCAACAAAATTGGCCAGTTGAGGGCACAGCGCCGAAACGAAGCATTGGACGAAGCCGGCAAAGTAGCAGGCGAAATCGCAAGTGCGAACGAGACCATGCGCCGTCTTAGTGACCGTGTAACCCGATTGGACGTTCTTGCGCCTGTCCACGGTATTGTAAAGGGCATGGCAACCAATACTGTGGGTGGGGTCGTACAACCCGGTGGGCTGGTGACAGAAATAGTGCCAATGGATAAAGAGCTGATTGTTGAGGCCAAAGTGCAGCCGATCGATATCGGGCATATTTCGGTTGGTCAAAATGCGAAGATCAAGGTGACAACTTATGATGTTGCCCGCTTTGGCGCCATCGAGGGCACGGTAACCAAGATATCGGCCACAACTTTCAAAGAACGCAATGACGAGGTCTATTACAAAGCCAACATCCAACTCGAAAAGAATTATGTGGGAGACCAGCCGGCCTCAAATCCTGTTCTTCCAGGCATGATCGCAGAAATTGATATCAATACCGGCGAAAGAACCGTTTTGCGCTATCTTTTGAAACCCATCTTCCGATCTCTGGATGTCGCAATGAGCGAACGTTGATCAATCAGTTCTCAATGATCTTCAACAGACATATTCAGGCGTCGGCCCTTAAAACCGGATAGACCACCAGCCCCTGCGTGGGGGTGCTTCCCAAAGCGCGCCACATTATTATGGCCAAAACTTGGCTAAATCAGGAAAACGGGTATGTCGGACAATGTCATCGAGATTATCGGCAACGACCTGCCGTTTCTAAAAAATGTATCCGGAATCCGGAACGGTCTTGACCTGAGGTATACAGCGGTTGGGCAAGGGCAATCCTTTATACCTGTTCTTGAAAACGAGCTTTTTCAGGTTAACGAGTTTTCTTTCGCCAACTATTCACTAATGAAGGATCGCGACATTGCACCGATGACGGCCATCCCAGTGTTTCTTAACCGTGCCTTTCGCCATGGATCTCTCTATGTTCACAAAGACAGCGACCTCACCCATCCGTCGCAGCTTAAAGGCAAGACGATTGGCGCACGAGAATATACCCAGACCGCTGGCGTTTGGTGGCGAGGCCTGATGATTGACGAGTACGATCTGCATTGGAGCGATCTCAACTGGGTTTCTGAAACGAAACAGCGTTTCCTCCCGCCCAAGGAAGCTGGCGTAGAAGCATTGGACGAAGATCTGGAACAGATGACCATCGATGGCAAGATTGACGCGTTCCTGGCACCTAGAACCAGAGACGGCAAGAAGCCACTGGGGGAACAAATGTTGCGAGGTCTCTTTCCGGACACCGAGAAAAAGGAACGGAATTATTTCGCGCGTACCGGAATCTATCCGTTAAACCACGCGGTCGTCATTCACGATGAAACATTGACCAAATACCCTGACTGTCCGAAGCCATTGTTCGATGCCTATTGCGCGAGCAAAAAACAGTTCTACGCGAGCGGGGGCGATCTGAACCCCTGGGGCGATGACGATAACGGACACGACTTTATCCAGTTCGGTATGACCGATAAGAACCGCGAAATTGTCACAACGCTGTTGCGCTATCTGCACGAACAGAAGTTTATCAGCCGCATTCCAGATATCGATGGGCTTTTCGTCGAAGGTGCCGACGCTTGGGTAGACGGTTAGACAGGTAAATTTATTTTACCCAATCAAATGTCTCGATGAGCGCTCTCCAGTCTGCCCTTTCCCGTTCGCCTTCTTTCCGGACACCAAACATCAATGCCATTTGCTGATTTTCAGAATCGAAAATCTCCAGCGACGTAATTATGCCGTCTTTGGTTGGCTTGCGAACAACCCAAGCGGACGCAATCTGATCTGTACGCAGATGAAGATTGAAACCTTCATCGAGAACGTTGAACCATGGTCCAACCTGTTTGAGGGTTTGTACCGTCCCGCTATGAATTTGTATGACGCCCGGGCTGCCGACAAATATCATGATAGGAAGCCCTGTTTCAGCGGCAATCTCCAATCCATTTTGAAATGAGTCTGACGTAACCTGATAGGCCATGTCTTCGCCGATCAGGCGCATAGCCTGCAATCGACCGACATTTAACTTCTTAAGCAGGACCATGAAGTCATGTACGTCGCGCAACGCGAGCCATTGCTTACGCAAAAGATCGGTATCGATTTCTGAGTCGTCGGCATCAGGTGCGGGAGCTGATGGCACGGTGACCATCTGCACGCGCGACTGATCACTATCAAGATATTTCTGAACCAGAGTGCGATAAGCCTCATGGTCACTATTCTCCACGAGATAAATCTTGTGTACGGCCGTCCCGCTTGTATCAAAAAACTGCAAGCTCTTACGAAGACCATGTGCGGTTACTTCCTCGAGGGCGTAACCTGAGGCCCAGTTGTTCAGAAGAATTCGGAGATCGATATCATCGTTCAGGACAAGCCCCATCGCCCCGTGAATCGAAATGTTGCCAAACACACCGGTTTTCTCGTGAACAACCGTATCATTGCGGGTCAACGCCATGACCGGGCCAAGCGACGGCAGCTCTTCGATCAAACTCCCCCAGGGACCTGCGAGACGCTTTACATCTTCGCCACATCGGGCTGCAACAAGCTGTGCTTCGCTAACCTCGAGCGTTTCCGCCGCATCTCTCGCTCGAAGCGACGGCACATCTTTTTTTAGCTTATTCCAACGATCAGCTAAGCTCATTGGTGCTTCATCTTTTTTGATTGCCAGTTCGGTCATAAGAGTCTCCTTTGATGTAACAATCTGTCCGTTAAAACTCTTCGTACCCTCCCGATAAAAATTCGCCTTGCGAAACAAGTTAGGTTTGCCGGGCCTTCTGACCGGCAAACCTAGCCTTGGTCTCCAATGCCAATTTATTCGTTATGCTAGCGCCCGCCGGTTTTTTATCGGTTGGCAGCTCTGCCCTCTGCGCCGAAGTCACCGATTGCAGGAACCCTGCAGTTACGCCGACCTTCGATCCCACGAGTTGATTACAAAAACCCATCTCATTACCCATAGTTCTAATTGTCTTGGCTTGGCTTGCTGCCGAGACCGCATTGGGTGGCAGGTGGCTTGCTAGATCGTTGCCGGTTTTGGCATCTCATTAAAATCTGACCGGGGTTGTTACGCCCTAGTAAAACAAATTTTACTTGGTCAGAATCAATTTACCTTTTCTGGTTGCTCTTAGTCGGTAGAGACTGTCCTTGTGTCGAATAGTAACCTCCCGGGCTCCCCCCAAGAGCGTTTCACTATCCAAATCAGCGGATGGATCTTCTATGGACCCTCTGTCGCCAAACGAATTTCCTTGCTCTCGATCCTCAATCATTGGGCTAGTGTTTCACCAACTCTATTTTCTCGGGACTTTGCGAATTTCCGACGTTGCCAAGGGTTGTTGATCGTTTTCCACACCGGCAATTTTTGCCGAAGCGGCAAAGTCGGGATCAGCGCCTGAAGCGATCGCATAGGATAGGCTGTCCAGGATGTCAGATGTCTTTTCGCGCCCTACCGTTTGCAACAAACGGGAGATAGCAACATTCATGAGCGCATTGGGAACGTAGCGGCGGAGCTCGACTGCAAGGTCGTCTTCTACCACTTCGACGGTGTTTTGAAAAAAGGCTGTTGCTTCAATTATTGTCGATTTTTCGTCCCAATTTTCAGACATCACAATCGTCTCCTCAAAGCAATTTTAGTGTTCATTTATTATTGCGAATGACTCGCATTCGCACTAAACATACTGATACTAATAATCATTCGCAACAATAAATGATATTCGATAACAGTGAGGCTACTGAAACAATGAAAAAACAAGCAGAAAGCTTAGCCAGTAAACGATACGAACCACCATTCGACAGTACAGAATTATCCGTCGCGCAGCTTCCCTTTGAGCATCAGATAGCTCTTTGGAGTTTAAGAACATATCTGAAGGGACCGAAAGGAGAAGGCAAGGTCAAAGACCAGTTTTATAAAGCGCTTTCCGCGGATTCCGCCTACCAGACCTATGAGGCACTGGAATCAATGATCAGCACTTTTCAAAGACACGGAAAGAGATCTCTTTGGTTCAATTGCCTCTGCAAACCAACACTGACACCGGATGAAATCGAGCTGACAAAATTTTTCCGCGTTGTTCAGACGGACACGCTTTTTGAGATTCGTGAGAGTGCCAGATCTTTGGTCAAAAATGACGGAATTGACGCTGTCGTATATGCCGCATTGACGATGTTCACGGCTCTGGAAACGCGACATACGAAATCCGCCAAAACACCGCCCACATTGGCCCTCTCGACAACGATTCACTAGTCAGATTCGAGCCCAGCCGTCTCTCTCGGACGCTGCGTAGAAAACGTTTTGAAGAACGGGTAACGCTTCGTTCGAAGCGCTCGTGACCGTGTTCGAGAAGGTCGGGACCACGGCCGAATCGATTCTTCATTGATACCTGTTATTTCGCATAGTAAAATTAGTTCCAGCTAACAAAACTAAAATGGCGTGCAAATTAAAAGGTGCGCCGAAATAACAGAGTTGAGGCGGTGGTAAAACCAAGCAAACCTATTTTGCCGGAGTCGCATTCAGCGTCACCTCATGGAGTGAGGTTTTCGTCATGACAATGCAGTCCGCCTATGGCCAAGAGATACCGAAAGAAAATGTTGAGCTGACACATGTCGGTCCCGGGACGCCTATGGGCGAGCTTATGCGGCGCTACTGGCAGCCGATCTGCCTGTCCGATGAACTCGCCAACCTTCCAAAGCGTGTACGCATACTATGCGAGGACCTTGTCGTATTCCGGGATTTACGCGGAAATGTTGGGTGTCTCACCTTGCACTGTGCGCATCGCGGTACCTCTCTCGAATATGGCCGTGTCGAGGCCGAGGGCATTCGTTGCTGTTTTCACGGTTGGGTCTACAACACCCAGGGCAAATGCGTCGAGATGCCATGCGAGTCACCGGAATTCGTCGAGAAAATGGATGTTCACCAACCTGGCTATCCGGTTCAGGAACATGGCGGCCTCGTTTTTGTCTATATGGGTCCTCCCGAACAACAGCCATTGCTGCCGCTCTACGACATCATGGACCCCGACTATTGGGACAATGCGCAGCTGAAAGGCATGCGGTTATGGGAAGACCATTCGATTGGATTTGTGCGCGACTGTAACTGGCTTCAGCACTACGAGAATGTCGTCGACCCTTATCATTTGCTGATTTTGCACAATATGATTTCCGGCGATCAATTTGGCAGCGCCGTCACATCAGGCGATTGGCCCGATATACAATTCGAGGACACCCCTATCGGCGTGAGATACCGGTCGGCGCGGGATCTGCCGAATGGCAACCACATCGTTCGCTATACCGAATGTATTCTGCCCAACCTTTTCATGGTCGCGAACATTCATGAAAAAGGCGAGATACCCAAGGAAAAAGACAAATGCCGGGAAATTTCATGGTGCGTGCCGGTCGACGATGAACAGATTTACGGAATATCGATTGTCGCCTGGCCGACAGAAAACGGAGAGCCCGATCCGAATTGGAAAGCAGGTGTTGATACGCTGACAGACATTCGGCCGGGTAACCTTCGCGAGCGTCCCTATGAAGAGAAACAACGCTGGCCTGATGACATGGAAGCACAGGAAGGCCAACGCACAATCGCCGTGCACGACCTTGAAAATCTAGCGCTCGCCGACCGTGGTATTGTCCTGCTTCGACGTGCCCTCAGAAAGGCTGTCAGAGATGTACAGGCAGGCAAAGACCCACAGAACATTGTGCGCGACCCAGCCCTCAATCACGCTATTGAAACCAATGGCTGGACAAGTGTGATGCCGATCAAAGAGCGGATGGAAGCCGTCTCTTAATCGATCTCGCCCCGGAAATCGCATCGTTAAACTCGAGCTTGGCGTTCTAACAGACGGTGCCGTCTATCTTGCGCGATTTTGTGCATCGCATCCGATGTTGCCGAAAGCCCTCAAGCCGTTAGAATGAAGCACGGTCGTTCATTGTGAACGTCCGCAAATGAAAATGCTTGAGGTTCCGTTTTGCAGTTTGGACTCTATGCACCCGTTCCCCATGTGACCGTCGGGTCGAGCGAAATTCTCGACTCAGTTGCAGGTGGTCAGAAACCCCTGGCAGACGGCACCGTCGATGTGGCGTATCAGCTTGCGAAAGATGTTTTGCTGGAGGCGGAACGCCAGGACTTCGACATTATCCTGTTTGCCGAGAGGCACCTTGGCGCCGATATGGAAGCGTGGATTCTGGGATCGGCTATCGCGTCGCTAACATCGAAGATCCGCGCCATGATTGCTGTGCATCCGGGTCTCTGGAGTCCGCAACTTATTGCCAAGATGGCGGCTTCGCTCGATCGACTGACTCCAGGACGTATGGCGATTAACCTGGTCACCGGCTGGAACGTCGAGGAACATGTGATGTATGGCGGCGACACCATGCTGCATAACGACGATCGCTATATCCGGGCAGAGGAGTTTATCGAGATCGTGCGCGGCATGTGGAAACAGTCGCCCTACAGCTTCAAAGGCCAGTTCTACGACGTCAAAGACTCAGAGTTGCTGCTATGCCCCGCGACGCCCGAACCGCCGGAAATATTTACAGCAAGCCGGTCACCCCGCGGTCTCGATATGATCGCGAAAATTGCCGACTGGTGGTTTGTCGATTACGACAAGGAAGCCGAGACAACCGAAGAGGTTATTGAATCTTTGGAAGAAGCAATGAAGGGCGTAAAGGAACGCGCCGACAAGCTGGGGCGCAGGGTTCGCTTCGCCTATAACCCCTTTGTCTGCTTTGGCGATAGCGTCGAGGATGCGAAGGAGCGCGCCGCACAGTTGGTCACAGTGGATGGCAGCGACGCCGATGTTCGCAAGCTGCTCAACCGCATTGGCCCGGCGATGAAGTCTGGCTGTGTGGGCCCACCCGAGCAGGTGCGCCAGCAGGTCGAGCTTTTCCGCGAAATGGGCATAGAATTGCTGCTGTTCAAATTCGTTCCCAATATCGAGGAGACGCAATCCATCGGTCGCGAGATTATCGCGCCGTTGCGCAAACGATGGGGCGACGTACCGGCAGCCGCTGAATAGGGCATCGGACCGAAATGGGGATTTGATGCAAAATGCTTTTTCCTCATCAATCATACGTTGGTTCAGGTAAAAACCGCATGTTGGCTATCACAGTGAGAAAGCATCTCATACGCGCGACCGGCGCTGTAATCGGCGCCATCCTCTCAATAGGCATAGTATCGGCCCACGCCGAGTCCCCGGCGGCAGCGGCAAAGGCATTCATTGAAACCTTGTCCAAGGATGAGGCGCGCAACGCGCTCGCGGCTTTCGACGCATCGGACCGAAAGAATATTCGCTTTACACCGGGTCGGCGTGGCGGCCTCTCACTCAAAGCCATGGACGCGGGGTCCCGTGTCGCAGCGACCCGCTTGCTTGAAAAGACCCTGAGTGCCGATGGGGTCCGGATGGTTGGATATATTCGCCAGCGGGAAAAAATCCTGGGCGAGATTACCGATAATCCCGGCTACCGCGATCCCGACCTATACTACCTCGCGATTTTTGGGGATCCAGGAAAGGGCCTTTGGTCGTATCGCTTCGAAGGACATCATCTGTCGATCAACATGACCTACCGCGATGACAAACTCATATCCGGGGTTCCCGTTATATTGGCATCGAACCCTGAGAAAACAGATTTCCCGGGAGCGCCTGCGGAATTGTTAGGACCTCTGGTTAGGGATGCACGCGCCTCCGCTGCCGATGAGGCTGCCAGAAAACGTATCATCGAAGCCATGACAGCGCATATCCCTGAGCCTTTCCGGGCCAAATATCGGGCAGGCCTGTCTGGCCGGAATGCTCTCGCCAAGCACAGAAAGACCTGGGGTGGCATGGAACTCCATAGTGACAATGCAATTCTGGAAATCGAGACCGACCAGACAAATCATATCCATATAACCTTCCGGGACAGGGTCTGGGATTTCGGCGGCGTGAAATAACACCGTCAGGCCGTTGAGCACACTAACGGAAAACCAACTTGATAAATTTTGGTTGGAGTGGTGCGCCCGGCAGGATTCGAACCTGCGACCCCAGGATTAGGAATCCTGTGCTCTATCCTACTGAGCTACGGGCGCCCGGACTGCGCTATAGCATACCCCGTAAATCACCGCGATAACTAAACCTCAGGCGCCGGGGTATAGGCCTGCGTGCCCATCTTGTTGGTCAGTATCTTCTCACGACCGCCATGGAACTCGACGATCGCATTCTGATCATCCTTTGCCTGCCGATCCGCCTTTTCGGGGTCGACGATGGCACGGAGCAATTTTTCGTATTCTTTGCAGATTTCCTCATAATCGGGATCACCTGCCAAATTGTTCACTTCCTCCGGATCGGCATCGAGATCAAAAAGCTCGGGCGAATAATCAACATAATAATTGAACTTGAATTTGCCTTTGCGGAGCATAAATCCCCCCGTCGGCGATGCGCTGGCATGATACTGGCTAAACGCGATCCGGTCAGGATCAGACTCCGCCGCCGCGATCTCGAAAAGAGAACGGCCCGGCAGGTCAGATTCTTCGGGAATCGGATCGACACCCGTTGCCTGTGTGATTGTCTGATAAAGATCAACGAGGGACACCGGCGTATCACACATTCCGCCGACCGGCACATCGGGACCAGCGATCATCATGGGTATGCCGGTACTTTCCTCATACATCACCGACTTGCCCCAAAGCCCGCGGGCACCGGCGTTCTCGCCGTGATCGCTCGTATAAACAATACGCGTATTGTCCGTGAGGCCGGCAGCCTCCAACGCGTCCAGAACGCGGCCTATCTGATGGTCGATAAAAGTGCACAAACCGAGATAAGCGGCGACTGCCGCGCGAGACTTTTCAAGGTCCAGGCCATTTGCGTGGGGCTGGCGCAAGGCGACAATATCGACCCACGGATGCCGCTCATATCCCTCCTCCGGGTCGAGCTTGGGGCCGGGCATAGTGGCCGGGTCGTACATGCTGTAAAACGGCTCAGGCACAGTAAGCGGATAGTGTGGCGACAAAAAGCTGACATACAAACACCAGGGTTTTTCATTTTGTGACGCGACATCGCTGGCAAGCCAATCACACGCCAGATCAGCGACCTTGCGATCATATTTCGTATAGTTGGATTCGCCCTCGCAAGCCTTCGCAGCGAAACCGGGCTTCTTCTTGGACTCGGGATCAAACGGCGGCATCGGATCGCGAATGGCTGCGGAAATCGAGCCCACACCATCCTTGATATACATCGGGACCTGACGAACATCGAGGCCAAGCGGATCGTCATCCTTGCGATAGTGTAGCTTGCCAATGGATTCTACGGGGATTCCAGCCTCCTGCAGCCGGTGTCCCCAACCCGAAACCCGCCCGTCATAGGCCGTCGCATTATCCCAATAGCGAATGTCATGGTTATAACGGCCGGTCGCAATGGAAGCGCGTGCCGGGACGCAGATCGGGCATGTCGTATAGGCATTTGTAAAGCGCGTACCGCGCGCTGCCAGTGCATCGAGATTTGGCGTTTTGACCAGCGGATGACCGCTACAACCCATCATCGCCCGGTTGTGCTCATCCGCCATAATAAAAAGGAGATTTGTCGGTTTCATTGCCGTCGTTCTTTTGGTGATGGATTATATTTTTCCATCAACAATACGACACCGGCGCCGAAAATAAACCCGCCGCACAGCTCTATTTACAAAAAAGACGGGCGATATCCTCTCTGCCTTTATGTTTGGCCACAATACAGGCGCGGCGTTCCTGCACGGTCTTGCGGGTAACCTGCTTTCGCATTTGTTGTAACCGCGCCTGACAACGGAGCGAAGCGTTGGTCATTCGGCGAAGTGCCATACTGTACATGCGCGCCGATTGCAAAGGCAGCTGTGCGTGGTGTTTTCCCGGGCGGTAGCGTCCCTTCTTGCCAGCACATCCTGTCAGATCGTACTTGTCCCGGGGGCGGCAGCGGCCCGCCGCGGGATCCCAGCGGCTGTAGGGCATATACCGCTTTTTGCGCGGCATACAGAGGCGGGTCTTGGGGTCAAGCCGGTCATCGGCAATACAGGGTTTCACCTGCATCTTGCGTAGCCTCGCAGCGATTAGCGCGCAGTGTTTCGATTGCTGGCCGATAATTCGCGCCCGCGTCGCATTGCGCTTTTGTTGCAGGGTTTGCGGCCCTTTGTTGTTCGCAGCGGTCTGCTGCAGACCCGCGGCGTGGACAGAAATATTGGTGATTAGGAATAATCCCGCGCATATGGTCGCCAGAATCAGCTGCCGCATCGCGTTCTCGCTCTCGAAATTTCACCTTTTTCAGGTGAAATATTGGCAGGAAAAGATGACGACAGGCTTAACGCTTCCTGGCATTGGTTCAATCAAAGGGGATTGAATAGCCAAGGCTTAAAACTTCGGTCCCCGGATTGGTATCCCCGATACTGGCATTCGATAGATGATAGAAAATCAACCCGAGACGGTGACGGTTTTCAAACTGGTAGGCGACTTCCAATGCCGAGCGAAATTCGATGGTGTGCCCCAGATCCTTGCCGTCTCCATCGGTATAGGCTCCGGCCGCAAATGACGGCGTAAGGACAAATTTGCCGAGTTTCCAGTCCAGCGCTATACCGCCATATCCATAAACCGCTTTATCTGTCGTCCCCATCAAGCCGACGAAGGGGTGGATTTTCCAAAACAGCTTTTTAAATCGCCATTCGGCGCGGAATTCGACAGCGTCCTGGTTGTCGTTGATGTCGAAATACCCCACCCCCAAAGTCAGATAGCTTGGATCGTCAGAGCGAAACCCAACCTGGCTAAGTTGAGCCACAGGCTTTTTAGCGGGAGCGCGGACTATGGAACTGCGATGCGGACTCTTCGAAGCAGGGATCGATGTTGGTATCGGTATCGCGATTGGTGGCGGCAGGGAGCCCGGAATTGTTGCGGCGCCAGGCGCTTGTGTCCCTCGTACAGGGGGGGTGGCTTGAACCCGATTTACGACGCCTGGAGTCGCGACCGGTGCAATGGAAGTACCTGCTCCGGACCCCTGTAGACGTATCACCGGCGGTGGCGTATGTCCGCCAACATTTGCAAAAGGGTGCGGTTCATAGAGGAGGCGGGACATATCATAGGTAGTCGTTGCTGCTTGCGTTGTCGACGCTACCGATAGCGCCACTAAGGGTGCGATCAACGATTGAATAATGTGCTGATTTTGTTTCACGTCAGACCACCTTGGAAAAGGACCGTTGCCGTGATGATCTTACGGATTCGGCTCAGCAGCGCAACTGGCAACGCTTTTCCTGACAATCGAACCTCAGTTCTATCTCCGGTGCTTAAGCCTTTCCGAAGCTCTGATAAGCGCGGCGCGAATACCTGGCTCCATCGCAGAATGTCCAGCGTCAGGGACCACGACATACTCCGCTTCGGGCCAGGCTTCATGCAGCGCATTGGCCGTTCTAATCGGACAGACCATGTCGTAGCGACCCTGCACGATCACCCCCGGCAAATCGCGAATTTTATCAATCCCCTCCAGGAGCGCGTTCTCCTCCATAAAGAGATCATTGACAAAGTAATGCGTCTCGATACGCGCAAGCGCATAGGCAAGGGCATCGCTACTAAACGCAGCAACGGTTTCGGGGCTCGGCAAAAGTGTTGAACACGCTCCTTCATACGCACTCCATGCGCGTGCAGCGGGCAAATGCACAGCCGGATCGCTATCCATTAAACGCTTGTGGTAAGACGCCAGGATGTCTTTTCGTTCATCATCGGAAAGCTGTTCAACGAGACGACCCCAAATTTCCGGATAGACGGTCTTCATTCCATACAGAAACCAGTCCAGTTCTTCGGGACGACCCAGGAATATTCCGCGAAGTACAAATCCGATACATTGCTCGCGGTGCGCCTGGCCGTAAGCGAGAGCAAGTGTGCTACCCCAAGAGCCACCAAACACAAGCCACCGGTCGATACCGAGATGTTTTCGCAGGGTTTCAATATCGTCGATCAAATGCTGGGTCGTATTGTTGTTCAGCTCGCCTTGCGGCTCTGAACGGCCTGCCCCACGTTGATCGAATATGATTACGCGATAGGCCGCGGGATCAAAAAATCGGCGATGCACCGGTGTTGCCCCAGCCCCGGGTCCGCCGTGCAAAAACATTACCGGTACGCCGTTTGGATTTCCCGACTGCTCCCAGTACATGATATGGGTTTCATCCAGCGCCAAATGCCCGGTTTCATATGGATTGATCGGTGGAAATAGCTGTTCGCGGGTCATTAACACGGACTCTGGCCTCAATGGTACCAAGTACAATCACCCTGCCTCTCATCGCTGGGTAATTGATCGGATCGGCGCTATTCTATAGCGAACCATTTGACCGTTGGAAAGCCAGAGAGAGCGAGAATTATGCGTCTGAGCGTTACGATAATCTCTGTAATTCTCGCTGCCGGCCATACCGCCGGTTTGAACGCCCGAAATTTACCGGCCCAGCTGCCGGAAACGGTTTCGCGAGGCATCGTAAAATCAATAATCGATGGCGATACGCTGGTGCTGCAGAATGGCTCGGAAGTTCGTCTGGTCGGGATTCAAGCACCGAAACTGCCCTTGGGACGCAAGAATTTTCCAGTCTGGCCTTTGGCGCCCGAGTCAAAAGGACTGCTTTCCAAATTAACAATGGAGAAACCGATAAAGCTGCGGTATGGCGGCCGGAAAATCGACCGTCATCGCCGTTTATTGGCTCATCTCTATCTTTTGGACGGGCGATGGATCCAGGGCGAATTGCTCAAAGCCGGTATGGCACGGGTTTATAGTTTTTCTGACAACCGAACCCGAGTTCCAGCAATGCTGAAAATCGAAGCCGCCGCCCGCGCGGCAAAACGCGGAATTTGGCAAAACGCCTATTATCGAATTCGCAGCAATCGCGAAGCGGGGCGCTTTATTGGAACGTTTCAGCTTATTCAAGGGAAGGTCCTCAAGACTGCTGTCGTCCGCAAACGTGCCTACCTCAATTTTGGGCAAAACTGGCGAAACGATTTTACGATCACCATGTCCCCAAGGATGATGCGCCGTTTCTGGAAGAAGGGCCCGACGATTAAATCGTATGAAGGAAAAACAGTGCGTGTAAGAGGCTGGCTAAAAAGGTTTAATGGCCCCATGATCGAGGCAACCCATCCCGAACAAATAGAGATTTTAGAGTGACAAAATCCCAACGTATTATCGCTATTACCTTAGCGGCAGGAACTCTTCTTTCATCACTTTCCGGATGTACAACCAACCCGGCCACTGGTGAAAGTGTCTTTACCGGGCTATCAAGCGACGAATCAGAACTCCGCGTAGGTCGACAACAACACCCAAAAATCATCAAGGCCTTTGGCGGCGAGTTTGGATCACCCGAACTAAAACGTTATATCGACAGCATTGGTCAATTGCTGGCGCGCACGGTGGAACGTAAAAATTTCAAGTATTCTTTCACTATACTTAACTCAGATGTCGTCAATGCGTTCGCATTGCCCGGAGGCTATATATACATCACCCGCGGACTGCTGGCCCTGGCGGAGAACGAAGCTGAAGTCGCCGGTGTTTTGGCTCACGAGCTCGGACATATTACGGCTCTGCATCATGGGCAACGCGAAGGCCAGGGATTGCTTGCCAATATCCTGGTTGCTGGCGCAGGAATTGCAGGCGGACGGCCTGCTGCAGAGCTTGGCAATGTCGTGGCGTCGGGCGCCCTCAGCGCATACTCACGTGAACATGAGCTTGAATCGGACAGCCTCGCGCTGCGTTACCTGTCACGTGCAGGGTACGACCCTAATGCAATGGTCAGCTTCCTGCGCAAAATGCGGGCATCATCCCGCCTTACCGCAAAACGTCTGGGGCAGTCTCCGGATAAAGTTGATGAATTCAGCTATCTGGCAACGCACCCCGCGCCTGCGGATCGCGTCCGCATCGCCAGCGAAAAAGCCACTCAATACAGTGTCAAAAACCCCATGCGGGCACGCGATATATATCTGCGAAAAATTAATGGGATGCTTTACGGCGACGATCCAGATCAAGGGTTCATACGTGGCCGCATCTTCGCGCACCCCAAACTAAAATTCCGTTTTGAAGTCCCTAAAGGGTTCCGTCTTTTCAATTCACCTCGAGCGGTTTACGCAAAAGGCCCAAATGATGCGACAATCATCTTCGATTCAGCACGGCGTCCCGCGGACGGACCCATCAGCTATTACCTGCGGGAGATTTGGGCGCGCAACGTAAACCTTCGGAACGTGGAAAAGCTCAGAATAAATGGGCTCGATTCTGCAACCGGAATTCTAAGACGGCGTGGTGTAGACATTCGGGTGGTCGCCATCCGAAAGGATTTACAGACGATCTACCGATTTATGTTCCGCACAAAACCACGGGACACGGCACGGCTTTCAAGGGCTTTGCGTCAAACCACACACAGTTTTCGGCTTCTAACCGATCGCGAGACAGAGGGCCTCAAACCCCTGCGTATCCGGGTGGTTAGGACACGACGCGGCGACAGTGTCGCCTCTATGGCTCGACGAATGGCAGGAGACGATGGTTTCAATGAAGAACGTTTCAGAGTCTTGAACGGCCTGCATGACAACGCCCGTCTTCGTCCCGGTCAACGGGTCAAAATTATCGCTGATTGAGCACTTCAAATACTTGCAAAAATAGTAAATTGGCGGAGGCGTAAATTCCCGGGTTTTCGCTTTCGCGTGGCCCGGCAATATTCAGGACGTTGATTTTTCTGTCCCTTATCCAATCGCTGATCGCCGTCGCGTCACAATTTGCGGGTTCAACGATCAATACCGGCTTCTCAAGTTCGTGCGCGATATCGGCTGTAAGCGCAGTCCCGCCCTCGAGCGGTAAAGGCGAAAAAATTAAAGTTGCGTCGGAATCTGTAGCGTTGCGTCGTGTCCTCTCATAATAATCCTCTGCTTCGGTTTCGGTAAGGAGATAACGGTCGGATATCACACCATCTTCCGCCAATCTGCCCTTTGGACACCAGCCAACATGTGGCACAGCACAAGCGATCGCAGCATCCAGCGCCGCTCGATCGACCCCTGTCTGACCACCGGAACAGATTTTAAGGAAATTTGGCATTTGCCTAATTCAACTCTGTTATATTTGAAGCACGCGTCGCAAGCGCCTAGGTTATTCTTATGACCGATCTCGTCAAAGATAATGACAACCGGGCTGTCGCTGACCTGCGACGGCCAAAATTCCGCATGTCGATCGCCTCGGCGTTGATGCTCGGCTTTGGCCCTCTGGTGTTTATTGCAGCAGCCAGTGTTCTTGGGATCGGTCTATGGAGTGCGAGCATAAACACGATTCAGCTCATTCGCGACCGTGATCAGCTTTCGATCGACCTCATGGAGCAACAGCTCCGCGGACACATTACACCTATGATGGAGAGCAATAAGTTTGTCGCCGATCTCGTCTCTTCTGGCGAAATTGACCCTAATGACAAGAAAGCGCTTGGGAACCAGATACGCTATAGCTTGGCCGCTACGCCGCAAGTAATCAGCGCTGTGTTTATCGCGTCGGATTTTCAAGCGACGCTTGTAAGCCGAGTGGGCGATGAACTTGGTATTACGACCGAAAACTGGCGAAATCAAAAGGGTATCCCCGAAGCAATCATCGAGAGCCAGAGTGAGACGCAACCATATTGGGGCCCTCTTATTTGGGCTGACCGCATTAAGGCGACACTGCTTAACAGGCGGGCGCCGGTATTTCGAAACGGTCAATTCATTGGCGCCTACGCCACCAGTGTCGCAATTTCAGATTTGTCGCAATACCTGGCAGCTCTGGACACATCATCACAGAACGTTCGCAGCTTCCTTCTCTATGGCGACAAATATGTATTGGCGCACCCCAATATGGCTGGCGGAAGCTACTCACGCGATCGAAACGAACCTATTCCGGATTTAACGACAGTAGGTGATCCCGTTTTACAAAATATATGGAACAAAGAGTTGCAACGTCCCGGTATCGGCTCCGCCAAGCGGACCGATGGCCACCTGCTAGATTTTAACGATGATACGTATGTTTTTATTTATCGCCGGGTAGAGGGATTAGCCGCCGTTCCCATTTACATCGGCCGATATATCAAGCTGGAAAGATCTATCGGAGCGCCATTTGTCCGATTGTGGCGCGCCGGTGTCGCCGGACTGATTGTCGTGGTCATCGCGGTAATCGCAGCACTTTTGCTGGGGCGCAGGATGGCACGACCTGTCCGTGGTTTGGCAGAAGCAGCCGACCAGATTAAAGACTTGCAGCTTGAGCCGCCGCCTCAATTGAGGCGCAGCCATTTAAAGGAACTCGATGACGCGGCAACGGCCTTCAACTCAATGACCACAGGCCTAAAGTGGTTTGAAACCTACGTCCCAAAAACATTGGTCCATCAGCTACTCAGCGACGATAGTGCGTCTTCCCGAATTGCCTCGGCCGGGCGGGAGGTTACTGTGGTATTCACTGATATACGCAGTTTTACAACATTGTCGGAATCACTCGCTGCAACCGAAATAGCAACACTCCTCAATGAGCATTTTGGACTGGTCGCGAAGTGCGTCGAGGAATCCGACGGCACGATCGACAAGTATATTGGCGACTCTGTCATGGCTTTTTGGGGCGCTCCAACCGAATTGAAAGATCATGCAAGTCGCGCCTGTACAGCGGCATTGGCGGTAAGAAAGGCCATAGATTCAGAGAACAAAAATCGAACTGCCAACGGCCAGCAGGCAATCAAGATGGGTATTGGCATTCATACTGGTAATGTGGTCGCGGGCAATATTGGTGCGCCCAGCCGGATCAATTACACACTTGTGGGTGATACCGTAAACCTGGCGCAGCGCATAGAGCAGCTTTGCAAGCCAATGGCCGAAACGGAAAGCGATGTAACGATTTTGGTGAGTAGTGCTGTAGCCCAAAGTGTTGGACCAGAATTTGAATTGGAGGATCTGGGGTCGCAACCAATTAGGGGGCGCGCAGAGCCCATAGATGTCTTTCGCCTAAAATAAAACGCCGCGCGTTTCCACGCGCAGCGCTTTAAATCATCCTTAAAAACGGCCTTACGCAGCCTTGATCAGCATATTCTCGAGTTTTTGCGTCGCTGCATCAGGCTCGATCTTCTCCACCAAAGCGAGCTCCAATGCCAGGCGGTTAATTGCCGCTTCGTACATCTGACGCTCACTATAGGACTGATCGGGTTGATCGGGCGGCCTGTGCAAATCGCGCACAACTTCCGCTATCGCAACCGGGTCACCGCTATTGATCTTAGCCTCATATTCCTGTGCGCGCCGGCTCCACATTGTCCGTTTCGCACGCGCACGACCTTTTAGCGTCCCAATTGCCGTTTGCATCTTATCCTTGCTACTGATTTTACGCAGACCTGATTCCTGTGCTTTACCTACCGGAACCCGGAGCGTCATCTTTTCAGCAGCAAAATTAATGACAAACAGTTGCAAATCGAAACCTGCAACCTCTTCCTTCACAATATCCGTTACCTGGCCAACGCCATGGGTCGGGTACACTACATAGTCTTTAACCGAAAATGGCAGTTTTTTTGCCTTCGGCTTAGCTTTCGCTTTAGTCGCCATAAATCTCTCTCGTCAAAACGCAGGTGCGATCAAAACCCTTGCAATTTGGGGCTATTGCTGAAATTTGCCGATTTCTCCGGCCTATACTTCAGATATAGTGGGTATTTCACCCATATCCAACCCGGCGCGATACTTAATATATCACACGCACAAGCACCGTTAATATACAGTACTGTAACATAAATTTTGACTAAAGGACAGGCTTTCTTACCGAATCGGCTTTTTAGGCGGTCTTCCGCTACTCAACCCCGTTGAACAGGCATTTAGTCTTCAGAACCAGGATTTTCGCTGAAGTGTTCATCATACTTGTTGGCGACGTCTTTCCACTCATCCGCATCTGCCGGCGGGTCGCCCTTGCGGGTAATATTTGGCCACTCTTCCGCATACTTCGCGTTCACTTCAAGGAACTTTTCCCCTCCGCTTTCAGTATCGGGCTGAATGGCCTCAGCAGGGCATTCGGGCTCACATACGCCACAATCAATGCACTCATCGGGATGAATCACCAACATATTTTCGCCCGCATAAAAACAATCTACGGGACATACCTCAACGCAATCCATGTATTTGCATTTAATACAATTTTCCGTGACGACGTATGGCATCCTTGTCTCCGATAAATCCCCCCGGTTCAAAATAACGCGGTGGCCCTGTTACTCAACAAATAAGCTTACTACTACAATTTCTGTACTATTTCAGAGCGTTCGGCGCAACGCCCTTCTATAACAAATTTTAAATTATGAACGATGTTCTGGCATTTCATTTTCGCCAAAGTAAATTTTATCCCCTAATCGCGCTGTTTTTGTGCAATTGCCCTCTTGCGGGCTTCGCCACGATCCCTGTCGGTCACATAAATCAATTCGCCGATACGCCGCATAAGCTGGTCCTCAAATGGGTCCGCTTCGCCGTCAGCGTAAGCAACGAGCCAGAGGCACTCCATAAGCTCTACGCGATCTTCGTAGGAAAGCCCGTTGCGGATAGATGACGTTATTCCATATAGCTGTACGGAACCTTCCACTTCGGCTTCTGCCCGGGCGATTATTTGACCAGCGGTCTCTTCTTCGAGGGAAAACCGGTCGCGAACAAAAGCCAAAATCCTCGCGCGTTCCAATTCGTCAAAATTCCGGTCAACCATCGCTACTTCGATGAGCAATGCTGCGGCCGCAAACTGAACATCGTCTACTGAACTGTTCTGAGAGCCATCATCCTCGGCGAAACCCAATAACTCTTGAATTCTTTTTATCACCATACATCCTTGTTTCGGTCCCGCTTATCCCATCGCGCGACTGGCACCGGCCCCACTCCCCGCACCTTCGGGACACGCGGTGCCTCATCCGATAAATCTTCATACAACAACTGTGCTTCGGGTGCTGGTCCACGACGTGTACCAAGTCCTAATACCTTTACAACGCGTATGTGGTGCGATTGGGGAAACGTGACAACCTGTCCAACGCGAATACCAAAATGAGCTTTTTGGACAATCTTTCCATCTACTCGTATTCGTCCCGATCCGCATACTTTTCCAGCGAGGGAGCGGGACCGAAAAAATCTTGCGTGCCAAAGCCATTTGTCCAGGCGAATCGACGGGCCTGGCTCAGTCAAAGTTCAAGCTCCGATAGTTTTGCAAAGGGAGAGTCTTCCATTCCGCCCGGTACAGAGCGTTTTAACTTTTTCTTTTTTACACCCCTTTTTACTTGTTGATGCCTCTTGGAATGTTTGCGGGAAACAGATCCATCGGGGTGAACAGCATATCCAAGGCGCCGAACCAGTGATTTCGTCTCTGCAGGGCCCAATCCGAGAATGGACGAAATTTCATTTGGCAAATCAAAGGATTTAGCGCGGGCCAGTCTCAGTAAGTTTGTCGCAACTCGGTCAAGAATATCCGCACGGACCAGATAATCACCCACTGTCACAAAACCAATCGACGCAAAGAATGCGTCATTGGTATCTTTTTCCTTAGAAACGGTCGTAAGACCTGGACGCGGCAAGCCGGGGACATCCTCGGAGTGCCAAACCGACCACAACAGAGCCCGCATGGCGACAGCGCGAGGTTTCAATAGCGACGCTATATAAATCGTCTGAGGACCTATTCGGACGCCGCTTGAACGCAACTTCTTGCGCTCATCAGCGCTAAGAGACTCAATCTGTTCCCTGACAGATACACGCGATACCGACCCAAGTCCTTCTCGCAACTGAAAGACGAGGCCTCTTCCAGCACCTGAAAATTTCGAATCCGGCAAGTTCACAAGAGGTGTAAAAATTCGATGTACTGTTTCATTGAACCATGTCGTTAGCCGCGTTTCGACGCGATCTCGTAGTCCAGCAGGTAAAATTGTACTGATTGCTACCTCGGATCGTGGCGACAAAATGTTCACGCCTCGCACCAAGCGTCCGAGCTTTTGTTCACCCCATAAAATCACCCCTTCTTCGGACAGGACTAATTCGTCATCCTTTGCTTGCTCGATCGATGCCACTCGTCGCGCAATCTCCCGCTGCAAACCACGATGTGCAGCCGCCATAAGCAGCCTGCGATCACCTGATCCCGCTGATTTGTCCGGAATGAATCGGAGCCCCTCTAACCGGCCAACCAAAACCCCTTCCACGAAGACCCGGTCATCATCGCTAACATCGGCGTCGGTCTCTTTGCCACGAGAGCGAACCAAAACAGCACTACGCCGATCAACAAATCGTTGGGTTAGCCTTTCATGTAGCGAATCGGATAAGCGATCTTCAATCTGGCGGGCTCGTTCTTGCCAACCTTCTGCGTCGTCGATCCAGTCAGATCGATGGGAAACATAGGTCCAGGTCCGAGTATGCGCAATTCGCGCCATTAACGTATCGATATCACCATCAAAGCGTTCCAGCCGAACCAACTGGTCAGCAACCCAATCTGCCGGCAAGCGGCCGTCTGCCGTCGCCAAATGGCGAAATATTGTTCCCAATAAACGCACGTGGACATCCGCCATTGTTTTTCTGAAATCGGGTATCTGGCAAACCTCCCACAATAGACGAACCATGTCAGGATTACCTGCTAAAGCGGCAATGGATTTGTCCTGAGCGAGAAGGCGAAGGACTCGATGATCTTCGGCTTCCCGGACGCGACGCAAAACCCTGGACGGCGGCATTTCATCAAGGCTCTTAGCCAATGAAGTCAAATTCTTGAAATTGAGATCACTGTTGCGCCACCAAATACCGCGAATGTTTTGAAAGCGGTGGTTCTCAATGGCTTCAACGGATTCCGGATCCAAAGGCCCCAACTCGGCTGAGGTTCCAAATGTCCCGTCTTCCATATAGCGTCCGGCACGACCGGCAATTTGCGCGATTTCATCAACAGCTAAAGGCCGCCGCCGCAAACCGTCGAATTTATGCAACCGCCAGAATGCGACATGTTCGATATTCATATTCAGGCCCATGCCGATCGCATCAGTGGCAACGAGATAATCGACCTCGCCTTCTTGATACATCTGTACCTGAGCGTTGCGGGTGCGTGGACTAAGAGCCCCGAGCACGACCGCCGCACCACCTGATGTGCGCCTGATCTGTTCCGCTAGCGCGTAAACATCATTCGCCGAGAAGGCAACAATTGCGCTTCGCCGTTTCATTCGCGTCAATTTTTTTGGGCCACTGTAGCTCAGCTTGGAGAATCGTGGACGGGAGATGAATTCAGCGTCGGGAACCAGCTTCCGGAGAATTGGCTTGATCGTCTCTGACCCCAAAAACATGGTTTCCGCTTGGCCGCGCGCGCGCAGCAATCGATCTGTAAAAAGGTGTCCGCGTTCGGGGTCGGCGCAGAGCTGGATTTCGTCAACGCCAAGAAAATCAACAAGACGCGCCACCGGCATCGATTCAACGGTGCATAAAAAATAGCGCGCAGAAGATGGAACGATTTTCTCTTCGCCGGTCACCAAAGCGACATGGCGCTCACCCACCAGCCCAACAACACGGTCATAATTCTCCCGCGCCAGAAGCCTTAGCGGAAATCCTATCATGCCTGTGCGATGGCCAAGCATGCGCTCGATCGCGAGATAGGTTTTCCCGGTATTCGTCGGGCCCAAAACAGCCGTTATCTTGGGAGAGTGCACCGGCGTGGACATGCGTAAAGCATGGCCATTTCGCGAGCCGGAAACAAGAGCTGTTTAACGTGACTTTCAGAAAATTAGGTGTAACAGAGCACTTGCAGAGACCGCTTCAAGGTCACATATTCTGGCCCAACAAATCATTATAAGTAGAGAAGAGACAGCCGAGCATGACCGCTGAAACCCTTAGCTTTCAAACAGAAGTCGGCAAGATTCTAAAAATTGTCGCGAACTCGCTCTATAGCGACCGACAAATATTCTTGCGCGAATTAATTTCCAATGCATCAGACGCCTGTGACCGATTGCGCTACCTGGCCATAACCGAACCGTCGCTAACGGCAGACGATTCTGAATTTAAGGTCGAGTTATCTATCGACAAGAAGGCCAAGACACTGACCGTCTCTGACAATGGCGTTGGAATGAATCGCGAAGCATTAATAGAGGATCTCGGTACAATCGCGCGTTCCGGCTCTTCCGCGTTTATTGATGCTCTCAGCAATGACAACGAAGACAATGTTGCCCTGATTGGCCAATTCGGAGTTGGGTTCTACTCTTGCTTTATGGTTGCCGATTCCGTTGAAGTAACCAGTCGGCGCGCTGGCGAAGACCAGGCGTGGAAGTGGACCTCCGACGGAGAAGGCGAATTTACAATCGAGGAAGCGGATCGTGAGAACCGCGGCACCTCGATTACAATGAAACTCAAAAAAGACGCCAAGGAATTCCTGGAGCCAACACGTCTCCGCCATATCGTCTCCACCTATTCGGACCACATTTCGCTTCCGATCCAGATGGAAATTGATGGCTCAGAGGAAACGCTAAACCAGGCCTCCGCCCTTTGGACACGGCAAAAGAAAGATATCAAGCCCGAGCAATATACTGAATTTTATCGTCACATCGGCCATGCGTTTGACGAACCGGCGACGACTATTCATTGGCGAGCGGAAGGGCGCGTACAGTATACGGGCCTCCTTTTTATCCCCTCTATGCGGCCGATGGATATTTTTGCGCCTGAACGCAAACATGGCGTAAAGCTTTATGTAAAACGCGTATTCATCACAGACGATTGCGAAGGGCTATGTCCGCCCTGGCTGCGCTTCATTAAGGGACTGGTTGATTCTGAGGACCTTCCTCTCAACGTCAGCCGCGAAATGCTTCAGAATAATCCGGCACTAACGCGAATCAAATCTGCGTTGGTAAAACGTGTCCTGGGTGAGCTTAAGAAACAGGCTGACAAGAAACCGGAAGAGTATGCCACTTTCTGGGAGAATTTCGGCGCTGTCCTGAAGGAAGGTATTTATGAGGACCAGGAGAACCGCGACGCTGTCTTAAAACTCGCACGCTTCAAGAGCACACATGGCGACGAACTCACCAGTCTTGAAGACTATATTGGTCGAATGAAAGAAGGCCAGGAAGCCATTTATTACATCTCCGGCGAAGACGTTGAGGCCTTGGCCAAAAGCCCGCAACTCGAAGGGTTCAGATCGCGCGGGATCGAGGTGTTGTTTATGACCGATCCGGTCGATGAATTCTGGTTGCCCGCCGTTGGAACCTACGAGGAAAAACCTCTTCGGTCCGCTACGCGTGCCGGTACTGATCTCAACGATATTAAATCGGAAGATGCTAAAGCGGACGAGAAGGACGATTCCGAATCCGACAACAACGACGACACGCCCGGTCTCGATGCGCTCGTCGCCATGATCAAGTTGGAACTTGGCGACAAGGTCAAAGACGTCCGTTTGTCGAACAGGTTAACTGACAGCCCGGTCTGCCTTAGTGCCGATGAAGGCGATATCGATATCCGACTTGAGCAACTTTTGCGCCAGCACAACCAACTCAACGAACAGGTCAGCCGGGTTCTGGAAATCAACGGCAAGCATCCGCTGATTACCGCGCTTGCAGGAATTTCCGGTTCAGATGGCGCCGGAAGCAAAGTCAGCGACGCAGCCTGGTTGCTGCTTGATCAGGCCCGGATTCTGGAGGGAGAGCCACTGCCTGACCCGACGGCTTTCGTCCGCCGTATGGCCGATCTGATGGCCAAAGGCGTGGCGGCTTAATGGCGACATGGGATCACGAAACAGATAGCTGTACCTTTGGCGACATCGATGTACGCCGCGTTGTCGATATGGAAGATGGTGCCTTCCCTGCCTCGCATCTATTTCCGGATTCAAACTTAGAGGAAATCAGCGCACTCAGTCAGCGTTTTGGGGAGAAGCATATCAACCCAGAGACACTCGACCTCTATTTAAGTTTTCACGCCTATATTGTTAAAACCGAAAAATGCACGATTTTGGTCGATGCCTGTGTCGGGAACGACAAAGATCGGCCCGGGCGCCCAATATGGACTAATCGATCAGGCCCATTTCTTGAAAACCTCGCGAAGCAAGGTGTCGCGCCCGACGATATCGACTTTGTAATGTGTACCCACCTGCATGCCGATCATGTCGGATGGAACACAAAAAAAGTGAATGGCGAATGGGTCCCGACTTTTGCCAATGCGCAGTATTTATTTGCCGAACGCGAATACCAATTTTGGCAACAGGAACAGGCCCAAATTAGCGAACCTATTATGTATGGCTCACATGCCGACAGTGTTTTACCGATCATGGAATCGGGACAGGCAAAACTCATCGACACCAACCATGAAATTACGACCGGCATATATACCGAGCCGGCTTACGGTCATACGCCCGGCAATATGGTGCTGAATATTTCAGAAGGCAGCAAAACCCATGCCGTGATTTTCGGCGATGTCATGCATCACCCCATTCAGCTTGCGCACCCTGAATGGTCGACCTGTTTTTGTGAAGATCCGCAAATGTCGAGTGAGACTCGAACGTCTCTACTGAGCCGGTACGCCAACACGGAAACTTTCGTACTTCCGGCACACTTTCAATCGCCAGGGTACGGGCCGGTGGAACGCGACGGCTCCAGCTTCAAAATGAAAGATGGTATAGGCGAAAAGTAATTCAGACTTTAATGCCGCTAAAGGGCGCGCGCTGACCGGCCTGTTCCATCAACGGAATTACCTTGTCGATCCACTGTTTGCATTCAGTTTTGTAATCGACCCAGGACAGCAGAATTCCATCAACATCCATCTCAATGAGATCACCCATACTATCGACAATCTGTTCCGGTGTTCCAATTAGAGGATAGCCCCCGTGTCCACCAATAAAATGCCGCCGAAACTGATCGAGCACTTCTGACGGCAGGGTTTCTGACTGCATGTCGAAAATTTCCAGGAGATTATTGACCGCAACATAGTCGCCTTTTTCAACGATGTAGTGTTCAGCATAGTCTCGCGCTTCTTTTTCCGTATCGCGGCAAACGATATAAGCGTGTATCCAGACTTCGATTTCTCGACCCGCCTCTGCTGCCATCGTTTTCAGATTCTTCATTTGCGCTTTGCCGCCTTCAATGTCGCGTTCCTTTAGAATCACGAAATTCATGTCGGCCTGGGTAGCAGCAAATTTCTGTCCTGCCGGAGACCCCCCAGCATTCATCACCGGTGGCATCGGTTTCTGAATAGGCTTGGGTTCGCTCCAAACCGCTTTGGACTGAAACCAGCGTCCATCGAAATCGAATTCGCCATCAGTTGTCCAAATCCGACGAACAAATTCCAACCATTCAGTGGCGTATTCATAGCGAACTTCGTGCTCGTTCCACTCGGCACCGAACATCTCAAACTCATTTTTGAACCAGCCGCACACGACGTTGAATGCAAACCGGCCACCCGAAATATGATCGATGGTCGCACATTGCTTGGCCGCTGCCACGGGGTGCACCAGTGGCACATGGGCAGTCGAAAAAATACAGCTATAGTTGGTGATCGCGGAAACGGCTGCCGCCCAGTTAAAAGTCTCGAATGTACGGTTATTGAAGTTGGTCTCGCCGCCATACCCTTTCCAGCGCGCGACGGGAAGAAGCACCTCAAATCCGGCCTGATCGGCCATTTGGACGACTTCCTTGGTCTCCGGCCAGGTCATATCCCATGTATTTTCGGCCGTGGTAATCGTCGAACCATGAGAACAGTTCATGGCAATGATGCCGATCTTCATCTTGTTGTCGTTATAGAGCGGATTTTCGCTAACGGGTCTTTCAGTCATGGCGGTGATCTTACAGATTTCGACCGAAAAAAAAATGGTGGGAGTAGCGTCCCACCATTCATTTCTAGAACTAGTTAAACCTATTTTTTACAGGGCAATGCCGGATGCGTGTCCACCAAATGCCACTTCTTGTTTTTCATCGTCATTATGTAAGCTGGCAACTGTGCGTCCCCCGTTTTCTCGAAACAAACCTTGCCTTGAACGAGATCGAACGTGGTCGTCAACAGCGCATCCCGGATTGCGGTGCGTTCCGCCTTGAGGTTTTTGGGATCGCCCGTGACTTTGGCCACTTCCATCGCTTTCTTGAACACATAGACAATGTCATAGGCCGACGCATCAACATGGTGCGGCCACGGCTTGTCGATTCCGCGCTTCTTCACCTCAGCAACATACTTTCGGCTGAAATCGCGTGTCCTTTCGTTGAGATCGTAATAAAATGACGCAGCAAACACCGCACCGTCGGCATCTGTGCCCATTTTATGGACGATATCCGGATCAGCCCAGATTTGCGCACCAATGATGGGTACATTGATCTTTTGACGCTTCATTTCCTTGACGACCCGGATGGCAATTGGCGCAATTCCGGCGAGACCGACATAGTCGATCTTCTTGCCTTTTAGTTGTGAAACCTGCGGCGAGACATCGAAAGCCTTGGTGGCAAATCCTATTGGTCCGGTAATCTTGACCTTCTCCTTGGTCAGGATTGGTTTCATGATAAACAGCCCAACGGCTTTGGATACCACATCATCAGTGCCATATAGGACCGCAACCGACTTCTTCATCGCGCCCCGTTTCTTCATGGTTTTCACAACCCGAGCAAATTGTAGAAATTCGCTCTCCGTCAGGCGATAAGCGTATGAATATTTATCAGCGAGCTTCGGTGCCGAAGATGCATTTGGAATCTGGACGATTTTTTCCCTCTCACCCGCCGCAAACGCAACGCGTGCTTCACTTGATGAGAACGGTCCGATAACACCGAGTGCTTTGTCGTCACGGGCAAATTTCCGAACGGCCACCACCGCCTGTTTCGGGTCACCCGCTGTATCGAATTTTACAATGCGGAGTTTCTTGCCATTAATGCCGCCGGCTTTATTGATTTCGGCGACGGCAATATCGACCGCAATTTCCGTCGTCTTATTGGTTGTAGAATAAAGCCCCGTCTTACCAAAGCTCAGCCCCAGAACAATCTCATTGGCCGATAGACCGGTGGTTCCAAATAACAGGACGGCAACCATTGCCGCCGGTGCAAGTTTTTTAACCCACATAACCGTCTCCCTAATCTCGCATTTACAAAGTTTTAATATTTTCTGTCGCTAAAGATATGGCGAATTGGTGCCAAGTTCCAATCCCGATTTATAGCGTAAAAAAGGCGGCGGAAAAAATCCCGCCGCCCCAATTAACCAAAATTCTTTGTATTATTTTTTACATGGCAACGCCGGGTGACTTTCCAGCAATTTCCACTTTTTATTTTTCATTGTCATAATGTAGGCAGGTAGCTGAGCGTCGCCCGTCTTCTCAAAACAAACATTGCCCTGAACGAGATCAAAAGTCGTTTTTAATAACGCATCGCGAATGGCTGTACGTTCAGCTTTCACCTTTCCAGGGTCACCGGTGATCTTGGCCACTTCCATCGCTTTTTTGAACACATAGACAATGTCATAAGCCGCTGCATCAACGTGATGTGGCCAAGGCTTTTTGATACCTTGCTTTGCTGCCGCTGCGACAAATTTCTTAGCAAAATCTCGCGTCCGGTCGTTGAGGTCGTAATAGTAGGAAGCGGCAAATACGGCATCATCGCCCTGCGCGCCCATACCATGAACGATTTCAGGATCGGCCCATATTTGAGCACCAATAATTGGCGCCTTGATCTTCTGGCGCCGCATCTCCTTCAAAACGCGGATTGCAATCGGCGTAATGCCTGCGAGACCGACATAATCGATATTTTTGCCTTTAAGTTGCGAGACTTGCGGCGATACGTCGAAGGCCTTTGTCGCAAAACCAATAGGTCCGGTAATCTTGACTTTTTCCTTGGTCAGGATCGGTTTCATGATAAACAGCCCGACTGCCTTGGAGACGACATCATCGGTACCATACATAATGGCCACCGACTTTTTCATCGCTCCCCGCTTCTTCATCGTTTTTACAACGCGCGAGAACTGCAGGAACTCACTTTCCGTCAAACGATAGGCATAGGAAAATTTATCTGCGAGTTTCGGCGCCGAAGACGCGTTCGGGATCTGGACTATTTTCTCCCGCTCCCCCGCCGCAAACGCAACACGCGCTTCGCTCGAAGAAAATGGGCCGATGACACCTAACGCATTGTCATCACGGGCAAATTTACGCACCGCAACCACCGCTTGTTTGGGATCACCTGCTGTATCGAATTTCACGATGCGGAGTTTTTTGCCGTTAACACCGCCGGCTTTGTTGATTTCCGCAACCGCAATATCGACGGCAACTTCTGTTGTCTTGTTGATCGTTGAGTAAAGCCCTGTCTTTCCGAAGCTAAGACCAAGGACAATTTCAGCTGATTGAGCCGGCACCGCAATTGCAGCACCAGCGAGTATGGTAGTCATAATTCCAACTTTAAAACGCATGATCCACTTCCTCTCCCTGTTGAACGAGTTGAATGGTAACGCTGTGATACCTACGGTCAGTGCGTTCCGAGATAGGCTTCACCGAGACGACTGTCTTCCTGCAGGGTTTTTGAACTTCCTGACAGAACGACATCGCCAAGCTCGAGTACATATCCACGATCAGCGCTTTGCAACGCCATATGCGTATTTTGTTCAATAAGCAAAATTGTTAGCCCATCGCGATTGAGTTCTTCGATGAGAACGAAAAGCTGTTTCACAAGTATGGGGCTGAGCCCCAATGATGGCTCGTCGAGCATCATAAGACGTGGCTTTGCCAACAGCGCCCGGCTGATCGCCAACATCTGCTGCTCGCCGCCCGACAAGACCGAGGCTGGCATATCTCGACGTGCAGCAAGGTTTGGGAACCGCTCGTAGATAGCGTCGATTTCCGCTCCAACATCACCACTACGACAATAGGCGCCCATCTGAAGATTCTCATGAACGGTGAGGCTGACAAATATTTGGCGACCTTCAGGTACCATCACCAGCCCAGCATCGATCCGTTTGGGTGCGGACCAGCCGCTAATATCGATACCGTCGAATAATACCGTCCCTGTAGATTTCTCACTTCCCAGAATAGCCTTGAGCAATGAACTCTTCCCGGCACCGTTCGCGCCGAGGACAGTTACGATTTCGCGTTCGTCCAACGTCAAATCAACCGACTTTACAGCGTGATTGCGTCCGTAACGTACGTCTATCCCCTGGACATCAAGAAGCATTGGCGGCCTCCGTGTCATCGTCCGTACCGAGATAGGCTTCGAGAACGGCAGGGTCTCGATGAACCTCCTCCGGCGTTCCCTCAAATATCTTACGGCCAAAATTCAGGACTACAATATAGTCGCAGAGATCCCGAACAAACTGCATATCGTGTTCAACAACCAAAATCGTGACACCTTGATCGGATACTCTTTCCAGCAGTTCCTGAAGTTGACCTGTCTCTACCTGGTTTAAGCCAGCGGCTGGTTCATCCAAGAGCAGAAGTTTGGGATCGGAGACCATTGCCCGAACAACCTCAATCCGCTTCTGAACGCCATAGGGCAGGTTCGCGACAACCTCACCGGGGTATGTACCGATTCCGGCATTTTCAAGTGCTTCTTCCGCCGCTATCCGCCAGTTATTGCGTGGCAACATGCCAAGTGGGTATAGCAGACTTCCCAGCTTCCGAGCGCGGGCATGCTGACCCAGCATTACGTTTTCAACTGTGCTGAGATGCGGCATCAGACGGATGTTTTGAAAACTGCGTGACATGCCAACAGTTACCCGATCTTGTGCGGGAACATTGGTGATGTTCTCGCCCTCGACGGTGATCGATCCGGCATCAATATCGTAGACACCGGTCAATAGGTTGAAGACGGTCGTTTTCCCTGCGCCATTGGGACCGATTAGCGCCGTCCTGCTTCCTTTGCGAACGTCAAATGAAACATCATCGATGACCTTGAGGCCCCCAAAGCTTTTATGCATACCGGCAATTTCAAGAACGTTTACAGTCATGAGTTCGCCGCCGTCTCATCCAATACCTGCTTCTTGCGTCTGAAAAGTCCGCCGCCAAGCCGGTCCTGCAATGTTCGCGTCATGACGCCTTCCGGTCTAAAGACCATCAAAAGCACGATAAAGGCGCCAAACATCATAAAGCGTCCCTCAGCAAGCCATGTTAGTCCCGCTGACTCTGCTATTTCGCGTAGCGCTTCCGGTACAATCGTGAAGAATGCTGCGCCAATGAGTGGTCCCCAAGCCGTCTGTGTGCCTCCCATCAGCACATACAAAAGAATATAAATACTCAGAAGGACGTTGAAGGTTTGCGCTTCAATATAGTTGTAGTGATGACCGTAGAGCGAACCGCCGAGGCTCATTAGCATCGCGCCGACGGTAAAGGCCACGACCTTGGCCGTTCGCACATTAACACCAAATAATGTCGCAACGTTTTCGTCATCATGGATTGAACGAAGCGCCAACCCAAGCCGCGTCGACATAAAATAAAAGCTGAACAGGATCACCAGAATCGTCATGGGAACAATTACGGTGACATCAAGATGCGCATCCACCGGCATACCCGCAGCGGCGCCAAGTTCCTCAACGTTGATGACTATTCCTGCCACGACCTCTGCGAAAGCAAACGTCGCGAGCACCATATAGACACCCCGCGTCCGCAATATCGGAAAAGAAATCACAAACGCAATGGTGCCGGTAAACATCATTGCCAGAATGACACTCAACCAGACCGGTAACTCAGCACCGGTACTGGCGTTGAACCAGGCACTGGCATAGGCACCGAGCGTAATGAATCCGGCGGCACCAAGATTGAGTTGACCGGAGGCCGCCGGCAAGAAAATGCCGTAGGCATAAATCGTCGCCAGACACAGGATGATCAACTGCGATTCGAGATAACCGCTCATCAGAACTTGCCCTTTCCGATCAGCGTATGGCCGAACAGGCCTGTCGGTTTAAAGACAAGCAGAAGAAGAAGCATTCCCCAGATCGGCACCTTGGCAAAATCGGCGCCGACGATATAGATCGACATTACTTCAAGCATGCCGATAAACAGCCCACCGACAATGGCGCCCCAGACATTGCCAAGACCACCGAGAACCATGCCCGCGATGGCGACGGTAGCCACTGTGTCACCGACATAGGCATCGACCGTCGTGTAGTTGATTGTGAACAACACGCCCGAAATAGCGCAAAGAAGACCGGTAATGACGTAGACCACCGGCACAATGCGTCCGACCTCAACACCCATCAATGTCGCGGCATCCGGCCGCTCGGCAATCGCACGCAGGGCGCGCCCAAGCTTGCTCGCCTTGAGCATGACACTCAACATCACAACAACGACCAGCGAAAGAACCAGACTGACGATCTGTGGAACACTGAAAATAATCGTCCCGATACTGAATGTTCCCTGGCCAAACGGCGATACCGCCGTCAGCGGATCAGAGCCCCAGGTACTCACGACGAGATGTTCGAAAATAATCAGAAACCCTAGCGAACTGACAAGCGGTAGTGCATGTTCTGTCGCATCTCCGTATTTAGCTTTCATGTAGCGATACGTGAAGCGCTCAATTACCAACGAAACCAAGGCAATCACGATCAGTGCAACGATGATCCCTGCTATCCAGCGATATTCCGTACCGAATATGGTCAGGATCAAATCGTTACCGAATGGCAGCGTCCCGGACATGGTCGCGTACATCAAAACCGCAGCGAACATAAACAGGGCCGGAATGGTAAAGTTGAGAAAATTCAACATTCCGATGATCAGCGTAAAGGCCACGGCAACCATGACGTATACGCCACCCAGCATCAGCCCGTTAACAAGTTGTTGTATTACAAGCATCTGTTTATGGGCCTAGGACGGGATATGAGACTGATGGTTATCGAGATACCAGTCAGCAATCTCTTCGCGGGTTGCCCACCACACGTCATCGAAGCTGTTGGCATATTCCAGAAACTCACGGATAGCCCTCACTCTGAAGGGATGGCCTGAAACATGCGGATGCAGACCAACGCTCATAATTTTGCCCGTCTCGGCGCTTTCCAGATAAAGCTGATCAAACTGCTCCTTGAGCATTTCGATGGTTTGCGAGGTCGTAAAGTTTCGCCGCAGAAAGAAGCCGAAATCATTGACCTCGATGGAATAGGGGATAGCGACAATTGGCCCGCTATCCGTCTGCATTAAATAGGGCTGCTCGTCATTCATATAATCGCATATGAACTTCATGCCCTTCCTGGCGATAATTTCCGGCGTGTTTGGCGTGCTGCGGAGCGAGGACGACAACCAACCCGGTGATTTTCGCCCAACGACCTCTTCATAAACCTTAAGCGCACTATCGATAAGCGCTTCTTCAGCGGCGGGATCGGACTGATAATTTGTCAGTAGATCGCCTTGCTCATAATTGTGGCATACAAGCTCCCAGCCTCGATCCTTTGCTGCTTCGACAATGTCACGCCGCTCAAGACCGAGCTTCGCATTCAATGTGCAACTCGAAGGAACGCCGACCCCATCAAATATATCGATCAGTCGCCAAATCCCCGCACGTTGTCCATATTCACGCCAGCTAAAGTTTGGGACATCCAATACGTTGCCGGGCATTGGGTCAGGCAGTGCCGGAGGGCCACCAGCGTAATAGGGCTGATCGCTCTCTTTCATCATGTCCCAGAATTCGAGATTCAGGGTCACCTGAACAACCAGCCTTTTGCCGTTTGGCCACTTAAGCGGTTTACGTTTTGGCGGTGGCACAAAATCGTATCGCATTTTCCGCTTCCCTCTGAGTCTCTTTTCTGTGCAAGCACTCTATAGGCGGAATTCACGTGGTCAATCCGTGTAGAGAATTGGTCGCTCAAACGCGTTGCGGGGCTCATTATCCTGCGCTAGGAATTATTCAAAGAGGGAAAGAAACATGCGCATAACATCATTCTTATTTATTGGGCTGATTTTTCTATCGAGCAACGCTCTCGCTGATAATGTCTTCCTGAAAGCATTTTATCCTTTGGACGAGCCACGCTTTCACTGCGTCGATATTCCCGGACACAAATCCCGTGTCAATACGTCTCGCGCGCTAACAGTCCATACATGCAAGGAAGGAATTTGGCATAAGGACGAACTGTTTGACCCGGCAGCGCTCAAGAACGGGCAACTCAAAATGCCGGAATATGATAGGTGCATTGAGGCAGCGTCCAATCAGGACGGTGCCAAACTTTTTCTCAAACCCTGTAACGGATCGGCTTTGCAAGTTTGGTCTCATGACAGCTACCGGCTTACCCTCAACGCTCACAGTAACAAATGCCTCACTATTGGACCTGAGCCGTCCCGCCTAACCCGTGGCGGGAAGCGTCTGCCTTCTAAACATTTGGCGCGTTCACTCGCTCTCAATTTATGTTCTGAGGCAGCGTTGTCACGTCAGCTCTGGCGATTTGAAGCACCGCAAGACCGCTCTGGCTCTATTCTCCCGTTCGAAAATTTAAATGGTCGCTTAAACGACAGCTGCCGACTGATTGGAATAGTTGATCGTGACAGTGAAGCTGCCTTCGTTCATGGACCAATTCCACAATTCGTATTCCCGCAGGCCAGCCGCGTGAAACGGGTCCGCTTTGGCGATCGCATCGGCCTCTTCGAATGAACTTGCGCGGACGATTATCATCCCGGTTCTCGGCTTGCTTTCATCTTGTGGTTCCATAGGGCCAGCCGCGAATAAAACACCCCTTTTTTCAAGATCAAGCTGCATTTCCAGATGTTTTGGAAGAAGTTTTAAAATTTCCTCGCGCGGCGCGACGGGCCGCGTAAAAATTACGTAGAGATCTTTTCGCAACATATCCTTTGTTTCGTCTGCGCCCGTCACCGCCATTTTCGCACTCCCTTTGTTTGAAAAAACAGTATGGCAAACAACTGATCTTTTTCGCAAATCGGTTGCCGCGGCGAAAAAAACGTATACAAGTCTTTCCTTGGGGGAATTGGAGTGCGGAAACGCAACTCCAATAGATCGGGAAGAATTAAACAACCTGATCAGGATTGAGAAAATTATGATTATTTTTGCAAGAATTGCCGCCGTTGCAGCAGCGGCAAGTTTGCTGGCTGCCTGCGGTACGTCGCATGTTGCCAATTTGCCTGTAAAAGGTGGCGCATTTAATAAATCACTGCATAGTGAATATATAAAGCTCGCCAATTCCGAATATGACCAAACGGATTTTGAATCCGGCGGTGCCTACGCGGAACGCGCAAAACTGGCCGCGATGGGGAAACCCACCGCCCCGGATGGTATCCATGGCCGCAAGCTAACAAAGATTCATAAAGGAAATCTGACGGAGGCGCGCGCGCCTTATGTGGGCACTGGGCAAAGGGGCGGCCAAAAAAGCACCTGTCCATGCCGCGAAGGCACAGACCAGTTTCGACTGCTGGCTTGAGCAAGCCGAAGAAAACCTCCAGCCCAAACATATCGCAGCCTGCCGCAAGCAATTCGAGGCTTCGATGGAGAAGGTCCTAGCGGCACTCACACCGAAGAAAAAAGCCAAGAAAAAGAAAAAGAAGAAGAAACCTCAGACCACACGCTATGTGATCTATTTCGACTTCAATAGCTCTAAACTCAACAAAGCGGGTAAGAATGCCGTCGAGTTTACGATCTCTCAAATCAAGAAGAGTGCCAAAATCACGGTCACAGGTTACGCCGACCGGTCAGGAAATGCTGACTACAACAGTATTCTAGCGACCAGACGCGCGAACACTGTAATTCGTGCACTTGAAAAAGCCGGTATTAAAAATGAAATCGGCGTTGCTGTGTTTGGTGAAAAGAACCCCGCGGTTAAAACCGGTGACGGCAAACGTGAACGTCTAAATCGACGTGTTGAAGTTAACGTCACGCAATAGACTTACATTCAAGCTCAGGTTTTGAGCTTAACGAAAACGGCGATCCTTCGGGGTCGCCGTTTTTTCTTTTCAGTTGACGGTCATCTCAACCACTGCGCCACCAATCACGAGCCGAAGATGGCTACTTCCTCGCGAGATCAAATGCCGTTGCACCAAGAACAGGACCACCGAGCTCGTTCTGAACAATGACAGCGCAGCCATCCTGTTTATCAAAGCCCATCATCTTGATCGGCACTTTGATCTTCATTTCCTTACCATTCCATTCACCAATACGGCGATGCGCCCGAACAACATTCGAATAGGCAATTTTGCGGCCTTCATTTTCGCCGCGGCGAATGTCCGTTACATGCTCTTTGTCATATGCAAACAGCCAGATTGTCGCCGGACGGGCGGGTTTCGGCCCAGCAGCAACCGTTATTTCAGCGACCTCTTTGCTCGGGTGTGTAATCTTGACCCGTACCCTCTGTGATTTTCGTGCCTGCTCAATAGCCCGTAAAATTTTTCCACGCCCTGAGCCAACACTTTGGTGTGTCCCACTGACAACCATCTGCGGCGTATAGATATAACGGATTCTGAAAGCGCCACCGTAATTGCGTTGACGACGCGTGGAGTCAGTGCTTGAAAAAGGATCTTTCCAGCCGAGGTAATTCCAGTAGTCAACATGGAACGAAAGCGCGATGACGTCGTCTCGCTTCGCCAAGTCACCTAAAAAGCGGTCAGCCGGTGGGCAGGAGGAACATCCCTGCGACGTAAAGAGTTCGACGACGACCTTGTCACCTGCTGCATGTGCCGCGCCAGCAAATAAAGATCCTAAACCAACAGCGGCCGACAAGACCGCAACCATGGCACTGTTTTTAAATAAATTAGTCATGTTCCGGAACCTAGGGATTGCGCGCTACAGGTGCGAATCAACATTCGGTGATACGATTGTTAGCGCCGTTTCAATCTAAAGCCGTTACGCCGCCTCGTCTGCGATGTTCCGCAGCACATACTGCAGAATACCGCCGTGCCGGTAATATTCGACTTCATCTAGCGTATCGATACGGCAACGGGTCGTAATCTCGACAACCGAACCATCGGCGCGGGTGATTTTCACCGGGATATCCATACCGGGGGTAATTCCTTCGGAAATACCAGTAATATCAAAGATCTCGGTACCGTCCAGTTCAAGCGACTCCCGGTTTTGCCCGTCTTTGAATTCAAGCGGTATAACACCCATACCGATTAAGTTTGACCGGTGAATACGCTCAAAGCTTTCGACGATGGCAGCCTTGATGCCGAGCAGATTTGGACCCTTTGCAGCCCAGTCACGGGACGAGCCCATGCCATAGTCCTTGCCAGCGATAACAACCAATGGAATGCCGTCCTTTTGATAGAGCATCGAGGCTTCAAAGACCGACATTTCCTTGCCTTCCGGCAAATGCTTGGTAAAGCCGCCCTCTGTGCCGGGCACCATTTCATTGCGAATACGGATATTCGCAAAGGTGCCTCTGGTCATGACCTCAAAATTGCCGCGCCGGGCACCATACGAATTAAAATCCTCCGGCCGGATCTGGCGCTCAAGCAAAAATTCACCGGCGGGGCTAACTTTTGGAAATCCGCCTGCCGGCGAGATATGGTCAGTGGTGACCGAGTCACCCATTTTCAGCAAAACACGGGCTCCTTCAATATCCTTCAGGTCAGAAGGCTCCGGTCCCATCCCCTCAAAGAAGGGGGGGTACTGAACATAGGTTGAGCCCGAATTCCACGCATAGGTTTCTCCTTCAGGAACGCCCATTTCGTTCCAGGTTTCGGAGCTGTCTCCAACATTGTTATAACGTTCGCGGAACATCTCCGGCGTAATGCAGGCGCGGATCGTATCCTGGATTTCCTTGTTGGTTGGCCAGATATCCTTGAGATAAACCGGGTTACCATCCCTATCCTCGCCGATCACGTCTTTCGTTAAATTCACGTGCAGTGAGCCTGCCAGTGCATAGGCAACGACAAGCGGCGGTGAGGCCAAATAGTTTGCTTTTACCTGTTGATGTACGCGGCCCTCAAAATTGCGATTTCCCGAGAGAACGGCTCCGGCGACAAGATTGCCTTCATCGATCGCATCGGCAATTGGACCAAGCAACGGTCCGGAGTTGCCAATACAGGTCGTGCAGCCATAACCGACAATGTTGAATCCAAGTTCGTCCAAATCGTCCTGCAGACCTGCTGCCGCGAGATAATCCGACACCACCTGACTACCCGGTGCCAGCGAGGTCTTTACCCAGGGCTTCACTTTTAAACCTTTGGCGACGGCGTTGCGCGCAACCAAACCTGCAGCCACAAGCACCGACGGATTTGAAGTGTTTGTGCAGCTGGTAATCGCAGCGATGGCGACATGCCCGTCTTTCATCGCATAGTCGGACCCTTCGACTTCCGCCTCACCTTTGCTCGCATCCCAGGTCGGCAGCTCCTCGGCAAAGTTATTGGGCATCTCCGAAAGTGCCACCCGGTCCTGCGGACGCCGTGGTCCTGCCAGGCTCGGTTCAACCGTTGAGATATCGAGCCCAAGCGTATCGGTGAAAATTGGATCTGGTGAATCTGCCTCGCGCCACATGCCCTGCTCTTTGGCGTAAGCTTCGACCAAGGCCACCTGATCCGCTTCGCGTCCCGTGGACTCCAGAAAATTGATGGTTTCGGAATCGATGGGAAAGAACCCGCACGTGGCACCATATTCAGGCGCCATGTTGGCAATTGTTGCACGGTCGGGCAGGCTGAGATTGTCCACACCGGGGCCGCAAAACTCAACAAATTTGGATACCACTCCTTTGGCGCGAAGCATCTGCGTTACGGTCAACACCAGATCGGTTGCAGTGGTGCCTTCTTTTAACGCGCCAGTGAGTTTGAAACCAATAACCTCGGGCAAAAGCATTGAGATTGGTTGCCCGAGCATCGCCGCTTCCGCTTCGATGCCACCACATCCCCAGCCCAAAACGGCGAGGCCATTAACCATAGTCGTATGACTGTCAGTCCCAACAAGCGTATCTGGATAGGCAATGACTTTGCCGTCTTCCTCTGTTGTCCAGATAGCCTTGGCGAGGTACTCCAAATTGACCTGATGACAAATTCCCATTCCCGGAGGTACGACCCGGAAGTTTGAAAAGGCGTTTTGGCCCCAGCGCAGGAACTCATATCTTTCCTGATTTCGCGAGAACTCAAGATCGACGTTTTTTTGAAAAGCGTCCGGCGTCCCAAAATTGTCGATCATAACCGAATGATCAATTACGAGATCAACCGGGCAAAGCGGGTTAATCTTCTGGACATCACCGCCCATCTTGAACATGGCGTCGCGCATCGCCGCCAGATCCACAACTGCCGGAACACCAGTCAGGTCCTGCAACAGGACCCGCGCCGGCCGAAAAGCAATCTCGTCGCTGGCGCTTGGTTTTCCGTTCCACGAAGCCGCCGCTTTAACATCGTCGGCGGTAACTGTTCGCCCGTCTTCGTAACGCAGAAGGTTTTCGAGCAACACCTTCATCGAATAAGGCAGCGGCGCAATATCGCCTATGCCCTGCGCTTCAGCAGCCTTTAAGCTGAAATAATCATAATTTTTGCCCTTAACGGATAGCGTGCTGCGCACGCCCAGGCTGTCATTGCCGGTTACACCCACGGCGATCTCCTCACTTTATTTTGGTTTTTTAACACGTTTTTTGACACGTTTTTTAATGTGGCGCGAAAATAACGCCCAAATGCCCTATTTCTCAAGCTAAACGTTACAACAAACCTACTTAAATCGCCCAAAAATAGGATTAATTACCACAATATTGCCTTATTTCAGCCCTTGGACTCGCGAAATTAGGCACCATCTTAAGAGTCCTAGCCCCCAACGGGACACCACCCCCCCCCGGTGTCCCACCAGCCCTGCAAAGGGTTGGTCTCCCCTTAAGGCCGTCGGTTCCCCCCGGCGGCCCTTTTTTTGACCTTTCTTCATATGGTGGCTTTCTCGTTATGGCTTTATTAAGGTGGCGGCGCCAGCTTACGGTTAAATACAGCCATATCATTGGCAAATTAGGGACAAATGAAGTTTTTCGGGGAAAACATCTCCTGCGTCAGAGGCGAGCGATTGGTCTTTAGGGGGCTGAATTTCGCTGTGGAACCGGGAGGTGCCCTGGTGCTTACCGGCAATAATGGTTCAGGGAAAACGAGCCTGCTCCGCGTAATGGCCGGTCTTAACCGTGCAACTGTCGGCAAAATTGCCTGGAGCGACGGCCCGATATCAGATGATCCAGAGAAGCATCATGGTCGTTTGCATTTTATCGGTCATCTTGATGCGCAAAAGCCGGTTCTGTCTGTCGGGGAAAATCTTGAAATGTGGGCACGATTGCACGGAGGTACCGACGAAAAAATCGCGATGGCCATAAAGAAACTAAAGCTCGATGGTTTCGAAGATTTACCGGGACGTTATTTGTCGGCGGGTCAAAGACGGCGCCTTTCCCTGGCACGATTGGTCGCCAGTGAGGCACCGCTCTGGATACTCGACGAACCAACGATCGCGCTCGACGAAGGATCGGTTGCAGCGGTTCGCGCTCTAATTTCCGAGCATCGAGACGCTGGCGGAATGGCGGTTATCGCCACAAATGTAGAGTTGGGCCTTTCTGACACCACAAAACTTGATATGCGCGATTATGCCGCAGGCCAGGACGATATCTGGGAGGGCGTTTCATGAATGCGCTGGCCCTCATCCTACGCCGTGAAATTCGTCTCTCTATGCGCCAAGCCGGTGATAGCGCCATAATAGTGCTGTTTTTCGTGTTGGCAGCCATCCTTTTCCCGTTCGGCGTAGGCCCGGAACCCAATATGTTGGCGCGTATGGCCCCCGGTGTCGTCTGGGTCACCGCTCTGCTGGCCGCGATGCTTTCATTTGAACGTCTGTTCGCACCGGACTACGAAGATGGCAGTTTGGAACAGTTGGCGCTCGGTCCCGCTCCGCTGGAAACAGTAGCATTGGCCAAGGCAGCGGCACACTGGCTAACTACCGGATTTCCTTTGATGATTGCAGCCCCATTGATTGCGTTGCTTTACCGCCTTCCTGACGCCGGCTACAACACGCTCCTGATTACAATGGCACTTGGCACACCGACCATAAGTCTGATCGGAACGGTCGGCGCCGCTTTGACCCTCGGTGCCAGGCGCGGCGGAGTGCTGCTCTCCCTTCTGGTTATACCGTTAATCATCCCTATTCTGATTTTTGGTACGGCAGCTATAGATGCCGCGATTGGCGGTTATCCGTTTCGCCAGCACCTCTTGCTTTTGGGTGGGTTTTTTCTCGGCGCATTGGTATTAACACCTATCGCGACCGCCGCCGCCCTGCGCCAGGCCCTCGAATAACACCAGTTCAAGGATTCTTTGTTTAAACGCGCTGAAAACTTGGAATATTATGGTTAACGAATCGTTCAACTCTATGTGTGACCAATGTATCGTAGGTTCACAATGAGCCCTGGTCGCGCCATATAAATCAATGCGCCGGGCAAAATAAAAGGCAGATTTGCCGACAGAGGATGATGATACAAAAATACGCCAACCCAGCCCGATTTAACCGCCTTGCCGCAACCCTTTTGCCCTGGTTTGCGTGGCCTGCGGCTATATTGATTTTTGCCGGACTGTATTTTGCGCTGTTTAACTCACCACCAGATTATCAGCAGGGTGAATCGGTGCGGATTATGTATGTCCATGTGCCGTCCGCATGGATGGCGCTCTTCGTATATACCTGTATGGCGATCTCCTGTGCCGTTGGGCTCATCTGGAAGCATCCGCTGGCTCATATTGCGGCGCAGGCTGCAGCACCTATTGGCGCCTGCTTTACCTTCGTTTGTCTAATGACCGGATCCCTTTGGGGCAAACCGATTTGGGGCACCTGGTGGGTCTGGGATGCGAGGCTGACGTCGGTCCTGATTCTGTTCTTCCTCTATTTAGGATTTTTGGCGTTGCAGAATGCCTTTGATGATCCGGCCCGCGGCGAACGGTCGGCTGCGATACTGGCATTGGTCGGCCTGATCAACGTTCCTATCATTCATTATTCGGTCGTCTGGTGGAATACGTTGCACCAACCAGCAAGCGTCATAAAGATGGCCGGGCCTGCTATCCATTCTTCAATGTTGCTACCGCTTTTTCTCATGGCCATTGGCTTTAAGCTATATTTTCTGACGCTGCTGCTGCTGCGTATGAAGGCCCTAATGATGGCACGCCGGGCTCGCGGTATGAGCATGGCACAGCTTCACCATCAGGCAGCGGAGTAATTTGCCATGCAGATGCTCTCCGAATTCCTCGCAATGGGTGGTTACGGCAGTTTTATCTGGGCTGCCTATGGTACCGCCGCAATAGTTCTGCTGGGACTTTTGTACTTGTCGCTACGTGAACTCCGGGCAACGGGTGCAGAAATCGCCGCACTCGAAGCCAATTCGCCGCGACGGCGGCGCATGGATGACGAGGATGGGGACGAGATAAAGTGACCCGTAAACAGCGCCGTATGAATTTTGTGATGTTGGGTCTGGCAACGCTCGGCACTGCTGCAGCGCTGGTGCTAACCGCACTTGAAGACAAAATTGTCTTCTTTTACAGCCCAACTGACCTCGTGACGAAAACAACAATTCCAAAGAATCAGCAATTTCGCGTTGGCGGTTTGGTCAAGGAGGGTACCTGGAAGAAACCCGAAAACGGTTTAACCCATAATTTTACGGTCACGGATTTACGACACGACATAGCGATTTCCTATAAGGGAATTATCCCCGATATCTTCCGCGAAGGTCAGGGCGTTGTGGTCCTTGGTAAAGTTCAGGCCAATGGCATCTTCCGGGCAGATGAAGTCCTTGCCAAACATGACGAAAAATACATGCCGCCGGAAGTTGCCGCTGCTTTGAAGAAATCCGGTAAATGGGAGGGCGGCAAGGCCAGAGCAGAATGATTCCCGAGATTGGACAGTTCGCCTTGATTCTCGCGCTGGTTATCAGCCTTATACAGGGTACCCTGCCACTCGTCGGTGCCGCTAAGAACCGCACGCAATGGATTGCTGTTGCCCGTCCCGCGGCACGCGGTCAGTTCCTTTTCGTTATCACGGCGTTTTTCTGTCTTATGCAAGCCTATGTGACGTCAGATTTTTCTGTCGCCAATGTCGCGCACAATTCCCACACCTTGAAACCGATGCTCTATAAGGTTTCTGGAGTCTGGGGCAATCATGAAGGCTCCATGGTGCTCTGGGTGGCCATCCTCGCAATATTTGGACTGGCGGTCGCGGAGTTCGGCTCCGCCCTCCCTCCTTCACTCAAAGCACGGGTTCTCGCCATTCAGGGGCTTATTGGCTTCGCCTTCCTTGCTTTTATTCTTTTCACTTCAAATCCGTTCCTGCGGCTTGATCCCGCGCCACTTGAAGGCAATGGACTTAACCCGATCCTTCAAGATCCGGGTCTCGCCTTTCATCCCCCATTTCTTTATCTGGGCTATGTTGGCTTTTCGATGGCCTTTTCCTTTGCTGTCGCCGCCTTGATCGAAGGCCGCGTTGATCCAGCCTGGGCACGATGGGTCCGACCATGGACGCTGGCGGCGTGGTGCGCATTAACAGTGGGAATCGCACTTGGCAGCTGGTGGGCCTATTACGAACTTGGCTGGGGTGGCTGGTGGTTTTGGGATCCCGTTGAGAACGCGTCTTTTATCCCCTGGCTGGTAGGGACTGCCCTGCTCCATTCTGCGATCGTCGTTGAAAAACGCGACGCTCTGAAAAGCTGGACGGTCTTGTTGGCAATTCTTGCATTTTCAATGTCCTTACTCGGCACCTTTCTGGTGCGATCCGGTGTTCTCACCTCCGTCCATGCCTTTGCCAGCGATCCGGATCGAGGCGTCTTTATTCTCCTCCTGCTGGTCTTTGTTATCGGTGGCTCATTGACGTTGTATGCGATCAGAGCGCCTGGCCTTAAGGGTGGAGGACTGTTCGCCCCTATATCGCGTGAAGGTGCGTTGGTTTTGAATAACCTCCTGCTGACAACCGGCGCTGCAGTTGTTCTTTTGGGCACATTGTACCCTCTTATTCTCGATGCTTTTGGCGGCGGCAAAGTATCCGTCGGTCCACCCTTCTTTAATACGACGTTCGTGCCGTTAATGGTGCCGGTAATGCTCGCCGCCGTAATCGGTGCGATGCTGAGTTGGAAACGCGGCGATATAGCTGCCGTCCTTGGCCGCCTCAAGATTGCATTTATTTTTGCATTGATCGGCGTCGGCGTTACGTCCTTTTTTGCTGGTACTCTAAAAGACGTCCTTGCTGCCTTTGGCATCGGGATCGCCGCCTGGCTGATTGCCGGTAGTGCCGTCGAAATTGCCGAAAGAATTGCCTTGTTCAAAGGTCCGGTTGCAAATTCGATGCGCCGCGCCGCAGGGTTGCCACGGTCGGCGTGGGGTATGGCCATTGCGCATGGTGCACTTGGAATAATGGTCGCCGGGATAACCGCTTCCTCGGCGTGGCGTGTAGAAAAGATACAGTTGATGCAACCCGGCGATGTCGTGGAAATCTCGGGTTACAGCCTAATATTTGAGGGGGCCAAAAAAATAAACGGCCCCAATTATCACGGTGATCGCGGCATATTTACGGTAACGAAAGACGGCAGGACTATTGCCGCACTCACGCCGGAAAAACGTGATTACCCCGCGGAACGGAGTCAGACAACCGAGGCAGGAATTCTGACGATGGTTAGCGGCGATCTCTATGCTGTTCTTGGAGACAAAAACCAAAGCAATGCCGCCTGGACCACCCGAATTTATTTTAATCCACTGGTCGCCTGGATATGGGTCGGTGCCATTCTCATGGCGGGGGGCGGTGTCGTTTCTCTAACGGACCGTCGACTTCGCGTTGGCGCACCAAAGACTGCCAGGCAAAAAACTCGGCCTCAACCGAACCCGGTAGGTGCCTGAAGTGACCGCAAAGTTCAGCCTGGGGTATTTTTTACCGGCAATTCTGACGATCGTACTTGCGTGGGTTTTCTGGTCCTATCTCGGTGAAATAAAGGATGGGAAATCAATACAGGATCTGCCATCAGCGCTGATCGACAAACCTGCACCAACCTTTAAACTTCCAGGCATATCAGCAGGAGACAAAGGCTTTGACAGTGCCGATTTGAAAGGAAGGGTGGCGCTCGTTAACGTCTGGGCGAGCTGGTGTCCGCCATGCAGGGTGGAGCACCCTCTGCTAATGCAGATGGCGCGAGAGGGGATCCCTATCTTTGGAATCAATTACAAAGATAAACCCGACGCGGCTATGAGATTCCTGACGGAACTCGGCAACCCCTACCAAGCCATCGGGGCCGACAGAAGCGGTCGCGTTGCCATAGATTGGGGCGTCTATGGATATCCTGAGACCTATGTTATCGATGCCAAAGGTCATATTCGCTATCGCCATGTTGGACCGATAATGCCACATGATCTCGCAGAAAAAATTCGACCGCTGATCAAGGCACTTGGCAAATGAAACGGCTGGTTCTTCTGGGCTTTGTCATCGCCGCGGTGATCGCAGCATCACCAGTAAAAGCCGTTGAACCAAATGAAATCCTCGAGGATCCAAAGCTTGAACAACGCGCACGGGCTCTCAGCAAAGACCTTCGATGCGTGGTCTGTCAAAACCAGTCGATTGACGACTCAAATGCCAGCCTTGCCCGCGACCTACGCGTTGTCGTTCGCGAACGGCTGCAGGCGGGAGATACCGACAAGCAAATAATCGATTTTGTCGTCGCCCGCTACGGAGAATTTGTGCTCCTGAACCCGCGGGTGAATGCGCGCACCTACCTACTCTGGGGTGGCCCGGCCCTCGTATTGATTTTCGGAATTTTAGGATTGGTTTTTTGGTTTCGGCGGCGCGGGAAGATCGCTAATGACGGCTTGAGCCCCGAGGAAGAAAAACGGCTTGCCGAGTTACTGGGTCAAACCGGCACTGAAGGGTCAGACAAGTGAGAACTCATCGATGATATGGATGATTCTTGCAGCAATGGCCGCGATTGCGCTGGTACTCGTTCTGCGCCCGCTTTTGGGACCAGATGAAAACGGGTCGAACCGCGCTGAGTACGATACCCAGATCTATAAAGACCAGCTGGCTGAGCTGGAACGCGACGCCGCGCGCGGCATCATTACGGAAGAGGCGGCATCCGCGGCGCGCACCGAAATAGCACGGCGATTGCTGGCTGCTGACGAAGAAGCCAAGGTTGAAACGACTATAGAGGAACCAGCGACCGGTAAAGCAACAGCCATCATTGTTGGTATAACCATCCCCGCTTTGACGCTGAGTATTTATGCACTTACGGGTTCGCCACATTTGCAAAGTCAGCCAGGTGTGGAAACACAGGCCAAAGCCAAAGCCGCCCGCAAATCCAATGAACCTGACCTCGCCACAATCATTTCGGAGTTAAGTGCCCGCGTTAAGGAGCGGCCAGATGACCTCGAAGGCTGGCGGCTTTATGCACGTGCTCTCGCTGGGATTCGCCGCTTTGCGGATTCTGTCGCCGCATATCAAAGGGCCACCACGCTAGATCCGAAGAATGCAGATCTATGGTCACAGTTGGCGGAAGCTCAGGTATCCGCCGCCCAAGGCAGCGTAACACCGGAAGCACGCAAATCACTGGAAAAGGCTCTGATATTAGAGCCACGAGAGCCACGCGCCCGTTATTATGTTGGGCTTGCGGCGCACCAGGCAGGCGACATTAAGCAAGCGCTAAAAATCTGGCTACAACTTGAAGCGGATTCCGTCGCCAATGCGCCCTGGCGTAAAGTTCTTGGTGAGCGGATTGCCAACACAGCCAAACAAAACGGTGTTACGTCCATAGCACTGGCGAAAATGCGAAAAACTATCCGCAAATCTGCAGTTGCTGATTCAATAGATGCGTTAGCGCCTGGTCCAACCGCCGATGACATAAAAGCAGCACAGGAAATGTCGGCAAAAGACCGGCAGGAAATGATCCGGGGAATGGTTCAAAGCCTTGCGGCAAAGATGGAAGAAAACCCAAACAATGCCGAGGGCTGGATACGTCTTGGGCGGTCATATGAAGTGCTTAACGAGCCTGCAAAATCCCGTGATGCCTATGGTAAAGCAGCGGCGCTTAAACCGAACGATTTGGCGGTGCTCACTGCCTATGCCGGCGCGATTGCTCGCGCTGCAGATCAAAATGCTCCCCTACCGCCCAAACTCGCCAATGTCTCGGAACGCATCCTGAGCATGCAACCAACGCATGGCGGCGCATTATGGTTTAGCGGGATCGCCAAGTTCGAAGCGGGTGACAAGATGGGGGCTAAAGAACGGTGGACGCGTTTGCTGGCCGTTCTGGATCCTAACGGCGCACAGCATGCCCATGTCGCGGAGCGCATTAAGGCGTTGGAACAACCCGCCAACCCATGAAATCAGTTGCGGCCTGCCTGTGCTCTCTTACTGCCCTGATTTTTCTCAGTTGTGGAATGACGGGGGCGAAGGCCGACTTTGCCGCCGGCGCGAAAGCGTATGACGGCGGCGACTATGCAAAAGCCTATTCGGAGTGGAAGGAAGCGGCACAATCAGGAGATTTGGCCGCAATGGTTGCGCTTGCTGATCTATACCGGCGCGGCGCAGGAAGATCACCGAATATAGACCTGGCGTTACACTGGTATAAGCAAGCAGCAAAGGCGGGGGATGCCATCGCTCAAATTAATCTTGCGGAAATGTACCTCAACGGCTGGGGAACTTTGCGAAACCTGCCTTTGGCGTGGGTGTGGTTTAATCGGGCTGCGAAACAGGGAAATGCGTGGGCAATGTCTCAACGTCAGATTCTTGAACGGGTTTTATCTCCTTCTGCTCTGGCTACGGCGAAGAAGATGCGTAATATACGTTAAAGGAATTTATTTAGAGGCCCATTGGCATGACCGCACAGCGCGACAAATCAAAACAAATTCCCGGCACTACCGTTTTCGACGGTGCCGAATCCCGAAAAGGATATCGCATTAATAAATTTGCCATGTCCTTTACCGTCGCCGAAAACCGCGAGGCGTTCACCGCCGACGAAGAAGCCTATATGGAGAAATGGAATCTCAGCGATCAGGAGAGGCAGTTTCTGCGCGATCGAAACTATCGCGGTCTCATCGAAGAATGCGGCGGCAACATATATATGATCATGAAACTCGGCACCTGCACCGGCCATGGGCTTTATCATGTCGGTGCACAACTCCGCGGCCAGACCTTCGAAGAATTTATGGAAACCCGTAACGCCTCCGGGGCGCGGTAAGGGAGAATATCGGAATGGCAAAGATCGTAGGCGGTATCGGGACATCACACGTGCCATCGATTGGCAAAGCCTATGATATGGGCCAACAGGAAGAGCCCGACTGGAAGCCATTGTTTGACGCCTATAAACCCGTACAAAAATGGCTCGAAGACTTGAAACCGGATGTCGCTATCGTTGTGTACAACGATCACGGCTCAAGTATGTTCTTTGACAAGTATCCGACGTTCGCGCTTGGCGCTGCAGACGTGTATCCCATCGGCGATGAAGGATGGGGTCCGCGACCACTTCCTGATGTACCAGGCGATCCTGAATTTTCTTGGCACCTTGCAGAACAACTCGTTTATGACGAGTTCGATATGACAATTTGCCAGGAACTTTCAGTAGAACATGGGTTTCTGGTACCGATGAATTTGTGCTTTCCGCCTGAACCCGATTGGCCGGTTGCCTCTGTGCCGGTTGCGGTCAATGTAATCCAGCATCCGCTGCCTACAGCGACAAGGTGCTTCAAACTCGGACAAGCCATTCGCCGCGCTGTCGAGGCGTGCGATCGTGACCTGCGTGTCGTTATTTTTGGCACCGGAGGCATGTCGCATCAGCTGAACGGTACTCGTTTCGGGCATTTGAACACCGAATTCGATAACGACTTTCTTGATAAAATCGAATCCGACCCCATCGCCCTCACTAATCTGACCCATCAGGACATAATGGAAGACGCCGGTGCGGAAGCGGTGGAACTCATTATGTGGCTCACCATGCGCGGTGCGCTTTCGGACGATTTAACCCGCGTTCATCGTAATTATTACGCGCCGATGACAACGGGAATGGGGTTGATTGTGCTCGAAGAGGGCTCATAGCGCCCATAAAAAATCACTTCACTAATCCGTAAAGTATCCCATATCATAAAGATGGGTAGGCGTTCACCGCCTACCTGAAGAAAAAACGCGTTTGAAGCTCTTTTGAACCCGGGATTGACCGGGAGTAACTCGAGGCGTGGGGCTAAAGTCCACCGATTCTGAGTTGAGTAGACGCAGCCCGGCGCCCTGCCTGTGAGGAGGGTCGCATAATGCACATTGAACAAATTCTGAAAACAAAAGGCTCCGATGTCGTCACTGCACGCGCTGACGAAACCATCGCCCAAGCGGCAATTCGGCTCGAAGCCAACGCTATTGGTGCGCTCGTGATTGTCGATAATGAAAATACACCAGTCGGCATTTTTTCGGAACGCGATCTCGCACGCGGCCTAAACGAATTTGGACCCCGCCTGTCCGCAACGCCGATATCGTCTCTGATGAGTGGTAATGTTGTGACCTGCGAGCCTGATGATTTAATTTCGGATGTTATGGCGACGATGACCGAACGGCGTATCCGGCACCTGCCAGTACTGAAACGCGGGAAACTCGCCGGCGTTGTTTCGATCGGCGATATGGTCAAAGAGCGGCTCAATGAAATTGAAACCGAGGCCAGTGCCATGCGGGCCTATATTGCCGGCGTCTAAATTTAGAGGTCGGTTAAAGCGGAATTACCCGTTCTGAATTTGTTTGTGGAGAAGGGCTTCCCCCATACCTTCGCCAAGGCACCACTCCGCAAAATTTTCTGGTGTTGATTCCCATTGTCGCGGCTGCCAGTTATCGTCAACGACATCTGAGTCGAAATCGTACTCCGCGGCGCCGCCGCAGGGGTTTTTGAAATACCAGAAATAACACGAAGATACCGGATGGCGTCCGGGGCCAATCATGGTCTCCCAGCCATTGCGGGTCATATTATTACCGCCGCCAAACAGCTCGTGAATTGACCCCAGCTCAAAGGCCAGATGATGAAAACTGCGCTTTCCTTTGCCTGGGTCGAGCAGAAACAGATTGTGATGGTTATTGGCATCGGCACAACGCATAAAGTACCCGCGGCCAGGATAGGAATCGGTGAGTTTGAACCCCAGCGTATCGATATAAAAATTCTTGTGGGTTTCCAGATCGTCCGTCACGTAGACGATGTGTGACATGATGAGCGGCGTTGCCCTGTCAAATTTCTGACCACGCTGATTAAGGCGTTTGATATTGCCGGGCACATTGGTCTCGATTGAATCTGGTTTAATTGGTTCACATTGAGCAAGGCGAAAGGCAAACCCGAATCCGAGCGGATCGGATGCGTGAAGTGTACCGTCAGCTTCTTTCGTTAATGCATCCGCGGCGGATAGTTTGTCTTTTAGAGAAGCAAGATCATCAGAGGTACGCACACCGAACGTGACCTCCCTGACGGTAGATTGCGCATCGACGGATGGTGGCGGCGGAAGATCGGGGTCATCGCAAGGAAAAACTTCTATGGTTGCGCCGTTTTGCGCAGCGAAAACAGCATGGGAGCCATCCTCCTCGATACTCTCGAGGCCAAAATCGCGCCAGAATTTAACCGCCGATTTTATATCTTCGACGCCATAGACGACTTTTTCGATCCCGGTGTGGTGCATATACTTGCTCCCGAATATCCGGACTGACGTGACCTAGTTTAGCAGTTAAAAAATTATATGTGCAGTGGATGGACAAGAACACTTGGCAGTGCGGCGCAATAGATGTCTAGTTGGTGTCTTCCTGATAAAACGCTCGAATTACTAACCCGGCAAAATCGACATGGCTGTTGATTTATCAAAACCAATGGAACTTCATCGCCAGGGACGCCATGGCGAAGCGCTTCCGCTTTACCGTGCGGCGCTGGAACAGGCGCCTCAAGATCCCGATATCCTTTATCTGACAGGACTGTGCCAACTCGAAATGGGAGAAATGGAAGCAGGGGCACAGCAAATGCGAGCGCTGGTCGCAATCCAGCCACGAAACGCCGCAGCACATCATGCATTAGGTAAAGCACTGATCGAGTTAGGTAAAAATGATGCAGCTCGCAGTCACCTGCAGAATGCGCTGGACATTAATCCAAATTCTTCTGATTCCCGCATAGAGCTTGCCGATCTTGCGCTTGCCACAGGCGATGCAAAAAGAGCTGGCGAACTCTACCGCGAGGGCATCAAGATCGACCCATCACAGCCAGCGCTCTGGAATAACCTCGGCACGGTTTGCCGCCAACTCGGGCAACTGAAGGAAGCGGAAGAAGCGTGGGTAAAAACAATTGGCCTGGCTCCCGATCTGGTCGAAGCTTATTGCAATATCGCCACTTTGAAAGTGCGGTTGGGACGATTTTCTGAAGGGATTTCCTATTTGCAAGACGGCCTGGAACGCCGGCCTGATGATCCTGATCTAAATTTCTATTTAGGAGAGCTGCATTTCTTTGCCGGGGAATTTGAGGGCGCATCCGATGCTCTAAAACGAGCACTCGCTTCACGCACGGGATTTCGCGATGCCGAAATTCGTCTTGCCCAAGCATCACAATATCTGTGCGACTGGGACACCATGGATGCGTTCGTAACCGCAATCCGACAGGAAATTGATAACGCAATCGCGGGTGGGGAGTGCTCAATTTCCCCTTTCTTTGGCGTTACATTAGACACGACCGAAGCTGAACGAACCGCCGTCGCGGCGGCGGAAACCCGGAAACGCGAAGCCCAGCTCGCACCGTTGTCTAGCGAGGTCAATTTCTCTTTTGAACGACCGGCAAAATCGCGAATCCACATTGGATATCTATCGGGGGATTGGCGCGACCACGCCGCGTCGCATTTGGCATGCGGGTTGTTTCGTCATCATGATCGAACTTCATTCGAAGTCTCGGTTCTGTCTTACGGACCCGATGACAGTAGCGAATATTTACAACGCATCCGAAACGGAGCGGAAAATTTTGTTGATCTCAGCGAAATGAATGACTTGGAGGCCGCTCATAAGATTTATGAGTCAGGTGTGGACATCCTCTTGGATGTTCAAGGTTTTATGGGAAATGCACGACCGGAGATCTGGATGCTCAAGCCAGCACCAATTCAGATTTCCTATCTAACTTATCTAGGGTCTTTAGGGGCACAGGAGCTGAACTATATCATCGCCGATCCGACAATGATTGATTTCGTCAATCGCGAGGCTTTCACCGAATCCGTAATCACCATGCCTGCTTGCTATCAGGTTAACGACGACGAGGCTCGGATCGGCAAGAAGCCAACCCGGCGGGAAGAAGGGTTGTCAGATGATGCAGTCGTGTTTTGCGCAATACATGGCGGCCACAAAATTACGCGCGACATTTATGCTTGTTGGATGCGTATTCTGAAAGCTGTTCCGGATAGTATTCTCTGGCTCGCCGCATCGGGTCCTCTGCGCGACAATTTAACCGCTGCAGCTATTAGCGCAGGAATTGACGCCCAAAGCCGTCTTGTTTTCGCACGCCGCCTTCCGGACAAAGCGGATCATTTGGCGCGGCTCGCACTTGCTGACCTATTTCTCGACACACCCATATATGGAGCGCATTCATCGGCAGTCGACTGCTTGTGGGTGGGAACACCAGTCCTGACCGCACCTGGTCCTGTATTTTCATCACGCGGGGCCGCAACACTCTTAAAAAACCTGGGCGTCAAGGAACTGATCGCGACGGATTATAACGACTATGAGCAGAAGGCGATCCACCTTGGAAAAACCGCAGAAGAGCGCACCCGTCTGCGCAATTTAATTGCCCATAATCAAAAAACAGCGCCTCTCTTCGATACCGCTCTTTGGGTCCAGAATATCGAGCGTGCCTATCAAGAAATATGGGCGCGCCATCAACGCGGAGAAGCACCGTCAGATCTTAGTTTAGGCTGAGAGAAACTTTGCGTTAGCGTCACCACCGATTCCGGCGATCTGATTTTGCGGATTGAGGCTCTTCTAGACAAAGAGATCATCCCGCCAGTTACGCTTGACGCAATCTTTCCCAGCAGCGCCATTATGCGCTGTTCGCTCTCAATTACTGCGCTATTCCTGGCGAAATGCACGGTTTAAGCTCGATGATAAAGGTTTGAAAATATAGTCAATCAAAGTGCGAGCGCCGGTTTTTATCATCACCTCCGCCGCCATACCGGGGTATAGTTCGGCACCGGCCAGCTTTTTTTCATAGTCACCAGTTAGCCTGATACGCGCAAGAAAATAGGCTTGGCCAGTACGTTCATCGATTAGCCTGTCAGCAGAAACTGAGAGGACAGTACCGTCAACTGGCAGAGCATTACGCGTGCTTAAGGCGGTCAGCGTTACACGCGCTGGAAGTCCGGCATGAACAACATCGATGTCGTTCGGATCAACACGCGCTTCGACAACAAGACGGTCGCCAGATGGCACGATGTCCATGAGACTTTCACCGGGACCAATTACGCCGCCAGGGGTATGGACCTGAAGATCAACGATCGTCCCGGCGAGCGGCGCTTTGATTTCGGTCCGCGTAAGGACATCCTCGGCAGCAGGTATTCTTTCCGCGAGGTCGAACATTTCTGACTGTGCTTCGCGCAATTGAATGACCACATCGTTTAATTGCTCTGTTTTAATATCGCTAATCCGGATTTTCGCTTCTCCGATGCTTTGCTGGGCGCGCGAAATCGAAGCCTGATTTCGACTGCGACTGCCTTCAATTTCCGCCTGCTGACGCTGCAAAGCCAAAAGCCGCGAGCGCCTGGCAAGACCTTTGTCAACAAGGGTTTTAATGTCTTTGGCTTCCGCCTTGATAAGTTTCAGCTGAGTATTCTCAGACCGTATTTGACCGCGCAGACCAACTATCTCTTCGGTAAGTTGTTTGATTTTCTGACGCTGAATTTGGACCCTCGTATTTATTGCCTGTTTTCGGGCATTGAAGATATTTAGCTGGCCAGTAACCGCCTCGAGGACCTTAGGTTTGTCTTTGTTCTTGCGAAGAAGCGGGGGAAGGTTGATTTCGTTCCTGCCATCTCGCTCGGCTATAAGTCGCGCCTGCAAGGCTGCGGTAGCAAATCGTTTTCCGTGCAGTAGCTCAAGCGTAGCCCGCGGACGCGTTTCGTCGAGAAAGATGAGAGCTTGACCAGGTTTGACAACATCGCCGTCGCGCACGGCGATACGACCGACAATACCGCCTTCGAGGTGCTTGATTGTTTTTCGATTTGTGTCGACCCGAACAGCACCGGAAGCAATGGCGGCACTATCAAGAGGCGCTAACGACGCCCAAAGTCCAAAACCGAGAAAGAACACAGCAACAACAACCATGCCGGCAAATATCGGTCGCCCAATTAAAGGGCGAGCTACGGTTTCTTCCGCTTGCGTCAGGGGGGTTCTCTCTTCTTTCACAACTTGATTTTCACTCATCCGAATTAGCCGCCGCGGTATTCCCAGACAGTGCGGCAAGCACCTCATCCCTGGGCCCAAATACTGCAACCTTGCCATACGCAATTTCCAAAGTGGGCACCGACCTTGTTGGCCGATATTACGCGGAAGCCTTTGACATGAACGTCATGGTCACACGCATGTTTACCCATACCGGTCCCCGCCGCGGTGACGTGTTTGCGGAGTCCACCTTTGCAAAACAGATTGCCATGATTGAGGCGGAACAAATTCCGCCCGTTGTAAAAACAGGAAATCTTGACTCAATGCGGACCTGGTCAGATGTGCGCGATGCGGTCCGCGCATATTACATGCTGCTGACGGTCAACCCGATACCAGGTGAATATTATAATATTGGTGGCACTTATTCCTGTACTGTAGGGGACATGTTGAAACATTTGATTTCGCTTTCCACCTGTAAGGAAATTAACGTTGAAACGGATGCCGGCCGAATTCGTCCTATCGATGCCGACCTACAAGTTCCTGACACGACCAAGTTTCATAAGCATACCGGCTGGCAACCTGAGATTCCGTTTGAAAAGACCATGCAGGATCTGCTCGATTACTGGCGTGAACAAGTTGCCAGTGGTGAGCAGTTTACAACACGGTAGGACGTTCGGTTTGGATTTAATCTGGGCGCGGTTACATCAAAGTCTCACAGTGAATTAACTGCGATTCCGGCTTTTATTTCTGTAACGAATCCCCCGGAATTTCCACTTCGCTCACAGCGGCACCGGTTGCGCGGAGCTCATCCACCAAATCCGGCGGCCAGAATAACTTGGCGCCACCATGCCCCGCATTGATCGTCATCATCCAGCCGGTTTCATCGCCGATCACTTCCGCACCATGCATCTCGTCGGGGGGCACCGAAATAATGTCAAACGGCCCAAGAACAGTCTCCTGTTCGGCATTCATGCCGAGCGTGATCTTCCATTGCCCCGCCATGACGATAAATGCCTCGGGCGTGGGATGGCCGTGCGTCGCCAGGCCCTTGCCGGGCTCACACTTCAAATAGGTAATATTGAAGGCATCCACCTGATCCAAAGGCGTGGGGTCACCCTTTTGCTCAGCCGGCCGTCCTACAACCGCATAACGTTTCCGATCGTATCGCTCCAGCAACATGTCGATAGGTCGGTAAGGTGATTCTCTTTGATCGATATCACTGAACCGGAGCACATGGGCTTCGATGTCAGGTGTCGTGGATTTTATGGCCATCGGTATTTCCTCCCGGGTCGGCTTTCCCATTTTCCGGCAGGTCGGTCTGGTGTCAAGCGATCATGGTTTAACTATCCGTAGTCACCACTCAGCGACAAACTAAGCACGACCTAATTAATCGATAGCGCAGACAATAAAGTCACGCACACTGCACAAGCTGGACATGAAGCCGCCTGTACCGGAAACTCCATTCAAAATAAGTGCGGTAGCAGGGGAGTAAAAGTGTGAGCAAATCGGATCTGTTTGAAGTTATCGAAACCCGCCATAGCTGCAGGGCTTATCTGGAAAAGCCTGTGGACCCGAATATTCTTACGGACATTATCGAGCGGGCGGGTCGCACTCCGTCAAACGGCAACGTGCAACCGTGGCTGGTGCATGCTCTGACCGGACAGCCACTCGAAGAACTTAAAAAAATTGCCGCTCAGACCGTCAAAACACAGAATCCACACATAAACGACGCAGAGTTCGATGTATATCCGAGTGACATGGTGGAACCATACGTATCGAGACGAGAGACCCATGGCGCGAACCTATACCGCTCTCTCAATATTGACCGTGACAACCTCGACCTACGGCTCGGCTGGTATCGACGGAACTTCGAATTTTTCGGCGCGCCTGTCGGCCTCATCTTTTGTATTGAACGACAATTGGGACAACCTCAATGGGCCGATCTCGGTAGTTTCATACAAACAGTTACGTATCTAGCGCGTGGCCATGGTCTCGACACCTGTACACAAGTGGCATGGTCGCGAATTTACGGTACTGTTGCGGATTTCTTAAATCTACCACCAAACCATATGGTCTATTGCGGCATGTCGATGGGGTACGGAGATCCCAGCCATCCGGTCAACAATTTCCGGATGCCCCGCGCCCCGGTTGAAGAGATTTGCCAGTTCCACGGATTCGATTGAAACCTAAGGGAGATAAAATCTAAAACGGTTCGCGCCATGAGCGGAGGTCGACCTCAAAGCTCCAACAACTTCGCGGTTGGCTATGTGTTTGAAAATAGAGATCCGCTAACGCCTCTGTTGAGATTAGACCGTCGTCGCGCTGCACCTCTTCAGGCAGCCGCTTCCGGGAAATGGCATTGTCAATACCGCCCTCGATCGTAAAATGGGCAACGTGGATTCCTTGCGGCGCCAGTTCACGCGCCATGCTTTGCGCTAGAGCACGCACACCAAATTTGCCTGCTGCAAAGGCGGCTACTTCGGCACCCGCGGTACGACTGGAGCGCCCACCGGTGAATAGAATGCTGCCGTGACCGCGCTGTGTCATCGATCGCGCTGCTTCGCGTCCAACGATCATCGCTCCGAGACACGAACTCCCCCATACTGAGATGAATTCCTCGGTGTCCTGCTCAACAATAGGACGTTGTACCCGACCTCCCGCATTATAAATCACGGCCTCGGCCGGCCCGAGTTCCTTCTCTGCCGCTTCGAACATTGCAGCCACATCAGCGTCGACCGTAGCATCGCCGGGAAATGCCTGCACAACGCCGCCAGAGTCGTTGATTTCCTTTACCAAGGGCCCGAGTTTTTCTGCATCCCGCGCAACAATAGCAACGGCGTAATCTTGAGCAAAACGACGCGCTAGGGCGGCACCGAGGCCATCGCCAACTCCAACAATTATTGCGCTCCCGGATTTGGTCATTTTCATTGTCTCCATTCACAATTTTTATAGATATCAGTTAATACATCCAGCCACAAAGGGCCAAGGCCGGATTATCCAGTCAAAAATAGACAGGTCATCCTATGCGTTACGATTCCTCGCATCGATGGAATTCATCTGGGAACTGGTTAACGATTGTTACGGGATCGCTGCCTTTTAAGTCACGATTGAAAATTTCAAGCTCCCATTTTCCAGAGTAGTTCGGCTGGGTAACGATCTTTTGTAGTTCAACCCGGTCGAGACCTCCGGAAAGAAGAGGTTCGCGTCCGACGGCCAAACCGTTTTCAAACCTTGGATTGCAAATTTGCAATAATGCAATCTTATCCAATTGATCACGCAGCAACCTGGGTAGGTCGGGGTCCCACCAAGAATGGTAAAGATCCAGTATGAGTTTAGCGTTCCCGTAAGGCTCAACAATCTTGAGACCATGAGCGCAACTATTGATGCAGCCTTTCGTCAATATATCTGCGGGGTAGATTGGTTCCAGGCCCAGCGATATTCCAGCCGACGCAGCGTATTCAGCAAGTTCACTAAAACCCTCTTCTACGATTTTGTGTGCATCCCCTAATAGTATCGATGGCGTGCCAAGGCCGCCCGTTATCACGCAAAGAACATCTGCACTTAATTCTGCGGCGAACTCGACCATTTCCTGGTTGCTGTATTGCACTGGGTTGGGATCACCAAGCGTGAAATATCCAGCGCTGTTTAGAGATGAAACGCCAAGGCCTTCATCATTGAGGCACCTGGCTAAATCTTTGATCCCCATTTCGTAAATTGCCGCCCGCGTGACACCCACTGATGTCATGCCAGCTTTGCGTACTGCGCTCGCGAACTTGGGAAACGGAGTATCATCACCGCAGATATAGTGATTAACCGACAGGTTCTGGGTATGCGATTTGGTCATTTCAATCACGCTTTAAGAAGTACACGACCCAGAATCCAAGCATCGCGGTGAATAGACCCGCGAGCCCAAGTAAACCGAAGACTTCCTCAAACAGGAAATAACCCATAATCGCGGTTGTCGGTGGCATCAGGTAGAACAGGCTCGTTACGCGAATTGCCTGACCGCGGCGCAACAGCCAATAAAACAAAGAGTACGCTATCGCGGACAACACAATAACCTGCCAGCCAATGGCAAAAACCAACGTGCCCGTCCAGTTAATTTCTGCTGCTTCGAAGAGAAAGGAGATCGCACCGCAAACCAGAGCAGCGACGCCAAGTTGCAGGGCATTCATGCTCCTGATGTCATGATCTTCGCAAAATTTCTTCTGATAAAGCGTGCCGCCAGTGATTGCAAAAAGGCACAGAAATGCCGCGATAAACGAAGTGACAGGAGTACCCTCGAAAGTTGCCTTTTCCCATACCACCATCGCCACACCTGCAAACCCAAGTATCAGCCCAACCCATTGTCTCCAAGCAACCTGCTCCTTGAGAACCGGGCCAACCGTCACCCCCGTCAGGATGGGCTGAATACCGGTGATGACTGCCAGCGCACCGGCTGCAAGGCCGAGATCAATCGCAACGAAAACGCCACCAAGGTAGGCTGCATGCATCAGTAATCCTGCAATCACTATGTGAACAATCTGCATCTTGTCGCTGGGCCATGCGGCACGCATGAAAAATGCAATCGCAAAAAGCAGGATCGCAGATAATGAAAATCGTATTGTTAGAAACTGAAACGGCTCAATGAAGGGAAGGCCCAGTTTCGATGTGATATGGCCCGAACTCCATAAGACAACAAACAGGAGAGAAACCGCTAGAATTGCGATCGACGACTGTCCTGTACCGCCGTTACTAGCGGTCATTTAACCAGCATTAAACTCAAGGACGGCACGAAGGTAATAAGACCCAGCATGATAAACGCCAGCACCAGGAATGGCGCGGTACCTCTGAACACTTCAGAGACAGTTACTTTACCAATAGCGCTCAAGGTAAACAGGTTGAGTCCGATAGGCGGTGTCACTGCAGCAATTTCCATATTGATGATCATGATAATTGCAAAATGGATCGGATCGATACCTAGCAGTTTGATCAGCGGTAGGAATATCGGAAGCGTGATGAGGAGTGCTGAGATAACTTCGAGAAACATGCCGAGAAAGATAAGCAGTACGTTGACGAAAATCAGGAACAGCACAACGCTTAACTTGTGATCGGCAAGCCAATTGACCAACGTCTGTGGGATACCGCTATCGGTCATGGCATAGCCAAACACCGCCGCGCCCGCGAGGACCAAGAGAATCGCGGCGGATGTAACACAACCACGAGCAACAACTTCGACAAATTTTCTGAAACCCTGTCGACGGTATTCTGGCGCTGTAATAACCAATGCGTATACCACTGCAACTGCACTGGCTTCCGTGGGCGTAAAGATTCCGCCATAGATGCTGCCCAGAATAATGACCGGCAAAATCAAAACGTCGGTTGCCGACACGAGAGCCTGGAACCGCTCTTTGGTGCTGGCCTTGGGCCGCAACGTCTCTGGCCAATTCCAAGTACGAATGATGACATAGAGACAAAGTAGAGCGCCAAAGATAAGTCCGGGTATAATGCCGGCTTCAAACAGCTTGCCAATGGATTCGTTTGAAACCAGTCCATAAATAATAAGAGGGATCGAGGGTGGGATAAGAATACCCAACCCACCTGACATGGCTATCAAACCGAGGCTGAAACGCTGCGGGTAGCCCCGCTCAATAAGTTCTGGCAACACCACCACCCCGATCGCTGCAGCGGTTGCAATGCTCGAACCACACATGGCGGAAAATATGATGGTAGAGACAACAGCGACGACGCCGAGACCACCCGGCAAATGACCTATCTGGGCATCAATACTCTGCACTAGACGCTTGATCGCGCCGCCTCGGCTTAGGATTTCCGCGGCGACTATAAAAAATGGAATTGCCAAAACCGGGGTCTTGTCCAGCGCCCCAAACATGATGCCCGCTGAAACCGGAAGCGATGTCGTTGTGATGAAGATATAGGACGTCCCTGCAGCCGCCAGAGACAGTCCAATGGGGACACCAACAATAGAAAGTACGGCGAGTGTTCCGACAAGTAGGAGGGTGGCAGTTCCGACATCCATATCGGCGCCTATACCCCGCCGCTCTCAGTGTCAGCTGATGAAGGTTCGCGATCGTTTCTCCAGAGTAGGATGATCGAACGGATAATCTGAATACTCAGTAAAACACCGCCGGCAAATATAGCCGCATGGAAGGGCCAGATTGGCCAGCGCAGCGCCGTTGGCATCCTTTCGTCAAACAATAGTGTTTCGTCAGCCAACGTAAAGCCAGACACGGTCAACCCAAGGGCAAGAAACAAGGTAAGGATATTGGCGATGGTTTGGATAACCCGACGGCCGACATCGCTACAAAGATGTTCGAGAAGGGTAAACCGGATATTGACCCCGAACCGTACAGCGGCAGATATCCCGACAAAAGTTCCCCAGATCATACTATAGCGGACCAGAATTTCGACCGAGGGGTCAGACCAGGAAAAGCCGTAGCGTGTGACAACCATCGCAAACATAGAGATCGCCCCAATTACGAACAAAGACCCGGTAGTAACGTCCACAAAAGCATCAAGGCCGCGCAGTAGATTATTCATTCTACGGCGCGGCCCTGGCTGCATTGGTGTTGAAGAGGCCATAGCCTATTCGGCAAACAACCTTATTTTATTTTCTTCATCAACTCTTTGACTTTGGGGTCCAGACCGTCATAGAGCGGCTTCAAGGCCTTTTTCCAACGTGCGCGTTCCTTTTTCGAGAAACCAACAACCTCCATACCGTTTGCAGCGACATTTTTGTACGCCTCGGCGATGGAATTCGTGATCTCTTTCAAATTGTATGCCTTACCGGCCGCAAGAGCTGTCTGGATCATCTTTTGCCCAGCAGCACCTTGTTTTTTGTACCAAGCCGGATTGACAACTACGACATAACCAAACGGGAACAAATTCACTTTGGTGACTGATTTCAGCACTTCGTAGAGTTTAATGCGATTGCCATAAGGTGGAGTGGTCCAGGCACCATCAGCGACCCCTTGCTTCAGAGCAAGAAACACTTCAGCACCGGGAATTGCGGTCGGTGCGGCGCCAAGGGCTGTCGTTGACTTTGCCAGAACTTCTGATGGGAAGACACGGATTTTGCGATTTTTAAAATCTTCCAGTGTACGGACGGGCGATTTTGTCCAAAGCGCTACAAACCCGTCGTACCAGAACCCCGCCCCCATCAAACGCTTTTTGCTAAGGCGGCCGAGGAGTTCCTTACCAACCGGCCCGTTGAGAACTTTTTCCATCGCGTCATAGCTTTCAAACAACATTGGTACTTCAAGAAGTTTGAAGGCCGGATCAAAGGTCGACACATATCCGATTGTGGGCATTGCCATCTGAACCTGGCCGCGCGCAACAGCGGGAACTTCATCCTTACCCGCCATTAACTGACCAGAAGGAAAAAGCGATACTTTGTATTTGCCGCCAGAAATCTTTTCGAGTGTGTTCTTAAAAACGATGGCCGAACGCGTCTTAATATGTCCGGGCGGTGCTTCGATTGGAACTTTGATTTCTGTTTGAGCTTGGGCGGTGCTTGGCACGCCGAAAACAGAGAGACTCATCACTGCCACTGCAGCAAATGCGAGATAGGTTTTCATCCAGTTACCCCTTTGTGAAAAAAAAACATAAATATTGTTGCTGATGGTAATACATCTAGAGCGCTACGGCGACCTCTCGAGCCGGATTAAATAGTAAGCGCAATGATCTATCGGAGATTATTCGGCAGCTTGAGCAGCGTTACCCACCCAGATCGATTCAATTTCCTGCGTTGTCGTCACCAACCCGAACCTGTGGGTTACTGTTTGAAGTGTCGAATCATGTAGCGCCATATCCCAACTGGCGGTCGCGTCCGATGGAATACAAACGTAATAACCTGTCTCGAACGCATCCCTGAGCGTGCTTTCAACACAGACATTTGTGGAAACGCCAGTTGTAATAACGGTTTTGATTCCTCGTGCGCGAAGAGTCATATCGAGATCAGTGCCTTTAAAGGCACTATAGCGATGTTTGTGGATGACCAGCTCCCCATCTATGGGTGCCAGCTCATCAATGAAATCAGCCCCCTCGGTATTGGCGATACAGAGCACATCCGACGAGTAGGTCGATCGCCGCCGTTGGGCGAGCCAAGGTCCGGAATCTGAATCATGATTGGGCAATGTCCAAAAGCCGACATGACAGACCAAAACGCCGCTCGCTCTGGCGGCGGAGAGCAGCCGTCCCATTGTTGGAATAACACTTCGCGTTGCTGTCAGATCACGGCCAGCCTGATCACAGAGGAACCCGTCATAAACCAGGTCTTTTTGCATATCGATCAGTAAAATTGTGGTATGGGTCGGATCAATCCTTTCGGCAAGGGTGTCAATCATCAAGGGTTCCAAAGTTTCACTCCTCCGGCGGTGGGCATTCGGTTGCGAACCAGTCGGCAATGTTCCGCCCTGTCATGAAAATTGTATCCGGATGATCCTGCAGTAAATCCAGCATCTTTTCCAGATATACCATGCGATGTGGCACGGCTATAAGGTGAGGATGCAGCCCAAGCGTGAGGACGCGGGGTTGGCTCGCGGCTTCCCGACCGAACACCTCTAGCGTGTCGGCGAGACGGCGAAACATTTCCGGCGATGCGTGTTTTTCAACCGCATAAACAATACTGTCATTGATCTCAAGCGCGTAAGGCATCGATAGTAACGGGCCGTGTGCCGTGGTCATCCAGCAGGGCAAATCGTCCACCACCCAATCGAATACATATTCCACCCCTTGTGCTTTCAAAATATCCGGTGTGTCGACGGTTTCCTTTAATCCGGGCCCCAACCAGCCACCGGGACGTTTTCCAGTGAAATCTTCGATCAAAGTCAACGACTGATTGATCAACGCCGCTTCATCAGCCTCTCCCTGAATGGACTTTTGATGCACACCGTGCCCAATAAATTCCCACCCAGCATCGCGCATTGCTGCGGCAAGGCTTGGATAGGCCTCAATCACACCGGCGTTCAGACTGACACTCGCCGGCAATCCACGTTCCGCGAAACAATCAAGCAACCTCGGCATGCCACAGCGCATGCCATATTCAGCCCAACTATAGTTTGGAATGTCTGGAACCTGCTCCAGACCGTGCGGCGCGGTGAGTATCTTGCGCGGCATGGCATTGTCGAATAGCCAATTTTCAACGTTCACCACCAAATGAACCATTATGGGTTTGCCATCCGGCGGATTCAGAGGGGGTCGATGGCTGGCCATCTCATAAGAAATTCGAGGGTTGCTCATTGCAACGTCAGCACCTTATCCATTTGGGCTACAACTCAATAGAATATGGTGGGCTTTTAGTCACACAATTTATCTACGAGGCTTGATTATTCCCTTCATCAGGTCGAATTTTGTTCCTTTATGTTTGCCAACACGCCGCGTCAATGGACCAATTTAGACTGTCAGATTGGGGTTACTAACGGACCGGAATCCGAAACATTCCAAATTCGTATAAGTACCGATTATGAGTCGTCGGTAAAAACCAATTAGATTTGAGACTCGGTCTTGCTTGAAATTTCCAACCTGTTTGCCAGTTCAACCAAAGTCGCACAAAGAACTTCTGTGCCCGCGACGATATCGCTTTGATCTGTATGTTCGTTAACATTGTGACTAATCCCGCCACATGAAGGAACAAATATCATTCCCGACGGACAGACATAGCTCATTTGCCGGGCATCATGCCCGGCGCCAGAGAATATCCGTCGACAGGGGATGTTAAGTCTTTGGGACTCTACTTCTATCGCCCCAATTACGTTTTCATCAAACGTGATTGTGTCTGCCTCGGCAATACACCAGACATCCGCTGAACAGTTTGTCACGGATTGGGATACAAGCTCCCCTATTCTCTTCTCGCATGTCGCCAGCGTTTCTGAACTCGGATGGCGCAAATCGATTGAAAAGAGGACTTCGCTAGCAACCACTGACGGAACATTAGGTTTGATTGTCAGCATGCCCACGGTAAATCGAATGTCTTCAATGTCTGAAAACGCCTCGTATAACTTTTCTATTACGCGCGATGCTTCCTGAACCGCGTCAATCCGTAAATCGTAAGGTGTGGTCCCTGCATGCGCTTCCTCACCGGTGATTTTCACCCGCATGCGTCGGACGCCTTGAATACCGGTGACCGCACCAACCGGGGTTTTTTCCTTTTCTAAAATTGGGCCTTGTTCAATGTGCGCTTCAACAAAACAAAATACCTCTCTCCCGAAAGGAAGTTTCCTAAGGTCAGCAAAGCGGTCCTCGAGCCTTGCAAGTTCGTCTTCAACGGAAACGCCGTTCTTGTCTTTTACCTGTTTAATTTCGTCGAGTGACCTGACACCGACAAAGGCTTCAGAACCCATCATGCCGGGGGCGAAACGGGAGCCTTCTTCATTCAACCAGGCTACTACTTCAATACTTCTTTTGTGATCTACTCCGGAGTCTATAACGGCCCTCACCGCCTCCAACCCTGCCAAGACGCCAAACGCTCCGTCAAACTTTCCACCCGTTGGTTGGGAATCTATATGTGAGCCGGTCATTACAAGCGGCAAATCCGGCTCACTACCCTCGACCCGGAAAAACAAATTTCCGATATCGTCAGTTGCGATGCCTAATCCATAGGCTTCTGCCCACGAAATACAAAGTTCCCTGGCGGAAAATTCTTCATCGGAAAGGGCCTGTCTGTTTACACCGCCGCCGGCAATGCCGCCGATTTCAGCCAATTCCATCAAATTCGCCCAGAGTCTCTCACCATCTATGTGTTCAGTTACCGACAATGATCACCTTCGAAATACTACGTGAAACCAGATAACAAGCAGACGACACAAGAACTTTAGCGAATCCTTCCTCACCGACTTCGGGGGAAATATTAGCGCTATGGGATTGGGTATGAATCAGATCGTCTTCACCTGCCCACCATCAATATCAAATGATGCGCCAGTAATGTAGGTCGCTTTATTCGAAGCCAAAAACACGACCAACGCGGCAAGCTCTTCGGGGTCACCATATCTTTTCAGAACGGTTTCTTCGGTCAATATGGCGGTAGCCTCTTCCAACGATATATTATCCTCCCGGGCTTTTTCCTCCGCCAAATAAACCATCCGATGGGTAGCGAAAGGGCCCGGATTAATAACGTTACACAGTATTCCGTGAGGTGCTCCTTCTTCAGACAGCGCCTTGCTAATATTCTGCAACGCCGCGTTTGAGAAACCCGCGGTTATGGCATGCGCATGCGGCTGCTTGCCATGCGTTCCAGCCATGAACATGATCCGCCCGCCGCCCGACGACTGCATTTGGCTGAACGCCTCTCTGGCCAATCTTATTTGCGCGAAAATCTTGGTTTCCGCAGCCTTCCTCCACATGTCATCCGTCATTTCCACGAACGGTGCAGTGTCCGCACCGGGCGTATTGGCAATCATCACATCCAGACCATGTTTTTCTGAAACTGATTTCACCATTGCCACAGATTGCTCAGCAGATGTTACGTCGCAGACGCATCCTTCAACGATGCCCGAGGCTTCCTCACTAATGCGCTGAACCGCATCAGAAACCTTTTCTTCGTTTCTTCCGGACAACGTTACCGTTGCACCTTCCATCGCAAATGATTTTGCTATCGAAAACCCAAGGCCGCTACTCGCCGCGCTAACGATCACCGATTTTTTTTCTAATCCGAAATCCATAATTATCCTCGTTACAAAGTTTATTGACGCGTTTCAGGAAGGAGGAGCATTGCCAAGCAGTTGGTTATAAATATCTGGAAGCTCTTCACAAAATCGATCTGCCCAATCCACCGGTACGGTCGTAGAGATCTTTAGAAATATATCTTTTAGGGTGTCGCTGTGATAGTCGGAGGTCCGAATAAATATTTGGCGGCGCAGAAACTCTTCCGAAATCGCATTTGCTGAAATACCGCATTCCTGGCAATCGACGGCTAAAAAATTTCCGTTGGAAGGATAGACGACGGTTCGAAGCCCCTCCAGCATATCAATTGCGTTATTGATTGAGGCCTGATTGTGCCTCTGAACGGAATTCACGTTTTCCATCCACTCCTCTTTTACGCGGAACGCTGACATGGCCGCTAGCTGACCCAGAATGTTTGACCCGAGAATATTGGGCTGATCATCCATTAAATGCGAAAATAACGGCTCGTCGGCAATGATCGCGCCGGTTCGAAGCCCTGCAATCCCAAGCCATTTACTAAAGCTGTATGTGGTGATGGTTTTCTCGGGATAGAGATCACGGACCAAATGATGGTCGAATGCAAAATCGCGATAGGTGCAATCGTGAACAACCGTCGCGTCATGTTTTTTCGCAATGTCGGCAATACGCGTTAGCTCATCCAGATCGTAACAGCAGCCAAGAGGATTTAACGGATCTATCAGATAAATAATTGCATTGCCGCACTGAGAAAGTTGTTTTTCCAATTCGTCAGGGCACATTTTGTAGTTCTTTTCCCTGTCATAAATTGGTAGTCGGCAAATCTCTGCGCCTTCGTTTCGGCTGAATTTAAGAGGCCAAACCCATGTTGGATCGGTGGTGACTAAAGTAATTCCGTCTCCGCTTAGTCTTTTACAAACCAGATATAAGCCTTCTACAGCGCCGTCGGTAATTAGGACTTGTGTGTCTTTTGAACGACGTTTGCCAACGACATCGTCTAAAACCATCTCACGCAATTCTTCCATGCCTTGCGGCGGCGCGTATAAGTTAAAACTCTGATCAATTATTGCTTTTTCGAGAGCTTCTTTAACAACCGGATGCGTCGGCAGATGGTTTGTATTTTGCCCCATCCAGAGCATTTCGTCAGATTTATGAAGGCGATCGAAGCTCTGTGTGTTTTCTAATGACATTAATTAACTCCGATACACATTTAGGCAGCCGTATTCTGAGAAAGGTTTCTGGGAAATAAGAATTCAGCAAACGTTAGGTCGAACAAATAAGACCAAACCTATCCGAAAATCGGTAAGTATCAATGGTAGCGCGAACGAAAGCCTAAATGTAATCGGAAGAAATATTTACCGCGGTGTGCCGACCATGCTGCGAATAGCATCACTCGTATTTGCTTATTCCGCTGCAGCGGGACTCATCAACCCATCGGTAACTTTATCGCTAGACGAAATGATGTGCCCGTCGGGCAGGTTCCGGATAACACCTTCAGGGTCTTTGCCTTGTTTGACCGCTTCGATTCCGCGCTCAACCTTTTTCCGTAGCATTATGACGCCCCGGTCAGTTGTCCCTAAACGCTCAATACTCCGATCAACCGGTGCGCCCTGTGTCACGATGGCGCGGTAGTCCTGAATGAATAAAGTTTGAACCTGATCGGCCGCCTCCAGTTCCATCCCTTCGGGCAGGTCGGGCAATTTACCATTCACCGGTGGCACGTAGGTGACGTGAAAAAACAAGGTGTGGAAGTCATCAACCGGCGTACGTATGATTGCGGAGTAGCGCGGCCAGTTGAATTTTCCGCCCGGCCAAGGCTGGTTCAGAAGAATTATGGTTGGAAAATGCAAATAGTTCGTTCGACCATAATCGCCACGGATTTGAATGGTCTGAATTCCGTCTGCATCTTCATCCCAGTCAACGTCAGGAATTTGACTCCAAACATCTGCACGAGATGATCCTTCTCCATGGAGAATGCCCGTGTGAACCTGATCAACCGAGTTTTCTACGACTTGTAACCAGTGCGCCGGCCAAATGCAGAAATTCTCAACGATGCGAATTCCATCTTCGGCCGCAAATACATCGATGGGCGGGATCTGGGGTGGCTTGCCTTCTCCAAGATATGCCCAAATCAATCCTCCACGTTCTTCTACAGGGTAAGCCAGGTGAGTCATCTTATCCTTGAAACCACTGGTTGGCGGTTCGCCAGGCATGGCGAGACAGCGGCCTGTCTCGTTGAATGTCCACCCGTGATAGGGACAGGCAAGTCCATGCTCTCGCGGGCGGCCATATTCGAGTGAAGAGCTCCTATGAGGACAACTTATGCCGACCAATCCGAGCACGCCGGACAGGTCACGATACAAAACCAGGTCTTCGCCCAGAACCCGGACTTTCAGGGGGTCTCCTTTAAAGGTACCAAACTGCTCACCAAACTCGGTCGGCGTGCCGACCCGGTCGTCATACTTCATCAGATCAGGCAATTGGAGTTGTGCCTGTGGACCATCCCAAAGATCCGAAATCGCAATTGGAAACCAAAAAGAACGCAGCCATGCACCGCATTCCGTACCGGGTCCTACCTTGGTCAATCGATCATTATCTTGAGTACTGAGCATCAGCTATTTCCCTCTGTCCTGACCATCTGTTTGCTATCTTTGTGCTAGGCACAAATCGCAAACTAAACGATGCGCTCGGAGCCTCTTTCGTGCCCCTTTGACTGAATATTTCTAGATTTTTGTTAACACGTCCAGCCGCATCGGGCCAAGGCCGGATTATCTGTGGCTAGGATCGAAAACGAATGGCTCCGCAGTTTATCGCCAAGCCATTCGAAAAGAATTGGTGGAGGTAAGCGGAGTCGAACCGCTGACCTTCTGATTGCGAACCAGACGCTCTCCCAACTGAGCTATACCCCCACCGGAACGCCGGGAATGTGCTTTTCCGGGTTATGATTGTCAAGATATTCGCTTGTTCGTTGCCACCGGAATCTTGAACCGAGTCGTCGGGATGGATAGGATTTGTCAATCGTTGCGGGCTTGGGCTGCGCAACTCCAACCCGTCCGCGGAGTTTCAGAAATATGATCATTATCGACCCTCTCATTCGCGTCGCGATCATTGCAGTCGATCTGTATATCTGGGTCGTCATTATCGGAGCGATTTTGAGCTGGCTGATCGCCTTTAACGTCATCAATACGTCGAACCAACTTGTCTATACGATTACCGATTTCCTGTACCGGATCACAGAACCGGCTTTGCGGCCGATCAGGCGCGTGATACCGAATTTTGGCGGTATCGATATTTCACCTATCGTGTTGATTCTGGGCCTTATCTTTCTGCAGATGGTGCTCGGTAATATTCATCGAGCCTTACTTACAGGTTAGACGCAGCCCTTTTGGGAACCGAAAAATGACCACGGCAAAGTTAATTGACGGTAAGGCTTTCGCCGGCCAAATGCGCGAGAACATAGGGAGGCGCGTCGCCTCGTTGAAGGAAGAGCATGGTCCTGTCCCGGGTCTCGCTGCCGTGCTGGTGGGTGAAGACCCTGCCAGCCAGGTTTATGTCCGCAATAAGGAAAAACAAACAGCGGAAGCTGGGATGGCCTCCGTCGGCCGGAAGTTGCAAGCAGATATTTCGCAAGAAGACCTATTGGCCGTCGTCGCCGAACTCAACGCGGACCCGTCCGTTCATGGCATTCTGGTACAGCTCCCTTTGCCGGACCATATTTCCGACAAGGCGGTGATTGAAACGATCAATGTCGCAAAAGATGTCGACGGATTTCATCCGGTCAATGTTGGTGCGCTGTCGAGCGGGGACGAAGGGCTGGTGCCGTGCACGCCGCGCGGATGCATGATGCTTCTTAAAGATACGCTGGGTGATTTAACCGGGAAAAATGCTGTGGTTGTCGGGCGTTCAAACATTGTCGGCAAGCCGATTGCGCAATTACTTCTTGCAGCCAACTGCACGGTCACCATCGCACATTCCCGAACGCAAGACTTACCGGGTCTATGCCGCACCGCAGATATTCTCATTGCCGCCGTTGGGCGTGCTCAAATGATCAAGGGTGATTGGATCAAGCCCGGCGCTACCGTGATCGATGTGGGAATCAATCGTATTGATGCCGATGACGGCAAATCACGACTTGTCGGCGATGTCGATTTCAATGAAGCGGCTCAGGTCGCTGGCGCGATCACGCCAGTGCCCGGCGGCGTCGGTCCTATGACCATCGCCTGTTTACTTGAAAATACGCTGATTGCCTGCTGCCGCCAGAACGGGCTTGAGGTGCCAGGAGCTTAGGCTTTACTCATCGCCCTCAGGCGGTGGACCTTCCTTCCGCGCGCCACCCCAGCCAGTGTGGGTGATATCGAAGATTGTGCCGTTGGGATCGGAGAACTTCATTTCGTAATAAACGTTGTCGCCCGCCATTTCCCCCATAAACCAGTCGCCGCCATTTTCCTTGATTTTCTTTTCACTATCTTCGACGTCATCGACCCAAAAACCAAAGTGATGCACTCCGAACCAGTCCTTGGTTTTACCTTCGCCCATCGGGCGATCATCCTTGTAGCGCAGCAAAGCGAGATTGACCGTTCCATCTGTAAGATAAACGCCATCGGCCATCGGCGCTTTTACCGAAGTGACCTTTTCCATGCCAAAGGCCGACATGTAAAACTCAGCTGATTTTTCCGGATCGGGAACTGAAATCGCCAGATGGCGGAGTTTACCTTTTGCCATTATTTCGGTCCTTGAATGTTGAACATTTCAGCGGCGTGGTCCCAAACCACCCGTTGCTTGATCGCCGGATCAACGCCTTCAAACATTTTGTCGATGGGAATTGAAACATCCGGCCAGGTGCCCTGCGGATGAGGATAGTCGGAACCCCAAATCGCAACATCACCAAGATTACACCAGTCGAGCTTCATCATTTCACAACCGACGTAATCTTCCTCAAACGTAAAACCGCAATTCCGCTTGGCGTATTCGCTGGGCAGCATTGAAAGCGGCGCTGACGGATCAGGCGCGCGTTCTTTGGTTTGACGGTCACACCATTCGATCGCGAACGGAACCCAGCCAATACGGCATTCGGAAAACAACACTTTGAGATTTGGGTGACGCTCGAAAGCACCGCAAAACACGAGTTGTGCAAAAGTATTACAGAGATTGAAGGGTGCGGTAGCAAGGAACGCAATCTGCGCACCGCGATGATAAGGCGGCAACGGTGCATCAGCCGCACCACCGATATGAATACAAAGAGGTACGCGCGCTTCCCCCGCCATCGCCCAAAGCGGTTCCCACACTTCATCGTATACCGGTTTGGCGACATCGAACGGTGGAAACTCGGCCGCCTTTGCACCGGCCTTGATCATACGCTCCAACTCACGCACGCATTCATCCGGGTACTTTGTTGGCAGTGCCGGCAAAATGAAGATGCGATCAGGATCGATCTTATTCATTTCCATCGCATAATCATTAAATGCGCGATACACCGCGAACAGTAATTCAGGATCGCTGACATTCCATTTGCGAACACTGGCGAAGATGACACTTGACCAGACCCTCGACTGGTCCATGTGATCAAGCAGAATCGTTGGATCGGCGGGAGGTAATGCGCCGTCTGGCAAATCGACACCATGATCGCGAAACGGTTTCAGGAATTGTGTACTGTTTGAACCAGCGGCAGATTTATCCCAGAGTTTGCCTTCCCAGGTCCATTGCGAGCCGTTCTCACCCTCGATGACCTTGGGGCCGATTTCCTTATATTTCTCGGGCAGGCGGTCCTGCCACAAATCTTTTGGACACCAATGCGTATCAAGATGGTTATCCGCCGAAATAAAAAGATATTCAGTCATCCGACGCGACTCCAAAGAATTATATGTTTGCTGCAGATACAGTCACCTAAAGCCCTGATGTCGTCAAGCTGACCGCCGCGCTTCGCGCCGGGTTATGATCATAACGGCGACAAATATGAAGGCTGCTCCGACCCAGGTTTCCAGATCGGAATATTCGCTGAACAATATCCAGCCAAACGCAGAAGCAATTGGCAGCCGCATAAAATCGACCGGTGCCAACAGGCTGGCGTCCGCGACTTTCATGCCGCGTGCCAAAAAGATATGTCCGAGCGTTCCAAAAGTACCTATTGCCAGAATCCAGCCAAGTTGGTCCCAACTCGGCCAGATCCAATCCGGAATCGCGAGTACCAAAGCAAACGGCACCAAGGCCAAATTCATATAAAAGATAAGTACCGCACCGCTAATGTTGAGCGCGACATGTTTGGTGATCAGCTGCACGGAAGCGTTCGACATCGCTGAGACCAGAATGCCAATAATCAGGGGATTAAACGGGACATAGCCGGGACGGATAATGATCAGCGCACCGACAAATCCGATAAAAACCGCACTCCAGCGCCATATGCCAACCCTTTCCCGCAATACAAGGGCAGCACCGATTACGACAAATATAGGGTGAGTGAACTGGACCGCCGTAACGTCGGAAACCGACATGCCGGTGAGCGCCAGAAACCAGCATAAGACGCCAACAACCGAAATCAGGCTTCGCCACATCACGAGCTTCCACTCCGCGGGGCGCAGAATCTCGGGTTCGACGCGAACGGTATGCAATAGCCACGGCATCAGGACCAGCAACCCCATTACGCCCCGGAAGAAAACCAGCTGTGGTCCAGAGTATCCGTCGAAACTCAGATAACGTACCGCCGCCATCATCGCGCACATCGATGTGGTCTGTGCAAGCATCCACAACATGCCACGCACCGGCGGTGAAAGAATCATTGGGTGCTTTCCAGTTATCAGACTATTTGTGAATTACCGTGCTGTGCCGCGAATGGCCAAAATTATGCCTGAGCCGCCATCGGACCCTGCATGGGCAAATCGGCGGCCTCGTCGAGGCGCTTCCATTGCTTGGTCGGTTTACCGTCACGGAAGGCACACAGCTCACGCCATAAAATCCGCCGCAGGAAAACGACGCCCGCGTCAGAGGTTGCTAGATATTCATTTGACCGATCTGCAATTGGACCCTGCCCGACCTGCGCAAGATAATCCTGGGCGCTCAGCAATTGCATAAAAGTGTCGTCGGGAAATTTTTGCTCCTCGAACAATTCGCGGTGCAGCGCCATTGATGAATAGTCTTCGGCCTTTTCCTTACAATAGGACAGGAACTTTTCATCCTCCTCGGCACTAATCCTGGGGCGGCTATAAATCATCAGTCTTTTGGTTACGGTATCGCTTACCGGCACCTGCCAAAGCAGCAAGTTCATCCACGGATCCTCCGGCCCCATCGTCGGCTGGAGAATGTGATTGTTGTTGGGAAAGGTCCAGTCGGTGGCCCGAATATTGTCAGGGCCGCGAATGGCCACAAGACGAATGCCGGCATCGGTTTCGTAACATTCGAGTTTGGGCATGTCAGTGGTTACGGTTGCCCCAAACGTACCGACGCGTCCTTTTTGGTGGACAAAGCTGACATGGGCAGGGTCGAGCGAGTTCTCCACCGACTGCAGCCAATTGCAGGGCCAGTCTTCCTCGGTAACATGGACAATCCGGTCTTCCTCTTCCAACGCGTCCTTGCGCGGCAAATCAAATTCCGGCGCTTCATCGTCGCCCATATAAGCAAATATCAAACCGCTATAATCACGGGCCGGATATGTCTTGATGCAGATGTCTTCGGGTGGCGCCTCTTCGGGTTCAGCCGGACGTTCAACACATTTGCCATCCTGATCATATTTCCAGCCATGATAGATGCAGCGAATGGCTTCACCCTCTACCCAACCCGTATGCAAAACTGTTCCGCGATGCGGGCACCGCCCGACAGTGAGATAAGGTTGGCCGCTCTCGCCGCGATACAGATTAAATTCCTCACCAAAGAATGTGACGCCATACGACTTGCCTTTTTCCACGCGATGGGAACGGGCGATCGGATGCCAGAATCCTCTCATAAACGCACCCATATCGGTGCCCTTTTCGATGAGAGGAAGCTGACGCAGCCTGTCGGCGCGCGATACGTATGCCTCTGTGGCCATTTTAACCTCTGTACATTCTTTCAGATCGGATTCTAGGCAAATTTAAAGAGCTAAAACAACCGTCGGACTTATTCCAGCACGACACTGGTTTACCGGTAGGCGATCTCGTGGAATCCTGAACGGCAAATTAAGAGGATCGTGCCATGTCCGTTTCCCGTATCGATGTGCATCACCATGTCCTTCCAGAATTCTATAAAGACGCACAACGCGCGGTCGGAATTTCGGGAACGGCCTATCGCGGCTTTCCAGACTGGACACCGGAAAAATCGCTTGCGCTGATGTCAGCAGAAAACATTGGGACGGCAATTTTATCTTTTACCTCCCCCGGCATTTACTTCGGCGATATTGCTGTTACCCGCGATCTGGCTAAACAGTGTAACGATTATCTCGCGCAACTTGCCGCCGATCATCCGGGCCGGTTCGGCGGGTTTGCTTTTCTGCCGCTTCCCGATATCGATGCGTCGCTACGCGAAATAGAGCGCGTCCTTGACGTTCTGAACCTCGACGGCATCACATTGCTGACCAGCATTGATGAAAAATATATCGGCCACCCCGACTTCGAACCGATTTATGAAGAGCTCAATCGACGCCAGGCGGTGACTTTCATTCACCCGTGCTATCCGCCGGGCACGGAAGCGCAAGGCTGGGATATTCCCCGAATGATTATCGATTACCCGTTCGAGACAACACGGGTTGCCACTAATCTTATATTTAAGGGTGTGATGGAGCGGATGCCCGATATCCGGTTTATTCTGTCGCACTCCGGCGGCACCCTGCCGTTTCTAATGCACCGAATAGCGATTTTCGACAAACAGACGCCGTTTCAGGACAACTATCCCAAGGGTGCGATGGAATATGTAAAGCGGTTCTACTTTGATACCGCATTGTCGGGCGACAAAATTATCCTTGATGGTTTGTCCGGCGTCGTTGATCCATCTCGCATTCTGTTTGGCTCTGACTATCCTTATGTGTCGGAAGATGTCGTTGAGATTGAGACCGGCGGATTCGACTCTTATGATGCGTTTAACAAAGAAGTGCGGAAGGCAATCAACCGCGACAATGCAGAAATTTTATTTCCGCGATTTGCAGAGAAGTAAGAACGCACATGGCAGCCGAACCAAATCCTATGACCCGTGGGGTCCATCATCTGGCGCTTACCACTGAAGACATGAAGGCAACGACAGAATTTTTCGTCGATATCGTCGGCATGCCGCTTGTGCATGCAATGAAAGTACCTGCCGGACTAGGTACCGGCCCGCTTAATCGAGGCAACCCGCCTTACGAGGAAATTCGCCATTATTTTTTCGATATGGGCAATGACAGTCTTCTTGCTTTTTTCGAAATTCCCAAAGGCGAAGAACCTGTTGCAAACCGCAATGCTATCGGCGGCATGCAACATGTCGCCTTTACGGTGACCGAACAGCGTTTCAAAGAGATCGAACGGCGCCTTAAGGATAACGGTATCGACTATAACGGCCCGACCCCACAACTCCCCGGTTTGATCGGCATTTATTTTTTTGATCCGAACGGCATCCGGATGGAAATGGCCTGTCAGCCCGCTGATGGCGAAAGCCCCGATGTCATGAAGTGCAACACACAGACCAGAGCGGTTGCACGCGCCGAGCTTGAAACACTCACCGATGATGGTGAATGGATCGACAGCATGCTAAAAAATCTCAACGATTAAAAAATACCGGCCGGGAGGAAAAAATGCGGACAATTGATTCAGACGCCCACGTTATCGAATCAGAAAAAACCTGGAGCTATCTCGCAGACGACGAAAAGCATTTCGCGCCGATTGTTCTGAATAAAACGGGTGAAGAGCCGACTCCTGATAACACCTATTGGCTTAGTGGCGACAGCATCCAGACCAAGGATAATGCCGATACGCTGACGATGGATGAAACCTCACGCGAGATGGGCAGCGTCGATGCGCGCCTACACCATATGGATGAGCTCGATATCGATCTTCAGGTTCTTTATCCGACGATATTTCTGGTGCCGTGTGCCCGCGATCCACAGCAACAGGCGGCGCAATATCGCTCCTATAATCGCTGGCTCGCTGACATATGGGAGATGGGTGGCGGTCGGCTGCGCTGGGCCGCCTGCGTTCCAACCTGGTCAATGAATCTGGTGCGCGATGAGTTGAAGTTTGCCAAGGAACATGGCGCCTGTTCGATATTCATCCGCCCTTACGAATGCGACCGCTATGTCGGTGACAATTATTTTGATCCGCTATTCAAAGCAGCTGAGGAAGTAGATCTCGCCATCGCATTCCATTCGGCCAATGCGAGCTATCAGAACAATTTGTTTCATGATGGACACAATTTCGGCCGTTTTAAAATGGCGATGATCGCGCAGTTCCACTATTTGCTGGAAAAAGAGCTACCCAAAAAATATCCGAATTTGCGTTGGGCCTTTATCGAAGCTGCGGCCTCCTGGCTGCCTTACGCGCTCCAGGATGTAGGGAGCCGCCTGTCGCGGAGAGGCAAAAAGCTTAGCGACAATCCACTTAAGGACAACAACATTTGGGTCACGATTGAGATGGCCGATGACATTCCCTATCTCCTAGATCGGGTTGGGGACGACAACTTCCTGATCGGTACCGATTACGGTCACACAGATACATCAGCACAGGTTGAAGCGTTGCGGATGCTCAGCGAAGACCCCAACATCGCTGATAGCTCGATTGAAAAAATCCTGGGGCCCAACCCAAGTAAGCTATACGGCATTTAACTTTACGTTATCCGGACCGCGCTGAACCCCGCTGGGTCCGGGAAAACGAACCATCGACACCATGGGCATTGATGGATTTTCCGCCTTTGCCCGCTGATTTTACCTGACCCGGCCAACTATTTTGATTCATTCCTGAAGGATTGCTTTGCCGTTTTTTTGCGGGCTTTCCCGCACGGGCTTTTGCCCGTTCACGTGCTCTCGCTTTGCTCATGGAATGACTGCCTTTCTGGTGCACCAAAAAACGTCCCTTCACAGCAGAACAGATTGCGGCATCCATATCCAGACAATTCGATTTATTGGAGACTCCACCTCTGTACAGAAGTGTTAGCGATGCAGTTGTGAATGGGGAAATCGGCTAACGCCGCATCGCGCCTTAATCTACGCCGACACTACTGCCCCGGTGATCAGTAACCCGAGAACGATAAGAACTATTGAGGTAACGCGGCGGGCCTTTGGCACATAGCTTTTCGATACTGCGCCCTCAGATGTGATTTTATTAATTTCGATGTAAGGCATGGGCGCGCGCCTGTACCAGCCTTCAATCACCACGTCCTTTCCAGTATAACCACCAGCTTTCAGCAAACCGTACATGGCTTCCCAAATTGCGATTGGCTGACGGTAATCGAGAAACATGATGCCGGTATCGTCGCGCATCACAAAATCCTCGGAGAATATATAGCCGGGTACGCCGCGCCCGATCACAGTGCCCCGAACGATACAGGGCACCGGACGCACGGCTGACGCCTTAACCTTACGCAGCAGTGCAGCGATACTGACTTCTGGGAAAAACTCCTCCGGATAGGAAAACTTGTTTTTCACAAAGAGTGCAATGCCGCACGTCGTCATGGTTACCCCTACCATCATCGGGGAAAAACCCGAAAAACCTTCTGCTATGGCCACCATCAGCGGTGTGAGAACAAGCGCGGCGAACGGCGCAATATAAATCGCAAAATCATGGTAAAATTCATCCCAGTAGGATTCCGGCTGCTGTTCATTAAAAACGACATAGGGTTTACGGCCCATATGGATCGACTGATTGGATAGGTGGAGAAGCCGCTCGGCGATCAGAGGGTGCGTTGAGTTTAGTTCAAACCATTTTGCCCAGGGGTTCCAAAGATCCCAGCGCATTGCACTCTTAAGACTTTCAGGATCAACAGCACCGTCGGTCGAAGGACCGGCATAGCCCGCTATGGCCATAGAAGTCGCCGTTCGTGTGTCAAAGATACCGAGTGCGCCTATCGCCTCCATTTTTGGGGAACGACCTTCTACCGATCCATCCTCAGCCACCGCTTTGATATCTTTTTCGGATTTTTCCTGACCCGCCAAACCATAGGCTATTTTTGCTAGCGCGCTGGCGAGGAGCGAGGGATCGCCGGTGACTTCGCCCGCAAAACGATCAGCATGATATTCCCTGGCTCGGGAAAACCACAACACAACATACTGACTTATGAGGTAGAGCAGAAAGGCACCAATTGCGACGACTAGGCTTAATTGATCGCCTTTGTCACTTTTGGGGGTTTTTTGCACTCGTATCGATGTTCGATAAAGGTGATAGAAAATAAGAGGCACTGCCTGAACAACCGTCATTAAGAACATATCCCAATGCACCGCATGTCCTATTTCATGAGCGATGACCGCGTTCGCTTCATCTTCATCGAGCAGTTCGAGCAGGCCGCGGGAAATGACGATACGCGCATTATTTGGCGAATGGCCGTAAGTAAAGGCTTGCGGAGCGCCGTCATCGATTATCCCAACCCTTGGAAAAGACATGTTCTTTTCCTCGCAGACGCGTGCGATAAAATTATGCATGGCATCGGGAATTTCATTTTTTGGCAACCAGTCCATACGGTACATCCAGCCCAGCGTCATATCCATGACGTAGGGACCGCTTGCGAATTGAATCGCGGTCACGAAAATCGCGAGACCAAATGCGACACTCGCTGGAAACCCCAGAAACACGCTGACAATCAACAAAACCAGCGTTGCAAACCCATAGAGCCCGATTATCGTCACCAGAGAACGTATAAATAAATCGGGTAGCGGCAACAACAATGCTCCCGCCGCAACAGCCGGGGACGACATGCGATTTTCAGGCTTTACTGTTTCGATGCGCTCTTCAGGAAAATCCCAAGGGCCTTTTTGACGGGTCTTTCCTTCTTCAACAGGCTCTTTAGGGGCGCCCCATGGCCCCTCTCGAGAAGGCTCCCGGATGTTTTCCTTCGAACTTTCGGGTGCTTTTTCTGATGAATCTTCCTGAGACTCTTGCGGGACCTCTTCCTGGGTCTCTTCCGGCGTATCCACTGGACTCTCTTCTTGAAGCTGTCCCTGAGGCTCTTCTGAAGCGATGTCAGATGTCGCCGCTATTGGCGGATCCGCTGTTTCTTCAACGATAATTTCAGGAGAGGTTTCGGCCGATGACTCCTGTAGTTTCTCCTGCACATCATCAGTTTGCGGTGGCGGTTCTTCCGGAAGGGGTGGCTCAAGCGGGCGATCGAACTCAATCGTCTTTGGATCGAAATCCAGTTTGAAATATTTATCGTGTCGAATGAGATCCGTGTATTCCCGGGCATCGAACCAAAGACCGCCGGTTGTCGGACAGTGTTCAATCTCAAAGCCACCCGGGTAGATAATTGCTTCCATGGGATCGCCGGTCTTGGGCGATAATCTCTCTGAAGGATTTCGTTCCCCCAGCGCCGTATTCAAATTATGTGTCGTCGCTTCCGGATGGTCGGACAATAAAAATATTTCGCCTCGGTCCAGCCAAACGCCCCGGCAGGAGCGGCACAGCTCAATCTCAACCCCTTTGCGGGTAAGCACTGGGTGTAACTCTCTTTCGCGGTCTCGCGTCTGGCAGCTAGGGCAGAACATGGCTCTCATCACAAATTTACGGTGACAAACCGTACAAATATAGCGTTCCACGCGCTAGATCATTTTCTGCTTTTGGTTGTGGATTGTTTGTTTGGGACAGACGGCTGAGAACGAAAACACGCTTTTTCGAGTTCAAAATTCCTCTGCACTCTTTGCCGCTTCAACTAACTCGGGATGATTTGGATCATGGTGAAACACGAAGAATACGAACTTTCGGAGTTCTTTTTCTGACATACCGGGATCGAGTCTTTTTGCTTCCTTCTTCAAATAGTCTGCAATCGGTTCCAACTCCTTCAGTAGAGGGGACGTACCATCCATCAGACCAACCTCATCCGCCCAATATAACTCTTCACCCAATTCTGCACGGCGCTTTATGAGTTCGGCATCGCCCTTCGAAATAGTGCTCCACAGCGACAGAAACTTCGGAACGAGTTCCGTTGGAGTCTGGCCTTTGAATTCATCCCAGTGTGGCATTGATATTCCAAAGCGATCTGAAACCGGTCAGATGAATAATATAATTCGACTTACCTTTCCGCAGATATGTCGTTTCTTCAAACAGACCGCAATCTCCTACGCGCGGGGACTAATTTGAATTTTCTCTACTGCCAACACCAATTTTTTCATTTCTGTCTTGGTTTGACCAATTGGTCGGGACGCAGCTAGCAGCCGACCTTATTGTAATGATCGAGCGTTATAAATTTACCTGTGCTAGCCTATATTATTCTCTCTTATCTTTATATGAATCTTCTTTGATAAAAAAATATCTAATACTCCTGATCAGTCCATAAGGAGCTAAGATCAATATGATGGCAAGAGTACACACCCCACTTGGAATTATTGGATCCAACAAAATAGGCAACACTCCCAAAAGCAAGACCATCATTCCAAAGAAAATCAAACCGAAAGAATTGGGCCACCTATGCTCTAGATAATTTTCCAGATTATCTAGCGGACGATAAATTTCACAAATCTTTTCAAATAAATAATGCATTTCATTTGACCTGAAATATAGATCTACAATCTATTCTAGGTTTGCGGGAATGAATCTTATGATCAAGAAACATCTAAATTTAGAGTATAAAAAACTCATTATTTTCAACGTTAGAAACGATTTATCCACAGATAATTTGCTGCCTCAAACTGGCCGGACAATGGAGTTGGGGATCATTGTTGTGTCATAGACGCAAAGGCGTTCGCGGAATTTGAGAGTGCCGTCTTCGCGCACGATTACATCGCGATATTCACCCGCACAGAGGATGTGGGTGTCTTTTCCGGCCAGCGTTTCGAAAATCACAAAATTGGTTCGGGTGGTAACTGGGTCATCATCGGTAACATGTACCGGGCCAAGCATATGCCGCCAACTGCGCGGACCAAACACGTTGAGCTCCGAGAACGCCTGGACGCGATCGGCCAGCATGCCTTGGGAATCGCAGAGTAATAACGCGAGCGGCAGATCGGACTCGAAATTTTCCTTGGAAACAATTTTGTAAAGGCAATCCGAGGCAAAAAAACTCGGCCAGCGCTCCAGCTCGCCATCATCGATTGCGAGCGCATAATCCTGGATCAGCCCCTCGACCTCGCCACGCAGTTCCGGGGAAATTGTCATATCCCCATCACGTTGCGATAGCCTTTGTAAAAGGCGCGAAGCGCGACCTCGGTCACCATATGATCGCTATCCTCAGTGTCCCTCCCGCCGAGCTCAACCACGCCTTCGGCATTGGGATGCGCCAGAATGCCTTCCTGCGTACGTTCCAGAATTTGCCCGTCATCAATCGAGACCAGTCCTGACGGTCCCATCAAATTCGCCTGCCGCAGGCGGCGGGCGGTCATTTCCTCGTCATCGTCTTCATAACCAAAAAACGTCCAATGCAGCTCGAAGGCATTTGGGCCCATGGGGACGATCTGCCGCGTTGCCAGCGTATTAGACTGCTGCTGTAAAATCACGTTGGGCCATATGGTCTGCATGACGACCGTACGGTCGCCCGGAAACTCGCGGACAACATCGAGTAGATTGGGGTCTTTCAGCTCAAGACCGGAGTGAAAAGACCGCATCTGTTTAGTGCCGTCATTCAGTTCCTGCTTGCCGCGGATCGAGCTCAATGCCGTGTGCAGTCCTGTTCCATCCATCTCCACCTTGGAATCGTTATCGACGCGGAACAGCCCGAAGGTGACAAAGAAGACATGCAACAGGCTGGCATGATGTGTGTCCTTGATATTCTCCAGCATTAATTTCCAGTTGGCTCCGATGCGCTGACGCGAATGGCCGAGCAACTTCAGCGTGCGGCCATCGAACTCACGGTCGTAATAGCCGAGAATGCGCTCGCCCATATAGTCCTCAAACGAGGGGGTCTCATCGGACATCGTCGCCCAGATGCCACCGTTGCGGACATGGACCTTGACCTTGTCCAACCCATTTTCGCCCATCGAGAAATCCTTGGGCATCCCGCCTTTTCCTTTGACACCGCGATAAAACGGCACACCGAGCAAATTGCCTTTAAGGTCATAGGTCCATTGATGATAGGGACACATGATCTCGTTGAATGACCCCTTGTCCTGCTCGCAGATCTTTACGCCGCGATGGGCACAACGATTGACCAGAACGTTGACACCGTCTTCCTGATCGCGCACGACGATAATCGACTGGTCGCCGATCTGAGTGCGTTTGAAATCACCCGGGTTTGGAATTTCACATTCAAGCCCGACATAGTTCCACACCGGCCCGTAGAATATTTTCTCCAGCTCGCGCTCGTAATTCCCCTGGTCGGTGTAGATCCAGTAGGGAACCCGGTCGTTGCCCGCCGGCCAGGTGAGAGACGCCTCGGCCATTAATGGTGATCCAGTGCAAAGCGCGCCTGCTCAACCAGCGCGTAGTTGGGCCGCGCACTCGCGGGCATTTGGTTGACTGCCTTCAGATAAGCTTTGCAGCTTTTGAGGACATCCGGATCACGCCCGATCAGTGTTTCGACGAATTCGTCAACTTCCGCTTCCAGCTTGTCCGCCGATACCAGGCGCGAGACCAGCCCTATATCGAGTGCTTCGGCGGCACCAAACTCGCGGCTTGATAGGATCAAATCGAGCGCGCGCTTTGGCGGCAGATGCTCCAGGATCACCTCCATTAAAAACATTGGCGGAAATCCGAGGCTGACCTCGTCCAACATAAACCGGGCATCATCGGCGGCGATGGCAATATCGGAACGCATGGCAACGCCGAGACCAAACCCGAAGGCGCGACCTTTGATCGCTGTTACCACAATTCCCGGAAAAGCGGCAAAAGCGGCATTTACCCGGCTGATTTCGCTAAATGCGGCGTACGGACCACCCGGATTCTTTGGTTCCTCGCGATCGCGCCCAAGAGAAAAATCATCGCCCACGGCGTGAATTACGATGACATCGCTTTCGCCTGGAGCCAACTCCATGATTTCCGCCGTACGCCCAAGCATTTCAGACGTAAAGGCATTGGCGTGCGATGCCCGTTGCAAAAACAAACGCCCTATTCTTCCGTCCTGTTCGAATCCGATCATGGTCTTTCCGTCGCCGCCCCAATGTTTTTTGAATTGTCCGGCACGAAAGCTGGATGCGTCAACCGCCGAAACGTTTTTGTGCGGCCTGCAGAAGTTTTAGTCGTAATGCGTTGAGCTTGATGAAACCCTGCGCATCCCTTTGATCGTAAACCGTGTCAGCTTCAAACGTGACATGTGATTCCGAATAAAGGCTGTTTGGTGACTTCCGACCAACCACAGAGACAGAGCCCTTATACAGTTTGAGCCTGACTGTTCCCGAGACATGCTTCTGGCTTTCATCGACGGCACTCTGGATCATCTCGCGCTCTGGCGAGAACCAGAAACCGTTATAAACCAGCTCGGCATAACGCGGCATGAGCTCATCTTTTAAGTGCGCCGCGCCCCGGTCCAGCGTGATGCTTTCAATTCCGCGATGCGCGGTCAGCAAAACCGTGCCGCCGGGTGTCTCATAGACGCCGCGCGACTTCATACCGACATAGCGGTTCTCCACGAGATCGAGTCGGCCAATACCATTGGCCCCACCAAACTCGTTCAGCTTGGTGAGCAGTGCGGCGGGCGAATGCTTTTCGCCGTCAATCGCCACGGGGTCGCCTTCATCGAATTCAATCTCGATGTAGGTCGGTTTATCCGGTGCATTTTCAGGCGAAACGCTCCGCGTAAACATCGCATCGTCAGGTTCAACCCAGGGATCTTCCAGCGCCCGCCCTTCATAGGAAATATGAAGCAGGTTTGCGTCGGTCGAATAGGGGGGCTCGTCTTCCTTGTCACGGGGAATATCGATCTGATGAGACCGGGCGTATTCCAGCAGTCGTTGTCGACCATCGAGATCCCACTCACGCCAAGGCGCGATCACCCGGATTTCGGGATTGAGAGCATAGTAACCAAGTTCGAACCGGACCTGATCGTTGCCCTTGCCTGTTGCGCCATGGCTCACGGCATCGGCGCCGGTCTCGGCGGCAATCTCGATCTGACGTTTGGCGATGAGTGGCCTGGCGATTGAGGTGCCAAGCAAATAAACGCCCTCATAGACCGCGTTGGCACGGAACATCGGAAAAACGAAATCGCGGACGAATTCCTCCCGCAAATCCTCAATAAAGATTTCTTTGACGCCAGCCGCTTCTGCTTTTGCCCGCGCCGGTTCAACTTCTTCGCCCTGCCCGAGGTCAGCCGTAAAGGTGACGACTTCGCACTCATATTCTTCTTGCAGCCAGCGCAAGATGACAGACGTGTCTAATCCGCCGGAGTAAGCCAGCACTACCTTGTTGACGTCGTGTTTATCTGTCGCAGCCATTGTCTGGCCCTCTACTCACAAATTCATTGGAAAAGCGCGCGCAGTATAGGGATTAGCAGGGCTATCACAAGAGGAACCCGCACCAACTACCGCCGATTGCAAATCCCGTTAATTTAAATCAGAATTATTGAAATAAAGACACAGTGGGCCTTTGGGAATAATTAAATGAGCGATGAAGAAAATTCGGAGATGGTCGCCACAAGCGATAGCTCAGCGCCACCTACGCAACACCTTCTCGAATATTCCGGTGAAGCTAAGGCGTTCGGTTGGCTAGTCTTTAAGAATACGCTCCTGACGATTATCACGCTCGGGTTCTATCGCTTCTGGGCCAAAACCCGCCTGCGCAAATATATTTGGGGCAACCAGTCTGTATTTGGCGAAAAGCTCGAATATACCGGCACTGGGAAAGAATTATTTTTAGGGTTTTTAGTTGTTTTAGCTGTGTTGGTGCCCTTAGCAATTATTTTCAACGTTGTTAGTTTTTACATACAAACAAAAGGCGGCGTCGCAGCGATTCTTATTTTCCAGTTGGCCTATGTAATTTTGTTCGTTTTTCTATATGGATACGCTGTATTGCGCGCTCGACGCTATTAACTTTCCAGAACTCAGTGGCGCGGCATCAGGTTCGCACAAGCCGGAGATCCAAAAAGGTACGGGTTTCAATTTTTAGGACTTGGTTTTCTAGCCATTATTACTTTTGGAATGGCTATTCCTTTTATGATGATTCGGCTCCATAAGTATCGCGTTGACAATACATACCTTGGCCAAGAACGGTTCACTTTCGATGGAAAAGCAATAGATATATTTTGGCAATGGTTTCTATGCGGGGTGCTCGCTTATATTACTCTCGGATTATCAGTCCTGTGGTTTATGGCATTTTTGATCCGCTATACAGTTTCCAAGACGAGATTTGGTCCTCTAACATTTTCACTACCGGTAAAATTCAGTGACTACGCAAAGATTTATGTCCCTTTCGCACTAGTTGCGATTGTTGCTTATTTGCTGTTTGCCATTTTGATATTTGCCACCGCATCTGGGCCTGTGTTTCAGGCGGCCGGCATAGATGTCGGAGATCTACCAGTTCCGAAAATTGATCCAATTATCGCTTACGTTACGTTTTTCCTTATCGGTATTCTCACTCCTACGATTACTGCAATGATGATCACTCACCGTATTTTCAGCCTATTTGCAGACAAGTTGGAAACCGAAGGCGAAATCGATTTAGATGCTTTCGTGCAAAATGCGCAGGAGGTTTCGAAAAGAGGAGAAGGACTCGCAGATGCGCTCGATGTCGGAGGCGGCGCTGGTATAGAGGTCGGGTTGTAATCTTGTCCGCGAACGGTTGGTATTACGATGGACAATCATCTGCTCGGAATGCAGTAACGGTTTCGCTCTTTCCGGACCGTATGGAAATTCGAGACATCGACGATTCTCAAATAATCCAGCGCTGGTCACTCGAACAGCTGTGGTGGGCACACCCGCCAGAACTAGGTGGCGCAGGACGCATAGCATTACAGGGCGATAATGCCGCTCGGTTGGAACTGGACGACCAAGAAATCATCGCGGCAATTCGGCAAGCCTATCCTGCAATCGATAAAGCAGGAAAAGACAAAGGCGGGCGCCGCAGACTGGCCCTCGTTATTGCGGCCTCAGTCACTTCAATCGGGGTTGCTGTTTTCCTCGCCGCAGCCATTTTACCCGGCCTGCTGGCTCCCTTCATTCCAGCGTCCGTTGAAAAATCAATGGGTGAAGCAGCGCTTAAACAGGTTATCGACTACGTTGACGCTAAACACTGTACGAAGGGAAACGCTCTTGATGCTTTGGAAAAGTTCCGCCTCAAATTGATATCTGCCACCGACCAGAATGAACCAATTCAAATAACCGTTCTAAACTCGAAGATGATCAACGCGCTTGCGGCACCAGGTGGTCAAATCGTCGTTTTTAAGGGGTTTATCGACTTCGCCAAAAATTCCGAGGAGTTTGCAGCAGTTGTGGCACACGAGTTGGGCCATATCGTTCATCGTCACCCCACAAAGGGATTGATACGCCATATTGGCTTAACCGGAACACTAGATTTATTGTTGGCCGGCAGCAGCCAAGGCATTCTTGGTACGGCGTCTGGCCTGCTATTACGAACAGCCTATTCTCGCGACGCGGAACGCGAAGCTGACGACGCAGCGCTTGACATTCTGAAACAGGCTGGGATCAGGTCAACCGGGTTGGTTTCCACATTCAAAAGGTTCGATAAAGAGCTCCCGAAGATGCCGGAGGCCCTGAAACATTTCTCAACGCATCCGCTGAGCAAGGAACGGGCGGCGCGACTTTCGGCGCTCGTTTCCGATAAGGGCTCTCCCGCTATGTCAGCAGAGGACTGGCAGGCCATCAAAGAAATGGGCGATTAAACTAACGAAGGAAAACACAATCGGACGCCAAACTAGGTTTCAGTGCCATTTGGGTTTTCATTCCCGGCTCTGTTTGGAATATTCGGCCAATCGACAAAGGCAAATACCCAGACTGCGACAAGGCTCACAATAGGCAAAGCGTTTAACAATCCCCACCATGGTGAAAACCCTGCCCTTGGTAAAATGATCATCGCTGTCCAGATGGGAAGTATTATAGCTACGACAAGTCCGAAAATTATCCAGGTTAGGGGATCGGAAATCAGAAACAGTAGAAACCCGTAAATATACTGTTCGACTTCCGTCATGTTTCGGCGTTCCCGGCTGTTTCAGTCGGCAGAGCGGGCCAATTCGAAAATGCGAGAATCAGGTAAATTATCGGAAACCCAAGTACCGGTATAAACACCAGGATTGACCAAGCTGGTGATTTGCCAGTGCGTGCAAAAACCCGCCAGGTAGGCAGCAGCATTACCAAACTGACCAAGGAGGAAAACAATAGTCGATATTCGACTTCGCCCACTGTCGGGAACCTACGCTGTCGTCCGTCGCTTTGCGCGTTCGCTGGCGGACTTCAACTGACCGCAAGCGGCCAGAATATCGCGACCCCGTGGTGTCCGGACCGGTGAAGAGTATCCGGCGTCATTTACAATTCTGGCAAACTTCTCAATGGCGGCATCGTCGGAGCATTCAAAGGGTGCACCGGGCCATGCATTAAAGGGAATTAAATTCACCTTAGCGGGAATTCCAGCGATTAATCTCACCAGCTCTCTGGCATCTAATTCTGAATCATTGACGCCTCTCAGCATCACATATTCAAATGTTATCCGGCGCGAATTACCGGCGGTGGGATATCTCCTACAGGCATCCAGGAGATCCTTTATCGGAAATTTCTGATTGATGGGTACGATTTCATCACGCAAATCGTCTCGTACCGCGTGAAGCGATACCGCAAGGTTGACACCGAGCTCTTCGCCACAACGTTCTATATTAGGAACGTAGCCCGCCGTTGAAAGCGTGATCCGCCGTTTGGAGATCGAAATCCCCTCTTGATCCATAATTATCGTGATCGCTTTAGAGACATTGTCAAAATTGAGCAGGGGTTCGCCCATTCCCATCATGACTATGTTCGACAGTTGCCGACTGCCGCGAGGGCTCGGCCATTCGCCGTAGGTATCACGCGCTACCAGCATTTGCCCAACGATGTCCGCTGCGCTTAAATTTCGAACCAGCGGCTGCGTACCGGTATGACAGAACTTACAGCTTAAAGCGCAGCCAACCTGCGATGAGATACACAGCGCACCACGATCTGTTTCGGGAATGTAAACAGTTTCGACTTCGCCGCCACCTGCCACACCGAGCAGCCACTTACGGGTTTTGTCCTGAGATAGCTGTTCTTCGACAATATCCGGCCTGCCAATCACACAAATTTTCGCCAGCTCCGCCCGCACGGATTTGGAAAGAGTGGTCATCTCATCAAAAGATTTGGCGCCACGATGATAGATCCAGTGCCAGATCTGACCGGCACGAAACTTGGGCAACCCAAAACCCGTAACGGTTTCGATAAGCTCTTCACGGCTAAGACCGACAAGATTTACCATTTCTGACGGCTTCTTGCCTTCTGTCTGAAGAGGTCTTTCCTGAACTATGGTGTCCTGAGTGTCCGACATTAGGCCACTTTATAGAGCGCCAACGTGTCTGCGTGAATAATCTTTATTCGGCAGCAGCGGGTTTTGGGTCCGTACCTTCTCCGGGCGGTGCTGCACCGGGCATGAATTTGAGATACAGAACCGCGATAAAAACAATACCCACACATGGCAGAAGCAAGGCACATACCGTCGTCCACCCGACAGTGTTTTGTAGCAATCCCGCTGAAAACGAGAAAGCGGCCACTGATTGGAAGACAAGAAAATCATTCATACCCTGCGCCTTAGCTTTTTCTTCGGGCCGGTACATTTGCGTTAACAAATGTGTTCCACCGACAAATAGAAAATTCCAGCCACAGCCGACACACACATTGGCAAACCAGAAATGTTCGATTGTCCCGCCAGAAAACCCGATCAAAGCTGCACTACTAGAGAGTACGAGGCCGGCCAGCAAAACATTCAAAACACCATACCGGCGGATTAATGAGCCGGTGAAAAAGGACGGCGCAAACATGCCAAACATGTGCCACTGCGCGATAAAAGCTGAGTCTTCAAATGTGTGGCCAAACTCCTTGACCATCGCAAGCGGCGTCGCCGCCATCATCAGCACCATCACGCCCCAGCCAATAACCGCACAAAGCACAGCGACGATATAGCCGGGTTGTCGAACGATCTCGCCCATTGGACGGCCCGAATTCTCGAATTTTTGTTCCGATTGCTGCGGAAACCCAACCAGTGAAACAACAAAAATCAGAATGATCGGAATAAAGGCGAGGACAATAAAGGTGCTGGCAAATTGATAGGGCGGTTCTTGTCCGGGTACCGTCGTTGCAGCTGCTGCAATTCCCGGTCCACAAATTAGTTCTATGGCTTTTGCGAATGTCTCATTGCCAAGCCACGGGCCGGCAACGTCATGCGTCCATTTGGAAATCTCCGGCCCTACAAACGCAGCAAGCACACCGCCCCCGACGACCAATGAAATTGCGACACTGCGCCATTTATCGTCGGCCACATCCGCCGCTGCAAAACGATAGGTCTGACCGGAAATCGTAAAGGCACCAAAAAATATAATGGCCACCAGATAAAGCTCAAACGAGCCCTGAAAAATAGCAATTGCGGCGACAAGGGCGCCAACTGACCCCATCAAGGCACCAAAGATAAAGCCGGTCCGACGCCCGAACCGGCGCATCATCATTGCCAACGGAATTGCAAATGCTGCCGTCGCCTCCCATTGCAGTGCCTGCGGCAACGTTGCCAACGATTTGTTAGATGCCAATGCAAGACCAACAAGCGCTGACACCGACAAAACAACACCCGTCGAGCTATTAAACAACGCCTGGCACATAGCCAGCAGCGCAACATTTTTTTTCATTCCGGGTTTTTCCGAACCGGCGCTTTCGGGAGAATCGGGCATCAGGGCTCCAAAGAGACGATACGCAGAAAGAACCGTATCCGTTCAGCTATTTTAGTGCATATACATCCCGCCATCTACGTTGACGGTTTGCCCCGTGATGAACCCCGCAGCACCACTTAGCAAAAAGATTACTGCGCCCACGAGATCATCAGGTGTCTGAGGCCGTTTGAAACATTTTCCGTCGTCTTTCCCGCCCATATAGTTGGACGAGGAAGATGCAAGCTGCGTTTCACTCAACGTAAAGCCCGGCGTGATGGCATTTACACTAATTTTATCATCGCCGACTTCACGGGCCAGCGCACGAGTAAGACCAACTACGCCCGCCTTCGAAGTTGTATAATCCAACCGGTTCGGATTGCCCTCCCAAATGCGCCCAGAAGAAATATTGATGATGCTGCCACCGCCTCGTTTTTGCATGGCAGGGTAGACCGCTCGGCAACACAGAAATATTCCCTTCAGATTAACCGCCATGACCGAGTCCCAACGTTCTGCGGAAATGTCAAACCAATCCCCACGCGGCAAAACACTCATCAAAGATGCATTATTGACCAGACCATCTATGCCACCGAATTCGGCAGAAGCTGCATCCGCCATCGCCTGGGTGGCGGCTTCATCGGAAACATCCGTTGGCACCGAAATCGCCTGACCACCAGAATCGCGAATCTCGGCGGCAACCTCGTTTGACTCATCTGCCGCAATATCGGCCAAGACGACTTTCGCCCCGCCCTCCGCCAAACGCTGGCTATAAACTTTACCAATACCGGTGCCGCCACCCGTAACGATGACGACCTTATCTTTCACGCTATACGCGTTGTTGACGTCGAACGATCCGTCCATCTTCTTCTCCCTATCTTTGGGTGTATCGATTATGTCCCGACCTAGCGCGTTCGGCGCATTCGCGCAATGGAAGTGGATAAGAAATTCGCTATTTATTGCCGCAGGCGCGGGTTATCGCCTTGTGCGCGGCTGTAAATCCGGAAAGCGAATAGCGGTCGCTGGTCAATGTGCCCCGGCCAGAGGTTCCTGAGACTATCATCGTTTTTCCTGCACGCATTGCCGCCACGAGCGCCTTGTCGCCGGCAGCGTCTCGGGCCCAAGCTGTTCCGCCGTCAGTAAACATCGAAAAATTCTTGCCATCGATTTTGACAGTGACCTCACTACCCTTTTTGTAACTATAGCCAGCCGTTATCGAAACTTCATTGCGCGCGCGGTCAGCGACACGATGAGTGACCTGTAAATAGGTTGCACCACGGCGCTTGTATTTGCCGGAGGACTTTTTTGGTTCACCGTGAAGGTAGCAAATTCTCTTTTTCTTCTTACCGGTCACGTGGACAGACCATTCCTTGAAAACCTCGTCAGACTTCACACCGGCTGCATGAGCTGGACCTAAGAGAAGGTCGCTGGTGGTTGCCACCGCGGTGAGACCGCAAAGAAGTGAAGAAAACGTCACACGCATTTTACCCAGTCTCCGCATATTTCGATAATTCCCTCATGTTTCATTTCGGTTCGCTTGTTTTTGACGCCGCCGTTCCTTCTTCTTCCAAATCGGTTCACCGAATTCATTTTCAGGTACAGGTTCAATGGGCCCGCCGGGTACAATCGGCCGGCCGCCAAAACGACCCAATGTCGTGAGACGGTCATACATAACAATAGCGCCAGCGGTTGCAAGATTCAGCGAAAATTGCGTCGGAATTTTGACAACGTGATCACAACATTCAATAAGTTTTGGTGACAGGCTGCCGCGTTCCATGCCGAGTACATAAGCAGCCGTTCGGGGATGGCGAAAACTTGGAAGCTCAACGGCATCTTCGGTCAACTCGATACCAACCAGCGAGCACTGATCCGGCAGCCTCATCGACTCAACATTCTCAAACCTGTAAAACGGTACCTGTCCTGTCATGTCCGAGGTATCGGATTTGAGAAGGTTTGGATTGAAATTTGCATCGATAGTGAAAACAAACCCAGCACCAAATCCATGTGCCGTCCGGAACAAATTTCCCGCATTCATCGGTTTCGAGACACCTTCGACACCGATACCGAAATATCCACGCATTTTGAAACAACCTTTCAGTTTATAACTATCGGAAGCCCGACCAGTCAGCGCAACCCCTCTCTCAGGAATTCACATGGCAGATACCGACGGCGTTGAGACGCTAAACCAACAATACGAGACTTATCCCTATCCGCCCCGTGATCCTGCGGACGAAGCAAATCGCCTAGTAACCGGATCGCCGAGCCAACTTGCTGAACTAAACCATTATGTCTTTGCGGGCCGGCGCGACTTCTCGAAACCTTTTCGGGCACTTGTTGCAGGTGGTGGCACTGGGGATGCTGCGATCATGCTGGCGCAGCAGCTCGCGGACACAGGCGGACCCGGAAACGTAGTTTATCTTGATCTTTCCAGCGCATCGCGGGCAATAGCTGAAGCGCGCGCTGAAGCGCGCGGATTATCGAATATTTCTTTCTACTCAGGTTCACTCCTGGATATCTCTTCGATCGCCCCTGGGCCATATGACTACATTGATTGTTGCGGAGTTCTCCATCATCTGTCTAATCCGTCCGCAGGGCTAAAGTCGCTATGCGACGTGTTGTCAGACGATGGCGGTATGGGCGTAATGGTCTATGCTCCGCTCGGAAGAAACGGCGTTTATCACGTTCAGGAAATGCTCCGTTCGTTCGATCTTTCCGACAGTAATCCCGTCGATCAGGTCGCGTTCGCGCGCAAACTTCTTGAAAACCTTCCATCAACAAACTGGCTCAAACGAAACTCGCTAGTCGGTGATCATCTCAATGAAGGCGACGCTGGATTGTATGATCTATTATTACATAGTCAGGATCGTGCCTATTCAGTATCGGAGCTCAATACCTTTATCGGTGAGGCAGATATGCGGATCACGACATTTATTGCGCCATTTGCTTACGACCCCTCTCACCATGTCGAAGACGAAGAATTGGCGTCGAAGTTTGAGACGATGTCATGGATTGAGCGTTGCGCTTTTACGGAATTGCTGACGGGCAGTCTCAAAACACATATTGCCTACCTTGTTAAATCAAAACGCGGCGACAAATCGGTTGCTACTGTTGACGACACCGACCTCGCTCCAATACTTGTTGGACTGGAACCAAAAAGCGCTGCCAACGCGCTTCGAGATAAGGGCCAGTTAAATGCTGAGTTGGAAGGTCTTCGATACAGCTTTCCGATAACGCACGATGAATGCGCAGTTCTCGAATTGTTTGATGGTCACAGGACACAGAAAGATATCTGCGCGGCGCTCTCGGTGTTGCGAACGGACTTCTCGGAGAAATCAGCAACCCAATCCTTCCGAAAGCTGTTTAAAGTTCTAAACGGCCTTAATCTGTCGTTCCTTCGGAAACCTTAGCCAACTATTCAGCGGCAGAAAGGCGGTCAACCGCACGCCATGCGGGGAAACGAATTGAGACCGATGTGCCTTGTCCGACGGTACTGTCTACCGACAGCGTTCCGCCATGTAATTCAACAAGAGATTTGGTTAGTGGTAGCCCCAAACCTGTTCCTTCGTGACGCCGGCTAAGGGTGCTATCCACCTGACCAAACGGTATTAAAGCCTGGGCGAGGTCCTCCTGGGCCATCCCAATACCGGTATCGCGAACGATCAGTTCAATACTGTCAGATTTATTGTAACTCGCATCCACCGATATCGAACCGCCCCGCTCCGTAAATTTTACAGCGTTGCTGAGTAAATTAATGAGAATTTGTTTGATTTTTCTCTCGTCGCCCCGAAAGCGGGGGAGCGTCTCAACTATTGTAGATTGTAGTTCCAATCCATTTTCTTCAGCGCGTGGCGCTACGACGCGCAAACATCGTTCCACACAGGACCCAAGGTCAAATTCCTCTTCCGAAAGATCCAGCTTGCCAGCTTCGATTTTTGATAGGTCCAGAATATCGTTGATCACGTCGTGGAGATGGCTGCCGCTCTGATAGATATCCCGAGCATAATCTTTGTACTGTTCGTTCCCCAACGAGCCAAACATTTCACGCTGCATAAGATCGGAAAATCCAATAATTGCATTCAACGGTGTTCGCAGCTCGTGGCTAATGTTAGCCAGAAATTCTGTCTTTGTGCGGTTTGCTATATCGGCTTGTTCCTTGCTTTTTATGAGCGTTTCTTCGGCTTCAATTTGTTGGGTTACGTCCCGCATAACGACGATACCGCCTCGCTCACCCTCCCAGTCAATTGCCGCCGCCCCGACCTCCGCCCAGAACCAGCTACCATCCAGACGCAACCGTTTTTGACGCATAAAGACCGTACGGTTGCCTTGCTCAATGACTAAAATCTGCCGTTCCGAAACAGTTTCATGAAATTCAGGATGCGTCAGATCGAGCGTCTCTTTACCCATGAGTTCGTCTGGTGTGTTGGCTCCGAAGAGATTTAAAGCCGCTTCATTGGCCAGGACGATATAACCACCCTTATGAACATAGATTGCATCTGGAAGTAGATTGACCAGCGCCCGATATCGTTCGTCGCTCTCGCGAAGCCTTGTTTCGCTCTCCCGCCGATCGGTTATATCGGCTGTCAGTGTCAGCGTGAATCCCTCGGATGTACGATGTTCGGTTATAGTGAACCAACGATCACCCATCGCGCGAGATTCGTAGGAACCGCTGGCCTCAAGATGATTTCTGCGCCGCTCGGCTTTCCACTTCTCAGCAATTTCACTGCCGTGTTGATTGCTGATTTCGTCCGCAATACCGCCGATGACTTTTTCAAATGACACGCCCTCTGTAATAACCGCTGGGTCGGGGTGATAGGTCAATACGCGGTGGTTCCAGAGGACCAGCTTGTCATCTTTATCCCAAAGCATGAAGCCGTTGGGCATTGTGTCAATTGCCTGTAACAACCAATGGTGGGCGCGTCGGGCTCGCAGTTCGGTTTCCCGCTGCTCGGTCACGTCCATCAAAACGCCATCCCAAATGATAGCGCCATCGCTGCGTTTATGCGGACGCCCTGTAGAACGAAGCCACCTTGTGTTGCCATCATATCTCACGAATGGCAAATCCATTGTATAAGGGGTCAAAGATTCCGCAGACTCTTGCATGCGCCGATAGTACTCATCGCGATGATCAGGCCGAATACAGTCAATAAACGGGGCAAGATCTTTTTCCAGATCCTCTGGAGAAAATCCGGTGATCTCCTCAATGCCGGCGCTGGCATAGCTATAGAGAAGTTTGCCATCTGGCTCCATTACTCGTTGAAAAACAGCGCCAGGCATATTGTCTGTAACAGCACTAAAACGTCTCTGTGCCTCGGCATATGCCTCTTCAGCGTGTTTGCGTGATGTAATGTCCCGAAGGACCCCCAAAAATGCAGGCGCGCCTTCCCACTCGATATAAGTTGCGACGGTTTCCACATCGACAATCGATCCATCGAGCCGAATGCGCCGCTGTTCAACCGGGTCAAGCTGGTTTTGCTTATTGAGAACGGTTCGCCGTCTTTCAAGCTGTAAAGCCCGATCTTCCTCAGGAATAAAACTCAGGGATTCTTTACCGATCAGCTGATCGTCAGTTTCAGCACCGAACAATCGAAGAGCGGCCGGATTTACAAAAACAATTCGTTCATCAATGTGAATAATGACGGCGTCCGGCAGGTCCTCCAATAACTCGCGATGGAGATTCTGGCCCTTCAAGAAATGCGGCTCCAAATCTCCATTCTTGATTCTCGGAATTTCCTGGCTCTCATTTATATCCGCACGACCCGACACGTCACGGATGTTGGACATGACAGCGGGCTTGTCGTCCCACACAATTGCTGAAGCGGAAACATCCGCAATGTAAGTGCTACCATCAATGCGAGTTCTTGGCTGTTCGGCGATTTCCAGCGGAACAACTGACTTCAGAATTTCATCAATTTGCCTGTCTGCCTCCTGCCGCACGTCCGGTCTGATATATTGTGTTATCAATGTACCCAGGATTTCATCGGCCGAATTGGCGCCAAACAATTCAACGCCACTCGAATTGATATAAACAATGCGCCGATTGTCATCATGAACGACCAAGGCGTCTTTGGTCAGGCTGGCAAATTGATCGAAGATTTCATTGTATGGAATACAAGGTCCAGCCGCTTCGCGAAGGCAGGCGATTTCATCCTCTAGTGCCGCTATTTTCGCCTTGAGTTCTGCCTTTTCAATTTGAAACTCTTGACTACTCATGGGTTAAACGCATCCCTGCTTTCAGCGATATTCTTTTAGTCGATTCATTAAAATTCCGAGTTCGTTAACAACTCGTTAACCAGTTCGTCAATTTACGCCAACGGCATCCCCCAGAGTGTGTCCGATTTCCATGTTTAGGACCAAATCAGCATAGCCGTCGAGATCAGTGGGCTCGCGGTTGAGAATTACCAATGCAGCACCGTTTTGCGCGGCGGTCTGAGGAAATCCTGCGGCCGGATAAACTTGCAGCGAGGACCCGATGGCAAGGAATAGATCGCAGGCCATGGTTTCCTCTTGTGCTCGGCGCATCGGTCCATCAGGCATGGGTTGACCAAACGAAATTGTCGCTGCCTTGAGCAACCCGCCACAGGCGTCGCAATCAAGAATTGTCCCATCGGCAAGAAAAGCCTGCCGTATGGGCTCAAATTCATGGCGTAGCCCGCACGCCAGACAGGTCGCATAGGTGCTATTGCCATGGAGTTCGACGACCTTTTCCTCAGGAACGCCAGACTCTAGATGCAAGCCGTCCGTATTCTGCGTAATAACGACGGATACTTTTCCGTCACGCACCAACTTCTCCACCGCCCGATGTCCCCGATTTGGTTCTGCGCCGTCAAAACCGTAGGAATCGTCAAATTTGCGGCGCCAGGACTCCCTACGGGCATCCTCTGAAGAAATATAATCGTTGTATTGAATGGGGCTGTATTTGGTCCAAACGCCGCCCGGGCTACGAAAATCGGGAATACCTGACTCGGTACTGATTCCTGCTCCGGTAAAAACAACGGCCCGCTCGCTAACTTCCAGTAATCTTCGTAATTCGTCGAGCCGCCAGTTATCATCCGTCATAGCCGTTATCCTTTTTAGGCTCCACAACCCTCAATGGCCCCAAGTCTACGGACACGACTTTTTGCACGCAACTAGCTGCGGAGCTGTTGCAAATCCTTGAACTGTTCCAAGGCTTCGGGGTTGGCCAGTGCTTCCGTGTTGCGAACCGCTCTGCCATGAATAACGTCTCTCACTGCAAGTTCTGTAATCTTTCCAGACTTTGTTCGCGGGATATCCTCTACAGGAATAATCTTTGCCGGAACGTGCCGCGGCGACAAATTCGCTCGAATGCACTGCTTAATTTTTTCGATAAGTGTCTCGTCTAAAATTGCTTCGTCGCGCAATCGGACGAATAACACGATCCTCGTGTCACCCTGCCAGTCCTGTCCAACAGTGATGGCCTCTTCCACGTCATCAAGCTGTTCGACCTGGCTATAAATTTCGGCCGTGCCAATTCGAACACCGCCCGGATTAAGTGTCGCATCCGACCGGCCCTGAATAATCATCCCGCCATTCTCGGTCAGCGCCACCCAGTCGCCATGGCACCATATGTTGGGAAATCGATTAAAATAGGCCGATCGATACCGTTCACCGGTATTGTCATTCCAAAAACCGACGGGCATGGATGGAAAGGGTTTACGACAAACAAGTTCGCCCATTTCTCCGACAACAGCTTCGCCTTCGTCGTTATACACGGCGACATCCATCCCGAGACAAATGGCCTGAATTTCGCCACGCCACACCGGACCAATTGGATTGCCGCCAACAAAACAGCCGACAATGTCGGTGCCGCCCGAAATTGATGATACGCAAAGATCGGATTTGATATTGTCGTAAATGAAATCAAAACTCTCCGGGACCAGAGGCGATCCTGTGGACATAAGGGTACGCAGCTCGGAAAGACCGTGCGTATATTTTGGCTGGAGTTTTGCATTCTTCACCGCATCAATGAATTTTGCCGATGTTCCAAAATGGGTCATTTTGGAATCTTGGGCAAAATCAAAGAGGCTGTTTCCATCTGGATAAAACGGTGAACCATCATAAAGTAGAATGGTCGCACGCGCCGCCAGCCCGGAAACCAGCCAGTTCCACATCATCCACCCCAGCGTCGTGAAATAAAACACACGGTCTTCCGGTTTTACATCGCATTGCAGAATATGGTCTTTCAGGTGCTGGATCAGCGTGCCTCCGGCACCATGTACAATGCATTTTGGAACACCCGTCGTTCCTGATGAAAACAAAATGTAAAGCGGGTGATTGAATTCAAATCGTTGAAACGAAATTTCCCCTGCCGCAAATGGCTCAATGAATTCATCAAGCGTCTCGGTCTTTCCACCAATGCCAGAACCCGGAGACGCATGGTCGTAGGCAATAACAACGACTTTTTGCAATGTCGGCAGATGGGCACAAATTTCTTCAACGCGCTCGCCACAATCGATAGCCTGACCGTTGTAGAAATACTGATCCGCCGTGAAGAGTAGCTTGGGTTCAATTTGACCAAACCGATCAAGAACACCTTGTGTGCCAAAATCGGGCGAGCAGGAAGACCACACCGCACCGAGGCTGGCCGTTGCCAGCATCGCGGCGATAGATTCAGGCAGATTCGGCAAATAACCAGCGACGCGATCACCCGGCCCGACGCCGACACCCTGCATCGCCTGCGTCAAACGCGAAACCAGATCGTATAGCTCGCCTCCGCTAAGCGTCCGTTCAACACCCGTTTCGCCCCTGAATATTAAGGCGGCACTCTCATCCCGATTACGTAAAAGATTTTCCGCGAAATTCAGTCTTGCCCGAGGGAAAAAACTTGCTCCCGGCATTCGGTCGGCGTCCTGCAACGCAACCTCGCCCGGACCATCACCTATAACATCGGTGAAATCCCATAGTGCCAGCCAAAACTTTTCGACCTCGTCAACCGACCATTGGTGCAGTGAAGCATAATCCGTGCAATCTGCGCCCCATCGATCCTTAACGAGATCGATAAACGCCGATAAATTGCTGGCCGCTATTCTTTCAGGATCCGGCTGCCAAAGCTTTTTATTCAAGACGCGTGCTCCTTCGCGAGCTACTAGGCCAAGTCGTTCGTCGCGCGTCAAGCCGGGCTTGCGCTAGCCCGAATCTCCTCTTGGGCATAGGGTGGCCGTCATGCGCGATCCCGTCCGAGCCAAATTTGGCGTTACCCGTTTTTCACCTCCGGTCCAGGGCGCAATCTGGACAATTCTCGCGTCGCTTTGCGTGGTCGCTTTCACGTCGATCGGAAAGTATCTGATGGCTGAAATGTCGGTGCCTATAATTACATTTTTCAGATGTGTTTTTGGCGTTCTGTTTATTTTGCCATGGATTGTAAGTGTCGGATTGGCAGGTCTCGCCACCAAGCGGCCGGTCCTTATGATTGCCCGCGGGTTTAATACGCTGGTGGGGCTCTACTGCGTCTTTGGCGCAGTTGCCCTGATCCCCCTCGCGGATGTCATCGCAATCCAGTACAGCAAGCCGATCTTCGCCTCCATTGCCGCTGTCCTTATTTTGCGTGAAGTCATGTATGGCGCACGCTGGAACGCAATTTTAATCGGGTTCATTGGTATGTTGTTGATTATCCGACCGGGCTTCACCGATTGGAACGTTGGCGTGTTGTACGCCCTCGGAGCAATGGCGGCCGGAGCGTTTACGACGATTTCAGTGAAATTGATGACCCGTACGGAACCACCTGACAGGATCGTCGCCTATACTTTAATGGTTATGACAGTCGGCTCACTCATTCCAGCCATCATTTATTGGCAGACCCCAACTTTTGTACAGATTCTGTGGCTTATATTGCTGGGCGGGCTGGCGACCGCCTTTCAGCGCTGCGTGGCCCGCGCGCTCGCTGCCGCGGACGCAACGATCATCCTTCCATTTGATTTTATGCGATTACTGATCGCAGTAGCGTTCGGTTTTTTCATCTTTGGTGAGGCGCTGGATGGATGGACCTGGGCCGGCGGCACGGTCATATTCATTGCCAGCATTTACGTCGTCCGCGCAGAATCGGGACGCAATGCCGAAGCGCGATCCACAGTTTGAAATTATGCTCTATTCCTTCAAGCCTATTACGTGCAACGGAATACCATGATCCGCGCATATATCAGCCGGCTGCGAAACAAGTATCCCAGCGCTGTTGAGGGCGCAGCCTGGATGATGGCCAGCGCTACAACCTGGTCAGTCATGGTCGCCATTGCGCGCGGGTTGAAAGATGATATTCATCTTTTCGAAGTCGTCTTTTTCCGCAGTTTTTTTGGCCTCCTGGTTCTCGTGCCGTTATTCTGGAGCAAGAATTTTACCGGCCTGAGAACAAATCGATTTGGCATGCATATGGTGCGCGGCCTTTCGGGCGTTGCATCGCTTTATCTCTTGTTTGGTGCACTATTTTTTATCCCCATGGGTGATGTTGCAGCCATTACCTTTACCAGACCGCTTCTTGCTTCCGTCTGCGCCATTATTTTCCTTGGAGAGGCTTCGCGCGGCCATAGATGGACGGCCGTGATATTCGGTTTGATTGGCGCATACATCATCGTCCGGCCCGGGGTAAGCCCGGTTTCCTGGGGGCAGATCCTCGCTATCATCTGTGTTGCGACGATGGTTGTGAATTCGATGGCGATCAAATCGCTTACCCGAACTGACGCCGCAGATACGATTGTGGTATGGCAAATGATTGTCTTTACTACTGTCTCACTCGGTCCGGCGCTATTTTATTGGGTAACCCCCACCTGGGAGCAATTGGGTCTCCTTATGTTGATGGGATTTGCCGGTACCTTGACACAACGAGCAATGACCCGTGCCTACCGGGCAGCTGATGCCACTATTGTCCTGCCGTTCGAATATACCCGTCTTCCCTTTGCGGCCTTTATGGGACTCGTCCTATTCTCTGAGTTTCCAGATATCTGGGTATGGATCGGCGGCACCATCATTTTTGCAGCGACCGTTTATATGGCGCACAAAGAACGGCAAGACGGAAATAGTGAGCTAAAGTAAATTTTTCCGCACGAAAAAATCCACATGGTTCTGCAACAATCCTATGAATGGGCTATAAGACTTCAATGTTAGAACACACCAATTCCGACCTGTGGTCCGCCTATGGACACACATTTTATGCCCCTGCGATCGATGAGAATTCCATAGCTCTGGATCTCGGTTCGTCTAGCGCACTGTTTGCGCATGAGGTTGCCGAGGAAAAGGGTTGCCAATTCCACGTCGTTGAAGCTTTACCCGAAATCTTTGAACGAATCGAAGAAACATCGTTGGTAAAGAAACATCACTTCGCCATTTGCGGTGAAGACAAACCACAAACGTTTTCCGTTGTGAACGATGAAGAACGTTGGGGGCTATTGCGATCAGATGGAAAAGCCGGCCCGGGAGAAACCGTCGAAGTTCCCGGCACAACGTTGAAAAATTTTATTGAACACATCGGCGCGGAATTAGTAGATCTGGCGAAAGTAGACATCGAAGGTGCAGAAATTGCGATGTTCGGTGCCACTGACGACGACACATTGAAATCCATAAAACAGATATCTATCGAATTTCATGATTTTATGGACCCGAGATTAAACGATCCGGTCCAACATATTCTCGCTCGAATGGACAATCTGGGTTTCCAGACATTTATATTTACGCGCCGCTTTCACGGCGATGTCCTATTTATCAATCCCGATCACATTAAACTTCCGGCCCTCAAGTCATTTTCATTCAGATATCTGACGAAATATTTTCGCGGTATTAAACGGATTGCCGCACGGGGAAGCCTTACGTAAATTTGCCGTCAGGTGACTCACCCTAATGAACGCGCGATACTGGAACGTTTTCACAGGGGTAGATCATGGCAAACAATCAGAATGAATTTGACTATATTGTTGTCGGTGCGGGATCGGCGGGATGCGTCCTCGCCAATCGTTTAAGTACCGACCCGAAAAATCGCGTTCTGCTTTTGGAAGCCGGTCCATCGGATCGAAATCCCCTGATACATATTCCGATCGGTCCGGCGCGCGTTATCAATGATCCGAGATATGACTGGTGCTATGAGACCGAACCCCAACCTAATCTCGATGGCCGCCGTCTTCCTTGGCCGCGTGGCAAGACGCTTGGCGGGTCCTCGTCCCTCAACGGGATGGTCTATATCCGCGGGCATGCGCGCGATTATGATTTATGGGCTCAGCGTGGACTAACCGGATGGTCATATAAAGACGTTCTGCCGTATTTTAAACGTGCCGAAAGTAACGAACGTGGCGCTGATGAATTTCATGGCGATAGCGGGCCACTGAATGTCACAGAAGGTGGACAAAACCACAATCTATATGATGCCTTTGTTTCAGCGGGGATTGAGGCCGGCTACACCCCCAATAACGACTTTAATGGCGCCGATCAGGAAGGGGTCGGTCGTTTTCAATTTACGATCAAGAATGCGCGGCGTTGGAGCACGGCGGCCGCCTATCTTCGCCCGGCCAAATCACGGCGCAACCTTGTCATTGCAACCAATGCCAAAACCCAAAACATCATATTCGACGGAAAAAAGGCGACCGGAATCGCTTATCGCCAAAACGGCAAAGACATCGTCGCAACGGCCCACCGTGAAACTATCCTTGCCAGCGGCGCAATAAATTCTCCGCAACTTCTCATGCTGTCCGGTATCGGTGACGCAGCATCTCTAAAGGATTTAGATATCGCGCCCGTTATTAACCGGCCGGAAGTTGGCAAAAATATGCAGGATCACTTATCGATAAGGGTCATGCATCAATCGAAGATTAGGACGATTACCGATGAGTTGAGCAAATTCGAGCGCGGGATTGCTGCGGTTATCCGGGCCGTTCTTTTTCGTAGCGGACCGGCCGCGGGCTTTCCGCTGGCGGGCGGTGCTTTCCTCAAGACCACGCCTGATCTCGAAATGCCCGATATCCAAATCCATTTCAGCCCGGGAAACCTTCTATCAATACACCGAAAACCTTTCGCGAAACCCGCAACAGACCACACACGGCCCGATGCCTTTATGTGTCACGCATGCCAGCTTCGTCCCGAAAGCCGGGGGGAAATTCGTTTGCGCAGCGCAGACCCGGAAATGCCGCCGGTGATGGAGCCAAACTATCTTTCCGCGGAACACGACAGACAGACCATGCGTGCCGGATTCAAAGTTGCCCGAAATATAATGGCCCAGCCCGCATTCTCGCCATTTAGTCATGGTGAAATTTGGCCGGGACCAGACATTCAGACCGATGATGAAATAGATGATTTCATCGCCCGTGCCGCTGGTACGGTTTATCACCCCGTCGGGACCTGCCGCATGGGAACCGATGATGAAGCGGTTCTCGATGGCGGACTTAAGGTTCGTGGCGTGGAGGGACTACGCGTCGTCGATGCTTCTGTTATGCCCACGCTTGTTGGCGGGAATACAAATGCGCCTACGATCATGATCGCTGAAAAAGCATCCGATATGATTTTAGCAGATCAACAGCCGGTCTAAGACGAACAGAAACCTTCAATTATTCATCGTCAGCGCATTGAACCGTTTCGTACTTTGCAGGGATTGTCATTTCCAACAAAAGATAATCATCGGAATAGTTCAGAACATTGTGCTTTATTCCCGGCGGCTGGACCCAACAATCACCCTCTTCGAAATGCTGCTCGCCGTGTCCTTCAAACCACACTGTCGAGTTGCCCTTTAGGCAGTAGACCATTTGGAATTCGAGATCATGATAGTGGATGCCACTGCCACCCTCCGGGCATGGTGCCGTCGTCTTGATCATATGGACATGCACTTTTCCCTCTGTGATATCCGCGATACCAAAGTCACGATATTCCCGGTAGGTCCTGAGGCCACCGCTAACAAAGGGATTTTCTTTCGCCTTATTGACGAGAAACTTTGATTTTATTTTATCTGATCCCAACATACTGATTACCTGCTTTGGTATAAAAATAGGGCGGCCCTAAGACCGCCCGTCTAATTTACAAAATTTGCCTCAATTAATTTAAAGACCCGTATCCCTTGAGAGTCAGACGTCGCATGAGACGCGGTTCATCGCGGGGGAAGTCCTTGCGCATATGAATAGAGGCATAGTTGTCCCACATGACCATATCGCCAAGTTTCCACTCGTGTTCAAACACCACCGACGGGTCTTCTGAAAGATCGAAAAGCTGCTCGAGAATTTCTTCATTTTCATCCGGTGCCAAGCCCTCAATCCGAGCCGACATTAGACGGCTGATATAGAGGGCTTTGCGTCCCGTTATCGGGTGTGTCACAAAAATTGGCTGTTCATATTTCAACATGCCGGAGATATCGGTGTTGTAGATATCGATCCGTTCGCGCCGCTTGTAATCGTGAATTTGGAGAACCTTGCGGCCATCGAGCTTTGCCTTCAGGTCATCGGGCACATTGTCATAGGCTTTATACATGTTGGAAAAACAGGTATTGCCGCCCCAACTTGGCAACGTGATCGAATACAATAATGTCGCCTTGTGAGGATTCTCGTAATAGCTGGTGTCGTGATGAAACCACATTTCGCCATCGCCAAATGCGCCGATGGGCTCGCCTGTCTTTTCATCCTTAATATTTGTCACAAACATAAACGGCGTATCATAGCTGCCGCCTGGCGTCGAACCGTTCGGTGACCGTTGACGTTCGCCGAGACCGCCAAACGTATTGGCAAATGCCATCTGTTCTTCTTCGGTTATGTCCTGCCCACGAAATACGACAACCACATGCTCATGAAAGGCGTCTTCGATTTCTTTCATCGTCGATTCAGGGATTGGCTCGCGAAGATCAATGCCCTTGATCTCGGCACCACAAGCATCTGAAAGCGGTTCAACCGTTATAGCCATGACGAAATTCCTCTGTATCGGTATTTTGTGGCGGAGAAAATATCACGGTTGTGGCAAGATGTGAAATAATCCGTGACGAAGAAAACCGGGTTTAAAGATATGAAAATCAGGAAGCTGTCAGGAACATTCGGAGCGGAGGTCTCAGAAATCGACCTAAGAGAGCCGCTCAGCGAAGGTGACCTTAAGGCGTTGAAAAAGGCTTTCGTAGATCACCAGGTTCTAATTTTTCACAAGCAACAAATCGAGCCCCAGCACCAGCTGGCATTTAGCAGGCATTTTGGACCGGTCCAAAAACTTTATGCCGAAGAGCATAGAATCGCTGATTGTCCCGAAGTAGTCGTTCTTACGAATGAAATGAATGACGGAAAGCCAGTCGGCGTGGTTGCAGCTGGCGATTACTGGCATTCGGATTTATCACCGAACAAAACGCCCGGACTCGCAACATTTTTATATGCCCGCAAATTACCGAGCCAGGGTGGCGATACCGAATTTGCCGATATGCATGCTGTTTATGAGAGCCTGCCTGATACAACAAAAGAGCGTATCGCCAGCCTCCGTGGTCTTCACGCTGTCAGCAAGCTCAAGAATCCCCGTGTCGAGGTTACCCGGCCGGGCGGCGCGGAATATTACAAAAAGCAAAATAGTATCCCCGACCAATCGCATCCGATGGTCAGAACCCATCCGGTAACGGGGCGCAAGTCTCTTTACGTTTCGCTGCGATTTACAATCGGGATCGAGAATTTGGATGATGCCGAAGCGCAGCCGTTGCTCGACGAGTTGTTCGAGCATCAAGAGAAATCAGACTTCATCTACCGCCACAAATGGCAAATCGATGATCTCGTCATGTGGGACAATCGAAGCGTCAATCACCGAGCCAGCGGCGGTTACGACATGGGAGATATTCGCCGTATTCATCGAACCTCGACGCTTGGCGACGTACCTTTTTGATTTGAAAGTGTCTTAAAACGACATCGGTCCATCACCGCCGATGGTGCAGCGGCGCAGCAACCGGCGCTGATCACGCGGAAAATCCGTACGCATATGGATGGAGGCATGATTATCCCACATCAACAAATCACCAAGCCGCCATTCATGCTCGTAAAATATTTTTTCCTGTTCGGTGATCTCGAATAACTGATCGAGAATGTCGTCACTCTCTGCCCGCTCCAAACCTTCTATTTGTGCTGACATTAGCCGGTTGACGTAAAGCGCTCTTTTTCCCGTCTTTGAATGGGTAACAATTATTGGCTGCCAACAATGGCGAAGGTCTTCGACGACAATGTTGTCGAGATCAAGGCGTTCGCGACGTTTATGATCGTGAACTTGCAAAACCCGGCGGCCTTCGATTCTATCCAAAATCGCCGAAGGCACATTCTGCAACGCGGCGTACATGCTATTCATCCGCGTATTGCCGCCTTCCGTGGGAAGCTCAACGGAATAAAGAAATGTCGCTCGGTTGGGTATTTCATAGTAGCAGCTATCGGCGTGGAACCACATCTCACCATCGCCGTAGGAGCCTTCCTTTCCACCAATTTTCTCAGCGATATTTGTGACAAGCATGACATGGCCGTTGGTCGCGTCCTTGCCGGCACGAATATCTTTTGGCGCATTGCGGCGAACCCCAAGCGGGCCGAAGTGACCCGCAAAATCGAGCTGCTGTTGTTTTGTCAGATCCTGATCGCGGAAAACGAGCGCCACGTACTGATTGAACGCTTCGTTGAGGACTTCAACGGTGGTTGCATCCTGCGGCCGGCTAATGTCGATGCCCGAAATTTCTGCACCGACGTGATCGGTCAGAGGTGTAATCGTTAATGCACCGGTGGCGGATATAGTATCCATAGATTAAGTCATACCTATCTTTCGTCAGAATATCTTTAATATCATGCGGCGAAATTATCCGCAAAATTTTGCGTCTGTGATCTAAATCAGGGATGCTTGATCCGAGAATTCCGAAAAGCAAATGTTGGGGTGGCCAAATGACTATCGATGTAACAGTAACTGCGAGATACGAAAGCCTGAAAGATCGTGTCGTTATTATCACTGGCGGCGGTCAGGGCATCGGTCGAGGATATGCCCATCATTTTGCAGCGCAGGGTGCCATACCCGTCATCGCCGAACTTAATGGCGAGAACGGCGAAGCGGTGCAGCGTGAAGTGGAAGCCAAAGGCGGAACGGCTCTGGCCATTCAAACCGATGTCGCTTCCTTGGATTCCGTAAACGCGATGGCCGAACAAGTCCTAAGCACACTCGGCCGGATTGATGTTTTGATTAACAACGCCGCGGTGTTTTCCCGCATTACAATGGCCCCCTTCTGGGAGTTGCCAATCGACGAGTGGCAGAGCGCCATGGATGTTAACATCAATGGTAGTTTCTTCTGCGCGCGAGCTGTTGTTCCGGCAATGCAGGAAAGCAAATGGGGTCGGATTGTCAATGTAACTTCCGGAACGGTGCAGCTTGGCTCGGCCAATTACCTGCATTACATCACATCAAAATCCGCAATGATCGGCATGACGCGTTCGATGTCCCGCGAACTCGGGCCCTGGAATGTTACGGTCAATACGTTTTGGCCGGGCATAACCAAAACCGAGGTCGAGCGTCCCTCCGCAACAGATGAAGTCTTTAAGATGTTCGCAGAGCGACAATGCCTGCCGCGCATGACGACAATTGAAGATCTTGCAAAGCCAATGCTGTTTCTGTGTTCCGAAGAAGCTGCCTATATAACAGGCCAGATTTTTGAACCTGACGGTGGGTTGAGCTTTAACTGACAGCGGCTGCACCGCCTTCGATGATGTCCAGAATCTCTTCCGCGCGAACCGGGGTGCTATTAATTTCTGCGCCGAAAGGTTTAAGCGCGTCACACACAGCATTGGCGATCACTACTGGCGGCGCGATGGCGCCTCCTTCACCGAGTCCTTTGAAACCAAACGCATTGCGTGGCGACGGCGTTTCGCTGTGGATGACATTGATAGGCGGCACATCTGACGCTGTCGGCAATAGATAATCCATAAAACTACCGGTCATCAGCTGCCCGTGCTCGTCGTAGGAAAGCTCCTCGAAAAGACCGCCGCCGATGCCCTGCACCAAACCACCTTTAACCTGCCCATCTGCAATGCCCGGATTGATCAGCGTCCCGGCGTCGTGAACCTCGACATAGTTCTCAATCTTAATTTCGCCTGTCGCTGTATCGATCTCGACGACTGCGGCGTTGGCTGCATAGGCCCACGTCACCGTCGGCGGTTCATAATATGCAGTACCTTCAAGTCCGGCTTCGATGCCTTCCGGGCGCTGATGTATCCAGCCCGGCAAAGCCGCGCGCGCGACTTCTTTCAACGTCATCGACATTTCGGGAACGCCTTTGACTCCGATCGATCCGTCGCGCAATTCTAAATCTGACTCTGAGGCTTCCAAAACATTGGCAGCAATCGCGAAAACTTTTTCCTTCACCTTGTCACTGGAATCCTGAATTGCGCCTGACGCGGTTACCGCGCTGCGGCTAGCGATGGTGCCGTAACCCATCGTGACATGCGATGTGTCCGCCAGCGTCACAACAACATCCTCAATCGGCACTTTCCAGATATCTGCGGCCACCTGCGCAAAGGCCGTTTCATGACCCTGGCCCTGGGGACAGGCACCTGTAGCCACCATTACCTTGCCGGACGGATCGATCTTTACCGTAGCACCCTCAAAAGGTCCGATTCCTGTGCCTTCAACGTAGCAGCCAAGACCGAGGCCAAGATACCGTCCGTCAGCCAATGCCTCTTTCTGACGCTTGCGAAATGCGTCGAGTCCTCCGACGCCATTAAGTGCTTTACGTAACGCCTCGGGATAATCACCGCTGTCATATTCAATCATCACGCCGTCGCGATACGGCAGACCAACCGCAAAAGGCATCTGATCGGGCTGGATCATATTACGAAACCGCACTTCGGCAGGATCATGTCCCAGTTCGTTTGCAACGAGATCAATCGAGCGCTCCATCGCGAAGGCAACTTCAGGCCGCCCGGCGCCTCGATAGGGTGCGTTGGGCGTTCGGTTCGTCATCATGATTTTGCAGTCGGCTTCATAATGCGGAATGTCGTAGGGACCCATGAAATGCGCGATCGAGTTACCCGCGATCGCTGCACCAACAGGTGAATAGGCACCGGAATCCACTAAAAAATTATTTTTGATGACGCTTATTCGTCCGTCATCGTCATAGCCAACCTCGATTTCAAACAAATTGTCACGGGAGTGAGCCGCGTTCAGTAGATGCTCGTGCCGATCTTCGAGCCATTTGACGGGGCGGCCTAATCGCTTCGCAAGATAGGCAATCAATATGTCCTCTGGATAAACGTGGCCCTTGCCCCCGAAGCCACCACCCACATCAGGTGCTACGACCCGAACGCGCTCTTCCGGCATATCAAGTGCATTAGCCACCTCGCGTCGCACCCAGTGAACAATCTGTGTTGACGACCAGACCGTGACGCTATCGGTACGTGAATCGTACTCCGCAACCACGCCACGGCACTCCATCGGCATGGCTGCATATCGGTGATGAAAAAATCGCTTTTTCAAACGGTGTGGCGCAGAATCAAGTGCAGCTTCGCCGTCACCTGTTTTCGCGTGAAGCGACGCCGCGATATTTCCCGGAAGATGGTCATGGACCAGCGCCGCGCCGTCTTTAGCCGCGGCCTCTGCATTTGCGATTGACGGCAAAATCTCAAAATCGCCTTCGACGAGTTCCGCAGCGTCCTCCGCAATATAACGATCCTTTGCAACAACCAGGGCATAGGGTTCTCCGACATAGCGAAGCTTGTCGTGCGGTACCAGGGTCTGATCCGGTATTTCGATGCGAGGATCCATTCCGTCACGCCAGGTCTTTGGAGCCGCCACCTGCATACCGCTGATCGGCGGCAATTCTTCCTTTAAATCAGCACCGCAAAGAGCTAGTTCGACACCTTCCACATTGCGTGCCGCTCGCATGTCCATCGCATTGATTTTTGCGTGCGGTAACTGACTTCGCACGATCGCGACATGCAGCATACCCTCAAGCTTCATATCGCCGACAAAGGTTCCTGCCCCCTGTATGAGACGATCGTCTTCGCGGCGAACCACCGACCGACCGATATAGGTTGGCATGGTATCAGACATTGCCGCCTCGATTCTCAGGAGGTTTGCCATGAACCTGTTCGGCATAGGCTTTTACGGCGTTGATAATCCCCTCATAGCCAGTGCAACGACACAGCGCCGCCGACATCCCTACCCGAATTTCCTCTTCGTTGAGTGACTCGCTGCTTTCAACTAGGTCGATTGCAGTCATTAGCATTCCCGGCGTGCAAAATCCGCACTGCAGGGCACGGTGTTCGGAGAAGAGCTTTTGCAACGGGTGCAACCCGTCTTGATCAGCAAGACCTTCAACCGTTCTGACCTCGGCGCCATCGGCCTGCGCGGCAAACATTAAACAGGATCGTGCGGCGAACCCATCGACGATTACAGTACATGCGCCGCAGACTCCGTGCTCACAACCAACATGCGTTCCTGTCTTGTCGAGGACGTCGCGCAAATAATCAACCAGCAACATTCGCGCCGGCGCCTCCCCGCTTACGCTCTCGCCGTTAAGTGTTAGCGTAATCTTTCGGGAAGCGGTCATGCGAGGCTCCCAATGCGTGCGGCAGCCTTCTTTAATGCCCGCGATGTCATAACACCGGTAAGGCGCTGGCGATGCGCTGCGCTTGCATGTAGATCAGACATCGGGTCAACCGCCGCGGCAGCTGCAGCTGCGGCAGCATTGATTGCGTCATCGCCAATTCCATCTCTTAGTATGATTTCTTCAGCGTCCGTCAGTCTTATTGCGGTTGAACCGGCACCACAGACCGCGAGTTTTGCGTCCTTTAGAGAACTTTTCTCAAGAGTGATTTGTGCCGCCACCCCAGCCAATGCAAAATCTCCATGCCGCCGGGCGATCTCGACAAAAGCCCAGCCACTATTGGAGGGAATTTTTGGCACATGGATTTCGATCAATAATTCATCTGGTTGGAGGGCTGTTGTCAGTACGTCTTCAAAAAAATCCGCTGCCTTGATACGGCGCTCACCCCGCACGCTTTGCACCACCATTTCAAACTCCAGCGCAAGGGCCACTGCCGGATATTCTGCAGCAGGATCAGCATTTGCGAGACTGCCGCCTATCGTGCCGCGACTCCGAATAGGTAAGTGTGCAATATGCGTCGTCGCTTCGTGGAGCAGTGGCGCTTTTGATCTAACAAGGTCGCTATTCTCAATTGAGCGTTCACGTGTCATCGCGCCAATCGCAATGTGATCGCCCCTATCGACGATATCAGAGAGCTCAGGAAGCCCGTTTAAATCGATCAGAAATTCAGGGCGGCTAAGACGAAAATTCAATAACGGGACGAGGCTTTGTCCACCAGCCAAGGGCCGCGCACTATCTTCGAATTCGGCGAGCATTTTTAGCGCCTCTGGCAAGGATGAGGGGCTAAGTATGTCCAAGGGCGGTGGCTTCACGATACACGTCCAGAAATTTTACAACTCTTATAGTATCAAAGGCAGATCGCACTATGGGAGTCAAACGATCAAGTCAGACAAACCGCACCGGGAAAACTGCGATTAAGGGACACGATGGAATTTTATCTGCAGTTGTATCTAAAAACATAATCAGGCATTACCAAGACCCCTCTTCTTCCTTGCCGCTGTCAGGAGCGCTTCCCATCGAAACCCGTACTACAAAAACAAGTCGCCTGACAGGCGCCTGGCTACGCCTGCCGGGCAATATACGCGGCATAATATGGCTAAGCATCGGCTCAATTTTATTCTCCGCCACGGATGTCGTTGTCAAATTCCTTGGACAAAAGTTTGATCCGCTTCAGCTTGCCCTGTTCAGGTACGGAATCGGGATGATTATCCTGATGCCGGTTTTTCTTCGAATGGGTGTTGAAGAGCTTAAGACCGACCGTATCGGATTGCATATTATACGAATGTCACTCGCCATGGTTGCGCAGGTGGGAATTTTTGTTACGGTCATTCACCTGCCCCTCGCCGATGCAACAGCATTGTTCTTTTCGAAACCGATTTTTACGACGGTCATTGCTGTCGTCGCCATTTCGGAGGTTGTCAGTGGTCGTCGATGGACGGCGACAATCATCGGGTTTTTCGGCGTTGTCATTATGTTGCGTCCAGGTGCCGACTCTATAAACCCGATTGCCCTTATTGGTGTTGGATCAGCATTTGCATTCGCTGCAGCGAATGTCTTGATCCGTGTCCTGGCCCGAACAGAGCCGCCAAATCGCATCCTGTTTTACTATCACGTTGGCGGAATTCTAGTGTTTACGGGACCCGCAATCTGGCTATGGCAAATGCCGGTTGGAATTGAATGGGTTCTGTTGATTGCTATTGCCGTCCTGACGACCGCCGGTATGACCTGCTTTGTACGGGCGTTCTCCGTTGGAGAAGCTAATGCCGTCGGCCCAATTGAATATGTACGCTTGATCTATGCCGCTTTGTTTGGTTACTTTTTATTTGGGGAAATACCGTCAGTTTGGACGGGTGTCGGAGCAGCGCTTATTGTCGCCAGCGCCATCTATATTGCGCGCGAGGAGGCAAAAAAGGGAGCTAAGCCTGCATGACGGAGACCCCTTCATTCTTCAAGAAGGCGCAAAATAGATGGATTGAGTTGCCGGGAAACCTGCGCGGTATTCTATGGCTCACGCTAGGAACCATCGCCTTTGCGCTAAATGACGTTCTCGTCAAACTATTGGGCAAAAAATTCGGTCCGATGGAGCTGGCATTTTGCCGATACTCTATTGGTCTGCTTATCCTTTCACCAATCTTTTTCCGCATGGGTGCGTCAGGTCTAAAGACAACCAGGCTCGGCATTCATATGACCCGACTGGTGATCGCCTGTATTGCACAGGTTGGTGTTTTTTATTCCGTTATCCACCTATACCTCGCGGACGCCACCGCGATTGCCTTTTCAAGACCTCTTTTTACGACGATAGTTGCGGTTATTTTATTGTCTGAACTCGTTTCAGCACGGCGCTGGGTCGCGACAGCTGTTGGATTTGTCGGCGTCCTGATCATGGTGCGCCCTGGCCATGCCGGGTTCGATCCCGTGGCGCTAATCGCCGTTATAAGCGCCTGCACCTTCGCGATCGCCAATATCATGATAAGAATGATGGCTTCGACAGAGCCACCAAATCGTATCCTGTTTTATTATCACGTCGGAGGCGCCATTATTTTTTTGGTCCCAACAATCATTCTCTGGCAGACTCCGGTTGGAATTGAATGGCTTTTGCTCGCGGGAATCGGGGTAATGACGACAATAGGTATGACCGGGTTCATCCGCGCTTTTTCCGTTGGCGAAGCCAATGCCGTCGGGCCAATGGAATATATCAGACTCATCTATGCGGGTATTCTGGGATATTACATCTTTAACGAAGTACCCGACTATTGGACGGTTGCGGGCGCATTGATCATTATCATTTCAACCGTCTACATCGCCCGCGAGGAAGCCAGACGGCAACCCGGTCAGTAATAGGCGTTACACGTTGGGCGGTGGAGGTTTATCGGATTCTCTGGCTTTCAACGCTGCTTCACGGCGCGCAATATAATAGCTGCTACCGAAAATCACTGCCGCGCCGATACCAGTGAGAAGATCGGGGTTCTCGGCAAAAAACACAAAACCGAGGCAAACTGTAAAAGGTAATTTTAGAAAGTTAAACGGCATGACAACCGAGGCCTCACCGACGGCGAGAGCGCGGATGATGCCCTGGCGCGCCAGCGCACTGACCACGCCCATGGCCAGGATCCAGACGATGTGTTCAAGACGGACCTCATTCCAGAACCAAATCGCCGGGAGAACACCAAGTGCCGTCATAAGTAAAAAATCGTAATATACGATTTTGTTCGAGCTATCTGTTTTAGCCAGTTTTTTTGTCGATACATTGATCAGTGCGTAGGCGCAACTTGTCCCGATAACGCCGATAGCACCCAAGCTCAACTCTTGAAATCCGGGCCGGATAATAATCATTGCGCCCATAAACCCGATTATGAGTGCAGCCCAGCGGCGCGGTCCGGCACCTTCTCCCAAAATCAGTACGACAAAAAGGACGGTAAATAGCGGCGACGTAAACATCAGGCCCGTAACGTCTTGCAGCGGCAAGGTCGCAAGGGCAAATACCAGAAGAAGCATCCCGCCATAATTCAACGTCGAGCGCACGGCGTAAGAACCGAAATGATTTGTCTTTAAAACGCCGGCCCCGTTTCTGATGAGCCATGGCGCCATAAAGACAACACCACAAAGGGAGCGGAAAAACACAAGCTGAAACACGGTAAAATCAGACGACAAATGGCGCACGATTGCGTAGGTTGCCGCGTAATTGCAGGTCGCAAATATCATCCACAGAATGCCCCGAGTTGATCCAGGGAGAGCCTCGAATACTGAAATTGCGCGGGTCAGCCGAGTCATTTCACGCCTGCCCCAATAGACCATGGACGCGGCGACGGAGTTCGGGAATGACTTCGGTTTCAAACCACGGATTCTTCTTTTGCCAGATTCCAGTACGCCAACTGGGATGGGGCGTCGGCAAATATTCGGGCAGATAATCGGTAAAGGAACGAACTGTCTCGGTCATGGTCTTTTTCCCGAGTTTTCCCAAATAGTATTTTTGCGCATATTGTCCGACCAATAGAGTGAGCTCCACGTCAGGGAGACTATCGCGCAATTGGTCGTGCCAAAGCGGAGCGCATTCCGGCCGAGGTGGAAAATCGCCCCCCTTGGGGTTCGTGCCAGGGAAACAAAACCCCATTGGCACAATCGCTATTTGTCCCTCGTCGTAAAATGACTCTGAGTCAATATTGAGCCAATCGCGGAGCCGTTTGCCGCTTGCGTCATCCCAGGGCACGCCGGAGGCATGCACCTTCGTTCCCGGCGCCTGGCCAATTATCATAATTCGTGCCCTTTGTTTTGCGCGCACAACAGGGCGCGGACCTTCAGGTAAATGCTCTTTGCAATGTGTGCAGTCTCTTATATTGGACAGGAGTTTTGAAAAGGCGCGTTTGTTCATGCAGCTAATATATACCGGATGCAGGGCTCGATAGATTTGCGAGGCAACAGTATGATCGCCAAAGAAGGGAGCTGTCGAGTATGACCGCGAATAAAGATCGTATCGGCGTGCTATTTGTTTGCACGGGTAATATATGCCGTTCGCCAACAGCGGAGGGTGTTTTCCGGGACTTGGTGCGACAATCAGATCTTGAGGAAAAAATATTCGTCGATTCAGCTGGAACGATTGCGTTTCATACCGGTGAAACTCCGGACCCGCGTTCTCAACAGGCAGCAAAGCGCAGAAACATTGATCTTAGCGATATTCGCGCGCGGCAGGTTAGAGCGGAAGATTTCGGGTCGTTTGACTTTGTAGTCGCCCTCGACCGATCGCACTATGAAGAATTAAATGAACAAGCGCCCAAACCCTGCAAATCGGCGATCAAGCTACTCATGGATTATTCGCCGCAAGTGGGCCCACAAGACGTCCCTGATCCTTACTATGGCGGTCCTGATGGTTTTGAAGAAGTGCTCGACTTGATTGAGGCAGCCAGTGCGGGCTTGTTACATGAAATTATTCGAATACTAAACGCCAAGGGATGACCGAGGCCCTTAAGGAACAAATCGCGACCGCCGTCGGTCGGCAGCCAGCATCTTTGCAGGCGCTGCATGGTGGGAATGTCGCACGGGTATATCTCGCTGAAATGGCAGAAGGACCTCCGCTCGTTATCAAAACAGCGGGCACGGGCAGTGATTATGTCCTCGAAGGTTTTATGCTCAATTTTCTTACAGAGAATTCCTCCTTGCCGGTACCATTGGTACACTATGCGGACCAGAATCTTCTAGTTCTCGACTGGATCGAGAGCGGCGATCCAATCGACGAAAATGCGGAACGTGACGCCGCAATTCATCTTCTTAAGCTGCATAGCAATTTTGCGCCCGAATACGGTTTTGAGTGCGATACCCTTATCGGCCCATTGGCTCAACCGAATCCCTGGACATCACAATGGATCGAATTTTATCGCGACCATCGCCTTCTCTATATGGCACGCGCGGCGATGGAAGATGGCAGATTAAGCCCGCAGTTGATGGCCCGCATCGATCGCCTCGCGGAGCAGCTGGATAGATGGATCGTGGAACCCAGCCAACCTGCACTCCTTCACGGCGATATGTGGGGCGGCAATCTGCTTGTCAAAAGCGGGGTCGTTACGGGTTTCATTGATCCTGCGATTTATTATGGCGATCCGGAAATGGATCTGGCATTCGCAACATTGTTCGGCACATTCCGCGAAGCTTTTTTTGAATCATATGAAGATGCCTCGCCTCTGCGACCGGGTTTTTGGGAAGGGCGGCGGGATATCTATAATCTGTATCCCCTCCTCGTTCACGTCCGTCTATTCGGCGGTGATTACCAACGTTCGGTAGAGTCTATCCTCAATAGACTGTGTGTCTAAGAGGCTGCGTACTCGAGTGGCAATGCAGTCGTGTATTTTATTTCTTCCATCGCAAAGCTGGAGCTGACATCTGTTAGGTCGACATGTTCGATGAGCCGTTTATAGAATTCATCATAGGAAGCGATATCGGGCACCACAACGCGCAGCAAATAATCGACATCGCCGCTCATTCGATAAAACTCGACAACTTCGGGAAATGACGAAACAGCCTTGGAGAATTTCTCGAACCACGCAGCGCTATGCTGATTGGTTCGGATCGAGACAAAGGCCGTGACCCTGACATTCAACGATTCCGCATCGAGCAAAGCGACCCGGCCTCGAATAATGCCCGCTTGCTCAAGACGCTGAATTCGGTTCCAACAAGGCGATGTCGATAACCCAACCTGCTTCGCGACATCACTCACCGAAAGAGTGGCGTCAACCTGCAGGCAATCGAGAATTTTAATATCAATGGCGTCCATCATGATATTCCAAGAGAAAAATATTTTTTGCGATTGAGATATTCTGAGGAATTTTATATTCAACTGAAGAGATATCAGTCAAGAATTAGAATTTATTTTTTAAAATTCTATTTGAGTTTCAACTCTCAGAAATCAAATTCAAGACCGCCTGACCAAGCCGTGTATCGGGATTATCTAGGTCGAAAATGACATCGAAATGACTGCGACCTACTGATTCAAACAAATTGCATTCCCCACTTGATGCCCGCCATGCGGCAGCATAGTCTGCACTCTGACGCTTGAACTCGGCAGTTTCGGTTTCACCGTAAGAAACAATCAGTGGGCATCCTTTTTCGGGCAGATGTTGCATTGGGCTGTTTCGCTTCACCGACTCAGGGTCAAGTTGCATCCACTCATTCACTAAGGAAAGTCTGATTGGCTCAAGGTCAAATAACCCGCTCAACGGGACTGCCCCTTTTACGATATCGGCCGGGACACCGAACTCATTGTGCCACCCCCCGGAAACCAGCATGCCTGTGAGATGCCCGCCTGCCGATGAGCCGCCAACGAAGATTTTGTTCGGATCACCGCCAAATGACGCGGCATTTTCATAGACCCAAACCAACGCGCGGCGGCACTGATCAACTATTAGATCCAGCCTTGCGACAGGTGCGAGTGAATAGTTCACTGTCACGAGAGTGACCCCGTTGGCTGCAAATCCCGGTGCCATAGACGCCGATTCTTTTTGGCTCAATAACCTCCAATAACCGCCGTGAATAAAAATAAAGATCGGCGAATTGGCGCCCGCCGGAAAAACATCGACAACTTCATCGACGTGATTTCCGTATGGCACATCTTCACGGCAATCCAGGTTGTTGCGGGCCGCTTTGCTGCGTGCGACATAGGCCTCCATAAGCCCATCGAAATCATCAACGGTCGCGCGCGCGTTGTAACCGATATCGAGAGCTTCCTGATCCATATCGCGATAGACTTTGCTCATAAAATTTCCTCGTTCACTTTCTGAGGCACCAGAGGAATTTCATTCAATGGTGTGTATATCGCCGAAGTTTGGGCACGGTAACTTTCGAACAATGTAAAGCTTTCGACAACAAACGGAGGTGCCCGAAAAACACCGTTTCCCTCAAGCCAATCCCGCACATATTCCGGCGATCCTTGTTTCATGCGTCCGAGGGTAATATGCGGTGAGAATTTGCGACCATCCGGGGGCAAGCCATTCCGGGACAAAACCGATTCGATGCGCTCCTGCAAAACGGTAAGCGGCAAACAGGGCATGACACCTGCCCATAGAGATCGAACTCTCTTACGGGATTCGAAATGTCCGACCCCGGATAATGTCATCTCAAACGGTTCAGATCGCACCATGGATAAAGCAGCACTAACATTGTCGAGCTCAGGCTCCTCAACTTCGCCAATGAATCGCAAGGTCAGATGAAAATTTTCTTCATTGGTCCAGCGCGCTTCTCGAACGCCATTACACAACGATTTAAGGCGTTGCCGCTGCTCATGAGGAATGGGAATAGCAACAAAAAGGCGGATCACAGAATTAACGACAGAACGCCTGTATAACCATAAAGCCGATTATGAGAAATTTCGCCGTTGGCAAAAAACCCGATGAGCGGCACGTCCTCTCCCAGAATTTTCGCGATGGTACCCAGTTCTACCGACCCGGCACCAAACAGGTTTGGACCCCGCGCAACGCAGGTGAAGTAGAAAGCGGCGCGCGGCTGCGCTCCCGCCCGCCTTTTGATATCCGCAACCATACGCTTGAGATCGGCGTTTGCTGTCGCACCATCGCGCCGAACGAACATTACCTGGTCTCCTACCCCAACGCGTTCACCGATCGAAACCCATCCCTTTTCGGGATAAACACCGAGCAGATTACGAACAAGATAGTCGCCGGTATCTGAACCGCTAATCGGAATCGCCGCGTGGACATACCCGTTGATTTTGTTGAGATCACGCGCCAGTAATTCTCCGATATCCTCTTCAAATACGTCAAAGGCGGGTCGGCTATCCAGGGTGAGAATTATATTGTCGCGGCCCCGGGTGACATTGTGGACCGGGCCTATAGGTGAACACCCTTGAGTCAATCCTGTAACGACCTCAAGCTCACTGCCGAGCAATATTCCCGACACACCGCCATCTGTGACCTCGCCCGCAATCTGGTCGTGAGCGCCCCGCGATGCTGTCATTCCCCCAACAAGAAAACAGTGGGTTTGTCCTTCGATCCGCATAAAGATCTTCTCCAACCCGGGAACCCGAGGATCGGCATGTACTATTCCCAACGTTGGGTTGTGCTTGCGGGACCAATCGAGAACCTCCTTGGGAAGGTCCCGGTCCTCAGGTCCAATCGTCGGTAGAATGCAAAAACTGTCCTGCGGTACGGACCCGACCATGACCGCCATAGCCGGCATATCAAAAAACTCAGCTCCGGAAACGCAAACTCCAAATCCAATCGTCCCAACCCAATCATGGATGCGGGTTGCTTCTTTCAGCCGCTTGAGAATCAGGTGCAAATCCTCGTCGAGCGAGTCGGAGACATAGACAAATCCCAAATTGCCACCCTTGGCCGACTTGCCAAGACTCAATAAACAGGCCTCGGTTAATTCCTGCCAGTCGCCACCGCTTGCATGGGCAATTGAGAATGCCTCAGACTGAATTTCGGGCGCGTTCACTTGCGCGGTACTCCTGATTTATTGCTTTGTCCCAACAAACGGACCACGAAGGGCATGATGCAGTCAACTATCACAGCAACACCGCGTTTATTAGGGTGAATGCCATCCCGCTGATTCAAAGCCTGAACCGCTGCAACACCCTCGAGAAAAAATGGATACAGGAGGACATCGTGCTTTTTTGCGAGCTGGGGAAAAACTGCGTTGAATACTTTCTCATAGGCCGGGCCGATATTTGGCGGTGCCCGCATTCCGGTTAGAAGCACGCCTATGCCCGCTGCTCTGAGCCGGCGTATGATGTCGTCGATGTTATCGCGCATCGCATTGGGATCGAGACCCCGTAACCCATCATTCGCACCAAGCTCAATGATGGCGTAGTCAGGGCGGTCCGAAAGTGCCCAGGAAAGCCGCGCACGTCCGCCTGCGCTGGTATCGCCCGATACACCGCCATTTAGGACCTTAATGTCATATCCCATCTCTCTTAGTTTTGCTTCCAGCTTTGCCGGAAACGCTTCATCAGCGGGCAAGCCATACCCCGCGGTCAGGCTGTCACCGAGCACCAGAATTTTCTTTGTACCCTGCGCAGATACAACATCGATGCTAACCAGCGACAATATCAGTAACGCGATAAAAGTCGCCGACCCCTTGATAAATGGTGCCCGCACGGCATATCTCTTTGAGATCAATCGATACAAACTGCGCATGACAAAACTCGACATAATATTACAGCGGCTTGTTTCCGCATCATTCTACCACCAATCCCGCAACAACCGTTTGGCCGCTAATGATCCAACTTGAGAACATACATCTTAAGCTGGAGGGTCCAGCGGGCGCGGTCAATATCCTGCGTGGAATTGATTTATCCGTAGCCGATGGTGAAACCGTCAGCATCGTTGGTCCTTCCGGATCGGGAAAAACAACAATGTTGATGGTTATCGCCGGATTGGAACGTGCCAGCTCGGGTACCGTTAGCATCAATAACACTGATCTCGGCACGCTCGACGAAGATGCGCTCGCGGTATTCCGACGCGATACAATGGGTATCGTCTTCCAGAATTTTCATCTGGTGCCAACCATGTCGGCGCTGGAAAATGTTGCCATTCCATTTGAGTTTGCAGGCCGAGACGACGCCTTCGATCAGGCGCGGGAAGGTCTTGAAGCCGTGGGACTCGGTCATCGTGTTGATCATTATCCCGGTCAACTATCCGGCGGCGAGCAACAACGGGTTGCCTTGGCACGGGCATTTGCTGCGAAACCCCGTTTGCTTTTGGCAGACGAACCCACCGGCAATCTTGACCAGGAAACCAGTGACACGGTTATGGACTTGTTGTTTTCCCTAACAGAGAAACATAACACCACGCTCTTGCTCATTACGCATGATGCAACGATTGGACAACGGTGTGAGCGAGAAGTCCGTATTGCAGATGGCAAAGTCCTCAACGGTGTAACCAAGTGAATGTTCCGCTACCTGTCCGCCTCGCTCTGCGGGATCTGCGCGGTGGGCTTAGCAGTTTCAAAATCTTCCTGGCCTGTCTGGTACTTGGCGTCGCTGCCATCGCGGGCATCGGGTCGATATCTTCGTCGGTCATCGCCGGTCTTGCTGCGGATGGTCGTATCTTGCTTGGTGGCGATGTCGCACTGCGCCTCGCCCATCGCCCGGCATCACGGGAACAGCGGGTCTGGTTGAACACGCAAGCGGACGTGACGCGCGTAACATCGATGCGGTCTATGGCCAACCGTCTCGATCAAAAAGCCAGGATGCTTGTAAATCTCAAATCTGTAGACGGGCTCTATCCCTTATTTGGCACTCTTAAACTGGACCGTCCGCTAGAGCTGGAAAAAGCTCTTTCATTTAAAAATGGCGCCTGGGGCACTGTCGTCGAGCCCCGTATTTTGGAGAGATTGAGCCTGAAAGTTGGCGACAACGTGACCATCGGTGCAGCGAAATTTGAGATCAAGGCCGTGATTATTTCCGAACCCGATCGTGTCGGTGGTATCCGGTCGATCACCCGCGGACCCCGTTTCACTGTATCGGCCGAAAGTTTGGCGGCGACCGGATTAATTCGGCCGGGCGCTCAGATCTCCTACGAGTATCGGTTGCGGCTGCCCGAAGACACCACACTCGACTCATTTAGAACCGCTCTTTCCGAAAAGTTTCCTGAAGCGGGCTGGCGAATTCGCGATAGAAAAACGGCGGCCCCAAGTGCGGAGCGCTTCATTAACCGCACCGCGCAATTTCTGACCCTGGTTGGATTGACCGCGTTGTTGATTGGTGGGGTCGGCGCAGGCAACGCCGTCCGGGGTTATCTCAGTGGCAAAACCGAGATCATCGCAACACTAAAATGCATAGGTGCGGAGCGCCGGTTAATATTTTTGACATGGCTTACTGAAATAGCGGCTATGACATTAGCGGCGATTTTACTCGGCCTGCTGATCGGAGCAGCACTGCCCGGCGCTCTTTCAGCTGCTTTAGCCGAGATACTGCCGGTACCACTGCGAATTGGATTGTATGCGGAACCGTTATTCCTGGCATCAGCATATGGCGTATTGGTAGCGGCTGCCTTTTCACTTTGGCCATTGGCGCGCGCCTGTTCAGTTTCTCCGGGAAGTCTGTTTCGCGATTTGATTGTGCCCGCGACGAGCCGCGTTGGTTGGCAAGTTTTGCTTGGTGTCGTCGCCTGTATCGCAGCATTAGCCGCACTCGCAATAACCACTGCACATGATGACCGGATAGCAGTGGGGTTTGTCACGGGTTCCGCGGTCGCGTTCGCATTGTTTTATGGCGCTGGAAAACTCGTCATGAAGTTGGCGGCTTTATGCGGAGCCATTAAGTCGACGCGTCTTCGCATGGCGCTCGCCAATCTGCACCGGCCGGGCGCGCAAACGGCGAATGTTGTCCTTTCGATGGGGTTGGGCCTAACGGTCCTGGTCGCAGTGGTCGTCGTCCAGAGCAATATTGCCCGTCAAATAACGGAAACCATGCCCAGTAAAGCACCGGGTTTTTACTTTGTTGATATTCAACCAGATCAAGTTGCGGATTTTGAAAGTACTGTCCTGCGAACCAGTCCAATCAAAAATATCAACCGTGTCCCCATGCTTCGCGGTCGCATCACTCATGTGAAAGGCATTCCGGCTTCCCAGGTCAAGGCTCCACCGAATGCCGCCTGGGTGCTTCGCAATGATCGCGGTTTAACCTGGGGCCGAACGCCACCTGAAGGTGCCATCATAACAGACGGCATTTGGTGGCCATCAGACTATAAGGGACCACCACTCGTTTCTTTTGATGCAAACGCTGGCGCGGGTATGGGACTTCGTCTTGGCGATAGTATTACTGTCAATGTATTGGGACGCCCTATTACGGCAAAAATAGCCAACTTTCGCGCCATTGATTGGCGAACCCTGCGCGTGAATTTTGTGATGGTGTTTTCACCCGGTGTTATCGAACATGCGCCGCAGACACACATCGCGGCGATAAGACTCGACCCCAAATACGAAAATGCCGTTGAGAATGCGGTGGCAGCAAAATTTGCCAATATCAGCGCCGTGCGTGTGCGCGATGTTCTGAAAGCGGTAAGCGATTTGATGAGCCGGATTGCAGGTGCCGTACAGCTTACCGCGGCCGTTACAATCCTGGCTGGAACGCTGGTTTTGGCCGGTGCCGTCGCGGCGGGCCATCAGCGCCGGATTTACGATTCCGTCGTCCTGAAAGTGCTTGGCGCGCGTCGCCGTGACGTCTTGGCAACGCTCCTTATGGAATACGGGTTGCTGGCAATCTCAACGGCGTTGCTCGCAACAGGTCTTGGGACGGTGGCCGGCTGGGCAGTACTAAAACACGTCATGCGGGCAGAATGGTTACCGGTCACCGGTGTGGTAGGCATGACAGCCGCCGCAGCGACTCTCTTTATGATTTGTATCGCCCTGATCGGAACCTGGCGTGTTTTAGGCCAAAAGCCAGCGCCACTTTTGCGAAATGAATAGAGTTAACAGTACGTTAATATTAAGTGACGGCGTATCCTAACTCTTGATTTTTGCGCTCCAATCACCATACTTAGGCTGACAATTTCCGCCATATAGAGAGGAATAACATGGCATTCGGAACTGAACGCAAAGCAGTATTTACTGGCACCACCGTTGACCAGGCCGTTTTTGATGAGGGCCTACGCGCTCACATGCTGCGGGTCTACAACTATATGGCTTCTGGCATCGCCCTGACCGGCATCATCGCCCTCTTGGCGGTGAGTTCCCCGGCATTGATGAACGCCATATATTCTACGCCATTGCAATGGGTCGTGATGCTCGCACCACTTGCCTTTGTTTTGTTCTTGAGCTTTGGCCTGCATCGCATGAGTTTCTTCAGTGCTCAAGCAGTGTTCTGGATGTTTAGCGCTGCAATGGGTCTATCTCTCTCGTACATATTCCTGCTCTATACCGGCGGAAGTATCGCACGAGTATTCTTTATCACGGCTGGCGCTTTCGCGGGGATGAGCCTCTTTGGCTATACCACCAAAAAGGACATTTCTGGTTGGGGATCCTTCCTGATTATGGGACTCATCGGCATCATTATCGCAATGGTGGTAAATATTTGGCTTGCGAGCCCGGCTATACATTTTGCCATTTCCGTCATCGGCGTTTTGGTATTTGCCGGTTTAACGGCATATGACACTCAGAACATCAAAAACGAGTATGCCGAACATTATGACGAAGAAACCAGCGGTAAACTCGCAATCTCAGGCGCATTGCGGCTTTATCTCGATTTCATCAATCTCTTCATCATGCTGCTTCATCTATTCGGCAATCGCGACTAGATACAGCAACAATCCAAAATCAAACCGGGTGCCTACGGGCATCCGGTTTTTTTAATTGTCGAAACCTGCACTAGGTCTTCGCTAGATTTTTCAGCATATCCACCAGGCGGGCTACGCCGGTTTCAATATCAGCCATATTGAGTAGGTGGTTTACGGAAATTCCATCGGGCAGTATCACGGTCCGCGCCATCCGTTCTTCAAACCTGCCGACATCACGCACCTTGAGGCGATTTTCCAAAACAGCTTCCGGTGCAGTAATCTGAATAACGCAGGCTGGCCGAAAATGCGCGACTGCATCGCCTACGATACTGCGTGATACATTCGCGACGACATGTCGGCCTGCTTCCAAATCATCGTTGTAACTTGCAGGGATTCCGTAGTCCGTTTCATAAACATTCCAGGCGAGCATAAACTTGCCCGCCCGTTTAAGTGCCGCAAACTCCGATTCTGCGACACCCTCATGAGATTCACGGGCCCGGTCCGCTTCACGCGTAATGGTTCGTCTCGCAAAAACATAGCTGCTTTCTCTGGAAAGAGCCGATGCAGCACCGCGGATCAAACTATCCTTACCGGCACCACTCGGACCTACGATCAAAAAGAAAGTGCCGCGCGCCACGGCACAACGCTAGCCAGTTGCGCGCAAGTGCGATCCGTTAGCTTCTTCATTTAGGATACGATCGACAATCCGGCGGGCTTGTATTCCCCCAGCGTCCTGATTGAAATCGACCTGATCCGGCAACGCATCGCCAAATGCTTCCAGATTGTTTTGCTGCGCTCCGATAACCGCTAGATCTTCCAGAAATGCCGTATGTACCTGGCGGAAGACGAGCTCTGTTACTGTCGGGTCGTCAATCTGGAAGTTGTGGGCCTGCGCCCAAAAATAATGCGTCGTGGTATCTGTCTCAGGTGTTATGGCATTGAGATTGCGCATCGAAACACCGTGCGACCGGTCACCCTCAAATGCACCGGTACCGGCACGCGCACCACCAACATCCAACCGAACAAAAGCGGGAGGCGTGAATTCAATAATTTGCCAGCGATCTATGTGCTCCTCCGGAGTAAAACCGCCCGCTTTTTGCAAAAACGGTGGGGCCGGACTATCAGGGATGAAACGCGTAACCCTGATCAAATTGCCTTCGCGATCGGTTTTCATCGGGTTGGACGCAATAGCATCCGTACCCAGGGTCGTTGGATGCACAAACTGTAAATGTGTCAGATCGAGCAAATTGTCGGTAAGCAGTTGATAGTTTCCGGGTAAATCGAGCTTTTCGCCTTTTGCCCGCCAGTCGGGGTCATCCAGCCAGTGAAAATCCTCAATCTGATCGGGGTCCGCCAATGCAGGGTCTCCCATCCAAATCCATATCCAGTGATATTTCTCAAACACCGGATAGCTGCGTACTTTCGCTTCCGGTGGAATTAAGGACTGGCTGGGAATATGAATACAGTTTCCTGAAGGGTCGTATATTAGCCCGTGATACAGGCATTCAACATTGTCACCTTTCAGGACGCCTTCGGACAGGGGCATGTGACGATGGCAACACCGGTCCTCAAGCGCCACCGGTGTCCCGTCGGTGCGACGATAAAAGACAATGGGTTCGTTACAGATTGTGCGGCGAAGTAGTTCTTGCCGACGAATTTCTGTATCCCATGCGGCGACATACCAAAAGTTGCGCGGAAACATGCCTCTCTCCTTTACCTCTGTTCTTATGCAGGCAATTAGATTGTCAGGAATTGTAGACCTGCCTCAGGCAAAATCAACCATCTCGACAACCAGACATTAATTGCGCATCAGGAAATATCCATTACCTCAACCGTAACCCGATGGGCGACCGAGTCCCGTTCAATCGTTAGATCAACTCTTCTGCCAATGCCGACCTTGCGTAACTCCGTGGCAAATTCGGCAAGAGTCTTAACGGGAACGCTGTTTACATGGGTTACAATATCCCCAATCCGGCGGCCATCAATTACACCCATCAATCCGGATTTTGCTGCTGAGGTGCCTGGTAATACATCTGCGATTATCAAGCCTGTGACACCGAGACGCGCAGCAACTTCCTCGGGCAAAACTGTGATCCCGATGCCGGGTCGCGGTACACGCCCGTTCTTTATCAGCTGCGGAACAACGCGGTTTACGACGTCAACCGGAACCGCGAATCCGATACCCGCGGACGAACCTGAGCCGGAAATGATCGCTGTATTAACGCCTATTAACCGTCCCGCTGAGTCCACAAGCGGGCCGCCTGAATTCCCCGGATTGATCGCCGCATCGGTCTGAATCACGCCGTCGACTTCGCGATTATCTGAAGTCGGTAATCGCCGATTTAACGCGCTGATAATCCCTGAAGTCAGTGTGCGGCTAAGCCCAAAAGGATTGCCAATGGCAAATACCGACTGACCAACTTTCAGTGTTGCTGATTCACCTAATGGAATAGGGTCGCGACCGGATCGAGTTCCGGTAAGTCGGACAACCGCCAAATCATAATCAGGCGTAGAGCCAACAAACTTGGCCGCTACAATCTCACCGTTTTCGAGGCGGACGGCAATTTCATTGGCACCATCAATGACGTGATGATTGGTAACCACGTGTCCGGCGCGATCCCAGATAAATCCCGATCCCGCACCGCCGTTATCATTTTGACCTCGCCGCGCACGGCCGCCCTGAGTAAAGATATAAACCACAGATGGTGCGGTCGCCTCGAAAAGCTCAATCGTACTTTTTTCAAGATTTGTTAGCGATCCGCGGGGCGTAATTGCCCTTGGTTCATCGCCCGTCAGAAACACATTTCTGATAAATTCATCGGCGACAAAAACTGAAGCGATGAGCAGGAACCATATAACTGCATAACGCGTAAATTTATTTTTCATCAACAAAACTCGAAGTCACACAACCGTTATGAAAATAGCGCACCAATCAAACGCGGCCAATGGTTGACGGGATGGCGTTCGATTTAAACAATGCAGGATAACAAGATAATCAGGGAGAAATCGTATGGGAATGCTAGACGAAACAACTGTCATTGTTACCGGCGCCGCGCAGGGGATCGGTGCCGCCTATGCGCGGGGCCTCGCAAACGAAGGTGCGAATGTTGTTGTAAACGATGTTCTGGATCCTGCACCGCTGGTAGATGAGATAAAATCGGCGGGTGGAAAAGCAATGGGCATTGTCGCAGATGTCACCGACGACACCCAGATTGCCGACATGGTCTCACAAACTGTTCAAGAATATGGCCGCATTGACGGACTTATTAACAACGCCGCGCTTTTTGGAAAACTGGCGCGACGGCGATTTGAAGAAATCGATATGGAAGAGTTTGACGCGGTTTTGCGGGTGAATATTCGAGGTGTCTGGCAGGTTTCCCGTGCCGTCGTACCGGTCATGCGTAAACAGGAATACGGCAAGATCGTCAATATTGCTTCTGGAACGGTGTTTAAAGGAACGCCCATGCAATTGCATTACGTCACATCGAAAGGGGCAATCGTCGCTCTGAGCCGCGCAATGGCACGCGAGGTAGGAGAAGACAATATATGCATCAATGCAATCGCACCGGGTCTGACAAAGAGCGAGGCCGTTGTGACCGAAGGGGAATTCACCGACGATTTGCTGGATGCCAATATTGCGACGCGCTGTATCAAACGCGCTGAAGAACCTGAAGACCTCGTCGGTACTGCGGTATTCCTACTATCCAAGGATTCCGACTTTATTACCGGACAGGTTCTCTGCGTCGATGGCGGGTCCGTTACCCACTAACGGTTGGCAGCAAATAAAGCAGTAGCAGTGGGAGGGTAACCACTGAAATAGCTGTCGAGAGCAGGATCATGCTGGCAACTTCTTCCGGTTCGCGCTTGTAGATCACCGCAAAGAGGTAATTTGAGACCGCGACCGGCATGCTGCTTTGCAAGATAACGATAGCGCGCGCCAAACCTTCAAGCGCAAAAAATTCTGCGACACCCAAACCAACTGCAAATCCGATTGCAAGCCGAAAAAGCCCCAGACCAATGCCACGGGGCAACGATGACACCTGAAACCGGCCCAGCGAACAGCCAAGCGCAATGAGCTGAAGCGGAAAAGCCATACCGCCCAGCAGCATTGTGGAGTCGTGCGCCCATTTGGGAAGGGAAATATCAAAATAAATCATGGCGAGAGCAATGAGCGCCGCCCAAAGTGCAGGTTCTCTAACTAGTTTATTGAGATCCGCACGACCCGACGCAATCGCAGCCCCGATTGTGAATGTTCCGACCGCACCAAGGGTGAAATAAACGAGTGCAAGCGCCAAACCCTTTTCACCAAACGCAAACAGACAGACGGGAAGACCCATACTGCCAACGAGCGGGAAGATCATTGATGGCAAATAGGATGGAAACGACAGCCGGAAAATTCTCAAAACGACGGCAGCGATTGCGGCGGTAACAAGAAAAACACTTATCGCCGCCAAGGCGATCTCCGAAATCGCGGAAAGGTCGAGCCGTACTTTGCTAAAGGTCGCAATAATCAAACAGGGTACGGCGATCTTGTAGACGAGCGTTGAAACAAGTTCCGAATCAAAGGGGCGCCCGGAGCGAGTCCACAATAGACCGAGACCTGCACAGAAAAAGACCGGCAGGACAATTGCGGCAAGCTCTGCAACGATTGCCATCCCCTACCCCGCCAACACAAAAAGCATAAGTAAGGGTAGCGTTGCTAGAGACATAAAAGTCGATACGACCACGATACCGGCGACGCCGCTGGGTTCGCGATCAAAACGCGCGGCGAGAATATAATTCATGACAGCAGGTGGCATGGTGCATTGCAAAATCAAGATGCCGCGGGCCGCACCCTCAAGTCCAAACAACCATGCCAGCAAAACGCCAAGGCCAAATCCGACCAATAAACGGACAAGGCCTAGCCAAAAGCTTACTTTAAAATCTCTGACCTCCAGCCGAGACAGAGAAACACCAAGCGCGATCAACATTAACGGAATTGACATCCCGCCAATGATCTGCGCCGTGTTGGCAACCCATCTTGGTGGCGGAACATTCATCACCATAAAAATGATGGCTGCTGCGATGACCCAAACAAGTGGCGTTTTGAGAGTCGTCGAAAGCGACCACTTTCCCGAGGCAAAAGCAAATCCAATTGTCGCGTTGGCCGTCGACATGATGACAAAAATGCTAATTCCGAGGGCCAACCCGGTATCCCCAAAGGCAAATAAACAAAGCGGTAAACCCATATTGCCGTTATTTGGAAAGGAAATTGCCGGCAGAAATGCGGCAATCTCCAATTTACAGGCGCGCAATATCACAGCGCCAATTGCCAAATTAGCAAGCATAAACAGGCTAAAGATTCCGATCATTTCGCCAAACTCTCCCAACGATATTTCGAGTTTGGTCAATGTTGAGAAGATAAGCGCTGGCACCCCAAAATTCAGCGTCAGCATGCCTACAATGGTGGTGTCGAAAGGCCTACCGGAACGCCCCCAGATATAGCCAATGCCGGCTATTACAAAGAGGGGTGCAATAATGCTGGCGATTTGGAGAGTAAGGGCCACTTAATAGATACGAATTTGGTAATAGATAAACGCCGATTTGTCGCAGACGCGGCGCTAACATAGCAGAGTAGAACACCTACGAACACCAACGCCGATCATGTGGCGTTCGGCTAATTGTAAAAGGAGAAGCGGCGTAATGGAAAAACGCAGCTGGATCATATTGGGATTATGCGCATTAGGTTTAACCGCCTTGGTACTATGGCTTATAGGTGAACGGCCGGAAGCGCTAGACAATCGAGACGAGCAAATTCGACTGGTCGCACTGCTGATAATGCTGGTTTGGGTAGCTTCGGGATTTTCCTATTATGTAGGAAAAAAGTCAGGGCTGGTTTGGCTTAAATACGCCGCAGTTTGGCTTGGCCTGGGAATTTTACTGGTCGCCGGCTACAGCTTACGAGACGATTTCAGCGACTTCGGATCCCGAATTGCAGCTGAGTTAATGCCGGGCCGCGCTATCGAAACCGATCCCGGAACCGTTGTAATTCGGGCGCAGTCAGATGGTCACTTCCATGTGCGGGCCTTGGTGGACGGCACAAAAATACCCTTTCTCGTTGATACTGGTGCGACATCCATTGTCTTGAGTCCAGCAGCAGCCCAACGGATTGGTATTGATTTGTCAAAACTCTCATTCTCTCTTCGAACCCGAACCGCAAACGGTATCGGTAGCGCGGCTCCAATTCGACTCAAGGAGATTAGGGTCGGAACAATATCTGTCCGCAACATCCAGGCACTGGTCAATCGCGCCCCAATGAACGAATCTCTTCTCGGCATCAGTTTTCTCAACCGGTTAAAACGATATGCTGTATCGGGCGCGACGTTGACACTCGTTCGGTAAAATCACCTTCAGGGGCAAACAATGGTCAAACTCGACAAAATCTACACGCGCGGCGGCGACAAAGGTGAAACTTCGCTAGGCGACGGTACGCGTTTGTCAAAAACCTCGCAGCGGATTGCGGCGATCGGCGATGTTGACGAAGCTAATAGCGCGATTGGTTTTGCACGCGCTGTGATTCCCAGCGATCATAGCTTGTCCGAAATTTTATCACGCGTCCAAAATGACTTGTTTGACCTTGGCGCCGATCTTGCAACCCCTGGAGTGGATACAGAAGAAGGAAAGCTGCGTATCAGCAAAAACCAGGTTACGCGACTGGAAACAGAAATTGACATGCTCAACGCCACACTGTCGCCACTGACTTCCTTTATTCTCCCCGGTGGATCGGAAGCAGCAGCGCGTATCCATCTCGCACGAGCCGTTGCCCGCCGAGCCGAACGCGCAACGATTGCCTTGGCAACCGCGGAACAGATAAATCACTTCGCTCTCCAGTATCTAAACAGGTTATCCGATCTGCTTTTTGTGGCCGCACGCACCGAGAACGAAAACGGCAAAGCCGACATTTTGTGGGTTCCAGGACTCACATCCGATTAAACCAAGCGTAAGCTGCGATTGCGAAATATTATTGAATTGGCCCCCCGAATTATCCTAAATCTCAGAATGTGATCGGACCGAATCATACATTTCGGTTTTGGGGTATCGAAGATTTTCAGTCAGGACAGCAAAAATGATGAAAATTTTCACGACTTTGCTTTTTGCTTTCTGTGTCACCAACCTGTCACACGCAGGTACCGCCGAAGGCAAGAGAGCATTAAAGAACCAAAATTTCGCGGTCGCACTGAAGGAGTTAAGACCGGCAGCAGCGAAGGGCGATCCAGAAGCTACATATTTATTAGGCGGGATGTATGGCGCTGGCTTCGGCGTTAAAAAAGACGCTAAGAAAGCTGTGGAACTTTATGGCGAAGCCGCCAATAGCGGTCATGTTGGTGCGCAGAAAGAATACGGCGCCGCGCTAGCGCTCGGAGAAGGGATAGAGAAGAACACCGATGAGGGCCTAAAGTGGCTGATGATCGCTGTGCAACAAGGTCACCAGGGTGCTCGGGACTTTGCCAAAAATTTCACCAAATAATTTCCGCGCAACGTTATTTCCGCCGCTCGGCGTGCAGCCTTCAAATGGCGTCAGGAATTCAAGAAAAAGTCTGGCGGTGGCAGCAAATAATTTTATTTGCGCGACGATAGAACGACAGACAGTAAATTTCCGGCAAGATCATTCGCGGTGTTATAATCCGCCTGCTTTGCGCGCTGTAAATATGATTTGCATGTGACAACGGATGCGCGCTCATAGCCAGCCAATTTCTCCAGAAGGCCCTCAACCGCTCCATCAAGTTCCGCAAGCGGTACGACTTCGCTAACGAGCCCGATAGAAACCGCTCTATCGGCGTCAATCGTATCTGTTGAGTAAACCATGCCGAGCAGCGATTTCGGTGGGATGCGATCCAAATGGGCCAACATAGCCAAAGTAGGCGGCAGGTTGGCGCGCATCTCAGGCATCGCGAAACGGGAATTATCGGCAGCAATCGATACGTCGGATATGGCTGTAATGCCGCAGCCGAGCCCATTGGCTAGGCCCTGCACGCCCGTAATCACCGGCACTTCGGATTCCCGGATGGCGGAATACACCCCCAGGATTGGTTCGATCAGGGCGTCCCGCATTTCGAGGGCCGTGGTTGGTGATCCTTCCGGCGCACCGTCTGGATCGCGCCCCTTGCAAAAATCATCTCCTACTCCCCGCACAACCATCGCATTGATCGCAGGATCAGTCCCGGCCGTACGAATATCTTTTGCGATCTCGGTGAGCATCGGAAGTGTCAAAAGATTACCTTTTTCCGGACGCTCAAATGTTACCCGTGCAATCGCGCCATCTTGCGTTACTGAATATCCGTCGCTCATGTCGTCATCCTTTGTAGACTTTTACCTAGATTTCCGGTCACCGGCTTCGAGGATAATTCCTTGTTCGTGATATTTATCGAACTCCTCATCGCTTAAACCGAGCACCTCCCGGAATACCTTTCGACTGTGTTCACCCAATAGAGGAGGGTAGCTATGGGGCGGGATATCCTCTCCCATAAACTTTATGGGATTCCCCGCGACACGGGCCTTGCGTTCGCCACCACCATCGAGATCCAACACCATCTGGCGATGCACGACCTGCGTATCAGACAAGGCGTCAGCAAGGGTGTTGACTTCTCCAACCGGAACGCCCGCATCCAAAAGAGGCTGAACCCATTCTTTTGCTTCTTTGGTCGCGAACGCCTCCTCCAGAATTGGCCACAGGTGCTCACGGTTCTGGTGCCGGTGTTCATTGGTCAGAAACCGGTCATCTTCGATAAGTTTCTGAAGACCAAGTACGTCGCACAACCCCTTCCACATGCGCTCGGTATTGGCGCAAATCACTAACTCGGTGTCGTTTGCACCGGCAAAGGATCGGTAGGTCGGGATAGATTCATGTCCACGACCCTGACGGCCCGGCACTTCATCAGAATGCAGATAGTAGGCTGCCTGATAGGTCAACAATGCGACCTGGCAATCGAGCATGGAAATATCAACGAACTTGCCCTTGCCGGTTTTGCGGCGTTCTTCAAGTGCCGCCAAAGATCCAATGGCGGCATACATGCCTGCCGTCAGATCCCCGATGGGCATTCCCGCACGCACCGCGGCACGGCCTACTTCGCCGGTAAGACTCATTCCGCCGGACATCGCTTGCACGATCATGTCGTAGGCAGGCCTTTCACGATATGGCCCGGTTTGCCCGAAGCCGCTAATTGACGCCCAGATCAGCCCGGGATTGCGAGTAGAAAGATCATCATATGTCAGGCCCAACCGATCGAGGACGCCCGGTCTGAAATTCTCCATTATAATGTCGCACTGCTCTGCGAGTCGTTTGACCAGCGCCAAACCCTCTGGCGCTTTCATATCAATGACAACAGCTTCCTTGTTGCGATTAATCGACAGGTAGTAGCAGCTTTCCTCATCAACAAAATGCGGCGGTAAGGTGCGCGACCAATCGCCGGCCGGCGCTTCCAGCTTGATCACCTGCGCGCCAAGATCGGCAAAGATTTGCGTGCTGAAAGGGCCCGCGAGGAACTGTGTCAGGTCCAACAGTTTGATCCCGTTTAGCGGGCCTGGGCGAATTCTGTCTTTCGCTGTTTCCGTCATGCTATCGTTTATTCCACCGCCGGTGTTGTGCTACCCGCCTGCACTACCTCAACGATTCGCGACGGTGTTACAGGTACGTTCATCAGATCCGCACCAAAGGGCTTTAGGGCATTTTCAACAGCAGCGATGATTGAGGCCGCTGCCGGAATTGTACCACCCTCTCCGGCGCCTTTGACGCCCAGAGGATTCAAAGGCGAAGGCGATTCAACATGGATCGTTTCAGCGTCCAGCACTTCGCCCGCACCGGGGATCAAATATTCGCCAAAGTTTGTTGTCAGCGGATTGGCGTCTTCATCAAAATGTTGTTCTTCGAATAGCGCATTGCCGATGCCGTGGGCCAAGCCGCCCTGCACCTGACCATCAACGATGAGCGGATTGATCAAACTGCCTGAATCATGCGCGATGACGTACCGCAGAATTTCTACATGGCCAGTTTCAATATCAACCTCGACCTCAGCGACATGAGAACCGTTGCAATATGCCGATTGTTCGGGGGAAAAATAATGCGTCGCTTCGAGGCCAGGTTCGAATCCGGGTGGCATGGCAAATCCTGGTGATCCCGCCACGGCGTGTGCGATTTCACCCAGGGTCTTGCTCATCTCGGGTACACCCCGAACGAATGCCTTCCCATCTTCCAGCTCAATATCTTCTTCTGCGGCTTCTAAAAGATAGGCTGCAACCTTCAGGGCCTTTTCCCGGACATCCATCGCCGCCAGATGAACCGATGGGCCCGCGTTGGCGGCAATCCGGCTGGCGAATGTGCCGACGCCATGTGCTATTTTGGTGGTATCCGCAAGGTGGACCTCAACGTCTGCGATATCGACACCAAACTTTTCAGCACAAAGCTGTGCCATTGTTGTGCGATGGCCCTGCCCCTGAGGCGCAGCGCCAGTCATCAAAAATATTTTCCCGGACGGTGCAATTCGAACCGTGGCACCTTCAAAAGGACCAAGTCCGGTGCCTTCAACATAATTCCCGATACCGATACCGATATAACGGCCTTCTCCGAGTGCAGTCTTCTGCCGCTCTACAAAACCGGCATAGTCGATTTTCTCCAAAGCTTCCGACTGGCACCGGGGATAATCACCGCTATCGTAAATAACCGGTTTACCATCGCGAAAAACCAGCCCAACCTTATAGGGCATTTCCTCAGCCGGAATCAGATTCCGGCGCCGAAGCTCAGCAGGATCAATGCCAATCTTTTCCGCTGCCTTATCCATCAACCGTTCCATGGCAAATACCGCCTGGGGACGACCAGCTCCACGTACCGGCGTCACCTGGACCTTATTGGTCAGTGCGACAATGGTTTCGAGTTTAAAGTTGGGAAGAACGTAAGGCCCGGGAACTGTGGTAGAGGCAATTAGCGGTGTCACAATACCCCAAGGCACATAAGCACCCGTATCATGGATCATCGTCCCGCGAACGCCGAGCAACTTTCCTTCAGAATCGAATGCAGCTTCAACATCCCAATACTGATCGCGCTCCTGGCTCGCCGAAAGAAAATGTTCACGGCGGTCCTCGATCCATTTTAAAGGCCGGTCCAATTTGCGTGCGATAAACGGAACCACGGCTTCTTCCGAATAGAACATTGCCTTGGGACCAAACCCGCCACCTACTTCAGGTGCAATGACATCGATTTCGTTCTCATTCCAGTCAAGGACACCAATGATATTCCGCTTTACCTGATGCGGTGCTTGCGTTGCCGACCACAACATAGTGCGACCTTCATCATTGTCGTGGAGTGCGAGTGCACCTCGGCCTTCAATTGAATGACCACCACCACGATGATGGCGAATTGAGACCGCAACAGTATGTGCGGCGCTCGCAAAGGCAGTATCAACATCGCCATACTCGTTTACGAAACGCGCAGAAATATTGTCTCTCGCCCCGGTGTGACTGAGGGGTGCACCGGGTTGTACGGCATCTCGCGCGTCGGAAGCGGAAGGCAAAACCTCCCAATCGATTTCAACCGCTGCTGCGGCATCCTCCGCGATATAACGTGTATCGGCAACAACACAGGCGATGGGCTCACCCGCAAAATGCACCTCATCCTTGGCGAGAAGATACGGCATCATTGGCTGGGTTATTGCGGGATTGGGCAGTAACAGTAGGAGTTTGTTTTCCTGAATATCTTTTGGAAAATCATCCAGCGTGAAGACACCGTGGACCCCCTCCATCGCTTCAGCCGCTGATTTATCAATTCTCGAGAACCGTGCATGCGGATACGGGCTACGGATAAAAACAGCATGCAGCGCGCCTTCGACACGAATGTCGTCCGTGAACTGGCCATTGCCAGTTAAAAGATCCGGATCCTCCAACCGCTTTACAGCGGCACCGAATAGCTTTGCTCCCATGGCTTCTTCTTTCCGTTTTTTCTAGCGCGCAAAGAGATTGATGGAGCAGACACCATGGTCAAAACCCGACACACCACCACCAGTGCAGTGTGTCAAACCAACCTTGGCGCCTTCAACCTGCCGCTGGCCACATTGGCCACGCAGCTGGCGTACGATTTCAACGATTTGTGCAACGCCTGTCGAGCCGATGGGATGACCTTTCGACAATAAGCCGCCACTTGGGTTGACGGGAATTTTGCCGCCAACAGAAGTTTCGCCATCTGCCAGCAATTTCGCCGCATCGCCTTTGGCGCAAAATCCGAGCGCTTCGTAATAGAGCAATTCGGCAATTGCAAACGCATCATGGACCTCGGCCAGATCAACATCTTCGGGCCCGATCCCCGCCTCCTCATAAAGCTGTTTCGCACCGCGCAACGTAATTTCAGGCGATGTCATATCGCGATAACCGGTCATGTATTTTCCGGAATTGATTTCAGAACCAATGACACGAATGGGCTCAGCCGAATATTGTTTTGCTTTTTCGGCAGAGCAGATAACAACAGCGGCGGCACCATCGCCTGACGGACAGCAGTGAAACAGTTTTAAAGGATCGGCAACGGGGCGAGACGCGAGCACTTCTTCGCGTGTCACCTCTTTGCGGAATTGCGCGTCTTCGTTCCACACCCCATGTTTTCGTGCCTTGACCGAAACGTCAGCAATATCATTTTCGGTAAGCCCGTATTCATGCATATAGCGTCGCGCCCGCATGGCGTAGAGCGCGGGCATAACCAGGCCGTGCGAGACTTCCCAATCTTCCTTTTCCAGCGGCAGGGTTCCGCCGCCAAATTTAGTGAGTTTTTCAACGCCAATAACCAACACCGCGTCATAGACACCGGCAGCAACGGTTATCCATGCTTCGCGGAAGGCGGTGGAACTTGATGAGCACGCATTCTCGATATTGATGATCGGCAAGCCGGTGATGCCGAGTTTTTTGAGAATGCGCTGCCCCGACATCATTCCGCCCAACGCAGTTCCGCAATATGTCGCTTCGATATCGGTCTTTTTAATACCGGCATCTTCAACGGCCTGTTTGACAGCTGGCCATGCGATATCAGCGAGAGTTTTCTCCTGATATTTGCCAAACGGCACCATCCCGGCACCAACAATTGCTACATCGCGCATCAGCTGTCTCCCTTTGTAACAGGGGTGAAAGCATAACTTTCAATAGCGGTGCCACTCTCATCACTGCCAAGCACCGCGATACGTGCTTCGACGGGCATTTCCATTTCAAGAGCTTCTGGATCCGCATCGACGATGTGGGCAAAAACCCGAACTTCCTCCGGTAAATCGACATAGGCCGCGATAAATGGCAAATCCCAGCCTTTTGGCGCTGCATGAACGACGGACCATGAATAGAGTTTTCCTTGAGCGCTTAGCTTTCGGGAAGAGAGGTTCTCCGACATACATTGAGGGCAAACATCTGTCGGCGGAAAAACGTTTTTGCCGCATTCACCGCATTCCGATCCAACCAGCTGAACCGTTCCATCGGCAGCCCGGGAAACTGCATCTCCGGCAAGGTTTAAGGCTTCTTGTAGTTCTTCGCTCATTCGCTATCTCTACTAGTTTCCAGAGGCTCGAGGAACATCGCGGATCGACGTGTTTGGTGCAACATCATTTCGGCGCAATTGTGCACTACGACGTCCATTTTCCATATAGCGGCCTTCAACTGCACGTTTCGCCATTTCTTCCCATTCATCCGACCAATCACCTAGCGAATAGCCATGCCACGGGCTTTCCGGCTTTAACGGCGGCAGCTCGAGTTTTTCCCATAAATCCTTGGCACCCTCCATGAACTCTTTTGTCGGCAGGGCGATCGGCGGCATATCGGATTTTAGCGTCGCATCGATCAGCATCGTCGCATCTTGACCATCACCGCGTTCCAACGCCGGGCCATGGCCACGATCGCGATGTTTAAGAATTTCGACATCAAGCGCCGGATTGGCACGGTAAGCCAGAGCCCAGAAGACAGCATCGCCCTGCTCGGGATCGATGTCCTCATTCACGGCGATTACGTATTTTCCGCAAGCAGAATCAAAATGCGCTGCACCATACAGCGCGCGCCAGATTTCGGTTGTCGGCACACCGCGCTCAAATACTAAAAAGGCGAGCCGGCGAATATTGGTCAAAGGCTCATGCAAAGAAACGTGCTTTAGACCCTTAATACCGAGATGATCCGTCAGATGGTTGAGGAATTTTGGCTCCATTGCCACGCGCTTGATGACGCTCGATTCCGACGGCGTCACCTGGGAAATAATAGACGCCATGATGGCGTCCTTGCGGCGTGTAATCGCCGTTACCTCGAAAATAAAATTATACTCTTCAAGATTGATATGACCGTGGCTTTCGCCAAAAGGTGCCTCTGGCTCAAGCAAATCGAAATCGAGCAAGCCCTCGATGACAATCTCCGCGTCTGCTGGAACCAATAGATCGACGGTCTTCGCTTTTACGACGCGGATCGGTGCGCCAACGAGCGCGCCAGCAACGGCAACTTCATCAACGCCTTCGCGAATTTTTTGCGGGCTCACATAAGCGAGTGATGGCGGGCTACCGACCATAATGGCCATCGGCATTTTTTCGCCACGTGCTTTGTATTTATCCCAATGAGCATGTCCGCCCTGTCGCAAGTTAACGAACATCTTCAGCCCGATCCGGTCCGGTGCTTTTATGCCGCCACGATAGGTCCCCATATTTTGCACGCCGGTTTCTGGGTCACGCGTAATACAGCTCGTCGCCGTTAAATATGGCCCAACGTCAAAACCGGGTGTCGAAATCGGTACGGGCAACGCATCAAGGCCTTTCCCTTCGCCATCGAGATCCGTACCGGTCAAAACAATTTCATGGCAAGGCGCATCATCGACCTCCACCGGTGGCAAGGGTGCGGCAAGAGCCTGTTTCCAGTGGTCGCCAATCTCAGAGACGGGAACACCCATTCCAATACCGTAAATTTCAGGCGTCGTCGCCAAAGCACCCACAACAAGCGGGATTTTGTAGCTATTGCCACGACTATCCGTGACATTGTTGAAAAGAAATGCCTTGCGCTGAGACTCGGGAATACCGCCACGAAACTGCCAACGAACGAGCGGTTTTAGCTCCGTATCTTTGTTTACCGGCGCGTCGATCTCATAAAGCAGATCTGCTTCGCGCAACGCCGCGATATGGTCGTGGAGATCAGGATATCCCCTATTGCCATAGAAATTAATTTCAGCCATTTCTTCGCCTGGTTCCTCAGCGGCAATAAACCATGAACAAAAAGGCGCGATCAACCATCGGAAGACGCCTTTTTGTTTACCCGCTCGCGGTAGGAAATAATTGTCGTGGCAGTGACGATGGTTAGGGCGCCCGCCCAGGTCCAGATGTCGGGAACTTCCGAAAACGCGACATAACCAAAAATCGTCGCCCAGATCATGCGGGTAAACACGATGGGCTCAGCAAAGCTTAATTCAGCAATCGCATAGGCTTTAGCCGTAAAAAGATGACCGAGGCTCCCAAAAGTCCCTATCGCAATGAGACCAAGCAGTTGATTGAATGTTGGCATTTGCCAATAAAACAAGGCGACAATGAAAGTAACGGGCGTCATCAGAAACTGTACGTAGGCAGCAATTGTGGTTGGATCTTCAGTCTTGGTCAGGCTCTTGGCACAGAGTTTGGAGACTGCTGCCGTCGCGGTGGCGGCGATGGCCAGAAGCGCGCCAATATTCACTTCATCAAAACCGGGGCGAATAATCATGAGGGCGCCCAAAACACCAATAAGCAACGCCGTCCAGCGCCAAATACGAACGCGCTCTCCGAAAGCCACCATCGCCCCCAGCGTAACGAATAGTGGGCCGGTTAAATTGAGCGCTGTGGCGTCCGCCAGAGGAATAAGGGAAAGTGCCATAAACCAGCACAGCATAGAGACCGTATTAATCCCTGATCGAAGGGTATGAAAGCCAATACGTTTGGTCTTGAACATCCCTATGCCGCCTCGCATGAGCAGCGGCACAAGGATAAGAAAGCCAAACAGGTTACGGAAAAACGCGATCACAAAGGGATGGAGGTCGAAAGAAACCAGACGCACCGTGCCATGCATCGACGCAAACAATGCGCCGGCCAGCACCATAAAGGCCGTTGCCATGACGGCGGGGGACGCTATTGCGGAAGATCCTCCGGTAGGAGTGGCCATTATTGATTACCTGGGCTTATTCGTGCGCCGCAATTTGTCAGCGCGGTAATTTAAATGTTTTACCAAGTTTACTCCGACCCCGTCCGTGTCGCCAGCGCGCCCTTGTTAACGAATGATACCGGTGTAAGCTCGCTGCCAATGTGATTCACCGGAGAACCGAATGCCAGACGACTCGAATACTGAAATCCCGCCCATGTTTACGCCCTTTAGCCTTCGCGAAATGACTGTCAGCAACCGGGTAGTGATGTCGCCGATGTGCATGTACTCCGCCGATGACCTAGATGGCACACCTACAGATTTTCATGTCGTCCATCTTGGGAGCCGCGCTATGGGTGGTGCGGGGCTGGTCATGACGGAAATGACCCAGGTGTCGCGCGAAGGGCGCATCTCTCCCGGAGATGCCGGTATGTATGACGACAAGCATGTTGATGCCTGGAAACGCGTCGTCGATTTTGTCCATACGCGTACCGGTGCAAAAATAGGTATGCAGCTTGGCCACGCGGGTCGAAAGGCCTGCGAACCGATCGCCTGGAAACGCGATACACCACTGACCGATGAAGAGAAGTGGGAAATTGTCGGACCGAGTGCGGTCGCGTTTGGTCCTGATAGTGAAACTCCGCGCGAAATGAATCAGGGCGACATCGCTAAAGCCATTGATGATTTTGCCAGCGCAGCAGAACGGGCAAACGAAGCAGGTTTTGACCTTGTCGAGCTACATGCGGGACATGGATATCTCCTGTCCTCCTTTATGTCTCCCTTATCAAATAGAAGAACTGACGCTTATGGCGGCTCTATTGAAGATCGGATGAAATTTCCATTGGAGGTCTTCAACGCGGTACGGTCAGTATGGCCAGATGAAAAACCGGTGTCCGCGCGCATCTCCGCCATTGACTGGAATGACGATGGCAACCAGATCGAAGATGGTGTTGAAATCGCCAAGATGTTTAAAGCCGCCGGGCTCGATATCATTGATGTTTCAAGCGGTAACGTCACGAGCGATCGACGGCCGGTTACACCAGGGCTATTTCAAACACCCTTTAGCGAACAAATCCGCCAGGAAGCGAATATACCGACGATGACAGTTGGCAATCTCGCGGTTGCAGAACAAATCAATGGCGTCATTGCCGAAGGGCGAGCCGATCTGTGTTGTGTCGGCAAGGGACACTTGTTTGATCCCTATTTTGTGCGGCACGCAGCTCGCGAACTTGGCTACGATCTGAAATGGCCTAATCAATACCCGGCGGCCGGTGTGTTTAATCCCAATCCTGAAATTATGAGATAAATTTTGACAAACGCTGTGGCAGTGCTGTCCGGGCATCAAATTAGTCTTTAGCGTCTTCAGCTGCCTGTTTGGTTTCCCGCCACCAGATATAGAGACCACTGGAAATAACGACGGCCGCACCACCAATCGTCGTCATATCGGGGAATTGTCCGAAGAAGACAAAGCCGAAAAATGTCGCCCAGATGATCTGTGTATAGAGAAAAGGTGACAGACGCGACGCCGGTGCAATTTCAAGACCGCGGATCAGCAAATAGTGTCCAATGCCATAGGCGCTACCAAGCCCCATCATCAATACCCAATCGATAGCGGTCGGCGGCGTCCAGGCAAATGGCACAAACAGGGATGTCACACATACACCAAATACGGAGGTCCAGAACAGGCTGGTCTGAGTGCTGTCCGTCCGTGCCGCAATGCGGGTCAGAATTTGGTAGACGGCGTAACAGATAGCGGAACCGAAGGGCAAAAGCGCTGCCCAATGCGTGGCAACGCCGCCGGGCCGGATGATGATCATCGCGCCGATAAAACCGACAAAGATAGCCGCCCAACGCCGCCATCCGACATGCTCCTTGAGGATAGGGATCGAAAACGCCGTAATCATGATGGGTGCGATGAAAAGAATTGCTACCGCGTCGGCGAGCGGCAGATAGCGCAGCGCAAAAAAGAAAAGGCTTGTGGCTATCAGCATCAGCGCGGATCGCGAAGTATGCAGCCATGGCCGTGTCGTCTTGGCGAGCTTGAAAATTCCCGAACGGGAAAACAGAATGAATGTTACTACCGCGTGGAAAATGTAACGCGACCAAACGATTTGGGTGATGTCGTAATGGGGGGCCAATCCCTTAACGATGGCTTCACCGGTGGTGAAAAGCGCGAGCCCGATAATCATCAGGATAATGCCGAGGCGGATATTTTGGGGGCGGTCGATTTGATTCATAATATTTATGCCCGGCACCGAGGATACAACTCGCCGCGCGGTGACGATGGTTTACAGCCTCCCGTCCATAGGGGCAAGGGACCAGCCGTCGGATTGGCCACAATGAAAAGCGAATGCTACTAGTAAGAAATGGAATCAGCGTTTCTCGGTGTGCCAGACGTCAATGTCTGGCTCTTCTTTGGGCTGACGGTTTTTGCCGCCTTTACGGCCTTCGTCGGTATCGCTACCGGTGCGGCCGGTGGTTTGCTGATGATGGTCACGTTGGCGACGATCTTTCCGCCGGTTATCTCCATCCCGCTCCATACGGTGGTGCAGATGGGAGGCAACACAAGCCGCATATTCTTTATGTGGAAATATGTTATGTGGCCCGTGCTGCTGCCCTTTATTTTAGGAGGTATTTTCGGGGGCATTCTTGGCGCAAATATTTTTATTTCATTGCCGATAGCGGTTCTTCAAGGTCTTCTCGGTCTATTCGTTTTGATTTTTTTGTGGATGCCATCGATGAGTCAAATCGGCGGCAGACAAAGCCGATTTGCCATCGTTGGTTTTTTCGCAACTTTTCTCGGCGTATTTGTTAGCGCTACAGGAACACTCGTTGCGCCTTTCGTCGCCGCAGAAGCGGCCGACCGCCGCAACCATGTCGCAACCTTCTCAACGCTGATGGCCATCGTCCATGTTCTGAAGCTGATCGCATTTGGATTTCTCGGCTTTGCGCTGGCCGCCTATCTGCCACTGATGCTGGCGATGGTCGCCTCAGCGATCGCCGCAAGCTACGTCGGCAGCAAAGCCTTAAATTATATGAAAGAGCGAAGCTTCCGGACAATCTTCAAGACGATTTGTACATTGCTTGCGTTGCGGCTGATCTGGATTGCGCTGGGAATCGAGATATAAAAACCCCCGCACCGGTTTGGTGGGGGGGTAATAAATTCGTGACAACTAACTCTATTTGATCGCAACGTCGATGATAGCGCTACGGCCTTCATCGAGAGCCTGCAATCCGTTCTTTAACGCCTGCTGTACCTCTTCGGGATCTTCGACCCGTTCGCCATAAGCACCGAACGCTTCGGCCACCTTGGTAAAGTCGGGTGCCTGAATATGCGTACCGTGGAAAACATCGGTATCGACAGCGATCCCCTCGGGATACATCTTGAGATGCATGTTCTGCATGGCGGCATACTTACTGTTGTTGAAAATCACCGTCATGATTGGCAGCTTGAAATCACGAGCCGCACCCAGGCTTTGCAGCACCGGATTATAAAGAAACGCGCCATCGCCTATAATCGCAACGACGGGTGATTCCGGTTTGGCAAGCTTGACACCAATGGCTAGTCCCAACCCCTGCCCGAGGCCGCCCTGCCGGCTAAAAATCGATTGCGGTTCATTCCACATAATATGCTGGCGCAACAATCCAGTATGGGTTGTTACCTCATCGACATAACTCGTTCCCGAAGGCATAACCTCGCCAAGACAGGCGCACAGCCAGACCGGATCAATCGGCGTGCTCTTACGGGCTTCAGCATGTTCTGCAGCGCGTTTTTCCATCAGGGAGTCATGCGATGCAGAGTATTTTTCAAGCCGTGCTTTGACCTTTGCCCCGTCGATGCCGCGTTGCTGCATTGCCGCTGCAAGGTCGCGCAACGTCTGTGCAACATTGCCTTCGAGATAGATATCCGCCTGATGGCTTTGATAGACCATCGATGTCCGATGTACGTCTTCATCGATAAAGGCAATTGTCGCATTTGGTGGCCGGTCGCTTGGCGGATACCACGGAGCCCGCATGCGGATAACCATCACCAGGTCGACCTCTTCCCAGAACTGTTTGAAATTGTGTCCTTGATGCAGTGCGTGGCCCTTGGGGAAGTTGGCGAAAAGCGCGCCAATGTTTTCAACCACCGGCAATGAAAGCATTTCACACAGATCGAGCAACGCCTGATAGGCGGCGGGGTCCTGTCCAGCCGCTTCGGTCAACACGACGGGCGTTTTGGCCGTCGCAAGACTATTTGCGAGCGCTTCAATATCCTCTGGAGCGGTCAGCATCCGCGGTGCTGCCGGAACCGTCCGCGCGTTCTCCGGTGCTACCCATTCATCCATCAGTGTCTCTGTTGAAACCGACAGATAGGTTGGGCCTGTTGGTGCGCGTTGTGCCATCTCTCCTGCGCGGACGATGCTTTCATAAATTGTATAGGGGCTGCCGGCGATTGAGGCGTACTTAACGATAGGCTCCACCAAACGCGTCGTGCCGCCAACAATACTAAGATTGTTGATCCACTGGGCACCCGGATCGAATCCTGTCTGTTCGCCATAGGTCATCGACTCGCCGGAGATCACCACCATAGGAATCCCAGCACAGAATGCTCCGTGAATTCCCATATTGCCCTGCAGTAATCCGGCGCCTGCATGAAGCAGCACCATCTGCATTTCGCCGGTCACCATCGTGTAGCCCATGGCGATATCGACCGCCAACGTCTCATGCCATACATCCATCAGAACAGGACCGCTATTGCCGGATTGTTTTTGGTTGGCCATCGCCTCCCACACCGGAGCCCATTCGGTACCCGGCGATGAAAGGATGTATTTGCATTCAAGCTTTCGGCAGGCCTCGACAATCGCTTCGCCACCGTCCAGCGTGTTCCTCATGGTTTCACTCCCAATTCAAAATTTGTTGGCGCGATAATCTCATTCTTTTTCCGACATGGCTATCGCCGGACATTGATTTTATTGCCTCTTGGCGCTGATATTTGCATGCCAAGGGGCATCGAAAAAAAGACGAATTTCTGCTAGACGATTACTGCACAAGAATTTTGGAAGTGGGACCTTTGAAAACCTGGCTTAAAAATTTTCTGCGTTATGAGCCGCTCGCCGAAACGCAGAATGTCCGCGAGACAATAGAGTCCGTCAGACATGGCGGTCTCCCGTTCTGCCCGATGTCGGAAGGCGACTTGCTCTTTTCCCTTATTCGAACAAACGGATACAGGGATTGTCTTGAAATTGGTTTTCATACTGGAAGCACGGCGCTTTATATGTGTTCTGCGGTTGCTGAACATGATGGTCAGGTCACATCGATCTGCATTGATGACGACAACGCCGTCGCACCGGGATTAAGGCTTTTGGCGGACGCTGGCTATACATCGCGCCACCAGCTCATCCAGGAAAATAGCAACAAGGTCCTACCCGAAAAATTTTTGGCGGGAGATAAGTTTGATTTCGTTTTCGTCGATGGCTGGAAGACCTTCGACCACTTGGCACAGGAAATTTATTTCGCCAATCAGCTTCTTCAAACCGGCGGGACAATAGCCTTCGATGATAGTCACATGCCATCGGTCCGAAGAGCCCTGCGGCTATTACAGCGTTATTACAAGTACGAAGAAGTCGATTACGCACAACACAATCATAATAACCGTCTGCGTGCATTCCAAGTTCTGGCAACCCGATCGCTACACAGGCCTTACAGGGCGTTCACCAAAACGTTGGATACGGCTGAACAGCACCCGTTTCAGGATCTTACCTTTGACGAAGATGTATGACGGTACAAATTTAAAAATCCATGGCAACATCTCTCACGTCGCCTATATAAACACCAATATTTGAGTAATTTCTTTCAGTATTGGTTATGCCGCCTAAGCATCAGCATCGCCGCTATTATTGCCAAACGATGAAATCATTTTAGTTGTTTGTTCTCATCTTCTATTCCCGCAATTGCCGGCAGAAGACCGCTTACGCGTTAAAACAACAAATCGTCCTGATCGATTTCGTTTATGGCGACGCCGATGAGAGTGACAGTATCGTCAGAATCAAGGCGCAGGACGGTATCGCCGCTACTGTCGTCGGCAGCGTTTGCCATAAAATCATTAAAGTCGTTGTAGATTGAGAGTAGATCGAAATCACTAAGATCGAGGCGATCGCTCGCCCCAGCCCCACCATTGAACCGCGCGATGCTGTCATTAGAGTCGAGGTTCTCAAAAACGAACAGATCATCACCCGACCCACCATTCATAAAGTCGTTTCCGGCCCCACCATTCAGGACATCATGGCCACCGCCACCATAGAGGTTGTCATCACCATCACGGCCAAACAGATAATCGTCATGGCCCATGCCAAAGAGCTCATTCTTGGCATCATCGCCATACAGGAAGTCTTTCTTGCTGGTACCAAACAGATTTTCGATGTTGCGGTAAACATCACCGACCGCATCGCCGGTCGCTGCAATAATGCCTGCCAAGTCGGCCGTAACACCGTTTGATGCTCCGTAATAGCTCACCCCATCGAGACCCGAACCACCATTCATAAAGTCGTTTCCGGCCCCGCCATTCAGGACATCATGGCCACCGCCACCATAGAGGTTGTCATTGCCGGCACGACCGTAAAGCGTATCGTTGCCATCGGCTGACGCCGCGATTACACCGCCAAAGCCGTTATCCGCCGCGACGTTCGAATCGCCATAGATCGTGTCGTCACCATCACCGCCATCGATCCAGTCATTGCCTGTACCACCCTCGATGATCTCGCCATCCGCAGCGCCAATAATAATCTCATCGGCAGACGTCACCGTCACGGTTACGATCCCGCCCCTACCGTCGCTAACGGTATAGCTAAAGCTGTCCGGACCCATGGAATCGGCCGGCGGGATATAGGCAAAATCGCCATTGGCTGCCATGACAACTGTACCCTGTTTTGCGGCCAGCGTAAACCAATCAAGGGCAACTTTGTGGTCCTTTTGCACCCCGTTTCCGCTCTCATACATAGCGCCCAGATTGTATTGAGCTTGCGCAAACCCCTGATTGGCCGCTAACCGGTACCACCTAAGCGCTGCCTTATAATCCTGTGGAACACCGTATCCTCCTTGGTACAGAACACCCAGGTTGTTCTGCCCTTCGGCATACCCTTGTTCCGCGGCAAGGGTAAACCACTTCAATGCCGCAGCATAGTTCTGTTGCACCCCTATGCCGTTAAGGAACAACACACCAAGATTGTTTTGGGAGACGAAGTCTCCCTGATTGGCGGCAAGGGTGTACCACCTGATTGCTTCCCGGTAATTCTGCGGAACGCCATCACCTTTTTCATAGAGAGCGCCCAGATTGTTTTGAGCACGGATATTTCCCTGATTT